>LNFM01001412.1_pt1 | contig 116424 bp, 101 predicted proteins | sample 596031 | NCBI WGS metagenome assembly LNFM01 (sample SAMN04254537, study PRJNA301005) | activated carbon metagenome | isolation source: dual media filters at the Ann Arbor, Michigan drinking water treatment plant | place: USA: Ann Arbor | reverse complement strand
TGTCCACCGACACCATGGACGGCATCGGCGCCGACCTGGAAAGCCTGTACGACGCGCTGGACAGCCGCGATCTGGCGGCCGGCTCGCCGCAGGCCCGTCGCCTGTTCTCCTGATCCGACTGCCATGACACCCGATCTTTTCGCTGCGGGGCCCAGCCCTGCCGAGCGAGCCGCCGAGTTGCGCGCTCAACTCCACCACCACGCCCACCGCTATTACACCCTCGACGATCCGGAGATCCCGGACGCCGAGTACGACCGGCTGTTCCGCGAGCTGCAAGGCATCGAAGCCGCGCACCCCGAGCTGCTGACCAGCGATTCACCCACCCAGCGCGTGGGCGGCCGGGTGCTGGATGCGTTCACGCCGGTGCGCCACCGCGTGCCGATGTTGTCGATCAACACCGAGACCGACACCGAGCCCAGCGGCGCGCGCAACTTCGACACCCGCGTGCGCAGAGCGCTGGGCTTGCAGGAGGCCGACGCGCCGGTGGCGTATGTGGGTGAACTCAAGTTCGACGGGCTGGCCATGAGCCTGCACTACGAGGCTGGCGTGCTGGTGCAGGCTGCCACGCGCGGCGACGGTGAGGTGGGCGAAGACGTCACGACCAACGTGCGCACCATCCAGCAGGTGCCCTTGCGCTTGCCGGTCGACGCACCGCAGGTGCTTGAAGTGCGCGGCGAGGTCTACATGCGCCGCGACGACTTTGATGCGCTCAACGACAAGCAGCGCGCCAAGATCGCGGCGGGCGTGAAAGGTGAAAAGACCTTTGTGAACCCGCGCAACGCCGCCGCCGGCGCGGTGCGCCAGCTCGACTCGGGCATTGCCGCGCAGCGGCCCTTGAGCTTCTTCGCTTACGGCCTGGGCGAGATCACGCCGCCCGACCAGGGTGGGCCGGCGTTCGAAACCCATTTCGAGCTGCTCATGCAACTCAAGGCCTGGGGCTTTCCGGTGGCGGAGCAGACCGCGCTGTGCAGCGGTGCAGACGCCCTGGTCGCGTACATCGACGGCGTGGTCTACAAGGTCAACTCGCTGGCGTTGCAGCGCCAGCTGGGCTTCGTCACCCGCGAGCCGCGCTGGGCCGTGGCGCACAAGTACCCGGCGCAGGAGCAGCTCACCACCGTGCTGGCCATCGACGTGCAGGTGGGCCGCACCGGCAAGCTCACCCCCGTGGCCAAGCTGGCACCGGTGTTTGTGGGCGGCGTCACGGTGACCAATGCGACGCTGCACAACGAAGACGAGGCGCGCCGCAAGGACGTGCGCGTGGGCGACACGGTGATCGTGCGCCGGGCGGGCGACGTGATCCCCGAGGTGGTGTCGGTGTTGCTCGACAAACGCGTGGGCGACCCGCAGCCCTTCAGCCTGCCGCGCCAATGCCCCGTGTGCGGCAGCGACGCCGTGCGCGAAGAAGGCGAGGTGGACTACCGCTGCTCCGGCGGCCTGTTCTGTGCCGCCCAGCGCAAGCAGGCGCTGCTGCACTTTGCGCAGCGCCGCGCGGTGGAGATCGAAGGCCTGGGCGACAAGCTGGTGGAGCAGCTGGTGGACGCCGGCGTGGTCAAGACCCTGCCCGACCTGTACCGTCTGGGCCTCGTGTCCTTGCTGGCGCTGGACCGCATGGCCGAGAAGTCGGCGCAGAACATCCTGGCCGCCCTGGAGAAATCCAAACGCACCACGCTGCCGCGCTTCCTGTTCGGTCTGGGCATCCGCCACGTGGGCGAAGCCACCGCCAAGGAGCTCGCCCGCCATTTCGGCCAGCTCGACCGCATCATGGACGCCAGCGTGGAAGCCCTTTCGGAGGTGAGTGACGTCGGGCCGGTGGTGGCGCAAAGCATCCGCACCTTCTTCGACCAGCCGCACAACCGCGAGGTGGTGGAGCAGCTGCGCGCCTGCGGTGTGGCTTGGGAAGAGGGCGAACCGGCCGAGCGCGCACCCCGGCCGCTGTCGGGCAAGACCTTCGTGCTCACCGGCACCTTCCCCACGCTCAAACGCGAAGACGCCAAAGCCCTGCTGGAGGCCGCCGGCGCCAAGGTGGCCGGCTCGGTCAGCAAAAAGACCGACTACGTGGTGGCTGGTGCCGAGGCGGGCAGCAAGCTGGACAAGGCGAACGAGCTGGGGGTGGCGGTGATCGACGAGCGGGCGATGTTGGCGATGTTGGGTAGTACTTGAGTGTTAAATTTCTCCGCCGGTCATCGAGACCGAGGAGAAATCACATGTTGCAGAACTCATTTCGCATCTGGTTCTTGCTGTTCATTTGGGTACTGTGCGCGCCGGTTAACGCTCTCACCGTCGGCACTCCGCAGCGCGTTGAACCGGTCTCTTGGTCCGGGCAATGGATAGAGTGGGTGAGGGCCGGCGACCATGTTCGAGCCGAGGCTGATATTGAGTTGCGCTTGAAGCAGTCTTCGACCGATGTACACGTCAATCAACGGCTGAACAACGCGCTGGAGACCATGGCGCGCCGCTGGCGCGTGGAGCCTGCGTTGTTCGAGGTTTGGCTGCGAGCCAGCGATCACGGCTCTGTTCGATTGGTGCAAGCCAAACTGAAGACCAACATCGCTTGGGCAGCCCGTGGCGTCCATATGGCGCGAGATGTGCACACCGACAATTTCGCGCGAATGCACGCCTTGATGGCTGAGGCTGAGCCCTTGTACGAAGAGGCCCTGGAGCGGTTGGGACCTTCTTGTGACCCTTGTCAACGCGGCCTGGTCGTCACGGCGTACTACAACCGAGGGGCCCGCGAAGCCGCGCTTGTTGTGGATCGAGCCATGCAGGCGCTGGGTGGTGGCGGCTACCTGACCCCTCTGGAATACCTCCACTACCTCCAGCCCAAATGGGGCGGCAGTTGGCGGCAGGGCGAAGCGTTTGTGCATGTGTTTGCGCGCGACTACCCAGGGTCCAAAACCACGGCGGTGCTGCGCAGCCAACTGGCCGAGTACAAGGCCGACGAACTCTGGGTCGCCAACAAGCGTCACCAAGCCACGGTTCTGCTTCAAGAGTCGCTGACATGGGATCCGGACAATGCCAGCGCCTGGGCGAGTCTTGCGGCACTCGCGAACGCGGAAGGTGACGGTGCCATGGCCATGGAGGCCGCGACTCGAGCACTTCATCTGGATCCAGAAGCCAAAATGGCACTGAGTACGCGAGCGTCGATGCTTCTTGAGGGACCGAATCCCGCTGAGGCCCTCGCCGACTTGGAAGGTGCAACTGTGTTGGGTGATGACTGGGCCTTGGCAACCCTGGTTCGCATTCTGGCCAACGGCTTGCACGGCACACCCAAGGCGCCGGAGCGCGTGGCTTCCATTTGCCGCGCTGCCATGGAGCGGGACACACCCACGGCCTATGCCTGCATGGCGTCGGTCTACTACTTCGGCTTGGGTGAAGCCGTCGACAAACCTCGTGCGTTCGGCTATTTCCTCGAGGCATCGGATCGGGGCTTCAAAGGGTCTGCCGTGGATGCCGGTTTCATGCTCATGCGGGGCGATGGTGTGCCCCGTGACGAAGAGCAAGCCATTGCGCAGTGGATCCGCGCTGCCGATGCCGGTGACGAGAGGGCCACACAGCTGCTGCGTGGTCACATGAGCACATGGACGTATTTCTGGCGTGTGCAACGACCGGCATACCTGCGTCATGCCAAAGCTTATGCAGAACAGGTGCAAGCAGTTCCCGGGGTGCTGTTGGCTGGACTGCTCGGTTGGCTCCTCAGCTGACCATCGGCGCTCTTGAACCACTCGCTCATTTGAACCGGTAATGATCCCGGTTGAGCACCGCCGCGATGGCGGTGACTTCTTCCGGGAACAGCTGCAGGTTCAGCTGCGTGCTGCAGTTCTCCACCATGCCGCGCAGCAGGCCGGCGTTGTGGATGCGGCCTTTCGGGCGGTAGATGGCGCTGCCGTCGCCGCCGACCTTGCTCGCGTGACATGTCGCGCATCGGTTCTCGGCGATGAGTTTGGCCCCCAAGGCGAGGTCGGCGCCCTTGAAGATCTCGGCGCCCTGGGCCTGGGCCATCAAGGGCAGCATCAGGGCGAAGGCGAGCAGGGCGGTCTTCATGGGTTCTCCTCGGGTGGTCGCGTGGGGTGACGTGATCAGCGAAACTAAACCCATCTCCCCCGCTTGTCCAACCCATGACCATCCACACCATCCTGAAAATGGGCGATCCGCGCCTGCTGCGTCACGCCCAGCCCATCACCCGCTTCGACACGCCCGAGCTGCACCAGCTGGTGGTGGACCTACAGGAGACGATGGTGGCTGCCAACGGCGCAGGGCTGGCCGCGCCGCAGATCGGGGTGGACCTGCAGGTGGTGATTTTCGGCAGCGGCGCGACCAACCCGCGCTACCCCGAAGCGCCGGTGGTGCCTCGCACCGTGCTGGTGAACCCGGTCATCACGCCGCTGGGTGACGAGGAAGAAGAGGGCTGGGAAGGTTGCCTGTCGGTGCCGGGCCTGCGCGGCGTGGTGCCGCGCTGGCGCCGCATCCGTTACGAGGGCTTCAACGAGCACGGTCAAACCATCGACCGCGAGGCCGAGGGCTTCCATGCGCGGGTGGTGCAGCACGAGTGCGACCACCTCTGGGGCAAGCTCTACCCGATGCGGGTGCGCGACTTCAGCCGCTTCGGCTTCACCGAGGTGCTGTTTCCCGGGCTGGACGCGGCAGAAGACGATTGAAACAAACCGTCGCGCGGTTGAAATGAATTGACATGTTGGGGCGGGCACATCGACTAGAGTCGGGCCCGGGTCAAACCAAACCACAGGGATTCCATTTCATGAAGCACTTGCTTGCCGTGACGGCGTGCGCGGCACTGCTCGGCGCCTGCAGCGTGACCAAACCACCCGCCGACGTGGCGGTGGTGCTGCCCGGCAGCTGGTACGCGCCCCCGCTGGCCCACTCGGGCAGCACGCAGGAACTCACCGCCTGGTGGAGCCGGTTCGACGACCCGGTGCTCACCGACTGGATCCACCGCGCGCAAGCGCAAAGCCCCAGCATCGCCACCGCCCGCGCGCAGGTGTTTTCCGCCCGCGCCACCCGCTTCGGCGTGGAGGCGCAGAACGGGCCTCAGGTGAACGCGGTGGCCAACGCCACCCGCGGCATCACCGACCCGACCATTCCGCTGGGCACCACGCTGAGCGCCGGCTTGCAGGCCTCGTGGGCGATCGGTCTGTGGGGTGAGAGCGCCGCGCGCCTGGGCAGCGCAAAGGCGCAGCAAGACGCCGCCAGCGCGGGCTGGCACGAAGCCCGGGTCCTGGTGGCCTCGGAACTGGCACAGCTCTACTTTTCTCAGCGCCTGTGCCGCGAACTGCTCGCCGTGGCATCGAGAGACCGCGAATCGCGCGCGGTCACGGCGCAGAACAACAGCACGTCCGAGCGCGCTGGCCTCACCGCCCCGGCGGTGGCCGCGCTGGCGCGCGCCAGCGCGGCCGAGAGCGCAGCGCGCTACCGCCAGCAGGACGAGGTTTGCGAGCGGCAGGTGAAGTCGCTGGTGGCGCTCACCGGTGTGCCCGAGCCCGAGGTGCGCCAGCGGCTGGCCGGTGCGCCGGCCTTGCTGTCTTCGGAGCGCCTTGACGGCCTGCTGTTGGTGAACGCCGTGCCGGCCGAAGTCATCCGCCAGCGGCCCGATGTCTTCCGCGCACAGCGCGAGCTGGTGGCCGCCAGCGAAGACGTGGGCGTGGCCAGGGCCGCTTTGCTGCCGGGCCTGTCGCTCTCGGGCAGCCTGCTGCGCAACCGGTTCTCCGGCAGCGGCACCGAGGGCACGTTCAACACCTGGGCCATCGGACCGATCCGCCTCTGCGCGCGAGCACCGACAGTGCGCAGGCCCGCTACGAGTCTGCGGCCATCGCGTACGCCAGCTCCCTGCGCCAGGCGGTGGCCGAGGTGGAGCAGGCGCTGGTGACGCTGGCCAGCCTGCGCGAGCGGGAGGCGTCGACGGTCACGGCCGTGGCCGGCTACGAACAGTCGCTCAAGGGCACCGAGGCGCGCTACCGCGTGGGCCTGGCCAACCTCAACGAACTGGAAGAGGCGCGCCGCCTCAAGCTCAACGCCGACAGCAGCGCCGTCAACCTGCAGCAAGAACGCATCAACGCCTGGATCCAGCTCTACGTCGCCTTGGGCGGTGGCTTCGATCCCGTGAACAACCCCAACGCACTCAAAGACCCCGCATGAACGCCACAACTTCCCCATCGCGCAAACGCTGGCTCTGGCTGGCCATCGCCCTGGCCCTGGTGCTGCTGGTGGTTTTCTGGGTGTTCATCAAGAAGCCCGCGGCACCTGCGCCCGACGCGGCCGCCGCCGGCCCCAAGCCTTCGCTCACCGTGACCGTGGCCCAGCCCGAGCGCAGCAGCCTGCCGATTCGCCTGCAGGCCAACGGCAACATCACCGCGTGGCAAGAGGCCAGCGTGGGCGCCGAACTCAATGGCCTGAGGCTGGCGTCGGTGAACGTGAACGTGGGTGACGTGGTGCGCAAGGGCCAGGTGCTGGCCGAGTTCGCGCGCGAAACCACGCAGGCCGACAGCCTGCAGAGCCGAGAACGCCAAGGCCGATGCCGACCGCGCGCGCTCCATCCAGGACAGCGGCGCGCTCTCGGCTTCGCAGGTGGCGCAGTACCTCACGCAAGAGAAAGTGGCGCGCGCGCAGCTCGAAGCCGCCAAGGCGGTGCTGAGCGCCACCGAGGTTCGCCTGGGCAACACCCAGGTGCTCGCGCCCGATGACGGCGTGATTTCGGCGCGCGGCGCCACCGTGGGCGCGGTGGTGAGCGCGGGGCAGGAGCTGTTCCGCCTGGTGCGCCAGAGCCGCATGGAATGGCGCGGCGAGGTCACGCCCAGCGAGGTGGGGCGCGTGAGCAAGGGCCAGGAGGTGAAGGTGACGGCGGCCAGCGGGCTGGAGATCACCGGCCGGGTGCGCGCGATCGCGCCCAGCGCCGATCCGCAGACGCGCAACATCCTGGTGTTTGTGGACCTGCCGCGCAACGACGAGCTGAAGGCCGGCACCTTTGCCAAGGGCTTCTTTGAGCTGGGCCAGAGCGATGCGCTCACGGTGCCCAGCGAAGCCATCGTGGTGCGCGACGGCAGCAACTATGTGTTCGTGATCGACCCGCAGAACAAGGCCGTCCAGCGCAAGGTGCAGACCGGCCGCCGCGTGGGCGAGCGGGTCGAGGTGCTCGAAGGCGTGAAGGGTGACGAGCCGGTGGCGGTGCAAGGCGCGGGCTTCCTGAACGAAGCCGATCTCGTCAAAGTGGTGAAGTGAGGACCGGGCCATGAACGTCTCTGCCTGGTCCATCAAGAATCCGATCCCGGCGTCGATGCTGTTCTTCATGCTCACGCTGGCGGGCCTGTTCTCGTTCAGCCAGATGAAGGTGCAGAACTTCCCGGATCTGGATGTGCCCAACATCACGGTGAGCGCCAGCCTGCCGGGCGCCGCGCCCAACCAGCTGGAAAACGACGTGGCGCGCGTCATCGAAAACAGCCTCGCCTCGCTGCAAGGCATCAAGCACATCACCACCAAGGTGCAGGATGGCGCGGTCACCATCACGACCGAGTTCCGCATCGAGAAGAACACACAGGAAGCGCTGGACGACGTGCGCTCGGCCGTGGCCAAGGTGCGTGGTGACCTGCCGGCCGATTTGCGCGAACCCATCATCAACAAGGTCGAACTCGCCGGGGGCGCGGTGCTGGCCTACACCGTGTCGTCCGACAAGATGGACGCGGAAGCCATCTCCTGGTTCGTGGAAAACGACATCTCCAAGCTGCTGCTCTCGGTGCGCGGCGTGGGCGCCATCAACCGCGTGGGTGGCGTGGACCGCGAAGTGCAGGTGCTGCTGGACCCGCTGAAGCTGCAGGCGCTGGGTGCGAGCGCGGCCGACGTGTCGCGCCAACTCGCCAAAGTGCAGATCGAAAGCGCCGGTGGCCGGGTGGACCTGGGCGGCAGCCAGCAGCCGTTGCGCACGCTGTCTTCATTGCAATCGGCTGAAGAACTCTCGCGGCTGGAGCTGTCGCTCTCCGACGGCCGACGCGTTCGCCTCGACCAGATCGCCACCATCCAGGACACGGTGGCCGAGCCCACGGCCGCGGCGTTCCTGAACGGCCAGCCGGTGGTGGGTTTTGAAGTCGCGCGCAGCCGCGGCGCCAGCGAGATCGAGGTGGGCAACGGCGTGCGCGAGAAGCTCACGGAGCTGCGCGCCGCGCGGCCGGATCTGAGCATCACCGAGTCGTTCGACTTCGTCACGCCGGTGCAGGAGGAGTTCGACGGCTCCATGGTGCTGCTGTACGAAGGTGCCATCCTGGCCGTGCTGGTGGTGTGGCTGTTTCTGCGCGATTTCCGCGCCACCGTGGTCTCGGCGGTGGCGCTGCCGCTGTCGGCCATCCCGGCTGACGCTGCTGGCCATGTCGCTGGTGATCGGCATCCTGGTGGACGATGCGATCGTGGAGGTGGAGAACATCGTGCGCCACATGCGCATGGGCAAAACGCCGTACCAGGCCTCCATGGAAGCGGCCGACGAGATCGGTCTGGCGGTCATCGCCACCACCTTCGCCTTGATCGCGGTGTTCCTGCCCACGGCCTTCATGTCGGGCATCCCGGGCAAGTTCTTCAAGCAGTTCGGCTGGACGGCGTCGTTCGCGGTGTTCGCCTCGCTGGTGGTGGCGCGCGCGCTCACGCCCATGATGGCGGCCTACCTTTTGAAGCCGGTGGTGATGGCCCATGACATGCCGCGCTGGGCACGCAGCAACCGCGTGACCGGTGCCTTCTGGAAGTGGATGACCAACCAGGACGAACCCGCCTGGCTCAACACCTACCAGGGCTGGGCGGCCTGGTGCATTCGCCACCGCTGGATCACCATGATCGGCGCGGGCGTGTTCTTCGTCGGCTCGCTGATGCTGATTCCGCTGCTGCCTCAAGGCTTCATACCGCCCGACGACAACTCGCAGACGCAGGTCTACATCGAACTGCCACCGGGCTCCACGCTGCAGCAGACCGTGGCGAGTGCCGAGCGTGCGCGCCTGTTGGTGATGGACGTGCCGCATGTGAAGTCGGTCTACACCACCATCGGTTCGGGCTCGGCCGGCTCCGACCCGTTCGCACCTCAGGGCACGGCGGAATCGCGCAAGGCGGCGCTCACCATCCAGCTCGATGCACGCGGCACGCGCCCACGCAAGCAGGTCATCGAAAACCAGATGCGTGCCGCCATGTCCAACTTGCCGGGCGTGCGCAGCAAGGTGGGCCTGGGCGGTTCGGGTGAAAAGTACATCCTGACGCTCACCGGCAACGACGCCGCCGCGCTGACCACGGCGGCCACCGGGATTGAACGCGACCTGCGCACCATTCCCGGCGTGGGCAGCGTGCAGTCCACCGCGTCGCTGGTGCGCACCGAGATCAGCGTGACGCCCGATCTGGCGCGCGCGGCCGAGATGGGGGTCACCAGCAGCGCCATTGCCGAGACCTTGCGCATTGCCACCGTGGGTGACTACGACACGGCCTTGCCCAAGATGAACTTGCCGCAGCGGCAGATTCCCATCGTGGTCAAGCTTGACGCCTCGGCGCGTGGCGATCTGGACCTGCTGGCCCGCCTGGCGGTGCCTGGGAGCAAGGGCCCGGTGATGGTGGGGCAGGTGGCCACGCTGAGCTTCGGCGGTGGCCCGGCCGTCATCGACCGCTACGACCGCGCGCGCAACATCAACTTCGAGGTGGAGCTGGCCGGCATTGCGCTGGGTGACATGAAAAACGCGGTGGAGAAACTGCCGAGCCTGCGCAACCTGCCGCCGGGTGTGTCGGTGCTGGAGATTGGCGATGCCGAGGTGCAGGGCGAGCTGTTTGCCAGCTTCGGCCTGGCGATGCTCACGGGTGTGCTGTGCATCTACATCGTGCTGGTGCTGCTGTTCAAGGCCTTCCTGCACCCGGTGACGATTCTGGCGGCACTGCCGCTGTCGTTGGGTGGCGCCTTCGTGGCGCTGCTGCTGGCCGACAAGAGCTTCTCCATGCCGTCGCTGATCGGTTTGATCATGCTGATGGGGGTGGCGACTAAGAACTCGATTTTGCTGGTGGAGTACGCGATCGAGGCGCGGCGCGAGCACGGCATGAACCGGCTGGATGCGATTCTGGATGCCTGCCACAAGCGCGCGCGCCCGATCGTGATGACGACGATCGCCATGACAGCAGTTTCCGTTCACCGATGGCGGTGGCGGTGATCGGCGGTTTGATCACCTCGACCTTCCTGAGCCTGCTGGTGATTCCGGCGGTGTTCACGCTGGTTGACGATGTGTCGATCTGGTTCGGGTCGCTGTTTGGGCGCAAACCTTCTGGGGCCGAGTCGCCGTCGGAGGCCTTGCGAGCCTAGGGTTTGGCGGGCTCGTGAGTGAGTGGCGCTCTGCTCCGCGGCTGTCCCCCGAGGCGGCTTTGCCGCCTCTCCTCCTTGATGCCGCTGCGGAGAGCGCCACTCACTCACGAGCTGATGTGAAGTAGGTGCGCGCACAGACCGAGTGAAACGAGGTCATCGGTGGCCATGGGGCACGGCGCAGCGAAATCAAGGAGGAGGGGCCGCAGGCCCCGGAGGACATTCGCGGAGCCGTGCCCCGTGGTCGCCGATGACCGGAGCAGCCGGAACGATCAAAACAAAGCCGGAGAAAAGCCTCAGCCCTCCAAAGTCTCCAGCAACTCCGTCTCGATCTCGATCTGCCGCTTGTTCATCTGCAACTGCGCGCCACAGATGAGGAAGGTGTCTTCCACCCGCTCGCCCAGTGTGGTGATCTTGGCCAGCTGCACGTTGATGTCGTAACGCGCCAGCACCCGCGAGATGCCATAGAGCAGACCGGCGCGATCGCTTGCCGAGACCGACAGCAGCCAGCGCTGCGCCTTCTCGTCGGGCCGCAGGTCCACCCGCGGCGTGACCGGGAAACTCTTGACCCGGCGCGAGAGACGGCCCTTCATGGGCGCCGGCAGCGGGCCGCACTCGTCGATGGTCTGCGCCAGGTTGTTCTCCACCATCGCGATGAGTTCGCGGTAGTGCTCTGACAGCGTGGGCGCCACCACCTGGAAGGTGTCGAGCGCGTGGCCGGTGAGCGTGGTGTGCACGCGGGCGTCCAGGATGCTGAAGTTGGAGCTGTCGAAATAGCCGCAGATGCGGGCAAACAGATCGTTTTGATCGGGCGCATACACCAGCACCTGCAGGCCTTCGCCTTCGGGCGAAAGGCGGGCGCGCACGATGCAGCGATCCACCACCGTTTCATCCACGTCGGGCGCCGGCTTGGCGGCGGCTTTGGTCGCGGTCTGGGCGATCTGGCGCGTGAGCACCCGCGTGTAGTAGCTCACGTCCAGCGTGTCCCACAGCGCCTTGTGCGCCATGTGCGGCAGCGCGTGCAGCGCCAGCATGGACAGCGCCTCGCGCTTGCGCGCTTCGATCACCGCACCCGGGTCGGGGGCTCGGCCGCCGAGCGCTCGCAGGGTGTAGCGGTACAGGTCTTCCAGCAGCTTGCCCTTCCAGGCGTTCCACACCTTCGGGCTGGTGCCTCGGATGTCGGCCACGGTGAGCAAGTAGAGCGCCGTGAGGTAACGCTCGTTGCCCACGCGTTTCGCAAATGCGGCGATCACGTCTGGGTCGCTCAGGTCTTCCTTCTGCGCCATGCGGCTCATGGTCAGGTGTTCGGACACCAGGAACTCGATCAGCTTGCTGTCTTCGCGCTCGATGCCGTGTTGGCGGCAGAAGGTGCGCACGTCCTTGGCGCCCAGGTCGGAATGGTCACCGCCGCGGCCCTTGGCGATGTCGTGGAAGATGGCTGCGATGTAGAAGATCCAGGGCTTGTCCCAGCCGGCGGCTAGCTGTGAGCAGAACGGGTATTCGTGCGAGTGCTCGGCAATGAAGAAGCGGCGCACGTTGCGCAGCACCATGAGGATGTGCTGGTCCACGGTGTACACATGGAACAGGTCGTGCTGCATCTGGCCCACGATGTGGCGGAAAACCCAGAGGTAGCGCCCGAGCACCGAGGTCTCGTTCATCATGCGCAGCGCATGCGTGATGCCTTCGGGCTCTTTCAGGATCTGCAGGAACTGAGCGCGGTTGACCGGGTCGGCGCGGAACTTCGCGTTCATGACCGGTCGGGCGTTGTAGAGCGCGCGCAGCGTGCGGGCCGAGAAGCCTTTGATGCCCACTGTGGTCTGGTAGATGTGAAACGTCTCCAGGATGGCTCGCGGTTGCTGGACGTACAGATCGTCGCTGGCCACCTCCAGCATGCCACCCTTGTCGAAGAAGCGCGGGTTCAGCGGTCGCAGGCGGTCCACGCCGGCCATGTCGTCCTGCAGGCGTTCCTGGATGTTGAGCAGCAGGATCTGGTTGAGCTGGGTCACGGCCTTGGCGGCCCAGTAGTAACGCTTCATCAGCGCTTCGCTGGCGCGGCGCGTGCCTTTGGCCGTGGGTGTTGCGTGAGGCTGTCCGGGTGGGCCGGCGGTGATGACAGCGGGCACCTGCGCCTTGAAGCCGAACGACTCGGCCACCGCGGTCTGCAGGTCGAACACCAGCCGGTCTTCGCGCCGGTTGGCCAGCAGGTGCAGTCGCGCGCGGATCAGGCTGAGCAGGGCTTCGTTGGCCTTGATCTGGCGCGCTTCCAGCGGCGTGGCCAGGCCTTTGCGCGCCAGGTCGTCCCAGCTGCGCCCCAGGCCGGCGGCCTTGGACACCCACAGGATGATCTGCAGGTCGCGCAAGCCGCCGGGCGACTCCTTGCAGTTGGGCTCCAGAGAATACGGCGTGTTTTCGTACTTGGTGTGGCGCTGGCGCATCTCCAGCGTCTTGGCCACGTAAAAGGCCTTGGGGTCCATGGCCTCGTCCAGCAGGCTGACGAGGCGGTTGAAAGCGCTCTTGCTGCCACAGATCAGGCGGCTTTCCAGCATGGAGGTCTGCACCGTCACGTCTTTGGCCGACTCCTCCACGCAGTCGGTCACCGAGCGAACGCTGGACCCGATTTCCAGACCCAGGTCCCAGCAAGCGCCGATGAAGCCCTCGATCTGCTTCTTGAGTTCGGCGTCATCGTCGGGCATGGCGCCGTCGGGCAGCAGCACCAGCACATCCACATCGGAGTAGGGGAACAGTTCACCACGGCCGTAGCCGCCCACGGCGATCAGCGAGAAGCCGGTGCCGAAGCCGGCGCGGCTCCAGAGCTCCCGCAAGGTCTGGTCGGTCAGCCGTGAGAGTTGCTGCAGCGCCTGGCGCACACCCCGCGTGGAAGCTCCCTGGTCGCGCAGCAGCGAGAAGAGGGCGGACTTGTCGTCGCGGTAACGCTGGCGCAGTGCGCCAAAGTCGCCCGAGGGCGCCAGAACGGGGTCCATCGGCTCAGGCCGCCACGGCGGCGGCTGGCGTCACAAAAGCCGGCGGCGCCAGGCTGCCGGCCGACAGCGTGAGCACCTCGTAGCCGGTTTCGGTGACGAGCACGGTGTGTTCCCACTGGGCGGAGAGCGATCGGTCGCGCGTCACGATGGTCCAGCCGTCGCCGGCTTCCTTGATGTCGCGTTTGCCGGCGTTGATCATCGGTTCGATGGTGAAGGTCATGCCCGGCTTGAGCTCCTCCAACGTGCCCGGGCGGCCGTAATGCAGCACCTGGGGGTCTTCGTGAAACTTCTGGCCGATGCCGTGGCCGCAAAACTCGCGCACCACCGAAAAGCCGTTGCCTTCGGCAAAGGTCTGGATGGCATGACCGATGTCGCCCAGGCGGATGCCGGGCTTGACCATCGTCAGCCGGCGCGCCTGCACCGAACAGGCGGCCTCGCCACCGATCATGTACATGCGGCTGTTGTCGCCGAACCAGCCGTCCTTGATGACGGTCACGTCCACGTTGAGGATGTCGCCCTTCTTGAGCGGTTTCTCGTTCGGAATGCCGTGGCACACCACGTGGTTGATGGAGGTGCACAGGTGGCCGGGGTAGGGCGGATAGCCACTGGGCTGGTAGCCGATGGTGGCGGACACCGTGCCTTGCTGTTTCATGAAGTCGGCCGCGAGGCGGTCGATCTCCAGCGTGGTCACGCCCGGCTGGATCAGCGGCGTGAGGTAGTCCAGCACTTCGGAGGCCAGGCGGCAGGCCATCCGCATGCCTTCGATGCCCGCTGCGTCTTTGTAGGTGATGCTCATGGACGCGGATTATCCCACCGGGCCCTGCGGCGCAGGGTATCGGTGCCGATGACTGGGCGGGCCACGCGGGTAAAATCGCCACTCCGCCCACCCCCCGGGTCTACGCACCTCAGGTCAGCGACTTCAAAGTCCAGCAACTCCTGCCCCGCCTGGCAGCCCTCTCCGACAAGATCACCGGCCTCTCGGCCCGCTTCGTGCACCTCGCCGCGTTCGATGGCGAGCCCGACGCGGCCACCGTGGCGCGTGTGGGCGAACTGCTGACGTATGGTGAGCCCGCCACCGAACTTCACACCAAGCTCGAAGCCGCCGGCGCCCCGGCGCTGCTGGTGATGCCCCGCCTGGGAACGGTCTCGCCCTGGGCTTCCAAGGCCACCGACATTGCCCACAACTGCGGCCTGGCCCTGCACCGGGTGGAGCGCCTGGTCGAGTTCCGCCTGCAACTCAAGAGCGGCCTGCTGGGCAAGGCCAGCCTGTCGGCCGAGCAGTTGCGTGCGGTGGCCGACCTGCTGCACGACCGCATGACGGAAAACGTCTCGCTTGACCGCACACAGGCCCAGGCCTTGTTCACCGAGCTGCACGCCGCTCCGATGGAGCAGGTCGATGTGCTGGGCGGCGGCCGCGTTGCGCTGGAGCGCGCCAACACCGACTGGGGCCTGGCCCTTGCTGTCGATGAAATCGACTACCTCGTCAACGCGTTCACCGGACTGAAGCGCAACCCGACCGACGTCGAGCTGATGATGTTCGCGCAGGCCAACAGCGAACACTGCCGCCACAAGATCTTCAACGCGCAGTTCACCATCGACGGCGTGGCGCAGGAGAAAAGCCTGTTCGGCATGATCCGCCACACGCACCAGCTGGCACCGCAGCACACCGTGGTGGCGTATTCGGACAACGCCTCCATCATGGAAGGCAGCGTGGTTGAACGCTTCGTGGCGCGCGCGGGCGGCGAAGCTTCGCCCGCTTACGTGGCCGAGACCGCCACGCACCACGTGCTGATGAAGGTCGAAACCCACAACCACCCGACCGCCATTTCACCGTTCCCCGGCGCCTCCACGGGCGCTGGCGGCGAAATCCGGGACGAGGGCGCCACTGGCCGCGGCTCCAAACCCAAGGCGGGCCTCACCGGCTTCACCGTGGGCAAGCTCTGGGGTGGCCTGAGCGATCAGCCGGGCGGCAAGCCCGAGCACATCGCCAGCCCGCTGCAGATCATGACCGAGGGCCCGCTCGGTGGTGCGGCCTTCAACAACGAGTTCGGCCGGCCCAACCTGCTGGGCTATTTCCGCGAATACGAACTGGCGGTGGACGGCGTTCAGCGCGGGTATCACAAGCCCATCATGATCGCCGGCGGCGTGGGCGTGATCGATGCCATCCAGACGCAGAAGATCGAGTTCCCGGCCGGCTCGCTGCTGATCCAGCTCGGCGGCCCGGGCATGAAGATCGGCATGGGCGGCAGCGCGGCGAGCTCCATGGCCAGCGGCACCAACGCGGCCTCGCTGGACTTCGACTCTGTGCAACGCGGCAACCCCGAGATCGAGCGCCGCGCCCAGGAGGTCATCAACCACTGCTGGCAGCAGGGGGCGAACAACCCCATCCTGGCGATCCACGACGTGGGCGCGGGTGGTCTGTCGAATGCCTTTCCCGAGCTGACCAACGACGCCGGGCGCGGTGCGCGCTTTGACCTGCGCGCCGTGCCGCTGGAAGAAAGCGGCCTGGCGCCCAAGGAAATCTGGTGCAACGAAAGCCAGGAGCGTTATGTGCTGGCGATCGCGCCCGAATCGCTGGAGGTGTTCAAAGGTTTCTGCGAGCGCGAACGCTGCCCGTTTGCCGTGGTGGGTGTGGCCACGGAAGAGCGCGAGCTGGTGCTGGCCGACGACCCTTCGACAGGCTCAGGGCGAACGGAAAAAGCGGTCGACATGCCCATGAACGTGCTGCTGGGCAAGCCGCCCAAGATGCACCGCGATGTGAAGACCGTTTCTCGCGCGCCGGGTTCGCTGGACCTCACCGGCGTGGACCTGCAGAAGGCTGTGATCGACGTGCTGAGTCATCCCACGGTGGCGTCCAAGCGTTTCCTCATCACCATCGGCGACCGCACCGTGGGTGGACTCTCTCACCGCGACCAGATGGTCGGCCCCTGGCAGGTGCCGGTGGCCGACTGCGCCGTGACCCTGGCCGATTTCAAAGGCTTCGCGGGCGAGGCCATGAGCATGGGCGAGCGCACGCCGCTGGCCGCCATCGACGCGGCCGCCTCCGGCCGCATGGCGGTGGCCGAGGCCATCACCAACCTGCTGGCCGCTCCCATTGAACTGCCGCGCGTGAAGCTCTCCGCCAACTGGATGGCCGCCTGCGGCGAACCGGGTGAAGACGCCGCGCTGTACGAGACGGTGAAAGCGGTCGGCATGGAGCTGTGTCCTTCGCTGGGCATCTCGATTCCCGTGGGCAAGGACAGCCTGTCCATGCGCACGCAGTGGAGCGAAGGCGGCGAGACGAAGAAGGTGACTTCGCCGGTGAGCCTGATCGTGAGTGCCTTTGCGACCCTGTCCGACGTGCGCGGCACGCTCACGCCACAGCTGAACAACGCGCTGGACGACACCACGCTGGTGCTGATCGACCTCGGCAAAGGCCGCCACCGCATGGGCGGCAGTGTGCTCGCCCAGGTGCTGGGGCAGGGCGGTGGCGAGGCGCCGGATCTGGACGAGGCACAAGACCTGATCAGCCTGGTCAACGCGGTGAACGCCCTGCGGGCCGAGGGCAAGCTCCTGGCCTACCACGACCGCAGCGACGGTGGCCTGCTGGCCGCCGCCGCCGAGATGGCCTTTGCGGGTCACGTGGGCGTGGCGCTCAACGTGGACCTGCTCGTCACCGAAGGCGACGGCATCAGCGACAGCCGCGCCGAGGTGGGTGACGCCAAAAACTGGGCCGGCCAGGTGGGCGCGCGGCGCGAGGAACTCACGCTCAAGGCGCTGTTCAGCGAAGAGCTGGGCGTGCTGCTGCAGGTGAAGACCGACGACCGCAACGCGGTGATGCAGACCCTGCGCGAGCACGGTCTGAGCAAACACAGCCACTTCGTGGGCAAGACCCGTCGATACCAAGGCCGTGTTCTCGGCCAGCCTGTTCGACCTGCACCAGGTCTGGGACAGCGTGAGCTGGAAGATCAACCAGCAGCGCGACAACCCGGCCTGCGCCGACGCCGAGCACGCAGCCGCCGGGCGTCCCGAAGATCCGGGTCTGCACACGAAGCTGACCTTTGACCCGAGTGCGGAAACACCCGTCCGCCCTGAACTTGTCGAAGGGCATCCAGACCAAGCGGCTTCGACAAGCTCAGCCCGAACGGGGCTTTTGCTCACCCGCCCCAAAGTCGCGATCCTGCGCGAGCAGGGCGTGAACTCGCACGTCGAGATGGCCTACGCCTTCACCCAGGCCGGGTTTGAAGCCTTCGACGTGCACATGACCGACCTGCAGACCGGCCGCGCGAAGCTGGCCGACTTCAAAGGCGTGGTGGCCTGCGGCGGCTTCAGCTACGGCGACACGCTGGGCGCGGGCATCGGCTGGGCACGCAGCATCACCTTCAACCCGGCGCTGTCCGACCAGTTCAAGGCCTTCTTCGCCCGCACCGACACGTTTGGCCTGGGTGTGTGCAACGGCTGCCAGATGTTTGCCGAGCTGGCCGACATCATCCCCGGCGCCGAGGCCTGGCCGCGTTTCACCACCAACCAGAGCGAGCGGTTTGAAGCCCGCCTGTCCATGGTGGAGGTGCTGGAGTCCCCGAGCCTGTTTCTGGCCGGCATGGCAGGCAGCCGGCTGCCGATCGCGGTGGCCCACGGCGAGGGGTACGCGAACTTCCACCACCGCGGCGACGCGTCGAAGGCGATTGCCGCGATGCGTTTCACCGACAACACGGGTGCGGCCACCGAGGCCTACCCGTTCAACCCCAACGGCAGCCCGGGTGGTCTCACCGCCGTGACGACGGCCGATGGCCGTTTCACAGCGATGATGCCGCACCCCGAGCGCGTGTTCCGCAACATCCAGATGAGCTGGACCGACCAGGACCCGGCGGCCCGCAGCGCCTGGATGCGTTTGTGGCACAACGCGCGACGGTGGGTCGCATGACCCCGCCCCGCATCGCTTTCGGCGCCTGACGCCTCAACCCTCGAAAGTACCCATGGCCGGAAGCAGCTTGCTTTTATTGATCGACGACATCGCCGCCATCCTGGACGATGTGGCCGTGATGACCAAGATCGCCGCGCGCCAAGGCGCAGCCGCGGCCGATGACGTGGCCGTGATGACGAAGCTGGCCGTGAAGAAGACGGCGGGTGTGCTGGGCGATGACCTCGCGCTCAACGCGCAACAGGTCACCGGCGTGAAGGCCGATCGTGAGTTGCCGGTGGTCTGGGCGGTGGCCAAGGGCTCGATGATCAACAAGGCCATCCTGGTACCGGCGGCCTTGCTCATCAGCGTGGTCGCGCCCTGGGCCATCACGCCGCTGCTGATGCTGGGCGGCTTGTTCCTCTGTTACGAGGGGGTCGAAAAACTCGTGCACGCGTTCGGCGCCCACAAGGCCGAAGACGAGGCGGAACACGCGAAGCTGCTGGAAGCAGAAGATCAAGGGCGCCGTGCGCACCGACTTCATCCTCTCGGCCGAGATCATCGTGATCAGCCTGGGCACGGTGGCCGCGGCCAGCATGGGCCAGCGCGTGGCGGTGCTGGTGGGCATTTCGCTGCTCATGACGGTGGGTGTTTATGGCCTGGTGGCCGGCATCGTCAAGCTGGACGATCTGGGTCTTCACCTCAACCAGCAAGTGGCGCGCTGGAAGCAGGCGATCGGCCGCGGAATCCTCGCGGCTGCGCCCTGGCTCATGAAAACGCTCTCGGTCGTGGGCACCGCCGCCATGTTCCTGGTGGGCGGCGGCATCCTGGTGCACGGTGTGCCCGCGGTGGGCCATGGCATTGAAGACTTCGCCGCGGGCCTGGGCTGGGTGGCGCCCGTGGTGACCAGCCTGGCCGGAGCGCTGGTGGGCGTGGTGGCCGGTGCCGTGGTGCTGGTGTTGGTGGGCTTGGTTGGCCGCCTGCGCGGCAAGAAGCCCCAGCCCGCCTGACGCGCTGATCCTTCAGTTGGGGATGGCACTGACCGGGGCAGCGTCCTAGAATGAGTCGGTCGAGCCCCGAGCCTCCAGGGGCCCGCCACCGGACACCGCACCGATTGGCGGTGAAACCTCGGGTCTTCGCCACATGGACGGGATCTTCATCAGCTACCGCAGGGACGACTCGGCCGGTTACGCCGGGCGGCTGTACGACCGCCTCGCCGCCCACTTCGGCGCCGACCGGGTGTTCATGGACGTGGCGGGCATCGAACTCGGCACCGACTTCGTCACCGCGATCGAGCAGGCGGTGGGTTCCTGCCAAGTCCTGGTCGTCGTCATCGGTGACGAATGGCTCAGCACCACCGACGCTGCCGGGCGCCGGCGGCTCGACGATCCCCACGACTTTGTGCGACTGGAAACCGGCGTGGCGCTGGAGCGCGAGATCCGCGTGGTGCCGGTGCTGGTGGGTGGTGCGCTCATGCCGCGTGGTGACGAGCTGCCCGCCGACCTCAAGGCGCTGGCCCGGCGCCAGGCCATCGAGATCAGCCACAAGCAGTGGGAGGCCTCCACGCAAGAGCTGATCCGCGCCCTCGACACCATGCTGGACCGGCGCGCGGACGCCGGCATCACCGAACCCACTGCCGTCGCCGACAAGCCTCGCGACGCCCATGGACCCGTTGCCTCGACCTCCTCACCCGCCGTGACGGCGGCCAGCAGCGGTGGACTTTGGCGCTGGGCAGGTCTGGGCGTCGGTGGGCTCGCGCTTGGACTTTGGGCCTTCTGGCCCGGCGATGACGGGTCCACGTCCCCGGTCGCCTCCACCCCCCTGCTCACCGCCGAATCGCCCCGAGCGCCCGAGACGGCGGTCGTGGTCGCAGCCGCGCCGGCACCGGCTCCAGTGTCCGCGGCGACGCCGACAGCGGAGACGGCACCTCCCGCCAGGCCCGCTGTGGTGGCGGCTCCCGTGGTGTCTGCGCCGGTGATCGTGGCCGCTGCACCGACCCGGCCGCCGCCCCCCTCGAGCCCGGCCACGGCGGCCCCGCTGACCACGACCCGGCCCGCCACGCCGATCGACGTGGCACGTGCCAGGCCAGCGGAGCCTGCCGCACCAGCACCAGCGCCCGCGACGGTGGCTGCGGTGCCGGAGCGTCCACCCGAAGTGGCGCGTGAAGTCAACGCCGCCTTGCCCCGGCCGGGCGAGAGCTGGACGTACCGCACCAGCGGCAAATGGCCTACCAGCCCGCGCCGTGACATCGTGATTTCCGTGCAATCGGTGCGCGACGGCTTGGTGACGGATACCCTGCGCGCCGACGCCGAAACGCGCATCGTGGGCGACTCGCGCCGCGCCATCGGCAGCCGCCCCGCGTTTCTGACCTGGGACCAGATCGGCCTGGAGTACAGCCCCTACCTCGGCGCCTTTCGCGACCTGAGCACCCTGGGCTCGCTGAGCGACTTCGCCACCCCTGACGTCGACACCTGGGGCCAGTGGTACTCGCAGGCCAAGGTGCTCGGGCGCGAGACGGTGAATGTGCCGGGCGGCAGCTTCGAGGCGTTCAAGGTGGAGGTGTGGAGCAGCCGCAGCGCCACCGGTGGCACCACCCTGGCCTCGATCGAGCCGGTGCGCATCCACTACCTGATCTGGTACGCACCGCCGGTCAAGCGCTACGTGAAGATGCAACGTCGCGTGATCAGTGCCAACAGCCGGGAAATCGAAAAGGACCTGTTCGAGCTGGTGGCGCATCGCTGATCCCGAGACCGCTTGACCTGTGTCAAGGCACGCAGACGCGGTCTGCCTAGACTGGTGCCATCCGCCGGCCGATCCTGCCCGGCGAAGCGCGAGGAGACCGCATGACCACCGCCACCCACAGCCCTGAAGCCAACGCGCGCACCGACGCGCCGCTGACCACCTTCGCGAACTGCCACGTCGGCATCCTCAAACGCCTGCAGTCGCTGGATGCGCTGCCCGCGCTGCTGGCGCCCGCCGCCCAGGCGCGCCAGATCGCATCGGACTCGTTGGCGTTCTTCCGCGAAGCGATTTTTGAACACCACCTCGACGAAGAGCGCGACCTGTTCCCGGCCGTGCTCGCCAGCGCCCAGCCGGGTGCCGAGCGCGACCGCGTTCGGGTCATGACCGAGCGGCTGACGCACGAACACCGCGCCATCGAAACGCTGTGGAAAAACCTGGAAAAAGCGCTCAAGCGCGTGGGCAAGGGGCAGGATGCCGACCTGGACGTGAACGAAGTGCACCAGCTCGTGGCCGCGTATGCGGCCCACGCGGGCTTCGAGGAAGCGGAGTTCCTGCCCCTGTGCGAAACCATCCTGGGTCGCAACAGCAACCACATGGCCGCCCTCGGCCTCTCGCTGCACATGCGCCACGTGCGCCAGCCGACCGCCTACATCTGAGGACGCGGCGCCCTCAGGGCAGAATCCGGTGGTGCCCAACCCGCCACCGGAGACCCGCTTTGACCGCAGCCGCCGACCCCACGCAGACAACTTCCATCGTGCTCGTGCATGGCGCCTGGCACGGCGCCTGGTGCTGGAGCCGGGTGTTGCCGCTGCTGCGCAGTGCCGGGGTGGACAGCCACGCCGTCACCTTGACCGGTGTGGGCGAACGTGCCCACCTGATGGCGCCCACGATCGATCTGCACACCCACATCCAGGATGTGATCGGCCTGATCGCAGCCGAAGAACTCCAGCGCGTGGTGCTGGTGGGCCACAGCTACGCGGGCATGGTGATCACCGGCGTGGCCGATCGGCTGCAAGCCAACCACCCGGGGTTGCTCGTGCACCTGGTGTACCTCGACGCCGCGCTGCCGTATCCCGGTGACAGCTGGAGCAGCCACCACGCCACAGAGACCCAACAGGCCCGGATCGCGGCATCGCAGCCCAGCGGCGGCCTGAGCTTTCCGCCGCCCGATGCCAGCCTGTTCGGCCTGAGCGGCGCCGACCGCCACTGGGTCAACCGGCGCCAGACCCCGCAGCCTTTCCATCTGTACCAACAGCCGCTGGACTTCGACGCCGAGCGGGTGGCCGCCGTGCCGCGCACGTTCATTGACTGCACCCAACCGGCGCTGGCCACCATTGCACCGTCGCGCGTGCGGGTGCGCAGCGAACCCGGCTGGAACGTGGTGGAGATGGCCACCGGCCACGACCCGATGGTGAGCGAACCGGCGGCGCTCAGCCAGATCCTGCTGGACATCCAGCGGCGCGCCTGAGGTCCACACGAATACGATCATGACGCAGCGCCTGGACCGCATCGACCTCCTGCGCGCCGCGGCCATGCTGTGGATGACGGCGTACCACTTCTGCTTCGACCTCAACTTCTTCCGCCTGATCCGCGAAGACTTCTACCGGGACCCGTTCTGGACCTGGCAGCGCACCGCCATCGTGAGCCTGTTTCTGTTCACCGCCGGCCTGTCGCAGGCGGTGGCTGTGCACCAGGGGCAGACCTGGGCGCGTTTCTGGCGCCGCTGGTTGCAGGTGGCCGGTGCGGCGCTGCTGGTCACCGCCGGCTCGCTGCTGGTCTTTCCCCAGAGCTTCATTTACTTTGGCGTTCTGCACGGCATCGCGGTGATGTTGATCGTGGTGCGCCTGACCGCGGGTTGGGGCGCATGGCTGTGGCCGCTGGGTGCGCTGGCCATCGGCCTCAAGCTGGTGGCACCGGCCCTGATCCAGTCGGTTCCTGCGCTGGAGGTGTTCAACACGCCCTGGCTCAACTGGCTGGGTCTCATCAGCAAAAAGCCCGTGACCGAGGACTACGTGCCTTTGCTGCCCTGGCTGGGTGTGATGTGGTGGGGTGTCGCGGTCGGGCGCTGGGCGAGTCGCGAGCGGCCGCAGTGGCTGGGCAACGGTGTGCCGGCCCGGGGGGGACGCAAGGCGTTGGTGTGGCTGGGCCGCTGGAGTTTGAGCTACTACCTGCTGCACCAGCCGGTGCTGATGGCGCTGATCTGGCTGGCCATGCGGCTGTCCTGAAACGAAAAAAGCGCGGAAGTCCGCGCTTTTTTCTTGAGCCATGAGGCCGCTTATTCGATCTTGGCCTTTTCGCGCAGACCTTTCTGGAACTCGGTGAGCTTTTGCTGCTGCATCTGCTGCGCGATCTGCGGCTTGATGTCTTCCATCTTGGGCAGTTCGGCCTGGCGGACGTCGTCGACGCGGATGATGTGCCAGCCGAACTGGGTCTTCACCGGCACCTGGGTGGTCTGGCCCTTTTCAAGTTTGACCATCGCCTCGGAGAACTCCGGCACGTAGCTGGCAGCGGCGGCCCAGTCCAGATCACCACCGTTGGCACCGGAGCCTGGGTCCTTGGACTGTTTCTTGGCGATGTCTTCGAACTTGGCCTTGCCCTTGAGCGAAGCGATGATGGCCTTGGCTTCTTCTTCCTTCTCGACCAGGATGTGGCGGGCGCGGTATTCCTTGCCACCGTTGGCCGCCACGAACTTGTCGTACTCGGCTTTGATGTCGGCGTCCGTCACCGGGTTCTTGGCCTGGAAATCGGCGAACAACGCGCGGATCATGATGGTCTGGCGGGCCAGTTCAAGCTGGTTCTTGAATTCGTCGGTGGCGCCGATGCCCCGCTTCTGCGCTTCCTGCATGAACACTTCGCGCAGTACCACCTCTTCCTTGAGCTGGGCACGCACCGTGTCGTCCACCGGGCGACCGCTGGCGGCGATCTGCTGCGCCAGCACGTCCAGGCGCGCGGTGGGCACGGCCTTGCCGTTGACGATGGCGATGTTCTGGGCAGAGGCGCTGAAGGCAGCGGCAACGAGCACGGCCATGGTCAGGGCTGAGCGGGAAAATTTCATGTTGATCCTCGGGGTTGAAAAGGGGTTGGAGCTGCGCATGGAAGCCGCGTCAGGCCTTGATTTCAATGGCCAACGCGTGCAGCCCCGCGTCGGTGAATTTTTGCAGCGCATCATACACAAGGCGGTGTTTGGCCACCCGGCTCAAACCGGCAAAAGCGGGTGCCGCGATGCGCACACGGAAGTGGGTGCCGAAACCCATGCCGTTGGACCCGGAGTGCCCCGCGTGGGCCGCGCTTTCGTCCAGCACTTCCAGCTCGGTGGGGGTCAGCACGGCGCGCAGTTGCGCTTCGATGGCGGCCGCCGTGGGCGTTGCGGCATCGCTCATGATTTTTCCACCGGGTCGTCCTTGAGGAAGCGCGAGATGTACAAGCCCTGGCCGACGATGAAGACCACCGGGAACACATAGCCCCAGAGCTTGAAGTTGACCCAGTCTTCGGTGGAGTAGTAGGCCGCCACGTAAGCGTTGATCGCCGCCATGAACAGGAAGTAACCCACCCAGGCGACGGTGAGTTTGGCCCACACGCCGTCGGGCAGGCTGAGCTGACTGCCCAGCAGCAGCTTGAGAAAGTTCTTTTTCCAGATCCAGAGCGCGGCGGCCAGCACGATGGCCATGCTCGCGTACAGCACGGTGGGCTTCCATTTGATGAAGCGCTCGTCCTGCAGGAAGAGGGTGAGGGCACCGAACACGAGGATGAGCACCAGCGTGACCTTCTGCAGCGTCTGCAGTTTGCGGTCGATGCCGTAGATGATGCCGGTCTGCACCACCGTGGCCGCCATCAGCACCGCGGTGGCGGTGTAGATGTCGGCCATCTTGTAGGCGATGACAAACAGGGCGATGGGGAAAAAGTCGATGAGGAAACGCATGGGTGGATTATCCGCTGCGCACGGCGGTCGCCGTTGACAGGGGTCAAGCCGAGGAACTCGGCACCACAATGGGTGCTCCATACGACTCGTGCATTCACTTTCGGCTTCCAGGAGCAACACCGACATGACCCCTCAAGAACAACAATCCATCCTCACCATCGCCTTGCTGGCGGGCTTTGCCGATGGCCACAAGGCCGACAGCGAGCGTGAGGCGATCCGGCGCATGGCCGATTCGCTGGGGCAGGAGAACGCCGGTGCCGGCCTGCCGCGGCTGTACCAGGACGTGTTGCTCAAGCGCGTGTCGTTGTCCACCGCAGCGTCCAGCCTGCAAGATGCCGGGCAGCGCCAGCTGGCCTATGAAATGGCGGTGTGCGTGTGTGACGCCGATGGCCGGCAAAGCGAGCCCGAACGGGCCTTCCTGGCGGAGCTGAAGACACTTCTGAAGCTCGACCCGACGGTCGCCGCTGCGTTTGAGCGCGAGGCCGACGCCATCGTCGATGCGGCGGAAAAAGCGGTGCCGGTCGCGGTGCCTGCGGCGGTGGCTGCGGCCCCGGTGGTGGCCGCCTCCGTGACGCCCGGGGTCGATCTCGACAAATCGATTCTGAACCACGCGCTGCTCAACGGTGCCCTGGAGCTGCTGCCGCAATCCTGGGCCTCCATGGCCATCATTCCGCTGCAGGTCAAGATGGTCTACGCCATCGGCAAGGCGCATGGAGTGGAGCTGGACCAGGGCCACATCCGGGAATTCATCGCTGCCGTGGGCGTGGGCCTCACCTCTCAGTACCTGGAGCAGTTCGGCCGCAAATTGCTGGGCGGCTTGCTGGGCAAGGTGGCGGGCCGCGCCATCGGCGGGGTGGGCGGTGCAGCCACCGGCATGGCCTTCTCGTTTGCCACCACCTATGCCTTGGGCCAGGTGGCGAAGCGCTACTACGCGGGTGGGCGGGTCATGAGCACCGCGTTGCTGCAAGAGACCTTTCAAAGCCTGCTGGGCCCCGCGAAGCAGATGCAGACGCAGTACCTGCCGCAGATCCGGGAGAAGGCCGCCACGCTGGACGCGGGTCAGATCATGCAGATGATCAAACGGTGAGAGGTTCGGACACGGCCATCGCTTCTGCAGCGATGTCCAGCGAACGAAGGCGCAGCGCAGGGTCGTAGATGTCGCAGACGATCATGAATTCGTCGGCCTGCGTCGCGTCGGCCAAGGCCTGCAGGCCTTCGCGCACCGTGTCCGGCCCACCAATCACCGCAGCGGCCAGGAAGTCGGCGATGCCGGCCTGCTCCTGTGGGTGCAGGCGTTCCATGAAGCCCTGCACCGGCGGCGGCAGCTGGCCGCGCTGACCGGTGAGGATGCCCAGCACGCGCTGGTAGGTGCTGCTGGCCAGGTACTCGGCCTCGTCGTCGGTCGGGGCTGCAATCAAGGGCACGCCGATGATCACGTAGGGTTTCGCCAGCTGGGCCGATGGCTTGAAATGGCTGCGGTACACGTCCAGCGCCTGCAGCAGCATGCGCGGTGCGAAGTGCGAGGCGAAGGCGAACGGCAGACCGCGCTCGGCCGCCAGCCGGGCCGAGAACAGGCTGGAGCCGAGCAGCCAGATCGGCACGTTGGTGCCGGTTCCCGGGTTGGCGACCACGCGCTGGCCGGGCTGTGACGGGCCCAGCAGGTGCTGTAACTCCGCCACGTCGCGCGGGAAGTCGTCTTCGCTTTCGGTGCGGTTGCGGCGCAGCGCGCGCATGGTCAGCTGGTCGGTGCCGGGCGCCCGGCCCAGGCCCAGGTCGATGCGGTTGGGGTAGAGCTCGGCCAGGGTACCGAAGGCTTCGGCCACCACCAACGGCGCATGGTTGGGCAACATCACGCCGCCCGAGCCCACGCGCATGCGTTTGGTGCCGCCCGCAATGTGCCCCACCAGCACGGCGGTGGCCGAGCAGGCGATGCCGCTCATGTTGTGGTGCTCGGCCAGCCAGTAGCGGGTGAAGCCGAGGGACTCGGCGTGCTGTGCCGTGCTCAGCGCCACGTTGAGCGCGTCGGCCACGCTGCGCCCTTCGCGCACGGCGACCAGGTCGAGCATGGAGAGCGAGATGTGTTGCAGTGTTTTCATGGGAATCAGGTGGGGAACAGACCTTCAACCGACAGGTAGCGCTCACCGGTGTCGTAGTTGAAGCCGAGCACCACGGCGTTGGCCGGCAACTCGGGAAGTTTTTGCGCGATGGCGGCCAAGGTGGCGCCGGAAGAAATGCCGACCAGCATGCCTTCTTCGCGCGCGCTGCGGCGCGCCATCTCGCGGGCTGGTTCGGCCTCGACCTGGATCACGCCGTCGAGCACGCTCACGTCGAGGTTGTTCGGGATGAACCCGGCGCCGATGCCCTGAATGGGGTGGGGCGAGGGCGCACCACCGGAGATCACCGGCGAGGCAGCCGGTTCCACCGCGAACACCTTGAGCCGGGGCCAGCGCGCCTTGAGCACACGGGCCACACCGGTGAGGTGGCCGCCCGTGCCCACGCCGGTGATGATGGCATCGATGCCTTCGGGAAAGTCGGCGGCGATTTCCTCGGCCGTGGTCTGCACGTGCACCGCCACGTTGGCCGGGTTGTTGAACTGCTGCGGCATCCAGGCGCCGGGTGTGCTGGCCACGATTTCTTCGGCGCGAGCGATCGAGCCTTTCATGCCCTTTTCGCGCGGCGTGAGGTCGAAACTGGCGCCATAGGCCAGCATGAGGCGGCGGCGTTCCACCGACATGCTGTCGGGCATGACCAGGATGATCTTGTAGCCCTTGACCGCCGCCACCATGGCCAGTCCGATGCCGGTGTTGCCCGAGGTGGGCTCGACAATGGTGCCGCCAGGTTTGAGCGCCCCGGTTTGCTCGGCCGCCTCGACCATGGCCAGGGCGATGCGGTCCTTGATGGAGCCGCCCGGGTTGCCGCGCTCGGACTTGATCCAGACCTGTTGTGTGGCGTCTCCAAACAGGCGCTGGATGCGCACGTGCGGCGTGTTGCCGATGGTCTGCAGGATGCTGTTGGCTTTCATGGGGTGTCCTTGGTGGGAGCGTGTTCCAGCGACGCCGAGTTCATGCAGTAGCGCAAGCCGGTGTCGGTGGGGCCGTCGTCGAACACATGGCCCAGGTGCGCGCCGCACTGGCTGCACACGGTCTCCACCCGCACCATGCCGTGGGTGCGGTCGGTGATTTCGGTGATGGCGCCGGGCACGGCCTGCGAGAAGCTGGGCCAGCCGCAGCCGGCGTCGAACTTGGTCTTGGCGTCGAACAGGGTGTTGCCGCAGCAGATGCAGTGGTAGCTGCCATCGGCCCAGACCTGCTCGTACTTGCCGGTGTAGGGGCGCTCAGTGTGGGCGTGACGGGTCACGTCGAAGGCTCGCGCTTCGGCGCCTTTGGCGGCCAGCAATTCGCGCCACTCGGCTTCGGTTTTCTGGATGGGAAAATTCATCTGGGTTCTCCTAGGACGAGCAACTGATTTCGATCTGGCTGGCCCAGTCGGGCGGGAAGGCGGCCAGGTCTTCTTGACCGGCGACTTCTTCAAATGGGTGCTCCAGTGCGTTTTGCAACCTGGCCACCTCGCTGAAGTCCCCTTGTTTCGCGCGCTGGATGGCGACTTCGCCCAGGTGGTTGCGCAGCACCACGTGCGGGTTGGTGCGCAGCATGTGCGCCTGTGTGGCGGTGGCGTCGAAGCCGGGCTGCGCCTGCAGGCGCGCTTGCCATTGCCCTGCCCACGCATCGAAGGCGTCGCGCTGCAGAAACAGGTCGCGCACGGGCTCCAGCCCACCCGCCACCGCATGGCTCAGCCGGCGCCAGAAGATGGTGAAGTCCACCGCATCGGCGGCCATCAACTTCATCAGGCCTTCGGTGAGTTCCGCATCCCCGGCCTGCACGCTGGCCATGCCCAGCTTGTCGTTCATGCGCCGCTGCAGCGCGGCCGGCATCAGCGCCTTGTAGGGTTCCAGCGCGTCCAGCGCCTGCTGCTGCTCGTCCATCAGCGGCAGCAGGGCCTGGCCGAGCGCAAACAGGTTCCAGTAGGCGATGTTGGGCTGGCGGTTGTAGGCGTAGCGACCGCCGGTGTCGCTGTGGTTGCAGATGTGGCCGGGGTTGAAAGCGTCGAGGAACTGGAAGGGACCGTAGTCAATGGTCAGGCCCAGGATGCTCATGTTGTCGGTGTTCATCACGCCGTGGCAAAAGCCCACGGCCTGCCACTGGGCCACGGTCTCGGCGGTGCGCGCGCTCACAGCTTCCAGCAGCGCGGCATAGGGGTTGCCCGGCGCCTCACGACACGCGGGGTAGAAGTGGTCGATGACGAAATCGGCCAGGAGGCGCAGCTGGTCGTGCTGGCCACTGTGCGAGAAATGCTCGAAATGTCCAAAGCGGATGAAGCTGGGCGCCACCCGCGTGACCACCGCGGCGGTTTCGATTGCTTCGCGCCGGACCGGTGCGGGCGAGCCCGTGACGCACAGCGCGCGGCTGGTCGGTACGCCCAGCGCGTGCATGGCCTCACTGCAGAGGAATTCGCGGATCGAGCTGCGCAGCACGGCCCGGCCGTCGCCCATGCGGGAGTAGGGCGTGAGTCCCGCGCCCTTGAGCTGTATTTCCTGTGGGCCGTTCCCGGTGTCCACTTCACCCAGCAGAATCGCACGTCCGTCACCCAGTTGACCGGCCCAGTGGCCGAACTGGTGGCCGCTGTAGACACTGGCCAGCGGCTGCGAGCCCGCGATCGGCACATTGCCGGTGAATGCGTTCAGCCCGGTGGGCGAGGTCAGCCAGGCGTCGTCCAGGCCGACCAGCCGAGCGACGCCGTGGCTGATGCCCACCCACGTGGGAGATGGCAGAGGTGTCGGCAGCAAAGGTGTGTAAAACGCGGCGCCCAGGCCTGCAAAACGGTTGCGCCAGACCAGTCCCAGGTCGGCCTCTGCGTGCACGGTTGTGTTCATCGGGCCATTGTCGCCTTGCGCAAGCGACCTCGGCCGCGCAAGGCTAATCGGAATCTGCTGGGGTCAGCAGGGCAGCGAGCGCTGGTTCGTCCAGGATGGTGATGCGGCCAAAGTTGATCGCGACCAGGCCGTCCAGCTGCATGCGCTGCAGCACCTTGTTCACGGTCTGGCGGGACAGGCCGGCCAGGTGGCCGAGTTCTTCTTGCGACAACTCAATGCGCTTCATCCCGTGCCAGAAGAGCCGGCTGAGGTACAGCGCGACGCGCTGCTGCGGCGAACGCACCCGGCCAGCCTCGATCACGGCCATGCTTTGCGAAAGCCGCTTGTTCATCTGTGCCACCAGAGCCTGGTTGAACTCCAGGCTGGCCGCGCGCAGTTCGTCAAAGAGGGGCAGCGGCAGGCACATCAAGGCGGTGTCGCGCAAGGCCACCACCTCGTAGCGCCGTTTCTCCGATTTCAAGGCCGAGCCTTCGCCAAACCAGTCCCCTGCGGACACGCCGAGAAACACCGAGAGGCGGCCATCGGGCGAGTGGGTTTGCAGCTTCACCAATCCCGAAAGCACCGCGTACCAGCCCATCACGGGTTCGCCAGCGCGCAACAGCACATCACCCTTGTCCCCCTTGATGGAGAACACCTCGTTGATGACGCGTGTTCTCAGCGTGTGGGGCAGTCGGTCCAGCCAGGGTTGGCTCGCCACGAAGACGGGTGAAGTTCTGTTGGAGATGGTGAGCACGGGTCGGGTCCGGGGTGGGGCTCGGCGAGCTGTTTCGCGGAAATGTCTCATGGCATGCAAAGGTTCCATGCGATCCCGCACGCTTTGCCAGAGTGCGCATGAATGAAAACTTTACTACGAGAGACGCAGTACGTTATTGTTATAAACGCACATTCCGTTGCAACTTTAGGAGTCAAACATGAAGGATCTGCCTCGCCCGCGCCGGGCCTTCGCCCTGCTGATGTCGCTCATGCTGGCCTTGGGCAGCGCCCAGGCCACCGCCTCTGAAATCGGGGTCACAGACACAGAAATACTGCTGGGCCAGTCGCTGGGCCTGACCGGACCGCTCGCCGAGTTGACGCTGGACATCAACAATGGAGCGCGTGCTTATGTCAACGAGGTCAATTCCCGGGGAGGCATTCATGGCCGTCGCCTGAAGGTCATCACCATGGACGATGGCTACCAGGCACCCAACACCGTGAAAAATGTGGAGCAGATGGTCAATCAGGACAAGGTGTTTGCCATCTTCAACGTGACCGGCACACCCAATTGCGAAGCCATCCTCCCCCTTGTGAAACAAAACGGTGTCCCCTTCTTCTCGCCATTCACCGGGGCAGACAGCCTGAGGAATCCCCCGGTGCCCAACGTGTTCAATGTGCGCGCAAGCTACCGCGACGAGACCGAAAAGCTGGTCCAGCACCTGCAGACCGTCGGCATTCAGCGCATCGGGGTGGTCTACCAGGCCAGCAGCTTCGGCAAAGACGGCCTCGCCGGCGTGGAGGCCGCGATGGCGCAGCGCGGCATGAAACCCCACGCCGTGGCCAGCGTCCAGTCCAACGCCTCGGACACGGATGCCGCGGTCACCGCCGTGAGTGAAAGCAACCCCGGCGCCATCATCTTGATCACCGCGGGACGCCCGACCTTTGAATTCATCAAGTCCTACAACAAGGCGCGTCGAGGCGTGCAGTTCTACACGCTGTCGGTCATGGGCGCCAGCGCCAACATCAAGGCCTTGGGCAAAGACGGCGTCGGGGTGGTGGTGGCATCCGTCGTGCCGTTCCCCTGGAGTCAAGCTCACCCGCTGGTCAAGGAATACCAGAGCGCCATGCAGAAGATCGGACTCACCGACTACTCATTCGTGAGCTTCGAGAGCTACATCAATGCCCGGGTTCTGGGTGCCGCGATCGAACGCACCGGCAAGAACCTGACCCGCAGCGGTCTGGTCAACGCTGCCGAGAACATGAGACAGGTCAGCCTGGGCGGATTCAACGTGGGCTTCGGCAAAGATTCTCGCCAAGCGTCGAAACACGTCGAGCTCACCATCATTGGCGCCAACGGAAAATTCATCAAGTAAGCCACCCCAACGCCGACCGGAGCAACCCGCTACCATCAGGCCGATTTATCCAAAACCTCAACCACAGGAGACAACCCATGCTGGGTCAGATGCAGAGCCAACCCCTTTTGATTTCCACGCTGATCGTTCACGCCGAGCGGCATCACGCCAGCGGCGAGATCGTTTCACGCCGGGTCGAAGGAGACATCCACCGCAGCAACTGGGGACAGGTCGCCGTGCGCGCACGCAAGGTCGCCAACGCGCTCAACGCGCTGAACCTCACATTTGGAGACCGTGTGGCCACGCTGGCCTGGAACGGCTACCGGCACCTCGAACTGTATTTCGGCGTCAGCGGCACCGGCCATGTGCTGCACACGCTCAACCCGCGTCTGCACCCCGAGCAACTCACCTGGATCGTCAACCACGCAGAAGACAAGGTCGTCTGTTTCGACATGACTTTCCTCCCGCTGGTCAAGGCCGTGGCGGCCAATTGCCCCTCGGTCAAGCACTGGATCGCATTGTGCGACGCAGACAAGCTGCCCACCGACAGTGGCCTCACGGGCCTGCAGAGTTACGAGGCCTGGATCGCCAACCAGCCCGACACCTACCAATGGCCCACGTTTGACGAGAATTCCGCGTCCAGCATGTGCTACACGAGCGGTACGACCGGCAACCCCAAGGCCGCGCTGTACTCGCATCGGTCCACCATCCTGCATGCGTTCACCGCAGCGCTGCCCGATGCCCTGAATTTGAGCGCGCGCGACAGCGTCTTGCCTGTGGTTCCGATGTTCCACGTCAACGCCTGGGGCATTCCGTACTCGGCGGCCGCCACGGGTTCCAAACTGGTGTTCCCCGGCCCGGCCATGGACGGCAAATCGATTTTCGACTTGCTCGAAGGCGAAAAAGTGACGATGGCGGCGGGCGTGCCCACGGTGTGGCAAATGTTGCTCGGCCACCTGCAGGCGAACAACCTGAAGTTCGGCACGCTCAAGAGCACCGTCATTGGAGGATCGGCATGCCCGCCCGCCATGATGAAAGCATTCAATGACCAATACGGCGTGTCCGTGATCCACGCCTGGGGCATGACCGAAATGTCGCCGCTGGGCACGGTGTGTTCGCTGAAGAATGCGCAGATGGCGCTGCCGCCCGAGGAGCAAAACAAGATCTTGCTCAAGCAGGGTCGTGCCGTGTATGGCGTGGACATGAAGATCGTCGACGATGCGGGAGAGGAATTGCCCTGGGACGGCAAGAGCTACGGCGACCTGCTGGTCCGTGGGCCCTGGATCATTGCGAGTTATTACAAAGGGGAGGGCGGTGACCCATTGCGCTACGACGCGCAAGGCCTGGGCTGGTTTCCCACCGGCGACGTTGCCACCATCGATCCCGACGGTTTCATGCAGATCACCGACCGGAGCAAGGACGTGATCAAGTCCGGCGGCGAGTGGATCAGCTCCATCGACGTTGAAAACATCGCCATGGCCCATCCGGCCGTGGCCATGGCCGCCTGCGTCGGGATGCGCCACCCCAAGTGGGACGAGCGCCCCATTGTGGTGGTGGTCAAAAAGCCGGGGACCGAAGTCACGCGTGAGGAGTTGCTTGCTTTCTTCGAGGGTAAGACCGCCAAGTGGCAGATCCCGGACGATGTGGTGTTCGTTGACGCGATTCCGCTGGGGGCCACCGGCAAGATGCAGAAGATGACCTTGCGTCAGCAACTCAAGGACTACGTGTTGCCCGGCGTCTGACACCGAGGTTGGGGGGCGCGAGAGAAGCACTTTCGCGCATAAAAGTCGCCAGCGCGATAGCCCCTAGGGGCTATCCCTGAGTGCTGCACCGCAACAGGCTTGTTGAAGCTGCGCTCGCGACTTTCCCAAAACCATCGGAGACAGACAATGCATTTCGCCATCAAGAGCCTCACCGCAGCAACGCTGCTCGCTTGCGCCCTGGGCGCCCACGCCCAGAAGGGCGAAACGGTCAAGATCGCGCTGATCGACCCTCAGACCGGCCTCATGGGTCCGGTGGGCAACAACCAGCTCAAGAGCTGGCAGTTCTTCGCCGAGAAGTTCTCGCAGAGCAATCCGGCCGGCGTGAAGTTCGAGGTGGTCGGCTTCGACAACAAGCTCAGCCCCGCCGAGAGCCTGAACAACTTCAAGGCCGCACTCGACCAGGGCGTGCGCTACATCGCACAGGGCAACGGCTCCTCGGTGGCCGGCGCGCTGATCGACGCCGTGAGCAAACACAACGAGCGCAACCCCGGCAAGGAAGTGATCTTCCTGAACTACGCCGCCGTGGACCCCGACTTCACCAACAGCAAGTGCAACTACTGGCACTTCCGCTTCGACGCGGACACGTCCATGAAGATGGAGGCGATGACCACCTTCATGAAGGACCAGGCGGACGTCAAGAACGTCTATCTGCTCAACCAGAACTACTCGCACGGTCAGCAGGTGGCACGCTTCGCCAAAGAAAACCTCGCGCGCAAGCGCCCCGACGTGAAGATTGTGGGCGAAGACCTGCACCCGCTGGCCCAGGTGCGCGACTTTGCGCCCTACGTGGCCAAGATCAAGGCCTCAGGTGCCGACACCGTGATCACCGGTAACTGGGGTTCCGACCTCGCCTTGCTGGTGAAGGCCGCCAACGAAGGTGGTTACACCGGCAAGTTTTACACCTATTACACCGGCGTGACCGGCACGCCCACGGCGCTGGGCACGGGCGGCGACGGCCGCGTCTACCAAGTCTCTTACCAGCACTACAACATGGGCGGCCAGATGGGCAAGTGGGCTGATGAGTTCCAGGCCAAGTACAAGGACGACATGTACACCGGCGCGATCCCGCTGGCTTACGCTGCCGTGTCCGAAGCCATGGCCAAAGCCAAGTCCACCGACCCGGTGAAGGTGGCTGCCGCCATGGAAGGCCTGAAGTTCAAGGGCTTCAACGGTGAAGTGGAAGTGCGCAAGCTGGACCACCAGTTGCAGCAACCGCTGTTCGTCACGGTCTGGCAGAAAGCCGGCGGAAAGTTCCCCTACAGCGCCGAGAACACCGGCATGACGCTGGTGCCAGTGAAGGAATATCCGTCCTACGTGTCCAGCACGCCCACCAGCTGCCAGATGAAGCGTCCGGGCTGATCGACTGCACCACCGCGCACGAACCCGGTTTCGTGCAGGGCGGTTGCCTTGGGTAGAACCAGCGCCGTTTCCACCAGCCACGAAAGGCGAACTCATGGAGTTCTTCATCATCTCCATGCTCAACGGCATCAGCTACGGTCTGTTGCTGTTCATGTTGAGCTCGGGGTTGACCCTCATCTTCAGCATGATGGGCGTCCTCAATTTTGCGCATGCCAGCTTTTACATGGTGGGCGCCTACATGGGCTACACGCTGTCCAACTGGATCGGCTTCTGGCCCGCGCTGATCGTGGCCCCCGTGCTGGTGGGTGCCATGGGGGCGCTGTTCGAGAGGCTCACGCTTCGCAAGGTGCACAAGTTCGGTCATGTGCCCGAGCTGCTGGTGACCTTCGGCTTTTCCTACATCCTGCTCGAGGTGGTGCAACTGATCTGGGGCCGCACGGCGCTGGACTTCGCACCGCCCGAAGCCCTGCGCGGTCCGGCGTTTACGCTGGTGCACCTGGCCGACGACTCGCTGCGAATGGTCTGGGGTGCTGCCTCCAGCGAGGTGTGTTCAGCAGCCAACGTGATCTGCTCGCCATTCCCTGCCACGCGCGGTTTCATGATGCTGGTGGCACTGCTGATGCTGCTGTCGCTCTGGCTGCTGCTCACGCGCACCCGCATCGGTCTGGTGATCCAGGCCGCGCTCACCCACCCTGAGACCGTGGAGAGCCTGGGGCACAACGTGCCGCGTGTGTTCATGCTGGTGTTTGGCGCCGGCACCGGGCTGGCCGGGCTGGCTGGCGTGATTGGAGGCAGCACGTTTGTCACCGAGCCGGCCATGGCCGCCACGGTGGGATCCGTGATCTTTGTGGTGGTGGTGGTCGGCGGCATGGGCTCGCTCTCCGGCGCGTTCCTGGCTTCGGTGCTCATCGGCGTGATCCAGACCTTCGCCGTCGCTTTCGACTATTCCTTCATCAGTCTGGCGCAGCAGTTCGGCATCGAGCTGTCTGACACGGCCAAGAACAACTCGGTGGTCAAGCTGACCCTGTCGCAGGTGGCGCCGATCCTGCCCTACTTGTTCCTCGTGCTGATCCTGATCTTCCGCCCCAAGGGCCTGCTCGGCACGCGAGAGGGCTGACCCGCCATGACCACCATGCAACACACCAAAACAGGCTTCAACAAAGGCCGCTGGACCGTCTGGTCCCTCTTTGCCGCGCTCCTGCTGGTCGCACCCTTCGTGTTCAGCAGCAACCTCGCGGTGACCATGCTCTCGCAGATGGGCATCGCCATCATTGCCTGCCTGTCCTACAACATCCTGCTGGGGCAGGGCGGCATGCTGAGCTTCGGCCACGCGGTCTACACGGGGCTGGGATCCTACGTGGCGATGCACGCGCTCAACGCCGCGTCGGGTGGGCAGTTGCCCATCCCCGTGACGCTTCTGCCGTTGGTCGGCGGCGTGACCGGTCTGTTCTTCGCCATCCTGTTTGGCTACGTCACCACCAAGAAGGCTGGAACCACCTTCGCCATGATCACGTTGGGCATGGCTGAACTGGTGTTTGCCATGTCCCTCATGTTCTCCGAGTTCTTCGGTGGCGAAGCCGGCGTGTCGGGCAACCGGGTGGTGGGAGAGGCTTTCATGGGCGTGACCTACGGGCCGCCACGGCAGGTGTACTTCCTCATCGCGGTGTACACCTTCATCTGTGTTGGACTGATGTTCGCCTTCACACGCACGCCGCTGGGCCGCATCCTCAACGCCGTGCGCGACAACCCGGAGCGCGTGGAGTTCATTGGTTACAACACGCAAAAAGTTCGCTACCTGTCGTTCATGATCGCCGGCTTCTTCGCCGGTATCGCCGGTGGGCTGGGCGCGCTCAACTTCGAAATCGTCACGGCCGAAGTGGTCGGTGCCGGGCGCTCGGGGGCTTACTTGCTGTTCACGTTTCTGGGCGGCGCCACCATCTTTTTCGGACCCATCATCGGCGGCATCCTGATGGTGTTGGCCTCGGTGCTGCTCTCGGAGCTCACCAAAGCCTGGCTGCTCTACCTGGGCCTGATCTTTTTGTTCATGGTGATGTACGCACCCGGCGGCGTGGCCAGTCTGATCATGATGAATGTGCGGGTGGCGGCTTACGGCATGCTGCGCCGGGTGATGGGCAGTTACGCGTTGCTGGCGGTCTTTGGTGTGGTCATGTTTGCCGGAGCGGGCGCCATGATCGAGATGATGTACCACCTGCAGCTCAATGCCGGACAGGACACCCTGTTGCGTTTCTTCGGGCTGGAACTCGACGCCAAGGGAGTTTCGAGCTGGGTGGGTGCCATCGCCGTGTTGGCGGTTGGTTTCGTCCTGTTCGAATGGGTACGCCGCCGCTTCATGCGGCAGTGGAGTGACATCCAGGTGGCGATTGAAAACCACACACAGCAACGGGAGGCGGCATGAGCACAGGGGCAAACACGCCGGCGCTGGAACTGCGCGACCTGCGCAAGAGCTTTGGCAAAACAGACATCATCCGCGGCGTGAACCTCGCGGTGAAGCCCGGTGAACGCGTGGCGATCATTGGCCCCAACGGCGCGGGCAAGTCCACGCTGTTCAACCTGATTTCGGGCCGCTTTGAACCCAGCAGCGGCGACGTGATGTTGGGCGGCCACCGCATCAACGGGCTGAAACCTTTCGAGATCAACCGGCTGGGGCTCTCGCGCAGTTTCCAGATCACGAACATTTTTCCCAAGCTCAGCGTCTTCGAAAACCTGCGCTGCGGCGTGCTCTGGAGCCTGGGCTACAAGTACACCTTCCTGAAGTTCCTTGCGAACCTTAAAGACGCCAACGACCGTGCCGAGGAGCTCATGCGCATGATTCACCTGGAGCGCAAGCACGACACGTTGGCCATGAACCTGACCTACGCCGAACAGCGTGCGCTGGAGATCGGCATCACGATCGCTGGGGGAGCACAGGTCATCCTGCTCGACGAGCCCACGGCCGGCATGAGCAAGAGCGAAACCAGCCGGTTCATCGATCTCATCCGCGAAGTGACGGTCGGCAAGACGCTGCTGACGGTGGAGCACGACATGGGCGTGGTGTTCGGCCTGGCCGACCGCATCGCCGTGGTGGTGTACGGCGAGGTGATTGCTTTCGACACGCCCGAAGCCGTGCGCGCCAATCCGCGCGTGCAAGAAGCTTATTTGGGCTCGGTGCTCGCAGATCAACAGGCGGCAGGCCACTGAGGACACACCATGCTCGATATCCAAGACCTTCACGCCTACTACGGCAAGAGCCATGTGCTGCACGGGGTGCAGTTTTCGGTCGGCAAGGGCGAGATCGTGGCCCTGCTCGGGCGCAACGGCTCGGGCCGCTCCACCACCGCCAAGGCCATCATGGGTTTGGTGGAAGCCACCGGCAGCGTGGCGTGGCAGGGCAAGCCCATCCTGGGCAAGAAGCCGTTCGAGATCGCCCACCTCGGCATCGGCCATGTGCCCGAGAACCGCGACATCTTTCCCAAGCTCACCGTGCACCAGAACCTGCTGCTCGGCCAAAAGGGCAAGGGCATCGGTGCGCGCTGGAGTTTTGACGACATGTACGCCATGTTCCCGCGCCTCAAGGAGCGAGAGCACACCGAGGCCGGCGTGCTCTCCGGTGGCGAACAGCAGATGCTCACGCTGTGCCGCACGCTCATGGGCGACCCCGACCTCATCATCATCGACGAGCCCACCGAAGGTCTGGCGCCCAAGATCGTGGAGCTGGTGGCCGAATACCTGCAGACGCTCAAGGCCCGCGGCGTGTCGGTGCTGCTGATCGAGCAAAAACTCACCATCGCGCTGAGCATCTCCGACCGCGTGCTCGTGATGGGCCATGGCAGCATCGTGTTCGAGGGAACGCCCGAGACCTTGCGTGCTGATGCGCAGATCCGCAAGGAATGGCTTGAGGTGTGAGGCCCCCCGCGCCGCCTTCGGCGTCACCCCCCGGTAGGGAGCGATGCCTGTGGGCCGGCGGAGCCCGACCCACGGCATCCTGGGTTCGGGCACGTGCACCGCAGAGGGTTCGGTCTTCCACGCGACACCCGGCCCTTGCGGCATCGCAGCAAGTTTCTAGAATCGAACGATCGTTCTTTTTCGGGAAGAGCGTCACAGTCAACGCCCCACGGGCACAGTACCAGGTCCACGGCGATGTGGCCGTCATCACCATGAACAACCCGCCGGTCAACGGCCTGGGTCTCTCCACGCGCCAGGGCATTGCCGCCGGCCTGGAGAAGGCGGAAGCCGATCCGGCGGTGAAGTCCATCGTGATCACCGGCGCCGGCAAGGCATTTTCGGGCGGCGCCGACATCCGTGAGTTCGGTTCGCCCAAGGCGCTGGCCGAGCCCAACCTGCTCTCCGTCATCCTGGCGGTGGAAAACACGTCCAAGCCGGTCGTGGCCGCCATCCACAGCGTGTGCATGGGTGGTGGACTGGAACTCGCACTCGGTTGCCACTACCGCATTGCCGCACCCGGCACCAGCGTGGCACTGCCCGAAGTGAAACTGGGTCTCATCCCCGGCGCCGGCGGCACGCAGCGCCTGCCGCGCGCCCTGGGCGTGGAGCCGGCGCTCAACATGATCGTGAGCGGCGAGCCGGTGAAGAGCGAGATGCTCGCCATGCTGCCGGGCCAGAAACTGTTCGACAAGATGGCCGCCTCCGCGGAGAGCCTGGCCGAGGAAGCCCTGGCCCTGGCGCGCGAGATGGCCGCCAAACACGCCGATGGCAGCGCGCTGCCGAAGGTGCGCAACCTGCCGTGCAAACACCCGCTGGGCGATGCGTACTTTGCGTTTGCGCGCAACATGGTCAAGGGCATGTCGAAGAACTTCCCCGCGCCCGCCAAGTGCGTGGACGCGGTCGAAGCCGCCACCAAGAAGAAGTTCGACGACGGCATGGCCTTCGAACGCGAGATCTTCATCAACCTGATGTGGACGCCCGAGTGCCGCGCGCTGCGCCATCTGTTCACCGCCGAGCGCGCCGCGAGCAAGATTCCGGACGTGCCGGAAGACACCCCCAAGCGCGAGATCGCCTCGGTGGCCGTCATCGGTGCCGGCACCATGGGTGGCGGCATCGCCATGAACTTTTTGAACGCCGGCATCCCGGTGAAGATGCTGGAGATGAAGCAGGAAGCGCTGGACCGCGGTCTGGCCACCATCCGCAAGAACTACGAAGCCCAGGTGAAGAAGGGCAAGCTCAAGCAGGACAAGTACGAGCAGCGCATGGCGCTCCTGAGCACCACGCTGAGCTACGACGACCTGAGCGCCGCCGACCTCGTGATCGAGGCCGTGTTTGAAGAGATCGGCGTCAAGGAAGCCGTGTTCAAGGAACTCGACCGCGTGATGAAGCCCGGCGCCATTCTCGCCAGCAACACCTCGACGCTGGACGTCAACAAGATCGCCAGTTTCACGAAGCGCCCGCAGGACGTGGTGGGCCTGCACTTCTTCAGCCCGGCCAACGTGATGAAGCTGCTCGAAGTGGTGCGCGGCGAAAAGACCGCCAAGGACGTGATGGCCACCGTCATGACCGTGGCCAAGAAGATCAAGAAGACCGCCGTGGTGTCCGGCGTGTGCGACGGCTTCATTGGTAACCGCATGATTGAGCAATACGGCCGCCAGGGCGGCTTTTTGCTGGACGAAGGCTGCACGCCCGAGCAGGTCGACAAGGCGATGGAGAAGTTCGGCATGGCCATGGGACCGTTCCGCATGGGCGACCTCGCCGGCAACGACATCGGCTGGGCGATCCGCAAGCGCCGCTACCAGGAAAAGCCGGACATGAAGTACAGCAAGACGGCCGATCTGCTGTGCGAGAAGGGCCGCTTCGGTCAGAAGACCGGCGCCGGCTGGTACGACTACGTACCGGGCAAGCGCGACGCGATCCCGAACGCTGAGGTGGTGAAAATGATCGAGGACCACCGCAAGGCCCTGGGCATCACGCCGCGCAAGATTTCCGATGAAGAGATCGTGCAGCGCCTGGTGTATTCGCTGGTGAACGAAGCCGCGCACATCCTGGAAGAGGGCATTGCCAACAAGGCCAGTGACATCGACGTGGTCTACATCTTCGGTTACGGCTTCCGCCGACACGGTGGGCCTGTTCAACGTGGTGCAGAGCATGAAGCGCTTTGCCAAGAACCCGCTGGACGACGCGAAATTCTGGGAGCCAGCCCCGTTGCTGGCGCGCCTCGTGGCCGAAGGCAAGACCTTCAACGCCTGAGCCCAAGATCCACACAAGGAGAACACCTCATGACCAACGCCGTCATCGTTTCCACCGCCCGCACACCCCTGGCCAAGAGCTGGAAGGGCGCCTTCAACATGACCCATGGCGCCACCCTGGGTGGCCATGCGGTCCAGCACGCTGTTCAGCGCGCCGGCATCGAAGCCGCCGAAGTGGACGACGTGATCATGGGTTGCGCCAACCCCGAGGGCGCCACCGGCGCCAACATCGCGCGCCAGATTGCGCTGCGCGCCGGCCTGCCCATCACCACCTCGGGCATGACGGTCAACCGTTTCTGCTCGTCGGGTCTGCAGACCATTGCCATGGCCGCGCAACGCATCATCGCGGGCGAAGGCGACGTGTACGTGGCCGGCGGCGTGGAGAGCATCTCCTGCGTGCAGCAGGAAATGAACACCCACATGTTGGCCGATCCCTGGCTGGTGAAGAACAAGCCCGAGATCTACTGGAACATGCTGCAGACCGCCGAGCAGGTGGCCAAGCGCTACAACATCGGCCGCGACGCCATGGACGAATACGGCTGTTCAAGGCCGAGATCGCCCCCATCACCGTGACCGCCGGCGTGGCCGACAAGGTCATGGGCCTCACCACCAAACAAGTGACGGTGGAGAACGATGAAGGCATCCGTGCCGGTACCACCTTCGATGGCATCCATGGCTTGCGCTCGGCGCTGCCGGGTGGCCTGATCTCGGCCGGCAACGCCAGCCAGTTCAGCGACGGCGGCGGCGCTTGCGTGCTGATGAACGAAACGATGGCCGAGAAGCGCGGCCTGACCCCGCTGGGCCGTTTCCTGGGCTTCGCTGTGGCCGGTTGTGAGCCCGACGAGATGGGCATTGGCCCGGTGTTCGCGATCCCCAAGGTGCTGGCCCGCCTGGGCCTGAAGGTCAGCGACATCGACCTGTGGGAACTCAACGAAGCATTCGCAGTGCAGGTGATCTACTGCCGCGACAAGCTGGGCATCCCGGGCGACAAGCTCAACGTCAACGGCGGCGCGATCGCCGTGGGTCACCCCTACGGCGTGTCGGGCCAGCGCCTGACCGGCCACGCCCTGATCGAAGGCAAGCGTCGCGGCGCCAAGCGCGTCTGCGTGACGATGTGCATCGGCGGCGGCATGGGTGCCGCTGGGGTATTTGAAGTGTTGTGACGCCGCGCGATGCGCGGGGCACAACACCCCCCCGCGCCGCCTTCGGCGTTACCCCCCGGAGGGGGGCGATGCCTGTGGCCCGGCGGAGCCGGTTCCACGGCTTCCTGGGTTGGGGCACGCGCTTCGGATGATCGCGGGCCTCCAGTTGCTTTTTGCTGTTTGCGAGATGGATCACCCCCTATGAGCCTTCGCCCGACCGTCGACTTCCTGCTGCACGACTGGCTGCACGTCGAGACGCTGCAGCAGCGTGAGCGTTTCGCGGACCACAGCCGCGAAACGTTCGACGCGGTGCTCGACACCTGCGAGCGCATTGCGCGCGAGAAGTACGCACCCTTCAACCGGCTGGTGGACACGCAGGAGCCGCATTTCGACGGTGAGCGCGTGATCCTGCCGCAGGCGACGCACGATGCACAGAAAGCCTACGCCGTCAGCGGCATGCTGAGTGCTGCTCAGGATTACGACGTGGGGGGCATGCAGCTGCCTTACACGGTGGAAGCCGCGGCCAACGCGTTCTTTGCCATGGCCTCGGTCAGCATCGGCAGCGGCATGCTCACGACCGGCAACGCCAACCTGCTGATGGTGCACGGCACCGACCTGCAGAAGCAGGTGTTTGCGCTCAACGAATTCAGTGGGCGCTTTTCGGGGACCATGTGCTTGTCCGAGCCCCAGGCCGGTTCGAGCCTGAGCGACGTGTCCACCCGTGCCGTGCCCGATGGCGCCGACTTCGCGGACGATCCGCTGGGCCCGCGCTACCGCCTCAAGGGCAACAAGATGTGGATCTCGGCCGGCGAGCACGAGCTGACCGAGAACATCATCCACCTTGTGCTGGCCAAGATCCCGGACGAGAACGGCAAGCTGGTGCCGGGCACGCGCGGCATTTCGCTGTTCATCGTGCCCAAGAAGATGGTCAACACCGCCGGCGAACTGACCGGCGAGCGCAACGACGTGGCGTTGGCCGGACTCAACCACAAGTGCGGCTGGCGCGGCACCACCAACACGCTGCTCAATTTCGGCGAGGGCAAGTACCCGGTCGGTGGTGAGGCGGGTGCCGTGGGCTACCTGGTGGGGCAGGCGGGCAAGGGCCTGCACTGCATGTTCCACATGATGAACGAGGCCCGCATCGGCGTGGGCATGGCCGCGACCATGCTGGGCATGGCGGGCTACCTGGCGAGCCTGGACTACGCGAAGAACCGCCCGCAGGGCCGCCCCATGGGGCCCGCCGGCAAAGACCCGGCACAGGCACCTGTGCGCATCATCGAACATGCCGATGTGAAACGCATGCTGCTGGCGCAGAAGTCGTATTGCGAAGGCGCGCTCGCGCTCGAGCTCTATTGCGCGCGGCTGGTCGACGAACAGCACACGGCCGAAGCGGCAGCGGCCGACGATGCCCGTCTGTTGCTTGAAGTGCTCACACCGATTGCGAAGAGCTGGCCGAGCGAGTGGTGCCTGGAAGCCAACAGCCTGGCGATCCAGATCCACGGCGGCTACGGCTACACGCGCGACTTTCCGGTGGAGCAGTACTGGCGCGACAACCGCCTGAACATGATCCACGAAGGCACGCACGGCATCCAGGCGATGGACTTGCTGGGCCGCAAGGTGCTGATGGAAGGCGGCAAGGGTCTCACGCTGCTGGCCGGGCGCATCAACGCCACCATCCAGCGCGCCATCCACGTGCCCGAGTTCGCGGCCCACGCCAACGCACTGGGCCAGGCGCTCGCGCAGGTGGGTGCCGCCACCAAGGCGGCCTGGTCTACCGGCGAGCCGACCGACGCCTTGGCCAACGCCGTGCCGTATCTGCAGGCCTTTGGCCATACCGTACTGGCCTGGGTTTGGCTGGACGTGGCGCTGGCCGCCCACGCGGCACCCGAGTCGCATGCACGCACCGGGCGCCTGGCCGCTGTGCGTTTCTTCTTCCACTACGAGCTGCCGAAAATCGGCGCCTGGCTGCAGGTGGTGAGCAGCCGCGACCAGACCTGTGCGGCGCTGCCCGAAGAGGCCTTCTGATGCTGCACCACATCGTCATGTGGAAGATCAAGGACCTGGGCGTCGAGGGCGACAAGGCCGCGAACGTTGCCCAGGCCAAAGCCTTGCTGGAAGCCTGCTCGAACCTGGTGCCCGGCATGGAACGCTTCGATGTGGCCACCGCACAGACCGGGCTGGAGGCCACCTTCGATCTGGTGCTCAACAGCACATTCACCGATCGCGCAGCGCTCGGGGCCTACCAGACACACCCGTCGCATGTGGCGCTCAAGCCGTTCATGCGCAAGGTGGTGCTGGAACGACACTGCATGGATTACGAGAACTGAGCGCCGGCGACGGTGCCCACCCCAACCCGTTCCCCATGGGGGCGGCGTCAACACCACAACAAGGAGACACGCATGACCAGAACCATCCACCAACTCTTCGACCTCAAAGGCAAGACCGCCCTCATCACCGGCGGCTCGCGCGGCCTGGGCCTGCAGATGGCCCACGCATTGGGTGAAGCCGGTGCCCGCGTGGTGGTCAGCTCGCGCAAGGCCGAGGACCTGGAAGCCGCCACCGCCGAGTTGCAGGCCGCGGGCATCGACGCGCGCTGGATTGCCGCCGACTGTTCGAAGGAAGAAGACATCCATCGCCTGGCCGACGAAAGCTTGCAGCGCCTGGGCGACATCGACATCCTGATCAACAACGCCGGTGCCGCCTGGGGCGCGCCGGCCGAAGACCACCCGGTGGACGCGTGGGACAAGGTGATGAACCTCAACGTGCGCAGCTATTTCATCCTGAGCCAGGTCGTGGCCAAGCGCAGCATGATCGCGCGCAAAACCGGCAGCATCATCAACACCGCTTCCATCGCCGGCCTGGGCGGCAACCCGCGCGACATGAAGACCATTGCCTACAACACCTCCAAAGGTGCGGTGATCAACTTCACCCGCGCGCTGGCCGCCGAATGGGGCGCACACGGCATCCGCGTGAACGCCATCTGCCCGGGATTTTTCCCCAGCAAGATGACCATGGGCACGCTCAAGGCCATGGGCGAAGAGCGCCTGGCCGCACACGCGCCGCTGGGTCGCCTGGGCGATGACGAAGATTTGAAAGGCCTCACGCTGCTGTACGCGAGCGACGCCGGCAAACACATCACCGGCCAGTGGTTGGCGGTGGATGGCGGCGTGTCCATCATCACCGGGGGCTGAGCGCTTCATGGAATTTTCCGTCCGCATCCCCTTCGTCGAACTGCTCGGCTTCGAACTGCAGAAGTTCGAAGGCGGCGAGGCGGAGATTGCCTTCAAGCCCTCCCACGACCACCTGAATTCCTTCGACGTGGTGCACGGCGGCGCCAGCATGACACTGCTCGACGTCGTGATGGCGCACGCCGCGCGCTCGGTCGAGCCCGACATGGGCTGCGTCACCATCGAAATGAAAACCAGTTTCATGCGAGCGGCCAAGGGACCGCTGGTGGCCAAAGGCAAGCTGCTGCACCGCACCGCCACCATGGCCTTCACCGAGGGAAGCATCTTCGATGCGGCGGGCAAGCTCTGCGCGCACGCCACTGGCACTTTCAAGTTCGTCGCCCGCCTGCCCGTGGGGGCGGGCAGCGTTCAAGCCTTCAACCGCATCTCGACCGACTGATTTCACCGACCGACATTTTCAGGAGACACACATGCCCACCAACCAGCAAATCGTGCTCGACAACCGTCCCCAAGGCGAGGCCACCGTCGACAACTTCAAACTCGTCTCGACCGACACCCCCGCACTGGCCGACAACCAGGTGCTGGTGCGCCACCATTTCCTGAGCCTGGACCCGTACATGCGCGGGCGCATGAACGACAGCAAGAGCTACGCGGCGTCGCAGCCGCTGGGCGAGGTGATGATCGGCGGCACGGTGGGTGAGGTGGTCGAGTCGAAGCATCCCAAGTTCCAGCCCGGCGACAAGGTCGTGGGCATGGGCGGCTGGCAGCAGTACAGCGTGGTCGATGCCGCGCAGCCCGGCGCGCTGCGCAAGGTCGACACCACCCACGTGCCGCTGTCCTACTACCTGGGTGCGGTCGGCATGCCCGGCGTGACCGCCTGGTACGGGCTGGTGAAGATCATCAACCCCAAGGCGGGCGACACCGTGGTGGTGAGTGCGGCCACCGGTGCGGTCGGCAGCGCCTTCGGTGCCCTGGCCAAGGCGCGCGGTTGCCGTGCGGTGGGCATTGCGGGCGGTCCGGACAAGTGCAAGTACGCGGTCGAAGAACTCGGCTTCGACGCCTGCATCGACTACAAGCTCCACAAGGACGCGTACTCGCTGGCCAAGGCACTCAAGGATGTGTGCCCGAAAGGCATCGACGGCTACTTTGAAAACGTGGGTGGCATGGTGCTGGACGCGGTGTTGCTGCGCATGAACGCCTTCGGCCGCATCGCGGTGTGCGGCATGATCGCTGGCTACGACGGCCAGCCGCTGCCGCTGGCCAATCCCGCGTTGATCCTGGTGAACCGCCTGAAGATCGAAGGTTTCATCGTCAGCGAGCACATGGAGGTCTGGCCCGAGGCGCTCACCGAGTTGGGCACCCTGGTGGCCACCGGCAAGCTGCGACCGCGCGAAACGGTGGCCGAGGGTCTGGCCGCTGCGCCCGAGGCCTTCATGGGTCTGTTGAAGGGCAAGAACTTCGGCAAGCAGCTCGTCAAACTGGTCTGACGCGGGCGCAGCCATGGACACGGCCAGCCCAAGAGGTGAGGAGTTCCGGCAGGACCTTCGCGCCCCCGGGGTGCGCAACGTGGAGGCGCGGCGGCTGCTGACCTCCGAGGAGCTGGCCCCGCTGACCACGCTGTCCCTGTCCCGCACCTGGCTGGCCTTGGCACAGACCGTTGGTCTGATCGCCGCCGCCGCGGCGCTGGCGGTGGCCACCTGGCCGAGCCCCTGGATGTTGCTCAGTGTGGTGGTGATCGGCATGGCGCAGCACGCCATCTTCATCCTGGTTCACGAGGCCGCGCACTACCGCCTGTTCGCCGCGCGCTGGGCGAACGACGGTCTGGGCCGGCTGATGGGCATGGCGGCGGGACTGTCCATGTGCACCTACCGCGTCACGCACCGGCTGCACCACAACCACCTCTACACCGAAGAGGACCCCGACACCGCCATCCACGGCGGTTATCCGCGCGGTCGTGTCTACCTGCTGAAGAAGCTTGGGCAAGACCTGCTGGGCCTCAACGCGTGGAAGACCTGCGCCTATTTCTTCGGCGCGCCCGCGATCAACGAGGACACGCAGCGCGAAATCCGCCCGCTGGACGACACCTCGCCCGCCCTGCGCGCCGCCGCGAGGCACGACCGCTGGTTTGTGGCCGGCTTTCACCTCGTGGCACCGTTGCTCGCGCTGTTGCTGGGCGGCACCACCGGCCTGGCGATGTACGCGGTGCTCTGGCTGCTGCCGCTGGTGACGGTGCTGCAGCCCATCCTGCGCCTGCGCGCCATCTTTGAACACGGCGCGGTGCACGACCTCTCGTCGCCACTGACCGCCGCGCGCTGCAACCGCACCTGGGGCGGCGTGCTGAACTGGCTGGGCCGGTTTGTCCTGTTCCCGCACCATGTGAACCACCACCTGGAACACCACCTGTATCCGGCGGTGCCGCACTACCACCTGCCGCGCCTGCACCAGCTGCTGCGGGAGAAGGGCGCTCTGGACGCGGCCGAGGTGCGTGACCTCGCCGACACCTGGGGCCTGATCTTTGCCGCGAGGAGGCGCCGCCATGAATCCCACGCATGAAGTCTTCAACCAGCCCGCACCGCTGGTCGACACCAACCTCTTTGCCACCAACCGGGCGATGCAGGCCGCGCTGAAACTCAACGCACCCGCGCTGGACACCGCGCCTTTGCACGCGCTCGGCGCTGTGGTGGGCAGCGGCGAGATGCAGGCGCATGCCCGGCTGGCGAATGTGCACACGCCGCAACTCAAGACGCACAACCGGTTGGGCCAGCGGGTGGACCAGGTGGAGTTCCATCCGAGCTACCACGCGCTGATGTCGGCCGCGGTCCATGCCGGGCTGCACGGCACGGCCTTTTCTGCCGAGCAGCAGGCCACCGGCCACGCGCACCAGCTGCGCGCCGCCGGCTTCATGCTCTTCACCGAGCTTGAGCCTTCCATCCTCTGTCCCATCTCCATGAGCTACGCCGTCGCGCCCGCGCTCAAGGACAACCCCGCGATCTACAACGACTGGGAAGGCGGCCTCACCAGCCGCGCTTACGACCCGGCGCTCAAGGTCTGGCGCGACAAGGCCGGCCTGACCATGGGCATGGGCATGACCGAGAAGCAGGGCGGCTCCGACGTGCGCGCCAACACCACGCGCGCCGAGCCCGCCGGCACGGACGCCTGGGGCCAGCGCTTCAGCGTCACCGGCCACAAGTGGTTTTTCTCGGCCCCCATGTGCGACGCCTTCCTGATCCTGGCGCAAACCGCCAGCGGCCTGAGCTGCCTGTTTTTGCCGCGCGTGCTGCCCGACGGGTCGATGAACCGGCTGTTCATCCAGCGCCTGAAAGACAAGCTGGGCAACAAGGCCAACGCGAGTTCCGAGGTGGAGTTCGCCGGTGCCAGTGCGTGGCTGGTGGGCGAGGAGGGCCGGGGCATCCCGCAGATCCTGGCCATGGGCACCCTGACGCGGCTCGACTGCGCCTTGGGCACCAGCGGCCTGATGCGCCAGGCGCTGAGCATCGCGCTCCACCACACTGCTCAGCGCAAGGCCTTCGGCAAGACCCTCATCGACCAGCCGCTGATGAAAAACGTGCTGGCCGACCTGGCCCTGGAGTCCGAAGCCGCCACCGCGCTGGCGTTGCGCCTGGCGCGCAGCTTCGACCGGGCGGACGACGCCCACGAGCAGGTGATGAACCGACTGCTCACGCCGGTGGCCAAGTTCTGGATCTGCAAGCGCGGCAGCCACTTCGCCCAGGAGGCCATGGAATGCCTGGGTGGCAACGGCTACGTGGAAGAGGGCGGTGAAGGGGTGATGGCGCGCATCTACCGCGAAATGCCGCTCAACAGCATCTGGGAAGGCGCGGGCAACATCATGGCCATCGACCTGCTGCGCGCCCTGCGCAAGGCCGATGCCGCCGCTGCGCTGGCCCACGAGCTTGCACCCGCCCGGGGCATGCACGCCGCGCTCGACCGGCTTGCCGCGCAACTGCCCATCCGCGTGGAGGAGATGGCCAGCGAGATGGAAGCGCGCCGCCTCGCGCAAGACGTGGCGCTGGCCGTGCAGGCCGCGCTGCTGGCGCAAACCGCGCCAGCCGCTGTGTTCGCCGCGTTCTGCGATTCGCGCATTGGCGGCGCGTGGGGCCACAGCTTCGGCTCGCTGGGCGCCGGGGTGGACCACGACGCCATACTCGAACGCGCCATGCCGCACTGAACAACGACACTGGAGACACCATGCCCGACCTCATCCTGCACCACTACCCCACGTCCCCGTTTTCGGAAAAAGTGCGCCTGATCCTGGGCCACAAGCAGCTCAGCTGGCAGAGCGTGAACATCCCGCGCATCATGCCCAAGCCCGACGTGATCGCGCTCACCGGCGGTTACCGCCGCACGCCGTTCCTGCAGATCGGCGCCGACATCTATTGCGACACCGCGCTCATCTGCGATGTGCTCGAACACCGCCAGCCCGAGCCCACGCTCTACCCCGAGCACCTCAAGGGCGCGGCGCGCGTGCTCGCGCAGTGGGCCGACAGCACCTTGTTCTGGGCCGCCATGGGTCACAACCTCAGCCCCAAGGGCGCAGCCGCGCTGTTCGCCGGTCAGCCACCCGAAGCCGCCCAGGCCTTTGCGGCCGACCGCGGCGCCATGCGAACGGGCATGACCAGCTTGCGCCCGGGCGACGCCACCGCCGCCTACAAGAGCTATTTGCGCCGCCTCTCGACCATGGTGGACATGCACCCGTTTTTGCTGGGCGACGCGCCCTGCGTGGCCGACTTTGCGGCCTACCACCCGCTGTGGTTCAGCCGCGTGGTCAACCCGGCCATGGCGGGCATCCTGGACGCCACGCCCAACGTGATCGAGTGGATGGACCGCATGGCCGCCATCGGTCACGGCCACTCGAGCAAGCTCACGGCCACCGAGGCCATTGCCATCGCAGCCGCGGCTCAGCCCGCGCCGCACACCGACGACACCTTCCAGGACGACCACGGCATCGCGCTGGGCAGCCGCGTCACCATCAGCGCCGAGACTTTTGGCCAGGAACCCACCGAAGGCATCCTGCGCGCCGCCACCCGAACCCGCTACACCCTGGAGCGCACCGACGAGCGTGCGGGCTTGCTGCATGTGCACTTTCCGCGCATCGGTTTTGTGCTGAGGGAAGCGCGCGCTTGAGACCCGAAGGACCCACGCACTGGCGCTGCCTGCCGTTTGATGCGCTCGCTGCCCACACCCTTTACCGTCTGCTGGCCCTGCGCAGCCAGGTGTTCGTGGTGGAGCAGCGCTGCGTGTTCCAAGACATGGACGGCGCCGACGCGCAGTGCATGCATGTGCTCGCCGAATGCCACCGGCCCGACGGCGTCGAGTTGATGGCCTACGCTCGATTGGCGCCCGCGGGGCTGAAATACGCCGAGGCCAGCATCGGCCGCGTGGTGACGAATCCGGTCACGCGCGGCAGCGGGATTGGCCATGCGCTGATCCGCCAGTCGGTGCACATGCTGCACGGCCTGTGGGGTGCACAACCCATCCGCATCGGCGCGCAGGCGCATCTGCAACCTTTCTACGGCCAGCACGGCTTCGAGCCGGTCGGGCCGATCTACCTTGAGGACGGCATCGACCACATCGAGATGGTGCGGGCCGCCTGAACTTTTCACACACAGGAGACAACCATGATTCAGGACTTCAAAGGCAAAACCGCCGTGCTCACCGGCGCAGGCTCGGGCTTCGGCCTGGAGTGCGCGCGCATCGGTGCGAAGCTCGGCATGAACCTCGTGCTGGTCGACGTGCAGCGAGACGCGCTGGATGCGGCCACCGCGGAAATCGAGGCCACCGGCGTCCAGGTGCTCTCGCGCCAGGTCGACGTGTCGAGCACCGAGCAGATGGAGGCACTCGCCGCCGACGTGGAGAAGACCTTCGGCGCGCCGCACTTCGTGTTCAACAACGCGGGCGTGGGTTCGGGTGGTCTGATCTGGGAAAACTCGGTCAAGGACTGGGAGTGGGTGTTGGGCGTGAACCTCTGGGGCGTGGTGCACGGCGTGCGCCTGTTCACCCCCATGATGCTGGCCGCCGCGAAACAGGACCCGACCTGGCGCGGCCACATCGTGAACACCGCCAGCATGGCCGGCCTGCTGACGCCGCCCAACATGGGCATCTACAACGTGAGCAAGCACGCGGTGGTGAGCCTGACCGAAACGCTCTACCAGGACCTGAAGCTGGTGAGTCATCAGGTGAGCGCGAGCGTGCTCTGCCCGTACTTCGTGCCCACCGGCATCAGCCAGAGCCACCGCAACCGCCCGGCCGAACTGGCCGACGAGAAAGCCACGCAGAGCCAGCTGATCGGCCAGGCCATGAGCGACAAGGCCGTGAGCTCGGGCAAGGTCACCGCTGCGCAGGTGGCCCAACTGGTGTTCGACGCCATCACCGCCGACCAGTTCTACATCTTCAGCCACCCGCGCGCGCTGGGCAATGTGCGCGCGCGCATGGAAGGCATCGTCAACCAGACCAACCCCGCGGACCCGTTCCACGAGCGGCCCGAGATCGGCGTGGGTTTGCGCGCGGCGCTGCGCGCGGTCTGACGCCTGGGTGGTCGAGAGCGCTCAGGCCCGGTCTTGCGCCGTCTGCTGCGCGGCGGCCTTCTTCACCTGGTTGCCCAACACGAGCGCCCGCCCGGCAAACAAGCCACCAGCGGCTTCCATGTCCATGCGCTCGGCGTCGCGCCGGCGCAGGCGCTCCATCACCTCGTCCGCCTCCTCTTCGGCCGCGCCCAGCGTCAGCACGGCCTGGCGCCCCATGGCCATGGCGGACTCGAAGGTTTCGCGAACGAGGTAGCCCACATCGGCCTTGCGCAACGCCAGCACGTGTTCGCGGTCGAAGGCGCGCACCAGCAGTTCGGCCTGGGGGAACTCGGTTCTGGCGAGTTCGGCGATGCGCGTGGCAGCGCCCTTGTTGTCCAGACAGACCAGGATGGCGCTGGCCGTGCGCGCGCCGGCGGCGTGCAGCACATCGGCGCGGCAGCCGTCGCCGTAGTAGACCTTGAACCCGTAGGCCTCGGCGTCGCGGATCATCTGCACGTTGTTGTCGATGATGGTGATGCTCGCGCCGCGCGCGATCACGCCCTGGCTGGCGATCTGGCCAAAGCGGCCGAAACCGATCACCAGCACGCTGGCGGCCTGGCCGTTGACGGCCTCGATGCCCTCCATGGACACACCGGGTTTTGTGGCCAGGCGCCGGTGCATCAGCACCACCAACGGCGTGAGCGCCATGGAGAGCACGACGATGGCGGTCATGTTGGCGTTGACCACGGGGTCGATCACTTTCGCGCCGAGGGCCGCCGTGAACAACACGAAAGCGAATTCGCCGCCTTGCGCCATGAGCACCGCGCGGTCCAGCGCGTCGGCGTGTGAACTCTTTGCGAAGCGCGCCACACCGTAGATGCACAGCGCCTTGACCAGCATCATGGCCACCACGCCGGCGGCGATCAGTGGCCAGTTGCTCGCCACCGCTGCCAGGTCGAGTGACATGCCCACGCTCAGGAAGAAAAGACCCAGCAGCAGGCCGCGGAAGGGTTCGATGTCGGCTTCGAGCTGGTGGCGGAAGGTGTGGCCATGGACAGGCCGCCCACCTGCATGAGCAGCGCCGCGCCCAGCACCACCAGCAGGGCGGCGGCGGTCATGACCTCGCGCGCCTTGGCGTTCGCCAGCACGCGGAAGAGGGGGTTCAGCAGCCACACGCCGGCGGCCACCAGCGCCACCAGCGAACCCAATGCCAGGCCGATGGTGGTCCAGCGCGATGAAGTGGCCGCTACCGGCCCGGCCAGATCGGGCGGCGCCATGAACACAATGACGGCCAGCAGCGGCACGATGAGCAGGTCTTCAAACAGCAGGATGGCCACGATCTTCTGGCCGCGCGGCTGCGCCATGTCGCCGCGTTCGCCCAGCAGTTGCATCACCACGGCGGTGGAGGTGAGCACAAAACCCATCGCGCTCACGAACGACACCGGCAACGAGAAGCCGAACGCCAGACCCACACCGGTGAGCAGCAGGCCACACACCACCACCTGCAGGCTGCCCAGGCCGAAGATGGCGCGTCGCAGGCTCCACAGGTGGGAGGGTTGCATTTCCAGCCCGATGACAAACAGGTACATCACCACGCCCAGTTCGGCGGTGTGCAGGATGGTGGCGGGGTCGCTGATCAGCGCCAGGCCGAACGGTCCGATGGCCAGGCCCGCGGCCAGGTAACCCAGCACCGAACCCAGGCCCAGGCGCTTGAACAGCGGCACGGCCACGACCGCGGCGCCGAGCAGGGTCACAACTTTGAGCAGATCGCCTGCGCTGCCTTCAACGGCCATGGAGAACTCCGGGTGAGTGGATGGGGGAACGCGAAATTGTGACGCACGTGTTCACCGCCCTGACCAGGTGCTGCGACACGATCGACCGCCGGCCTTCGCCCGGCTGGGACAATGCCGGTCTATGTTCAACACCCGTTACCTCAAGATGGCCCTGATCCTGGGCCTGCTCTCCGCCATTGGCCCTTTCGCCATCGACATGTACCTGCCCGCGCTGCCCGACATCGGGCGAAGCCTGGGCGCCGAAGTCGCCCCTGTGCAACTCAGCCTGACCGCCTTCTTTCTCGCGCTGGGCGTGGGCCAGTTGCTCTACGGCCCGGTCTCCGACATGGTGGGTCGCAAGCCACCGCTGTATTTCGGCCTCGGCCTGTTCACGCTGGCCAGCATCGGCTGCGCCCTGGCCACCGACATTGAAACCCTGGTGGTCCTGCGCTTTCTGCAAGGCCTGGGTGCGGCCGCCGGCATGGCGATTCCGCGCGCCGTGGTGCGCGACCTGCACACCGGCGCCGAAGCCGCGCGCCTGATGTCCTTGCTGATGCTGGTGTTCAGCGTCTCGCCCATTCTGGCGCCGTTGGTGGGCAGCGGGGTGATCGCGCTGACCGGCTGGCGTGGGGTGTTCTGGGCCGTGGCCCTGGCCTCGGTGGCTGGGCTGGTGCTGGTGTACAGCGCGCTGCAGGAAACCCGCAGCGCCGCCGAGCGGGTGGAGAGCAGCCTCGGCAGCGCTCTGCGGGCCTATGCGCTGCTGCTGCGCGACTGGCACTACCTGGGGCTGGTGGGCATCGGCGCCACGGCGATGGCGGGCTTCTTCGTGTACCTGGCGGGCTCGCCCTTCGTGCTCATCAACCATTACGGCCTCACACCCGTGCAATACAGCCTGGCGTTTTCGTTCAACGCCATCGCTTTCATCGGTGCTTCGCAGTTCACCGCCCTGCTGGGTCGGCGCTTCGGGCTGGTGCGCCTGGTGAAGGCAGCGGCCAGTGCCTCGGGCCTGACCATGTCGGTGCTCCTGATTTATTACCTCGCCGGCGGCGACCAGCTTGCCGTGTTGATCGCGCTGTATTTCGTGGCCAGCGGTTTCATGGGCCTGGTGATTCCCACCACCTCGGTGCTCGCGCTGGAGAAACACGGCGCCATCGCCGGCACCGCCTCGGCGCTGCTGGGCACGCTGCAGATGCTGGGCGGCGCCGCCGCCATGGCCATCGTGAGCCTGTTTGCCAACGGCAAACCCCTGCCCATGGTGGTGGGCATGGCGTCGGGTGCGCTGATCGGCGTGGCGCTGACCTGGGTCACGCTGGGTGGAGATACGCCGTCGCACCCGGTGACTGATGCACCGCATTGACGCTGCAAGAAAGCTCACCACAAAACCAGCGCGTGCGTGTCGCGTTGGTGGGGAGCAGTTCAAACAGAACGAAGTTTTCTCAAGTTCAGCATTCAAGCTCACTGCGAAGCTTGGATAACCGTACAAGCGATCCTGCAATCTGCAGGTTCAACTGATCTTCAATGACCAGTAACGCCTTGGTGAAATGGCGAACTCGCGTACGCCGGATCTGCTCATGAGCGAAGGTTCGTTTCGAGTTTTGTGCGCGGCTTTGGGCGTCAGGCCGTGGTGCCTCGAAGTTCGGTCGCTTCCAAAAAACCTTGGTCAAACGTGCGCTGCACGCCAGCCGGATCGGTGCAATCCATGTTGACGACTGGAATCCTGGATTTCGGCTGCAGATAGAAGCGCCCTGCGGCCTCGAACATTTGTGGTCGGGCCGGGTGGTGCCGCGTGAGCAGCACGAGCGTGTCTCCGTTGGTCGTGTTTGGCTTGGGCAGAGGAATGCTGTCGTAGAAGCCGCCGTCCAGCGCAACTCGACCAGACACCTTGTGTGTTGGCGTGATCGGCACAGCTGCACTCGAGGCCAGGAGAAGCGTGCTGGCCTCGGCAACCGTGGCGCATTGGTTGATGACCACATGCTCGGACCGCAACCCAACGAGGTGCGGCAGCTTGCTGTGGAGCGTTCTCAGCCAGAACTTTTCTGTGGAGTACAGCCCCAGTGCGATGACAGTCGACACAGGGGTGGGCAGAAATCCGATGGGTCGAGTGATCGCAACCCGTACCTTGATTGGGGATTCCCTCAGTGTCTGAAAGTCTGATGCGCTGAGGAAAGACTTGATCCAGTCGGGGTAGATTTTCGGCAAAACAAACGGGCGCTTTCCCTTGAGGAGGCTTGCCCAATCGATGTTCGCCGGTGTCATCGAGAAACGTTCCACTGCTGCCGCAAGGGAAGCGCGAAGGCGATCCGTTACAGCGGCGACGGCGATGGAAGCGCCGGCACTCGCGCCCACAAAGGTGCTGGGCTTCCACAAGGATGCTCCTTTGAAGCCTTCCACGACACCCGCTTGCCACCAGCATCGGTTCCCGCCACCGGCAAACACCACTGTCCCAAACTGTTTCAGACGGAATTCGTCTGAAGAAATTGCTCTCATGTTTTACCTCGGTTGTTAAAATGACCTCGTACCTCTGAGCCACTCAGAGGCAGCAGTCCCGTGCTTGTTTTCCAGGCGTTAGATCATATTGTTTATTAATAGCCTATTTGTCGTGATCTAAAGTGTCCAAAATAACTCATTTGACAGCTTTGGCGTCAGCCGCATCGGCGCTGGTGCGTCCCGGCAGTGCGTCGGTTTTGTTGTCCAAGTCGTGGATGCTGCCGTTGGGTCTGTCCCCCTGGCTTGTGTCTTCATTGCCGAAGGCGCTGTGCTGGGCGGCTAGAGCGCTTACCGGCCTTCGGGGGGCGGACGACGAAAGCCGCGGTCCAGGCCGAGGGTGCGCATGAGGGGGTGTTGGGCGAGGCCTTCTTTGAAGGGTTGTGCATCGGTTTGCTTGCCACCCCACAGCGTATCAACCTATTCTTGATGGGTCCGGGACGAAGTGGCCAGACGCACCAGCGCAGGAAGGCGACGGACTGGGAGGCCATCGTCGAAGTGCTCGTCCTGCATGGTAAAGGCGTGCCCCAGATCAGGGAAAGCCAAAACCCCCCAGGCTAGCGGTCGACGCGGGTGGTCGCCCGGCGCGCTCACCGGAAGAGGCGCTGCAACCAGGCCCGCGCGCCCGTGGGCGGTTTGCGCATCGTCTTGGGCATCTGACTGGCGGCCGACGCGAAGTCCCGTTCGAAGTCGAGGTCTTCAGACACCTGGGTCCGGTGGCGCATCACGCGTTCGGGTTCCGCCAGCAGCTGGCGGTGTCGGGCCAGGGCGGACCGCAGCGTGCGGTTCAAGTATTCGGCGCCAGCGGGTTTGGCAATGAAGCGGTAGATCTGACCTTCGTTGATCAGCCGGCCGATCACGGCACTGTCGCGCTCCTGGCTGTAGACCATCACCACCACCTCGGGCTGGTTTCGCCGCACCGCGCGGATCAGGTCCATCTGCTGCGAGCGTGCGCCCTGGATGTCGGTGATCAGCACGGCCACTTTTTGCCGGGTGAGCTGGCTGACCGCTTCACCAATGTCGTCGGTGCAGACGATGTTGCCCTCGCGCTTGACGGCCGAGCGCCACTGCGCAACCGCGCTGTCATCGCCGTCGAAGACCAGCACGCCTTCGTCAAATGCGTCGGGCCCATCGGCACCCACGGTGTCTTGAAAGTCCACCCACGAAGCCTGTGTCATGCGGGCGACCTTGGCCGCGTCGCTCACGGTTTCCAGCAGTTTCTGGTTGTCCCAGGGTTTGGAGATGAAGCGGAAGACTTCGCTCTCGTTGACCGAGCTGAGCACCGCGTTGAAGTCCGAGTAGCCGGTGAGCAGCAGCCGGATGCTGCGCGGGGAAACCCGTCGGGCCCTTTCCAGAAACTCGGTGCCGGTCATGCCGGGCATGCGCTGATCGCTGATGACCACATCGAAATTCTGGGCGCCCATCAAGGCCAGGGCGTCGAGCCCGCTGGCGGCCACCGCCACGTCGTACTGACCGCGCAGCAACCAGCGCAGCGAGCGCAGCAGGCCGGGCTCGTCGTCGACGCACAGCACCTTGGGCAGTGAAGCGTGGGACATGGTCAGGTCACCTTGTCGATGGGCAGGCGCACGCGGAACTCGCTGCCCACGCCGACTTCGCTGCTGACGTGGATGTCGCCCCCGTGCTCCTCCACGATGTTGCGGGCGATCGCCAGACCCAGTCCCGTGCCTTCGCCGTCCGGCTTGGTGGTGAAGTAGGCTTCGAAAATGTGAGGCAGGACTTCGGCCGGAATGCCCCGACCCGTGTCGCGCACGCTGACGGTGATGTGGCGGGCATCGGCACGGGTGGCCACTGTGATCGTGCCCGCGCCGTCGATCGCCTGTGCTGCGTTGTTGATGAGGTTCAAGAACACCTGGTTGAGCTGCGACACATTGCACTTGATCGCGGGCAGCGGTTGAAATGCCTGCTCCACGGTGATCTTGGTCGAGATCACGGTCTTGGCGATGTAGCACACGCTGCCCAGCGCGGCGTTGAGATTCACCTCGGCGGTGTGGGCGCGGTCGAGGCGGGTGAAGCTGCGCAGGTTGTCCACCAGCTCGTTCATCTGTCCCATGCCCATGAGCACGTCGCTCAGCATCTCGCGCGCTTCGCGCACCTCCAGCATGGCCGATGCGAGGTCGCGTGCCTGTCTTTCTTCATCCAGCGGTTCCATCACGGTGTCGGATTCGGTCACGGCTTCGGTCCGGCAGATGGAGTGGCGGATTTGCCGGTGCACAGCGCCTTCGAGCTGGTCCAGCGACTGGATCGACATCAGAACATTGTTCTTGGAAAACGCCAGCGGGGTGTTCAACTGGTGCGCCACACCCGCCACCATCTGACCCAGGGACGTCATTTTTTCCGACTGCGCCAGGCGCTGTTTGGTGGCGTCGCTCTCGCGCGCCTGGCGCTCGATCACGGTTTGAGCCCGGCGCACGATGCTCAGCAGCACAACGTAGAGCAGTGCCAGCAGACCCGCCACGATACCGAGTTGCTGATTGGAGCTGTTTTGCACTTTCAAGTGGTTGAGGGCGGCCTGCTCGGCCAGTCGGGTCTGGTTGGCTTGGGCCACCTGTTTGAATTCGCCCGAGGTGGCCTTGATCTGGCCCAGGAACGGAGTCACGTCGGCATACACCTCGAACACCCCCACGATCTTCTGGGTGCCGGGTTCGATAACCGGCAAGTAGCTGGCGATCAGGTCGCGGTTTTCCACCACACCCTGCAATGCGCTGAATTTGTCGCGGAACGTGAGTTCGCTGATGGCCTTGCCGTCGCGGGCCGCGCTCTTCCAGCCGCCGTTGCCCGACTTGTCCTCGCCGACCTGAGCCAGCTCGGTCGAATAGACCGTGATACCGCTCAAGTCATACACCTTGATCTTGAAGATGGTGCTGCCCTGCATGGCCTCGCGCACCCGTGCGTCCAGCGGAGCAAAGCTCTTCAATGCCTTGAGCTTCTCACCAACCTGTTTGAAGCACGCCTTTTTCTCAGGCGTTGCCCCCGCCTTGCCCTGAGCGTCCACCCCATCGGCCATGGCTCTGCAGGGTGCGAAATCGACCGAGCCGATCTCGCCAAAGTACGGGGTGAGGTCGCTGGCCCAGAGCGCGTTGGAGAAAAGCCGTGTCAAGTTCACGTTGCCCTGCTCGTTCACCGCCAGCAGGTCGCGCCGGGCGACTGCATCGGCGCGGGTCACGAAATCGCTTTGAATGCCACTGAGCATTTGCGCTTCGTTGGACTGGACTTCCTGGAAGAAGGAAGACTGTCGCTGTTCGAAATACATCAGGGTGGCGGCCACCACGCCAAAGGCCACCAGGCTGGTGACGGTGAAGTAACGGGTGAGGCGGAAATAGTTGTTCATGAACTCTCCAGCAAGTTGGGAAACCGGAACCAACGGTGCGAGACGGGCTTCGTGTCGGTTGATGCGTCGGACTGGCTGAGATACTAGGTAGGGGTATCAAAACAACCCATACTTCAAGTGAAGTATTTCGTATTCACAAACTCAGGAATTGGTGACAAAAGTCATGTCTGTTTCATGAAAAAGCAGGCATCGCCAACGCCCGGCACGCACAAAAGACCCTCGCCCTGCGTGTGGCACACTCCCCGGCTTTTTCCACCACACGACAAGCGCCCCAGAGGCGAACAGAGTTAAAAGATGCAGAACATCGTTGCGCAAATCGCGCAGGAAATCCGGGTGGGCGTCCACCAGGTCCAGGCCGCCGTGGACCTCATCGACGGCGGGGCCACCGTGCCCTTCATTGCCCGCTACCGCAAGGAAGCCACCGGTGGTCTGGACGACATCCAGCTGCGCGAACTGGCGTTTCGCCTGGACTACTTGCGCGAACTCGAAGCGCGTCGCGAGACCATCCTCAAGAGCATCGACGAGCAGGGCAAGCTGACCCCGGAACTGCGCGCCGCGGTGCTGCTGGCCGCGACCAAGCAGGAGCTGGAGGACCTGTATTTGCCGTTCAAGCAACGCCGGCGCACCAAGGGCCTGATCGCGCGCGAATTCGGTATCGAACCGCTGGCCGACAAGCTCTGGGCCGACCCCACACTGGATCCAGCCACCGAGGCCGTGGCTTTTCTGAAGCCGCCCGAGGTGTTGGACGACGGCAAGCCCGGCGCCGACTTCTCCACCGTGCCCGCCGTGCTCGATGGCGTGCGCGACATCCTCAGCGAGCGCTGGGCCGAAGACGCGGCGCTGCTGCAGAACCTGCGCGAATGGCTCTGGGCGGAGGGCCTGCTCAAGAGCACGCTGGTGGCAGGCAAGGACGAGAACGCGCCCGAAGTGGCGAAGTTTCGCGACTACTTCGACTACGACGAACCCATTTCACGCGTGCCCTCGCACCGCGCGCTGGCGGTGTTCCGTGGGCGCTCGCTGGAGATCCTGGATGCGAAGCTGGTGCTGCCCGAACCCGAGGTGGCGCCCTCGGCCACCGGCAAGGCCGCCCCCGTGATCTCGTTGGCCGAAGGCCGCATCGCCCTGCAGCTGGGCTGGAGCCACCAGGGCCGCAAGGCGGACGATTTGCTGCGCAAGTGCGTGGCCTGGACCTGGCGTGTGAAGCTCTCGCTCTCCAGCGAGCGCGACCTGTTCTCCCGCCTGCGCGAGAGCGCCGAAACCGTGGCCATCAAGGTGTTCGCCGACAACCTGCGCGACCTGCTGCTGGCCGCGCCCGCCGGTCCCAAGGTGGTGATGGGCCTGGACCCCGGCATCCGCACCGGCGTGAAGGTGGCGGTGGTCGACGCCACCGGCAAGCTGGTGGACACCGCCACGGTGTACCCGCACGAACCCCGGCGCGACTGGGACGGCGCCTTGCACACGTTGCGCCTGCTGAGCGAGAAACACGGTGTCAACCTGATCGCCATCGGCAACGGCACCGCCAGCCGAGAGACCGACAAGCTGGCCGCCGACCTGATGAAGCAGTTGGCCCGGCCCGAGATCCAGAAGGTGGTGGTGAGCGAGGCCGGCGCGTCGGTCTACTCTGCGAGCGAATTCGCGTCCCAGGAAATGCCCGACGTGGACGTGAGCCTGCGCGGCGCAGCCTCGATCGCGCGCCGCCTGCAGGACCCGCTGGCCGAACTGGTGAAGATCGACCCCAAAAGCATCGGCGTGGGCCAGTACCAGCACGACGTGAACCAGAGCGAACTCGCCCGCACGCTGGACGCGGTGGTCGAGGATTGCGTGAACGGTGTGGGTGTGGACCTCAACACCGCCAGCGTGCCGCTGCTGTCCAAGGTGTCGGGCCTCTCGGGCAGCGTGGCCAAGGCCATGGTGCGCTGGCGCGAGGCGCACGGCGCATTCAAAAACCGGCAGCAGCTCATGGACGTGGCCGGCCTGGGCGCCAAGACCTTCGAGCAGAGCGCGGGCTTTCTCCGCATCCGGGGTGGCGACAACCCACTGGACATGACCGGCGTGCACCCGGAAACCTACAGCGTGGTCGAGCAGATCATGAAGACCACCGGCAAGCCGGTGGCCGATCTGATGGGCCGGGCCGACATGCTCAAAACCCTGCGCCCGGAGCTGTTCGCCAACGAGCGCTTCGGTGTGATCACGGTCAAGGACATCCTGGGCGAGCTGGAAAAGTCAACGACGGCGTGGACGACATCAGCGACCTGCGCGAGGGCATGATCCTGGAGGGCACGGTGAGCAACGTGGCCCAGTTCGGCGCCTTCATCGACCTGGGTGTGCACCAGGACGGGCTGGTGCATGTGAGCCAGCTGGCGCACAAGTTCGTCAACGACGCGCGTGAAATCGTCAAGACCGGGGACATCGTCAGGGTCAAGGTGATGGAGGTGGATGTGGCCCGCAAGCGCATCGGCCTGTCGATGAAACTGGGCGATGCGCCAGTGGGTGCGCCGGGACGCAGCGCAGGGCAGGGCGGCAGCCCGCGCGAGAACCGTTTCGAGCCGGTCCGATCGGGTCGCTCCGATGCCCGCAGCACCTCGGGCGGCTCGGGAACCGCGGTGCCCTCGGCCATGGCCTCGGCGTTCGCCCGGCTGCAGGGCTCGGGCAAAGACCGCAAGGGCTGAGGCTGGCCGGTGGCATCCGGCCAGCTCAGGGCGCGTTGGGGGCTCAAGTCGCTGGTGTTGGCGCCGATACACCATGGAACGGGCAAGCAACAGGTCATTGCCCGCAACGACCCCACGCTGCCACCGGACTTCACCCCATGCAACTCGAAGCCCTGCTGAACTTTCCCCGTGCACTGCCGGCCATGTCGCGCACCGTGTCCGACCTCCTGGCAGAGATGAACAAGGACGACCCCAGCCCCAAGCGCGTGTCCGACCTGATATCCCAGGACCCGTCGCTCACCACGCGGGTGCTGCGCCTGTCCAACTCCGCCTTTTTCCGGGTGAGCCGCAAGATCGGCAGCGCCGAAGAAGCCGTGGCCATGCTCGGCATGACCCACGTGCGTTCGCTGGTGATGGCCGCGGCGCTGGGTTCCAGCTTCAAGAACGTGCCCGGGGTCAACCTGCCCCAGTTCTGGCGCTACAGCCTGCGCGTGGCGGACATTTCGAAATCGCTCGCCGGCGTGCTGCGCCAGAACGAGAGCAACGCCTTCACCGCTGGCCTGATCCACGCCATCGGCGACCTGATCATGCACATCGCCATGCCCGATCTGGTTGGCCCGCTGGACATGGGCACACCACCGCTGGACCTGAACCGCGCGCAGGCCGAGATGTCGGTGTTCGGCTACACCTACGCCCAGGTGGGCGCGGGCATGGCCGAGAAGTGGCAGTTCCCCACCACCATCGTCTCCGCCCTGAACAACCAGATCAGCCCGTTTGAGGGCGAGTCCTACGACCCCCTGGGTGGCGTGCTGCACCTGGCCTCGTGGCGCGCGCGCGCCGAGGAAATCCAGCTCGACGAAAACGGCCTCGTCGCCACCTTTCCCGACCTGGTGGGCCTCTCCCTCGGCCTCGACCTGGACAGCGTGCTCGGCAAGGACCCGTCGGAGTGGTCGTTCAGCCAGGCGCTGGGTGCGTTCATTGACTGAAAAAGACCTCAAGTGCGCGGCTTTTCAGGCGATAAAAAAGGCAGCAAACCCCATTCGGGTCGGCAATCAAGGCGGGGAAAAGACATGCAACTCGAGAAGCTTCTGAAACGGCCCGACGCCCTGCCGTCGGCCCCCAAGGTGGTGCGCAAACTGATCGAGACTTTCGACCAGGAAGACGTCGACGCCATGTTGGCCGCGTCCTACATCGAAGACGATCCGGTCCTCACCGCCAAGCTGCTCAAGACCGCCAACTCCGCATTCTTTGGCCTGCACCGATCGGTCTCCAACGCGCGAGAAGCCATCCACGTGTTGGGCCTCATCAAGGTGCGCGCGCTCGTGATCGCCGCTTCACTGGGCGAAGGTTTTCACGCGGTGGGCGGCGTCAACCTCAACCAGTTCTGGCGCTACAGCCTCAACACCGCCAACCTCTCGCGCTACATCGCGCTGCCGATCCGCATTGACGAGAACACGGCCTTCACCGCCGGTCTGATCCACGGCATTGGTGAGCTGGTGATGCACGTGGGCATGCCCGAAGCCATGATCGATCTGGACCGCAGCGTGCCGATGCTCGACCTCAAGCGCTCGGTCGCCGAACGCGGTCTGTTTGGCTACAGTTACGCCGAGGTGGGGGCGGCCCTGGCGCGCGAGTGGAATTTCCCGAAACGGATGATCAACGCGATCGAGCATCAGACGGCGCCGTTCGAGAACGAGGTTTACGAGCCCATCGCCGGCGTGATCCACATCGCCTCCTGGCGTGCCCGCGCAGAAGAACAGGCCATGCGCTCCGAGCTGCTGATCAACACCTACCCCGATCCCGTGGGTCTGGTGCTCGGGATCGATCCCGACAGCGTGGTGGCCGAAGAGATTCCCTCCCTCTCGCGCCACACCGAGATCACCGAAGTCGAAGAAGCCTCGGGCGACCGCGTCACGTCGTAAGGGTCGGCTGCGACACAATCGCAGCCCATGCAAGCCCTTCGCCTTCACGCCGGCCCGCGCGCCCGCCAGCACATCGAGCAGCACGGTCTTCGCCCGCAGGACGTGGGCATCATTCCCGCTGCTGCCGGTGGGCCCAAGGGTCTGATCCTCGGGCCTCTGGACCGTTTCTTGTTCGGCCAGTGGTTGCCACAGAGCCGCCAACCGGTGCAACTGGTCGGCGCCTCCATTGGTGCGTGGCGCATGGCCACGGCCTGCCTGCACGATCCGGTGGCCGGATTCGAGCGCCTGGAGCGCGATTACATCGCCCAACATTACGCCGTGCCGCCGGGCCAGAAGCGCCCCACGCCCGAGCAGGTGAGCGAGCAGTTTGGCGACAGCCTGGTGCTTTTCTACGGTGGACGCGTCCCTCAGGTGCTGAACCACCCGCGCTACCACCTGCACATCGTCACCTCGCGCGGTCGGCACGTGCTGGCCCGCGAGGGTCGCTTGCGCACCCCGCTGGGCTACCTGGGCGCGTTTGCCGCCAACGCCTTGCACCGCAAGGCGCTGGGGGCCTGGCTGGAGCGGGTGGTGTTTTCCACCAACGCCGAACTGCCTTTCACCACGCAGGATTTCCGCACCCGCCAGGTGTTGCTCACCGACGCCAACTTCATGGACGCGTTGCAGGCCAGCTGCTCCATCCCGTTTGTGCTGCGCCCGGTGCACGGCATTGCGGGCGCGCCGCCCGGGGCTTACTGGGACGGCGGCATCACCGACTACCACCTGCACCTGCACTACCAGGCGCCCGCCACGGCGCCGATCGTGCTGTACCCGCACTTCCAGCAAGCGGTGGTACCGGGCTGGCTCGACAAGGCCTGGAAGAGCCGGCACCGCAGCAGCGCTGCGCTGGACAACATGCTGGTGCTTGCGCCCGACCCGGCCTGGGTGAAGAGCCTGCCCAACGCCAAGTTGCCCGACCGCCAGGACTTCACCCGCTACGGGCCCGACCTGGCCGGGCGCATGAAGGCCTGGCAAGGCGCCACCGCCGCCAGCCAGCAATTGGCTGACGAGTTTGCGCGGTGGCTTGAGCGGCCCGACCCGGGCCGTTTGCAGCCGCTGTGAGGGCGTGGGGCAAGGGGATAATCGGGGCATGTCCGCCGAGCCCAACGCCCACCGCTTCCTCACCGCAGCCCTCTACCAGTTCGTCGATCTGCCCGATTTCGCCGAACTGCGCGAACCGCTGCAGGCCTGCTGCGAGGCGAACGGCGTCAAGGGCACGCTGCTGATCGCGCGCGAGGGCATCAACGGCACCATCGCCGGGTCGCAAGCCGGGGTGCGCGCGGTGCTGGCGCACCTGCGCGCCGACGCGCGCTTGGCCCGCCTGCCCCACAAGGAGTCGTGGAGCGATCACCCGCCGTTTCACCGCATGAAGGTGCGTTTGAAGAAAGAAATCGTCACCCTGCGCGTGCCCGGCCTGGACCCGAACAAGACCGTGGGCCAGTACGTGAAACCCCAGGACTGGAACGCCCTGCTGGCCGACCCGGACGTGCTGGTGATCGACACCCGCAACGACTACGAGGTGGCCATCGGCACCTTCGCGGGCGCAGTCAACCCGAACATCAAGACCTTCACCGAACTGCCCGCCTGGTTGGACGCGCAGCCGGCCTTGCAGGACGGCAGGAAACCCAGGGTGGCGATGTTCTGCACCGGCGGCATCCGCTGCGAAAAGTCCACCGCCCTCATGAAGATGCGCGGGTTTGATGAGGTCTACCACCTCGAGGGCGGCATCCTCAAGTACCTGGAAGAAATCCCGCCCGAGCAAAGCACCTGGCAGGGCGACTGTTTCGTGTTCGACGAGCGGGTGAGCGTGGGTCATGGTTTGCAGCCCGGGCCTCACGAGCTGTGCCGCTCGTGCCGCTGGCCGCTCAGCGTTGCGGAGAAGGCATCGCCGCACTATGTCAAGGGCGTGAGCTGCCCGCATTGCCACGATCAGCGCAGCCCGCAGGACAAGGCCCAGCTCGCCGAGCGCCAGCGGCAGGTGGAGCTGGCCGATTCACGCGGACAGGTGCACGTGGGAGCCCGACAGGACCGGCCCGACGGCACCGCGCAAGGGGCGGCTCAGCTGCAGGCAGTCGACCGGGCCCCGCAGCAGGGCGGCGGGCAAACTCCAGCCCGCCGCCTTGAAGCCGGCGCGGCGCAGCAGGTGCAGCGAGACCGTGTTGTCGCTGACGATCAGGGCGTCCACCCGGGCCAGGCTCAGCGCATGGGCCTCATCGATGAGGTGTGACAGCAGGGCACGGGCGACGCCCTGGCGCCAGTGCTGCCGATCCGTTTGGTAAACCACCACGCCGACGGTGCCTGAGCGCTGCGGGTGAACCTCGAGGCTGCCCGTGCCCACCCAGCGCGACGACCCCGGGAGCACGGCCACCCGGGTGACGTACCGGTCGGGGTCCTGGCGGGCGAGCAGTTCGCAGAAGGCCCGCGCCAGCCCGGCCGGGCTGTAGTAGTGCCTGGAATGGGCTTCGTTGAATTGCTCGAAAGGCCTGCGGTTGTCGCGCTCGAACGCCGCGAACCCGGCAACGTCTTCTGCCGACAAGGGCTGGATGCAAAACCCCGGCATCACACAGGCAACGGCAGGTAGTGCGCGTAGCTTGATTGGCCCTGATCGCCCACGTCGGCAACGTGGTGGGTCATCAGGCGCGCGGCGGTGCCCAAGAGCACGGGATGCTGGCGCTGGGCGATCGCCCAGTAAGGTTTGTTCAGCAGCATGGCGCGCAGGTGCCGGCCTTCGCGCGTGGCATCCACCCATTGGCCGGCAGGCGCCAGCTGGGCGGGGGTGGGATTGCGCCCGTCGATCAGGGCCAGCCAGGTGTGGCCGAACAGGAGGATGTTGGACATCAGGGTGCCTCGGGCCAGCCGGCACGCTTGCTCGAACAGCAACAGGGCCTTGCTGGCGTTGCCTTCGGCGTACTCCACCATGCCTTCCACCGCCAGCGCGGTGGCTTGCCTGGGTTGGAGTGGCCGGCTCGCGTGCCGGGTCTGCAGGCGCTCGAGCAGCGTCCGGGCCGAACGCCGGTTGCCCGCCACCAGCGCCAGCTGGGCCACAAAGAGCCAGTGGTCCTCGGAACACCACACGCCAAAGTCGGCCATGTCTTCCATGGCGGATTCGGCCAGCGCCAGTGCCTTGACCGGATCGCCCGCCAGATAACAGCGGCGCGCCTGCAACCACAGGCACACCGCGCTGCCCATCGGGATCTGGCGCAGCGCCAGGTGCTCCACCGCGCTCACGCTGGCGTTCAGGCCCGCCTGATCGTCGCTGCGGGCGTGAAGACTGCCCAGCTGCAGGTGCGCGAACAGACGCGCCAGCGCAGACCCACCCCGTTCGCCAGCTTTCAGACCCACTTCGAGTTGTCGGCGGCACATTTCCCACTCGCCCCGTGCGCAGGCCTGAAGACCGTTCAGAACCTGAAGCCAGGCGGTGGTGGGCGCCTGCCCGAGCCAACGCGCGCAGGCGACCGGATCGACGCCGGGATGGGTTTCACCACTGGCCATCTGCCCCAGGGCCAGGTGATCCAGCTCGCACCTCAACAGATGCATGCGGCAGACCAGATCGGGCGAGGGCGACTGGCTGACCAGCGATGCGGCCTCGCACCAGAGGGCGTTCGCTTCGTTGGCTTTGCCAGCGGTGGCCAGCACTTGCGAAGCCAGCAGCAGGGCCCTGGCATGACGCGCATGGGCTGCCGCACGGCGCACCAGGGCCACGCCGCCCAGGGCCTGCTCGACGGCTTGTTCCGTGTGATGCTGGTACAGGCTGTACAACGCCTCACAGAGCCGGGCCCACCCCTCGTGTGCGCCATCACCGGCCTGGATGGCCAGTTGCGCCATGCGTCGAGCGCACGCGGGTGTGGTGGCGTCTGCGCTCTGGGCCATCACCAGCAGGTATTCGGCCCAGATCGGCAGCGGGCAACCGGGCAGGTCGACACAGACCGCCATCAGCGGCAGGGCCTTGTCCGCCTGATCCAGGGACACGGCCAGCGACACCAGTTGGCACGCATCCGCCCAGAATCGGTCCTCCTGGCCCGGGATGGGCTGCAATCCCGACCGCATGCGGGTGATGAGCGCCACCTCGCGCGCGGCCCGCAGGGCGAGTTCGGCGGGTGCGAGGCCTTCGATCTGGTTGCCATGGCCCACGCCGTCGATCTGCATCCACCATTCGAGCCGGAACTGATCGGCGTGGGCCGTCAGCCGGCTTCGCACCACCGGAATGCCCACCTCACGGATGACGGGTCTGTGGTCTTCGCCCCAGAGAATGCCATCGTTCTCCATCGATTCGTGCACGCGTATGGCCTCGCTGGCGGGCACCGTGGGCACGCCATGGCCGTGCAGCACATGGCTGGCAACGGACATCAGACCGTAGCGAACCCACGACAGGTCCTCGCGGGGCAGACTGCAATCCGTGGGCAGCCACAGGATGCGCGTCGCGCCTGGGGGGCGCGGCGACACCTCGGTGGATGAGGACGCAGACGCGAGGGGATGAATGGCCTTTCGCACCTCGCTGGCAAAGCGGTAACCCACGCGGTGGATGGTCTTGATGGGCCCCGGCTCCTTGCCGCTGATGCCCAGGGCCTTGCGCACTTTCATGATGCTCTGCGCGATCACCGATTCTGAAACGAAGTGGTTGCCCCACACATGCTCCAGCAGTTCGTCTTTGCTGGCGACCCGCCCTTCCAGTTTGAGCAGGTACAGGATGAGGTCAAAGGAGCGACGTTCGATTTTCTGCGCCACCCCGTCCCGCAAAAGCTCCCTTGTGTCGCTGCGAATCACGCAATTGGCGAAGTGGTACTCCTCCCTCCAGGCGCTGCTTTTTTCCGTCATCTTGGGTTCCTTGTGGACGATTCGCCATGCCATGTCTCCACTTCTTCGAGTTTTCGACGCAACGGTTCAAGAATGCTGTGCGCAAGCGCATTGCCAAGGATGCTTCGGCCTCGGCTGGTGAAGCCAGGCAGCCTTGTCAAGCAAAAATTAGCAACAAATGGATATTCCTTTACTCAATGGGTATGACTTTATAGAACGTTGGAACTCAGTGTGCCATCGGTGCATGGACCTAAGGGTCATCCATGCCCGCGGCTCGGCGCGCGGTGTGGGATGCGCGGCTCAGGCCGGAGCTTGCCGCTGGCGATCGCGCTGCATTTCGGGCAGGCGGTGGGCCACATAGGTACCGGTGCTCAAGCCCAGCAGGTACAGCAGCTCGGGTCCGAAGACGGGCATTTGCAGATCGTCAAAGACGTCGGCCAGAAACACGATGACCAGCGCAACCGTCCACGCCAGCATCTGAAAGCGCGAGATGGAACAACCCTCGTCGTCGGAGACCAGTTCGCGCATGAACCGGCGGGCCGTCCAGTGGGGCGCGCGAAAGGTGTCGATGTCGTTCTCGGGCAGCGGCGACGCCGCCGTGGTCGGCCCGGTGGCTTTCACAAACGTGTCACCCAGTGCCGTCCCCGCGCTGATGCTCAGCGTGGAGAGGATGGAACTGTTCAAGGTGTCGAAGTTGCCGGTGGCCAGCCAGATCACCAGGAAGGCACCGAAGATCACAAAGAACCACAACGCCAGCTGCACCTTGGCCAGGCTGAAGCGGTGCGACAGCGTGCCCCCCGGCAGTCGGTAGCGCTCCATCAGCAGCGTGGTGTGCATGGCCAGGGCGCAGAAGGCCAGGGTGATCCCGGCCACGATCAGCACCGCGGTGAGCAGCCAGCGCCAGTTGATCACCGTGAGCCGTGCGCGTTGGCTGGCCTGGGTGAAGTCGGTCGGGAACGGATCGACCTGCTCCAGCCCGACGCTGAACTGCACCGCGCGCTGGAAGGTCAGGGGGCTGAGCAGGTGCGTCCACGTGTCTCGGTTGCGCTCGGTGATGCGCAGATGGAACTGCACGCGACCCCGCCCCAGGTCCACCGCGAGTGGCGTCACGCCGGAGAGGGCGCGCCCGTTGAGGTAGGGCACCAGTTGCCAGGCCGGATGCAACGACGCGGGCCCTGCGTGGGTGGCGGCCGGTCCGCCCAGGGCCAGGTTCCAGTCTTCGAGTTGATCGACGTGGACTTCGATGATCCGGTCGACCTCCAGTTCGCCCACGATCGCGGTGACATGGGGTGTGGGAAGCGCCGGAGGAGCCGGGGACACCGCCTTGGCCGACGGTGATTGCGCACCGGCCACAGGCGACGTCCCTGCCAGCAGAAGCGCCAGCGCCAGGAGAAGAACACGGTCCATGCGTTCACCCCTTTCAGGTGTGAGGGTGGTCAGGCAGCGGCGGACAGGAGCGTCTGCGCCTGTTTCCACAGCTGCTCGCGGTGGTCTTCACCGATGAGCCCGCCGTTGATCGCCTCGGTCAGTTGTGCGAAGGACTGTTGTGTCGCGGGATCGGCCAGGCCATTGCCACCGATGCGTTGCCAGTACCAGCCAGCGACCCGGGCGGCGGCGTCGGGTTGCAGCAAGTCGTCGGGCTGGTTGACCAGGTCGAGCTGCAGGGCGGCGCCGGCCTCGGTGTACAGATGGCGCCCGGTCAGCTGGATGAGTCCCCGCCCCCGGAAACGCCAGCCATCGCCACTGTTCTCGGGCCCGTTGCCCATGCGGTCGGCGTAGACCACGTTGGCCAGCGCCTCGGGGTGGTGTTCAAACGGTGTGGCGTCCCGCCGGCCGTTGGCGTCGTCCGGCGGCAGAAAGAAGTGTCTGGGCCACACCTCGGGCAGGCGCCGGGCGCTGTAGCTGAGGCATTCTTCCACCGCACGCAGGCCGTCCGATTCGTGGACGATCTGCGCCAGAAACGCCGCCTCGCGGGCGGGCGTGTTGATGTCGAATTCGGTCATGGCGGCCTGCAGCGGCGAGACCCAGGGCGCCACCTCGTCCGCGGAGCGACCGGTCAGCGCAGCGAGATCGTTGGCGGTCATTCAGCCTCTCCCTCACTGGGGCGCGGCGGCCGCTGCGGCAGCGCTGTCGTCACCCTGGATCTCGAGGAACTTGTCGGGGTAGTACTTGCTGACCCACATCTGCGCCAGCTGCGTGCGGGTGATGGGTTTGAGGTAGTAATTGATCGGCACGCCAATGCCGCCTTTGCGAGCCGCCTCGACGTAGTTGTCGAAAGCGGTCATCAGGGAGTTCACGTCGAGCACCTTGACCTTCATGCCCTGGATCTCGCCGAGCTTGCTCAACACACTGGTCACGGTGTTGGCCTGCAGCTCGGTGAACTCCTGGCCCGAGCGCGCGCTGGCGGCCAGGGTCTGCATGGACTGCACACCCGTGTTGGCGGTGTTGGACATGGCGGCGAGCGCGTCCATGGTGGTCTTGCCTTCTTCGGTGGCGAAGGTCTTCACCGCCATCTGCACATCGGTGGAGGCCATGCCCAGGATCACGCCCGAGGTGATCACCGTCACATGCGAGGTGATCTCCTGGCGGCTGGTGATGCTCTTTTCGTCGTCGCTTTCGGTGTCCTCAACCCCCAGTGAACCACTGGCCGCGCTCAGCCAGTCTTTCCTCTCCGCCATGATCTGCAGCTCGCCCACGTCGGACTCCATCTGTTCGCTGGTGGCGGTGGTTTCCTTGCGCAGGATGTGCACCATGCCCACGAAGCTGGAGCCGTAGGTGGCACCGGAGATGATGTTGAAAGACTTCTCGCCGGGTGTGCCTTCCTGCTTCGCGATTTGCGCCATCGTGCTGGCGTCGGCCTTGATCTTGTCCTTGGCATCGGGAAACAGCTGGTTCCACACCCGGATGGCCTTGTCCACATCCAGGCACAAGGGCGCCAGGACCGTGGCCTGCCGGTGCGTGCAGTTGGCGGTGAGCACCAGGGTGCCGGCGATCTTGTGCATCTGCCGCTGGCGGTTGATCTGCTTGACGGCGGATTGCGCCACCTCGAACGCGGCGCTCTTGTCGATCTCGGAGCCGGCCAAGCTGATGAAGCGCTGGATGTTGGAGATGGTGTTCTGCGCCTTCTGCTCGTTCTGGTCGAACGAGAAGTACTGAGCGTCCATCTTCAATGTGTCCGCCGCCAGCGGCATTTGTTTGGGCACGGTGCGCTGGTAGTCGATCGGGCTTTCCACGCCCGAGTTGACCAGCTGCACCTTGGCGCGCAGCGGCTGCATCTGCAGCTCCTGCTGCACGCGGACCGTGGCGTATTCAACAGCGGCTTTCTCCAGGTCCGCGTTGACCTGCGGCATCTTGGCGACCAGATTCTTCGGGTCGATGTTCATGTTCACCAGCTCGCTGGCGGTCATTTCCAGGCCGCGCTTGAGCGAGATGAACGAGTTGAGGGTGTCCTGTGCCGCATCGACCGGTGCCTGCAGGGCCGACATGGCCAGCAAGGTTTCCATGGCGGCGGGGTGAACGACGCTGCCCAGCACGAGGGAGGGCGAGTAGGGAATGGAGGATGGCATGGGATGGCTCCGGGAGGGGGTTGGTCGGGGGACTGGGCGCGCGTGTCAGGGACCGGTGCGCTCAGCTGGTGGCTGCCGCGTCTTTCTTGGGGCGGGGTGTGTCGTCGCCCTGGATGTCGAGGTACTTGTTGGGGTAGTACTTCGAGACCCACATCTCGGCCAGCTGCGCGCGGGTGATGGGCTTGAGGTAGTAGTTGATCGGCACGCCGATGGCGGCCTCGGGCGTCGCGGCCGCAGCGGTGTTCACGTAGTCCTCGAAGGCCACCACCATGGAGGCGATGTCGAGCATGCTGTTTTGACCGTCGTCCAGCTTGGCCAGGCTTTGCATCACGCTCTCGATGCTGGCGGTCTTCAGGGCCACGAACTCGCCCTTGGTGCGGGCTGCCGTGGCCGCCTGCTGGAGCGAGGTGCGGTCGGCGGAGGTGAAGTCGGAGAGCTTGGCCAGGCTGGTCATCATGTCCGACGGGTCGAAGTTGGCGAACTGCTTCACACCCAGCGCCACCTGGTTGGCTTTGATCGTGGGAATGAAGCCCGCCGTGATCAGGGTGACGTGGGAGGTGATGTTCTGGGTGCTCAGCAGGCGCTTGACGTCCTGGGCAAAGTTCTTGTCGACCCCGAAGCCGCCCTTGAGCGAAGAAATCGCCGAGCCCAGTGACAGCGTGCCTTTCATGTCCTTGGCGCGCGATTCGTCGTCCTGGCTGGTGGTGGTGTCTTCGGTGTTGAGCACGTGCACCATGCCCACAAAGCTCGATCCCAGCGAGGAACCCGAAATGATGTTGAACGACTTCTCGGCGGTGGTCCCTTCGTTCTCGGCAATTTGGCGCATGGTGGTCTCGTCCATGCGGATCTTGTCTTTCGCGCCGGGAAACAACTGGTTCCACACGCGAATGGCCTTGTCCACATCCAGGCAGAAGGGTGCCAGCACCTGCGCCTCCTTGTGGGTGCAGGTGGCGGTGAGCACCAGCGTTCCGGAGATCTTGTGCATCTGGCGCTGTTTCTCGACCTGGTTCACGGCGGTCTTGGCCATGTCGAACGAAACACCCTGGCCCAGAAACGAGGTGGCCGCGCTCACGTACGACTTGATGTTGGAGAGCGTGTCGCTGTCGTTCTCGGCGTTGTCGTCGAACGTGAAGAACTGCGCGTCCATCTTCAGGGAGTCGGCCGCCAGCGCCATGGTCTTGATCTGGGTGCGGTTGTAGTCGATCGGGCTCTCCACATTGGCGTTGACGATCTGCATCTTGGCGCGCAGGGGTTGCAGCTTGAGTTCCTGCTCCAGCCGCACCGTGGCGTAGGCGGTGGCGGCCTTGTCCACGTCGGCGCCGACCTCCTCGATTTTTTTCAACAGATCCTTGGGATCCAGGCCCATGTTGATCAGCTCCTGAACCGTCATCTCCAGACTGCGTTTCATGGCAATGAAGGAGTTGAGCGTCTCTTGTGCGGCGTCGATCGGCGTCTGCGTGGCCGAAATCGCCAGCAGGTTGTCCATGGCTGCGGGCTCGACAATGCTGCCCAGCACGAGCGAAGGCGAATACGGGATGGTGGTCGACATGAAGGACTCCTGAGAAGTGGGGTGGGGCGGTCGGCGGGATCAGAACTTGGTTGCCATGGACGCTTCGCCCGAGGCCTTGAACGACGACAGCGTGGCGCGGCAAGAGGCGAGTTGCGCCCCGTTGTGCGCGCCGAGCTTGCGGCGCAGGTTGTCGCGGTGCGTGTTCACCGTGTAGGGGCTGATGTTCAGTTCCCGGGCGATCTGTTTGGAGGTGAGGCCCCGGGCAATGAAGTCGAGGATCTCGGTTTCCCGGGCGGTCAGCGCGGTGTCGGTGGCGTTCAAGAAAGATGCGAATGTCATGATCTGTCCTGGTGGTGGGTTGTCTGAACTCCATTCAGATGCAACCGCCCAGCGGCCCTGCAACCAGCCGGGCTGTTTCATACTGGGCGGCATCGAATTCAGTGAGATCAGTCTGCGGCAATCAAACCGTCGAGGATTGACGAACAGGTTATGAAACGCTCATGAATCGATGACTCGGAAACGCCCCAGAAGAGGGCTGCGGAAGCCGCCGCAACGCCCGTGCAACGGGCGAAAAAAAGCCGCGACAGCCAGCTGTCGCGGCACACGAAACCAGGGCTGCCCGGTTGGGCAGGGGCGGTGTTACAGAGCGGCCTGCAGCATCGCGCGGTAGTCGTCGGCGGTGGCCAGGCGAGGGTTGGTCTTGTGGCAGTGGTCGGCCATGGCGCCTTCGATGACCTTGTCGAACAGATCGGGTGTCACACCCATGGCGGCCAGACCCGTGGGCAGGCCCAGGCGGGCGTTCATGTCGGTGACCGCTTCGGCCACATCACCCCCGCTGCTCAGGCCCATGGCGTGCGCCATGCGCTGCAGGCGGTTGTCCTTCTTCATCGACTCGGCCTCGGCGTTGAAGCGGATCACGGCGGGGAGAAATACCGCGTTGAGCGTGCCGTGGTGCAGGCGCGGGTTGACGCCACCCAGGCTGTGGCTGAGCGAATGCACGCAGCCCAGGCCTTTTTGAAACGCCATCGCGCCCTGCATGCTCGCGCTCATCATGTTCAAACGCGCGTCGCGGTCCTGGCCGTTTTTGGTGGCGCGCTCGATGTGCGCCCAGCCGCGCGCCAGACCGTCCAGACCGATGCCGTCGGCCGGTGGGTTGAATGGCGGCGCCATGAAGGTTTCCATGCAATGCGCAATGGCGTCCATGCCGGTGGCGGCGGTGAGCATGGGCGGCAAGCCCAGCGTGAGCTCGGGGTCGAGCAGCGCGGTCTTGGGCACCAGGTGCCAGCTGTGGAAACCGAGCTTGCGGCCATCGTCCACGATCACGATGGCGCCGCGCGCGACCTCGCTGCCGGTGCCCGCCGTGGTGGGCACGGCAATCAGCGGCGGCACGCGATCGGTGATCTTCGGCGAGCCGCCTTCGATGGTGGCGTAGGTCTTGAGCGGGCCTTCGTGCGTGCAGGCAATGGCCACGCCTTTGGCGCAGTCGATGGCGCTGCCGCCACCCAAGGCAATGAGTCCGTCGCAGCCTTGCGACTGGTACACCGCCACCGCGGCGCGCACGGCGGCCTCGGTCGGGTTCGACGGCGTCTGGTCGAACACCGCGGGCTGCAAGCCGGGCAGGGCGGCGGTGGCCTTGTCCAGCAAACCCGCGGCCTTCACGCCGGCATCGGTGACGATCAGCGGGCGGCGGATGCCCACGCGCTCGCACTCGGCCTGCAACTGCGAAAGCACCCCGAAGTCGATCAGGATGTTGGTGATGTAGAGGATCTGGGCCAAGGCGGTCTCCGTGGTGGTTTTTCTGCGTCCAAAAACTATACGGCCGGGCCCCCAATCCACCTATGGCGTCAACCCGCGGGCCGTCACCCACAAGACAGGCCGTTCGGTTTGCGATGTGCCATCCGGCAGCGAGCCCCGCGACAATCGGGGGGCCATGTCTCACCACCCCGATCCCCGCTCGCTGCTCACGCCGGCCATGCGCCATGTGCTGGAGCGCATCGCGCGCGCCGGTCATGTGCCCCTGCACGCACTGACACCCGCCCAGGCCAGGCTGGCCTACGAGGCCGGGGCCGGTGTGCTGGAGATCCCGTCGCATAAGCTGGCCCGTGTGGAAGACCTGCGTTTCACGGCGCGCGATGGTGCCAAGCTCGGTGCGCAGCTGTTTGCACCCGCCAGCGAGGTCGCTCTGCCGGTGCTGCTGTATTTCCACGGCGGCGGTTTCACGGTGGGCAGCGTGGCCACCCACGCGGCGCTGTGCCGGCACCTGGCGCACCTGGCCCATTGCGCGGTGGTGTCGGTGGACTACCGACTGGCACCCGACTGGAAATTTCCGACCGCGGTGTTTGACGCCTGGGACAGCCTGCAGGGCCTGCGCACGCAGTGCCAGGCGCTCGGACTGGACCCGAAGCGCATCGCCGTCGGTGGCGACAGCGCCGGCGGCACCCTGGCCGCGGTGACAGCGATCGCCGCGCGAGACGCGGGCGTGCCGCTGGCGATGCAGTTGCTCTACTACCCCGGTTGCGTGGGGCATCAAGACACGGCGTCGCACACCACGTTCGCCGAGGGCTTCCTGCTGGAGGAGCCCCACATCCGCTATTTCTTTGGCCACTACCTGCGCAGCGCCGCCGACCGAGACGATTGGCGTTTCGCGCCGCTCGATGGCGTGGACGAACATGGACACGTGCGCGAACTCGACGACTTGGCGCCCGCGTGGATCGGTCTGGCGGAGTGCGACCCCCTGGTCGACGAGGGCGTGATGTACGCCGACCGCCTGCGGCACGCCGGCGTGCCGGTGGACATCGAGATCTACGCCGGCGTGGTGCACGGTTTCATCAACTTCGGTCGGGCCATTCCCCAGGCACTGACCGCCCACAACGACGCAGCCCGGGCGCTGCGCCAAGCCTTCCAGGACACATGACATGAGCTTGAAACGCACCGATTTCCGCTTCTTCCACCGCCTGCGTGTGCGCTGGGCCGAGGTGGACATGCAGAAGATCGTCTTCAACGCGCACTACCTGATGTACTTCGACACCGCCATCACCGACTACTGGCGGGTGCTCGGGCTGCCCTACCAGGAAACCATGCACCAGCTCGACGGCGATCTGTACGTTGTCAAGGCCACGGTGGAGTTCCACGCCTCGGCCCGGGCCGACGACCAGATCGAGGTGGCCATGAAGTGCAGCCGTGTCGGCACCTCGTCCATCACCTTCACCGGCGCGATCTTCCGCGGCGACGAACACCTGATCAGCAGTGAAATCGTCTACGTCTTTGCGGATCCGGCTTCGCAAACCTCGCGCCCGGTGCCGGCTGTGTTGCGCGAGATCCTCAGTGGCTACGAGTCGGGTGGACCTGTGACCGAGGTGCGCGTGGGATCCTGGAGCGAGGTGGGTGCCGATGCCCAGCGCCTGCGCACAGCGGTGTTCGTCGAAGAGCAAAAGATTCCCAAGGAACTGGAATGGGACGCCGCCGATGCCACCGCCGTGCACGCCGTGGCCTACAACCGCCTGGGCCGACCCCTGGCCACGGGCCGATTGTTGCCCCACGAACCGGGCAGCTCCAAGGTCGGACGCATGGCGGTGGACCGCACCCTGCGCGGCGGGCGCCTGGGGCGCGATGTGCTGCTGGCCCTGATGGAGACCGCCCGCGAGCGCGGTGATGCCGAGGTGGTGCTGCACGCGCAGCGCAGTGCTGAAGGCTTCTACGCCCGCCTGGGGTTCACGGTGCTGGGCGAGCCGTTTGAAGAAGCCGGTATCCCGCACGTGGCGATGTTCAAACGCCTCTGAAGCTCACCACACCAGGGTCTCGATTCGGGCGCGGTCGGGCACGAGGCTGGAGACAGCCGCCGCCGGATCGTGGGTCCATTCGTGTACCGTCACCGCAAAGCCCTGCGCACGCGCCTGCAAGCTCACCACCTGGCTGCTGCGCGTGCCGTACGCGCGGTCGGCCATGCGCACGAACGGGCTGGAAAGCGCCCGCTCCAGATCCGTGGACATGCCGGTGTGGGGCAGTTCGGGGTCGGGCACCGGTTGGTCGTGGGTGAGGGCCTCTGACAGGGGCGACAGCCAGTCGGCGTCGGTGTTCATCGATGCGACGAGCGCCGCTTTGAGCCGCTGGGTCTTGGGCCACGGTGTGTCCAGGCTGGCGTTGGACAGGCCATAGATCCCGTCGCCAAGCGCCCGCTGGTGCAGGACGCTGGACGGTGCACTGTGCGGTGCACCAGGATCGCGGTTGCCCATCCAGTGCCAGGCGCGGGCATGGAAGTCGCCCACCACGAGATTGAATGCGCCGTAGAGGGCCGGGTTGAGGCCGGAGGCGAAACGTTCGGCGTCACCGTCGCACTGCAGCCAGCGCGTGACCAGCTCGCCCCGGCTGCGCCCGGCGGGTTCCTGTACCGGCTGGCGCACATTTGTCACCATCGCCACCCGGCCCTGCGGGCTCAAGCCAAGCCAGGTGCCACCATCGCGCAGATCCCGCCCGCCCACCACCTCGGTGCCGTCGGCCAGTTGCCAACGGTGCAGCGCCGCGGTGGGCCTGTCCAGGAATTCGTCGCGGTTGGAAGCAATCCGCAGCGGGCAGGCCGCGTCGGCGTTCAGCGCGAAGGCGATCAAGCACACGGCGGGGGCCCGCTTCAGATGTCGTCGAGCAGCGGGTAGGGCAGGGTCAGCAGGGTGAGCAACGGACCCCCCGCAGCGCCGGCGTGCAGGCTGCCATCCTGGGCCGCGCTGGTCTGCATGGACACGATGGCGTCGAATCCGCCGTCCGGATGGGCGGCAGCTTGCACCACGGTGCCGCAGGCTTGCTCGGCGTCGCCGCTGTGGAACACCTCCTGGCCCACCGCCAGTGGCCCGGCCGCATGCACGAGGTACGCGCGGCGCTTGAGCGTGCCGCGGAACTGGCTGCGCGCCACCACCTCCTGGCCGGGATAACAACCCTTCTTGAAGTTCACACCGCCGACCGACTCGTAATTGAGCATCTGCGGCACGAAGGCTTCGAACACCGGCTGGCTCAGCGTGGCCACCCCACTTCTCACGTCGAGCCAGTGCCAGAGGTCCTCCGGCAGGGCCTGACCCACCGGTGCCGGGATCTCCGCAGGTGCCGCCCACAGCGCCCGGCCAAAGCCCTCGGCGGGGTACAGCCGCACCACGCTGGCGTCCCCTTCGCGCACCTGTGACCACGGCGCGGCGGGCAGGGCGGCGGGCACCGCGTGGCCGGCCAGTCCCCACAGGGCGAACGCGTCGCTGGCATCGCTCAACTTCGCTTTGGCGCGCAGCACAAACATCGACAGGCGCTTGAGCGTGGAGGGCAGCAGGTCTCGGCTGCAGACCAGCAGGACCTGATCGTGGCGGCGCTTGAAACCCATGAAACTGGCCTGCATGCGGCCCTTGGCCGAGCAGAAAGCGGCCAGCCGCGCTTCGGACAAGCCCAGCAGCGAGAAGTCGTGCGTGAGTTGCCCGTGGAGGAATTTCGCCGCTTCTTCCCCGTCGACCTGGATCACGCCGAGGTGGTGGAGACGAACCACGCCGTTCAGGGGCTGCGCCGTCGCGTGAGAAGAAGGCTGACTGGCAAGGGTGCTGGGGGAGTTCATGAGCGAAGCCTGTTGGGTTGCAGGATACCGGGAGGGGCGCCGGGGGATGAGGCGCCTTCGCGAGGTGCCCGATTATCATCGTGCGTCTCGCGCGGAGCGCCCTCGTCCGTCCCATCACCCTGTTGAGATCACCCCCTTGCTGCGTCTGCTCAAACTCATGATCGTGCTGCCGCTGGTGGCCTTGCTGATCGCAGCTGCCTTCGGCGTGTGGTGGGTGGACGAGCCCCTGCGGTTGGCGCCCGGCGTGAGCGAACAGACGCCGCTGGAGGTCGAGGTGGCTTCGGGCCAGTCGGCGCGCGGGATTGCGGAGCGGCTGTCATCGTCGGGCGTGCAGACGCCCTGGGTGCTGCTGTACGGCTGGTTCCGGTTGTCGGGTCAGTCGCGCGACATCAAGGCCGGCAGCTACGAGTTCGCGCCCGGCACCACGCCGCGCAGCCTGCTGTCCAAACTCGTGCGCGGTGAACAGGCCTTTCGCAGCATCACCCTGCTGGAAGGCTGGAACCACCGCCAGGTGTTTGAGCTGGTGCGCGCCTCGGCCGACCTCACGCAGGACATCGAGGGCATGAGCACGGCCGACATCATGGCCCTCATCGGCTACCCGGGCCGGCATCCGGAGGGGCGTTTTTTCCCCGACACCTACCGCGTCACCAAACGCGCCACGGCCTCCAGCGTCTTGCGCCAGGCCGCGCAGGCCATGGACAAACGGCTGGCCGATGCCTGGGCCCAGCGCGACAGCGCGGTGCCGTTGCGCAGCCTCGACGAGGCGTTGATCCTGGCCAGCATCATCGAAAAGGAAACCGGTCTGGAGAGCGACCGCAAACGCATCGGCGGCGTGTTCAGCAACCGCTTGCGCATCGGCATGCGGTTGCAGACCGACCCCACGGTCATCTATGGCCTGGGCGAGCGCTTCGACGGCAACCTGCGCCGCGACGACCTGCAGACCGACACGCCCTACAACACCTACACCCGCGCTGGATTGCCGCCCACGCCGATCGCCATGCCGGGTGCGGCCTCGCTGCGTGCTGCCGTGCAGCCCGGCGAGACCAACGCCATCTACTTCGTGGCCCGTGGCGATGGCTCAAGCCAGTTCAGCGCCACCCTGGAAGAGCACAATGCCGCCGTGCGCCGCTACATCCTGCGCCGCTGATCCCCGCTCGACATCCCTTCCCCTCCCATGCAGACCGCCGGACTTTTCATCACCTTTGAAGGCATCGACGGTGCGGGCAAATCCACCCACATTGCCGCACTGGCCGAGGCCTTTCGTGCACAGGGACGCGAGGTCACCCTGACCCGCGAGCCCGGCGGCACGCCGTTGGCCGAGAAGCTGCGCGAACTGGTGCTCAACGATCCGATGGACCCGTTGTGCGAAGCACTGCTGATGTTTGCCGCGCGCCGAGACCACCTGCAGCAGGTGATCGAGCCCGCACTCGCGCGCCGCGAGGTGGTGTTGTGTGACCGGTTCACCGACGCCACGTTCGCCTACCAGGGCGCCGGGCGCGGCTTTGACCAGGCTGTGCTGGGTCAGCTTGAGCGCTGGGTGCAGGCCATGCCGGCGCAGGACGGGCGCCTGCGCCAGCCCGACCTCACCGTGTGGTTCGATCTGCCGCCTGCCGTGGCTGCCGATCGTCTGGCTGGCGCACGCTTGCCCGACCGCTTCGAGTCGCAGCCACAGGCGTTTTTTGAGCGCGTGGCGGCTGGCTACGGCGATCGCCTGCTGCAGGACCCGGCGCGTTTCGTTCGTGTGCCTTCAGACCAACCCAGAGAAGCGGTCTGGCGCGCTGTTCGCCTGTCATTTGAGCAGCGCGGCTGGCTGCAAGTCGAGGGCGTTCGGTGAGCGGGGCGGCGCTGGCTCCCTGGCTTCAGACCCAGCTGACCACGCTGCTGGCCCAGCGCGGCCACGCCTTGCTGCTCTCGGGCCCGTCGGGCCTGGGCCAATACGACCTGGCGCTGGCGCTGGCACGCGCCTGGTTGTGTGAGCGACCGACACCGCACGGTGCCTGCGGCGAATGCGGCAGTTGCCACGCCATCGACGTGCGCACCCACGCCGATCTGTGCGCGCTCATGCCCGAGGTGCTGAGTCTGGCGCTGGACTGGCCGCTCGATGAGGGCGCACAAAAAGACATCGACGACAAAAAGCGCAAGCCCAGCAAGTTGATCCGCGTGGAAGCGGCGCGTGATGCGGTCGCATTCACGCAGACCACCCGCTCGCGCGGCAGCACCAAGGTGATCCTGGTGTACCCGGCCGAGCGCATGAACATGGAGTCCGCCAACACCTTGCTCAAGACGCTGGAGGAGCCGTTGGGCGAGGTGCGCTTCATCCTGGCCACCGAATCCGCGCACCAGCTCTTGCCCACCATCCGCAGCCGTTGTCAGACCCACGCCATGGTCTGGCCTGCGCGACCCGAGGCGCTGAGCTGGCTGATCGCGCAGGTGAGTGCTGCGCGGGCTGGAGGAAAGTCGCCTGCGCCTGTGCCCACGGCCGAACAGGCTTCGGTGTGGTTGCAGGCGGCGGGCGGACGACCCGAAGATGCGTTGGCCTGGGCTTCCAGCGGTCTGGATGCCCAAGCCTGGGCCGGTCTGCCACAAGCGCTGGCGCGGGGCGACTGGTCCGTGCTGGCCGACTGGCCGGCCGCGCAGCAGCTGGCGGTGCTGCAAAAACTTTGTCACGACCTGATGGCCCTCGCCTCGGGCGCCAGCGCCCGGTTTTTCCCGGCCGCCGGCCTGCCCGCCGCCCCACGCATGACGGCGCTGGCCGCCTGGTCGCGCGAGCTCATGCAGGCGGCACGATCGGTGGAACACCCCTACAACGCTGGTTTGATGCAGGAAGCCTGGGCCGCCCGCACGCGCCAGGTGCTCGCCGCCAAGGCGCTTTGAGGGCAGCGAAGCGCGCGCTCGGCCTCACCATCCATACCCAACCGGGCATTGTTTTTGCGCCCCTGCAACAAGGCGCGCCTGCGACGAGATTGCCGCTAAACTCGGCGCGATGAGCACAACCCCTTCTCCCTCGGCGGCCGCGGCACGCCCGAGCGTGATCCAGCTCTCCATCAAGGAGAAGGCGGCGCTCTACGCGGCCTACATTCCCTTGTTTGCCGACGGCGGCATCTTCATCCCGTCTTCGCGCGAGTACCGGCTGGGCGATGACGTGTACGTGCTGCTCAGCCTGCCCGACGACCCACAGCGTTACCCCGTGGCCGGCAAGGTGGCCTGGGTCACGCCGGCCAAGGCGTCCGGTGGGCGCACGCAAGGTGTGGGTATCCGGTTCCCCTCCGATGAAAAGTCACGCATGCTGAAGCTGAAGATCGAGGAAATCCTCGGTGCCAGCCTCGGGTCGGACCGCGCCACCCAGACGCTCTGAGTCAGCGCCTTCTGCGCCGCCCCGTTGACCGGGCCAACCGCGCCGCTTCCATCTTCTGCCGAATGCCAGGGACTGCATGTTCACCGACTCCCATTGCCATCTGAATTTTCCTGAGCTCAAGAGCCAGTTGCCCGAGATCTTGAGTGCCATGGCACAGGCTCAGGTGGATCGCGCCTTGTGCATCTGCACCACGCTCGAAGAATTTGAAGACGTGCACACGCTGGCGCGCGAGAACGCCAACCTGTGGTCCACCGTTGGTGTACACCCCGACAACGAAGGCGTTCAGGAGCCCACGCTCAACGACCTGTTGGACCGCGCTGCCCGTCCCCGTGTCGTGGGCATCGGTGAAACCGGGTTGGACTATTACCGGCTGGGTGAACGGTCCCTGGCCGACATGGCCTGGCAGCGGGAGCGCTTCCGCACACACATCCGGGCCGCTCGGCAAACCGACCTGCCGCTGGTCATTCACACCCGCAGCGCGTCCGAGGACACCCTGGCCATCTTGCGCGAGGAGGGCGGTTTTGTGGGTGAAGGGGGTTCGCTGGGGCAGGCACGCGGCGTGTTCCATTGCTTCACGGAAACCGCCGAGGTGGCGCGTGCCGCCCTGGACCTCGGCTTCTACATTTCGTTCTCCGGCATCCTCACTTTTCGCAGTGCCAGCGACATCCGTGAGGTGGCCGCCCTGGTGCCGCTGGACCGCATGTTGATCGAGACCGACAGCCCCTATCTCGCGCCGGTGCCGCACCGCGGCAAGACCAATTCACCGGCGTTCGTGCCTTGGGTGGCGCGGCAAATCGCAGAGATCAAAGGCCTGGAGGTCGCGGAGATCGCCCACGCCACCAGCGTCAACTTCGACCGGCTTTTCAACCGTGTCCTGTCCCCGATCCCGGCAGTCTGAGTTTACAAATTACATGAAGACATCCGAAAAGAACATTGTTTTCAAATGGCTGCTGGTGCTGTCCATCGGTTTGTCCACGGTGGCGTGGGCCGATTCGTTCAGCGATTTTTTCTCGGCGGTCAAACGCAATGACGTCAGCGCGCTGCGCCAGTTGGCCCAGCGCGGTTTTGATCTCAACACCCGCAACGAGCAAGGTGAACCCGCCTTGTTCCTGGCCTTGCGCGACGGTGCCTGGGAGGTGTCCGGCTTTCTGCTGGGTGAGCCCAGCGTGCAGGTCGAGGTTCGCACCAGACAGGACGAAACCCCGTTGATGATGGCCGCCCTCAAAGGGCGGCTGGAGCTGGCCCGGCGCCTCATCGAACGCAAGGCCGAAGTCAACAAGCCGGGGTGGACCCCGCTGCACTATGCGGCCACCAACGCCGATGCGGGCAGTCTCGCGCTGACCCGCCTGCTGCTGGAGCACCACGCCTACATCGACGCCGAGTCGCCCAATGGCAGCACGCCACTGATGATGGCGGCGCATTATGGCCACCCATCGGTGGTCAAGCTGCTGCTGGAAGAGGGTGCCGATCCCCTGTTGAAGAACCAGCAGGGGCTCTCGGCCATCGACTTCGCCAACCGTGCCCAGAGGGCCGAATCGGCCGAGATCATCGCTGCCTTTGTCCGTGCCAGGCAGCCGCAAGGCCGCTGGTAGCCCCGTTCATGTAGGTGTAACCCACATGGGGATATTCCTGCGACCGCATCAGAATCGCCACACCCGATATTCCGAGGAGACACTGTGAAGCTGGCAAGTCAAAAAGACTTTTTTTCTGGTTTGATGTTCACCATCGTGGGCGGCTCGTTTGCCATGGGTGCGACGAGCTTTGACGTGGGCACAGCGGCCCGCATGGGGCCAGGGTACTTTCCATTGCTGCTCGGGATCCTGCTCACGATCCTCGGCATCGTGATCACCATCCAGTCTTTTCGCAGCAAAGCGCCCGACGGCGACCCCATCGGCAAGATCGCATGGCGACCGCTGGGCTTCGTGCTCGGCGCCAATCTGGCATTCGGCGCGCTGTTGGTGGGTTTGCCTTCGTTGGGGATCCCCGCCATGGGCTTCATCGTGGCCATCTACGGCCTGGTGATCATTGCTGGCTACGCGCGTCCCAACTGCAACATCAAGGAATCGTTGCTTCTGGCGACCTTGCTTGCGATCGGCAGTTACGGTGCATTCGTCTACATGCTCAATTTGCAGTTCCCGGTGTGGCCTGCCTTCCTGACCGCCTGACCGGAGACAACCCCCATGGAACTCTTTGACAACCTTGCACTGGGCTTCAGTGTCGCCTTCACCCTCCAGAACCTGATCTATGCGTTTGTGGGTTGCCTGCTGGGCACACTCATCGGCGTGTTGCCCGGCATCGGCCCGCTGGCCACCATCGCCATGTTGCTGCCCGTGACTTACGGGCTGGAGCCTGTGGCCGCGCTCATCATGCTGGCCGGCATCTATTACGGCGCACAGTACGGTGGATCGACCACCGCCATTCTGGTCAACCTGCCGGGCGAATCGTCATCGGTCGTGACCGTGATCGACGGTTACCAGATGGCGCGCAAGGGCAGGGCAGGCCCTGCACTCGCTGCCGCAGGCCTGGGCTCGTTTTTCGCCGGTTGTGTCGGCACCCTGGTGCTGGCCGCCTTCGCGCCGCCGCTGACCGAGGTGGCGCTGAGCTTTGGACCTTCCGAGTACTTTGCGCTCATGGTGTTGGGTCTCATCGGTGCTGTGGTGCTGGCCTCGGGCTCGTTGCTCAAGGCGCTGGCCATGATCGTCCTGGGCCTGCTGATCGGCCTGGTCGGTACCGACGTGAACTCCGGTGTGGCCCGTTTCAGCTTCGACATCCCCGAGTTGACCGACGGCATCAACTTCGTCGTGATCGCCATGGGCATCTTTGGCTACGGCGAGATCATCAGCAACCTGTCGCAGGATGAAAGCAAGCGCGAAGTCTTCACCGGCAAGGTGCATGGCCTCATGCCCACCAAGGAAGACTTCAAGCGCATGCTGCCCGCCGTGATGCGCGGCACGGCATTGGGCTCGGTGCTGGGCATCCTGCCCGGTGGCGGTGCGTTGTTGTCGTCGTTTGCGGCCTACACCATCGAAAAGAAGACCAAGCTCAAGCCGGGCGAGGTGCCCTTCGGCCAGGGCAACATCCGCGGCGTGGCGGCCCCCGAGTCGGCCAACAACGCCGGTTCGCAGACGTCGTTCATTCCGTTGTTGACCCTGGGCATTCCTCCCAACGCCGTGATGGCGCTGATGGTGGGTGCGATGACGATCCACAACATCCAGCCCGGCCCGCAGGTCATGACATCCAACCCCGAGCTGTTCTGGGGTTTGATCGCCTCGATGTGGATCGGCAACCTGATGCTCATCGTTCTGAACCTGCCCCTGATCGGTGTCTGGGTCAAATTGCTGTCGGTGCCTTATCGCTGGCTGTTCCCAGCCATCCTGATGTTTTGTGCGATTGGTGTGTATTCGACCAACAACAACAGCTTCGACATCTGGATGGTGGCCGTGTTCGGCTTGATCGGTTACAGCTTCATCAAACTGGGTTGTGAGCCAGCACCCTTGTTGCTGGGTCTCATTCTGGGTCCGATGATGGAAGAGTATTTGCGTCGCGCCTTGCTGATCTCTCGCGGCGACTGGTCGGTGTTCGTGACGAGGCCCATCTCCGCCTCGTTGCTGGCGGCGGCGCTGTTGTTGCTGGCCATCGTGTTGCTGCCTTCGATCAAGAAGAAGCGCGAAGAGGCTTTTGTCGAAGACTGACCACGGCTCAGGTGACCTGTGAAGAAAGCCCGACCTTGAGTCGGGCTTTCTTTTTTCATCTCGACGGAACCCTGTCACACATTCTACGATGTATATTGTCAGCGCGATTCCAATAGCTGAACGATTGAATCCTATTCCATTGAGCCTCAATAGCTTTTTAAGTTGACTTTGCGTTAGACCAAAAATATTCCGTTTGATTGCTCCTGAACCGGATTAACCCAGTTCAGCGAGGTATCAAATGCTCACTCTTTCAGTCGTCGCCACCAAGGGCGGCGTTGGCAAGACCACCCTTTGCGCCAATATTGGTGGCTTGCTCGCAGACATGGGATACCGTGTCCTGCTCATTGACGCAGACATTCAGCCGGCATTGACCCGGCATTTCCAACTTTCGCATACTGCAGAGCATGGTTTGACGACCATGATTCAACGCGGTGTATTGGCCGACGATTGCATCAGTCATGTCTGCCTTCCGCCAGAGACTTTCCGGGGTGACTCCTCGGTGCTCAACGTACGTGGCGGATTTCTTCATCTGGTGCGATCAGACACCCAGAAATACGACGAAGAACGTGGCGTCTTCACCTACGACAGTGCGCTGCAGGACTGGATGTCCCCCAAGCTTGATCGTCTCGTGCGCATTCGCATGGCCATCAAGAACGAGGCCGTGTCGTCCAAGTACGACGTAGTGATCATCGACACCCAGGGTGCCGTGGGTCACCTCCAGGACGCTGCCGTCAACGCTGCAGACATGCTCCTGATCCCAACGAAGCCAGACATCGTGTCGGCCCGGGAGTTCGTGAGCGGTTCGTTGATGCTGATCGACCGGCACGAATCGGCGAGCAACATGGGGTATACGACCCCGCCCATGTACGCAGTGATCAACCACTACCAAAACACGGTTGACTCGAAGACCATCACCCAGCACATCCGCGATCAGTTCATCGAGTTGCGTGGCAAGGTCAAGGTGATGGACGCCATGATCCCGGCCATTGCGGCTTTCCCGAAGGCCGCAACAGCCCAGGTGCCCGTTCACTGGATCGATCCAGGCAAGTCGGGCGACGTCATGCACCGCCTCATGTGGGAATTGATTCCTTCGCTGGAAGGCAAGTTCACACCCAACCACAAGGGTGATCTTGAAGTACCCAACAAACTCAGCGCGCACGAGCCTGACACCGACCTTGAGCAAGAGGTCTGATCATGGCCACTCGCAAGACCCCCGAGACACTGACAGCCGTGGACCGAGCTGCAGCTCTGGCTCGCCATGGCACGCAACTTCCCGCCTTGAGCATTGCGCCCAACAAGCCCGGTACCGCGCCTGGGATGAGCCGTACAGAGGTCAAAAACGCGGCCTACAGTGAACATGTTCGTTCGATGCTCGGACCTGTTGCCCGGCCATCTCGTCCAGCGACACCCACGCTGTCGCTGGACCCCAAGGCTGACGCCGACGACTCGTTCTCGATGCTGCCTGTCAACGAGATCGAGGTCTACAAGTACAACCCGCGCAGTGGACGCAATCCGCGCTACGACGATATTCGGGCGTCTATCGTTGCCGATGGCATCACGAATCCGATCACGGTTACGCGACAGCCTGAAACCTCGAAATACCACCCCTACGGCGGTGGCAACACCCGCTTGTCCATCGCAAAGGAACTGTACGAGGCCGGAGACAACAGGTTCAGTCACCTCAAAGTCATCGTCAAGACCTGGCCTGGGCATGCCAATGTCATTTCGGCGCACCTCGCCGAAAACGAAAACCGGGGCGACATCTCCTTCTGGGAGCGCGCCAAGGGTGTCACCGACTTCAAGGAGAAGTTCGAGGCCGAGCACGGTGTCGTGCTGAGCACTGGGGAGCTGACACGCGAACTCAAGAGCCATGGCATCAACTTCGGTGTCAGAGTCATCCAGAACTTCGCATTCGCCACGGAGCACCTTTCTCTCATTGGGCAGTGGCTCAAAGCCACAGAACTGAATGAAGTTATTCGTCCTGGCATGTCGGGCGCGATGGAAGTCGCCACATGTTTTGGTACACGGAATGTTGGCGAGATATTTGAACCGGTCTTGCTGAAGCACCGCGACCAGTTGCTCGCGGTGCTTGCCGCGAATAAAAGTCTGCCGGAGGCTGATCACAAGCCAGTTGAACTGGATGCGGCCGAGCTGGTCTCAGACCTTCATCGAGCGCTGGCCACCGCCGTGGGAGTCTCCCCAGACGTGGTACCGCTGATGATCAGTGCGGTGGAATCCAACAGCAGGATCACAGCCGACGAGCTGCGTGCGATACAGATCCGCAAGACGGAACCCAATGCGGTTGCAGCCGGAGGCAACTTTGCAGCGGCCGCACCTGCGACCGGCCTTCAACAGCGATCCCTTGCTGGGATGCTCGGCGGTGTACCAAGTCCTGCTCCGTCGCCACCACCTGTGGCACCACCGTCCACTGGACCCACGCGAGCGCCATCGGCCCCAACGGCTGCGGCTGCACCTACTGGGCCTGCTGCGCCTCAGTTCAATCCTGCGGTCGCCTCGCTTACACACCAGCGCAATCCACGCCTGCCGGATCAAGTGAAGGAAGGCGACCCGACAGCTAATGTGCTCAGCCTGGTGCTGGACATCAGCGATCTGGTGTATTTGCACGATTGCATCCTGCATGTCCCTGACATGCCGTTCGGTTACTTCATGGACCTTCCGGTTTCGCTGGAGAACGTGGGGGACAAGACGCTCCAGTTCCCAGAAATCCGCGGTGCCGCGTGGAAGTTCCTCGCGTCGATCAGCGGGCAGATCGAGCCGAACTGGTTCACCTACGTAGAAGCCAACAAGTCGCGCTGGACGCAGGCCGCTGTGCAAGGGCCTGACGTCTTCCGTCAGACCTACACCAAGTCATTGCGCGGCTTCACCGCAGAGACGGGCGACCCGGCGATGCTCCTGGCCGAGGTCAACCTCATGTTTAACCAGCCCGAGCTGGGCTATCTCACCGTGCAGTTGCTGCGTGCGATGGAGCAACTGCGTCTGGATCACCCCGAGCGTTTCGTTCGGACTGTCACAACCGATCCAGACCTGCCTGCCTGAACAGTTTTCTTAACCAAGGGGAATACAAAAATGATGATCAACATCACCGATTCAACACTCAAGCAGCTTTTGCTGCAGCACCTGCTCGAACAGGCCGAAGCAGGCGGACTCGATGAGCTGCTGGCCAATGGCGTCCAGCCTGCGCTCATCGATGACCTGCGCCAGCGACCGTCACGCGACTTCTTTCATGCCTCTCGATTCGATGGGCTGGCGATGACGGCCAGCATCGATACGAAAGCGCTGCAGACCTGCCTGTGGCGCCGTGACATGGCCCGGCATGAGGAAACGCTTAAGGAATACTTCATTCGCCACGACGCCTCCAGCGAGCTGATGCGCACTTTGTTCACCCTGCCCAAACAGGAGCTGCAGCGCTTGCGCACCGAGTTGGACATGAGCAAGAAGGGACCAACTGGTCGCCCAAGAATGCCCACCAGCGCCATCCGCGACCTGATTCATCAGGACTGGCACGCGATCAACCAGGAGCATCCCAATGAGCCCGAGCGCCACCGCTTGTGGATGCTTCACCAGAAGTACCAGGCTTTCTCCATCACAACCTTGTACGGCGTCACCTCGGAGTTCCATGACTTCGTGAAGCGACCGGCGCCTCAGCCCAAAGTTGCACCCAGCCATGAGGCCGGCTGACCTGTGGCCTGGCCTCGCAATTTCCTTTCACCTCACTCGGAGTCGAACATGGGACAAAACCTGAACATCCCCGTTCCTGCAGCCGCTTACCGTCAACCCAGACTGGTGCTCAAGAACCGTCGGGCGCGGCGCAACCGCAGCCTGTTCAAGCCCGATCTGACTCTGGTGGGCGGGACACAGTCCACACAGTCTGATGCGAGCATCGAGGCCGATCAGGATCTGGTGGACGTGCCACTGAAAATGTTACCCCAAGCCCTGGACCCGGGTACGACGGTCGAGGCCTCCACCGAGCAAGCCAACATCCACCTGAGCCAGGCCGTTCTGCTCGATTGGCTGGGTAGTCAGCCGGTGGCGTTTCATCGCCACTACGTGGACATCAGCGGCAGCGTCACCGCCGCCGTATGGTTGTCTTTGGTGTTGTCCCTTCTTGACGGCAGAGGCAAGGATCAAGTCAACGAACAGGGTGTGTTCAGCTTCCGCCTCTCCAGCAAAGCCTGTGAGGCTCAAACCGGCCTCACCGATGCCGAGCAGCGAAAGGCCCACAGGCAATTGACCAACGGAGGCCTCCTGAAGGTGGTTCGCGTGAAGTCCGTGAATCAGGGCTTGTCTTTCGAGCTGGACATGAACGTACTGACCCAGCGGCTGCTCGCACACAGCGAAGGCATGGCCGCGCTGATCCAGAGGAACGAAGCGTTCGCCCCGCAGTTGGATGTCGCTGCATTGGAACGCCAAGCAAAGCTTCGCGCCTCCCGCCGTCAGGCCAGCGCCTGAACCACGCACACACCCAAGTCATCCCACCTGGGCAACGTCTTGTTCTCTAAATCCGTTCTGCTTCGGCATTCATTGCTGGATGGACCCGACGAATCGGGGCCTGTCCACGACGGCATGAACCTGGGGCAAATACCTGACATGGGTGACCTTCGGGCGCATGACGTGGCCCTGGGCCACCTCAATGCCCGAGGCTTCATTCAGTTTCACCCATTGCTGGCGCAGCGACTGAACAGCTTCAAAGCCGCCATCTTTCTGGGGCACGCCCTGTACTGGTCGAAATACCTGGCGCAGGCCCAGCCACACCGCAAGGGGTGGTTCTTCATGAGTGCGGCCCAGTGGGCCGAGGCCACAGGACTCAGCGCAAAAGAGCAAACCGCTGTTCGCAGCGAGCTGATTCAGCGCGGCTTGCTCCTTGAAGTTCTGGCGGGACGTCCCGCTGTGCTGCACTACCAGGTGAATCTGCTCGCCACCGCCCAGTTGCTGGGCCTTGGAGCACTCACCTGGGACAACATGAGCGAGCTGTTTCGCTCCTGTATCCGGTTCTACAAACCCCTGGCCGACATTTGCAATGGTGTCTCGACGGGTTTGTACCTGTCTTACCTGTTGCAACGTCAGTCTTTCGCACTGCGCAACCCACAGGTTGACTCATACACCATCGAGCTGTTCCCAGGGGAGTTCACTTACCGTCCAGAACAAGCCCGCATCGCCCTGTGTCTTGGCATCAAGGCACAGCGCAACGCGCGCGCGAAACTCAAAGCCGCGGGCTTCATCCGTGAAGGGCGCGCCACCAATGAGGTGGTGGCCACCCGGGTCAATCTGTCGGCCATCGCATCGTGCATGCAGGCGCAAGGCCAAAAGAGCATCCGAAAGCCGACTGCTCGCCGGACCACATCGGTCAAGGTCGATCTCGCCCTGATTCAGGCTCCCAAAACGCCAGCCTCACCGATCACACCTACGGCGCCGCCCATCACCAGCCTTAGCCGCTCTGGGCTGCCGCAACGGCAACTCAGCCTGTTCGCGCCCATGGGCCTGGCCAAGGCACTCGCACCGGCCAGGGTGGACTCGCTGGCAGCAGATGCGCCAATGTCTGACAACAGCACGTTGGCTTCGCCAACTGCTTCGGCATCGGCGCTGCTCAAGTCCTTGTTTGCGCCGGGAATGCGCGGACAACCCGATGTGCAAGACGCTGCGGCAACGTTAACCCCGATCGCTCCACAAGTGTCCGAGTTATCCACAGATTCCGATACATCTGGTAACCCGGTTGCCCTTTTGTCAGTCCCAAATTGTCTTTTTGTCGGTCCCAATTTGCCCTTTTGTCGAAACTATATAGAACAAGGTATTTCAAGGTATTTACAAACAACGACAACACCTCCTGTGGATAACTTTGCAGGCGACAAGCCAAGTCGTCGTCGGATCGAAAAAGATTCAGAAATACAAAAACCGGAAACAGCCGTCAACAAAAAAAACGACGCTGCGGCACCAATGCGGGCCATTAGAGATGCTTTTGAGGCATCAGGCGGGGGGGGCGGTTTGAGTTCTGGAATAGCGCCTGTAGACTCTGAAATCCAGTCTGATGGCAAACCCGGCGATGGCGATCTGGCGGCGGTTGAACTGCACCTTCCCGACCGCCTGGACCCGAGCATGAGGGCAGGTGTGCTGGCCACCATCGCTCAAGCGTCTCCAGACCTGAGGCAGGCCTTCCTGGACGAGCTGGCCGGTCATCTGGCCATTCCGAGCAAAACCATTCACAACCCGATTGGCTGGTTGCACAGCCTCATCCGTCGCTACCGGGACGGTGATGTGGTGCTGGCGATGGCTCCGCAGGTGGCCGAGTTGAGACTTCGGCGCCAACGTCACCTGGAGCGGTTGTCTGCCATGACACCTGTTCAGGCTGGCGCAGAGCGGTCTCCACCCATGGCAGATCCGTCCAAGAGCGAGTCGGAAGTACAGCGTACAGAGCGTCAGCGTCTCAAAGAGCTGCGCGCGTCGTTCCAAGCACCAGCGAAGCAAGGTGGATCGTTGTGAGAACCGCTGCAACCGTCTCAATCTCGGTGGGTGGTCCCAAACGGGCCTACTTGGCACGCCGTGCCAGGTGGTCCCGAGCGGGCCTACCTCGCCTCAAGGCGCTCGCTCATTCGGTGGAACCTGGCATGTCGTCCCAGTTTCCGAATTTGGTTGAACACCCAATCGACCACCAACTTGGAGATCAGCATGCAAACCAACGCAGTTCTTTTTGTCAACCTGATGTATCGGCTCAAGAGCTTCCGCAATACGGCGGTTCTGACCTTTCTGCTGGAGGTGGAGGCCGACAAAAAAGAATATGTCTGTAGTGCATCGGTTCTCTCGCATCGTTACCTTGGAAATCAGCTCTCGCTGAAAGAGGTAAAGAAGGCCATTGCTGACCTCCTAGAACTTGAACTCATTTCAACCCGCGTTCACGCCAATACCAAGACCTATTTCAAGGTCAATGCCGAACAGGTTCAGTCACTGTTGCGCCAGCCACTGCCTGAACACCTTCCGGGCATGGATGACTTGCAATACCCGTTTCTCAAAACCTGGGCCGGCGACAAATCCGCACCGACAGACCAAACACCAGATGCTTGAGCACTCGGCGCATTGACCTCTTCCAAAACATCGTTTCCAACTGGAGCAACCCATCATGGCAACCATCACAAAGCCTGTTGCAGGCAAGAAGCCCGTCAAGAGTGCCGCTGCCGCTGGAGCGGGCGACAGCGCTTCCTTCCTGATCCCTGCGGCCAAAAGCCATCTTTTTGCGACCGAGGCGAACTCTCCTTTCTCTGACGGTTACAGCATTGATGGCGAGCGCGCCGCGCTGGCCGACTTCCTTGCCGATCCCAGCCGCCAGCACAACGAACGCGATCCTCAGTACGACCGGTACATCGATCTGATCGACCGTGAAGAGCAGCTCGACCGCATGAAGGCCGAGTACAAGACCACCAAGGGTGCTGATGGCGTCGTCGAACAGAAGGAGGCCATCAGCATGAACTTTCTGGGTTCGCTGGTCGATGACGGTGTCGATCAGATGGCTTTGCACACCAAGGAAGCTTTTCGGATGTTCATGGGCCGCTCGCGTGACCCTGAGAAACAGCTTCAACCCATCATTGGCGGCAAGCGTGTTGCTGCGGCATTGCGAGCCCTTTGGCTGCTCACCGCGAACGACAACCCGTATGCGGACTGGGGACTGCTGCGGCACGAGCAGACGATCAAGCAGGTCATCGAGTTGCTGGGTAAGCACATCTCTGTGGCCGAAGCCGCCCTGGAACAGCAGAAGGCCCGAGGCTTGATGTTCTCGGTTCTGCAGTCGTCAAGCCCTCAGATTTTGAACCTGGGATTCAAGTCGCCCTATGGGTACGCCGTGGCCCAGCTGGTCACCAACTTCGATTACTTCGTGCGCCTGCAGAAGACCTTGGAGCGCAAGAACCTGCGGTCAGATGCCCAGGTTCGGCAAACCATCACCGAGACGACCAGGGTGATTCGCCATGCCTTCAATGAGACGGCGAGGTTCGACCGCTGGCTCATGCGTGAAGAAATGAAAGGTCTGTGCCGGGCTGACTTCGTTCCAGATGGTGATCCCGAAGGTGCCAAACGGGTGGAGTTCGCTATCGGTGTTTTTGGACCCTGCCCTGCGGAGGTCTATTCGTGCAAGTTGCAGCCTCGACATTCACAGCGACGCATTCAGATCACTGCGGCCGAACGCAAGTTGCTGGGTGTGGTCAGCGAAGAGATGCTGCGCCGTGAGCGCGAGGCGGACGCTGGCGTGCTCGATGACGCGGCTGAGCAAGAGATTGCCGCAAAGCTGGTCTGAAGCAATGTTCATTTACCTGCCGCAATCGAACCCCATGTTTGAAAGGGTTGTTGATGAAAGGGCTGTGGTGGAAAGGGCAAATGTGATGAGCAAGACTCGTCTGGAACCTGTTGTCAATCCGGCCCAGTGGGCGAGACAGGCCGTGACGGAGCAAGCCTGTCAAAAGCAGGCTGACACAAAAGCCTTTACGGGTAGGGGCAAATTGCTGGAGCTGCGCCAACTCTTGACAGAGCTGGAACGGACACAGGAGGCCATGAAGCAACTGGCCGAGATCACCAAGCAGGTGCAGGACGGGCAGATGCAACTGGTGCTGCATGTGAAGAGAGCGACTGGGCTGACCTTTCTGCGCTGGCGAGAAAAGTCTGGCGCTTGCCGACATGTGCCCTGGCCAGAGGTGCAGGAGCAGATCGGGCGCTTTGCCTCAGAGGTGGGCGATTGGTACCGAAACGCCTCAGGTCAGGCAATTGGACTCAACGAACGGCACAAGGAACTGAGACGGGGGATTGCCACGGCACGGAAGGTGGTGCTCAGGAGCGAGCCCAAGGTGTTTGCACGGCCCATAGCGATGGACTGAGGCAGGAGCGCATTCGATGGGGACAACGATGGATCAGAACGCAATTGAAGAAGTGCTGGCTCGGATCAACGAAGCAGGAGGCATTGATTTCGATATGAACTGGTGGTGGTCGGGCTACGAGAGTGACCCAGTCGTGACTTCGGAACACATGACAGTCGGTGGTGCCCACATGCTGCTGCAGACGACGCAGTCTGGCCTGATGCTGCTGAACGGGAAGGTGGTCAAACCTGCAGTGAAGGAGTCCAGATGAAAGTGCTGCCCGATGTCCATAACCCGTTGATCTACAAGAAAAATGCACCCTGTTACGGACCTCCTACTTTTGCGATGGCCAATTTAAGACATTTTTTCGTGCGTCAAGATAATGGAGGTTATCTTGACGTGTGATCTCGCCATGCCCACCACCCGTGGCGGGCGCCCACCCGGCAAAGCCCAGGTCTGGCGCAAGGCGGGCCTGCGGCTTCACGATCTGTCTTTCATGCGGGCCGTCGTGCAGGGCTTGGCGCCGGCAGTGGCGGCGCAGCGCTACCTGCCTGAGTTGATGGCAGACGAGCGAGTGGCCGGTGCATATCTGCGCCGCGTGGTCGAGCTCGCGGCCGACATCCTGATGAGCAGCGAAGAGCCTGGCGCTGCCGGTGTCATGAGGGAACTCGCCAAATTTCCGAAATCGCAAGTTAGATCAACGACTTGCGAAAACACCCCCAGCGCTCAGGGTGCACCATCAGTTCCCAGCCTTGACGAGTTCGCCGAGGAGATCGGCGCCGAGGACTTCAGCGAGCGTGAGATCCAAGAGCTGTACCAGGAACGCTATGGCGTGCAGTTGGCGACGTTGCCTGCAGCCGCTGACACCAACGGCCCAGTTGCTTCAACCGATGCGGTGCTGCGCGCACTGAGCATCGCCCAATCGCGCGGAGTGGTGCTGCCCAAACCCACGGACCCGGCGCGCCTGTGGTTCAGCCAAAGCTTGACTGCCAGGCTCAACGGCGCGGAGATCGCGCTCCTCCAGGAACTGATCGACTTCATCAACCAGCATGGGCGGCACTGGTACAGCCGTATCCCTGGTGTTGGTCAGGACCGCGCCAGGCGCCTCGTGGGATGGCTGGTGCAGCATGAGCCTTTCCTTGAACACAAGATCGCACCAAGGAGCCGCTGGGACAACGCCAGCCTGATGGCAGGAGGGGATTCCGGTTGGACGGCCTTGCAGCCGTTTTTCAGGGCAGTTCAGACCGCTGGGCAGACCCATCTGGGTTCCTCCCTGCGTTCCATGGGGCCCAACGCCATGGGCGCTCAATCCGATGCCGACGCGATCAAGTCCTGGTTGGTCACCCTGGACTTCAAATCGGTTCACACGCGCAAGGCCTACGCCTGCGACGTGATGCGGTTGATGCTGTGGGCACAAGAGCAGAGCAAGACCTTGTCCACGCTGACAGTCGCGGATGCTGCGGCGCACGCTCGGTTCTTGTGCAGCCCTCCCGCGCACTGGATCGGTCGATTGCCAGCGCACCGCGACTGGGCGGATTGGAGGCCCATGCGAGGCCCACTGTCATCGCGCAGCGCCGCCCGTGCACTCGCAGCCATCGGGCACCTGTACGGGTTTTTGCTTGAGACGAACTACCTGGTAGCAAATCCTTTCGCGCGGATCAGGCAAGCCAAGCGGCCGGATCAGCAGATCGACACCATGCGCTCATTGAGCACAGCGCAGATGCGGTTGGTGGAGCGGCATCTCGACGCAATGCCCGAGTCGCCGTCCAAGCGCCGCATGGTGGCCATCCTGGCCTTGATGGAGTCCACAGGGCTGCGCATCGGAGAACTCAGCCTGAGCTGGGGAAACCTGCAGCCCATTCGCAACTTGCTGGCTTGTGACCATGTGGCTGGGGCCATGTGCCTGAGGGTGATGGGCAAGGGAGGCAAGGAGCGTCTGGTGCCGGTCAAAGATCATGTGTTGCGAGCGCTGCGCGCGCACCAGGCGGATCGGGTGCTGCTCATCGATGCCGGCGGTATTGCCCCAGTGTCTGAGGAGGAGACGCCGCTGTTTTCGGTTCTGGAAAGACCCATGGTGGGAGCAGTTGCCAGCACCAACGGCGCGCTGTCCACCGCTGGCATTCACAGGGCCGTGAAGCGACTGTTCGGGCAGGTGGCTGAGCAGTGCACGGATGCCGACTCCAAGGCCGCGTTCGAGCGCGCCACCTGTCATTGGCTGCGTCACACATTTGCCCACAGCGTGCTCGGCGCGACGAATCAGGATTTGCCAGTCACCCAGCAGCTGCTCGGGCACAAGTCCATTGCGACCACGGGCATCTATGTCAAGGCGGATATGGGCCAACGCCTGCGTGCGGTGATGGCCATGCCGCTCATGTTCGGTGGCAACACCCAGGTCCGACGATGATTTTCAACGGTTGGGCAGGACTGGTGCAACTGCTCTACCGATCTTCATGCACCGAGGAGGACTGCAATGCAGAACATGTTCATAGGCAAGGGCAACCTGGGCGGCCCGGTCGAACTCAAGCGCATCGATGGCAAGAACGGCGAATTCGTCGTGGCGTCCATGCGCGTGATGTTCGCCCGCTGGGGACAGAACGGGCAGGGCGATCTCGAGCAGGTCGGCGGCTTTTGGCGTGAGGTCGAAATCTACGGCGAGAAGGCGGAGGCTTGTGCCAAACATCTTCGCAAAGGTGCCCGAGTCCTGGTGCTGGGCGAAGAGCGCGACTTCATGGCGACCGACAAAGACACGGGCGAGCAGGTCCAGGTGATCAAGATCGTGGCGGACGATGTGGCCCTGCAGCTCTCGCGCGTCGATTCGGTGATTTTTCAGCAGTCCCGTTCGAGGGAGGAAGTGCCTGCCTGAGTTTCCCAGGCTCCAACGTCGTGGCGAACCCAATAAAGAGATCGTCGCCAGTACCTTTCTTCACGACACGGAGGCAATATGCAAGTTCACACAAAGCGAATTCAGACAACGCAGATTCAGGGAACAAGAGAATCGGTGCCAGTGAGCCAGGAGCGCAAGGACGCACTACTCAAACTGATCCGGGTGGAGCCCGATCACCTCAGCGGCCTAGTGCAGGCCACAGGCTGGGGAGAAGACCAAACAAGCACGACGCTGTTGGAGCTGACGGTTGATGGGCTGGTGTGCCGGCACAACCGAGCTGGACGGCGCTACTACTCGGCTATCGACATCCAGACAGTGAGCCACGCTTGAGCGCGGTGATCCTTCCAGCGCCGGTGGCGCTGCGGCCACCCGAGCTGGTGGTCAAGGCGGTGTTCGATGGCAAGCGGCTCGGGCTGCAATTGCACTACATCGAGGGCATGGGCAAAGAGTTGTCCAAGGCCCGCGCTTGCTGGTTCGCACCAGGGCGCCTGTGGATGAGCGAACAAAGCCAAGATGCCACTACCCTGACCTGGCTCAAGCGGCTCTATCGAGGTGAGCATGTGGACGTGGACGCCGGGCTGTCGGTGATCACCGCCGCCCTTCGTTCTCCACAGCCGGACTACTTCACCCAACGCCTGGACGTGCAGGTGTTTCCGTTGGCCAAGGCAGATCCCGCCAGGGGACGGTATGCGGTCAGTTTCTATTTCGACCCGCTGTGCGTGAAGGCGATGCACGCTTTGCGCGGGCAGTTCCACCCTGCGGCCAAGGCCTGGCAGGTGCGAGGCGATATTGCTGACATCCTGGGCACCCTCAAAGACGTGGCGTTGGTTGAGGATGTCCATGTCTTCGTGCATGAGAACCCTGTGGTCCTGGAGGACCTGGTGGCCTCCGCCAGTGCCGAGTCACCGATCTCAGTGCCTGCGGCGACCCCCGAGCGCGGTATGGGAGCAGGGGAAGACGATGCCCATGGCGCTGGGTTCCTATCTGCCGAGCTGGAGGAATCCAGCCGGTTTGACGTTGACCAGGTGGTCATGAACCAGGCTTGTGTGGCCGCAGGCCTTCGCGACTACCAAGAGGTCGGTGTGCACCACCTGGTGTCGCAATCGGGTGCGTGCCTGGGGGACGACATGGGCCTGGGAAAGAGCCGCCAGACCGTGGTGGCCACGCGGTTGATTGCAAGGGAGGGCAGGGTGCTGATCCTCTGCCCGGCCAGCCTGCGAATCAACTGGGAGCGCGAGATCCACGCGGTCTACCCTCAGGCGGTGGTCGGCATCATCGGAGAAGACCGACACGCGACCCTCTACGGCTGCGACTGGGTGATTGCCAACTACGAGCGCCTGGGCGGTCTGGTGCGAGACCCTGGGCTGGCCTTTGAGGTGATGGCCATCGATGAGGCGCACTACCTTAAAGAACACCAGGCAGGGCGAACTCGAAACGCTTTTGTGCTGGCCACCCGCATCCCTCGTCGCTACGTGGTGACCGGCACTCCACTGCTCAACCGGGAGGTCGAGCTGCACACCTTGCTGCGCATGACCGGGCATCGCCTGGGCAGCATGTCGCTGCGCGACTTCCGCAAGGCGTATACGGGCACCAAGGAGCGCCGAGGCGAGCTTGCCGCTGCGCTCAAGGGCTGGATGCTTCGCCGCCGCAAGGACGTGCTCAAGGAACTGGGCACCAAGGCGCGCCAGGTGCGCTTCATCTCGCCGCCCGAGGGCCTGGGTGCCTACAACGAGATCCACGCGGACATGTCGCTCTACGTCATGCCCAAGATCGTCAAGCTGCGTCAGGCGCTGGAGGCCTTGAAAACCCAGTTCCTGATCGAGACGGTCGAAGGACTGGGCGAAGGCGACAAGATCATCATCTTCTGTGAGTACATGGCCACCGTGCAGGCCATGAAGGCCGCATTCAGTGCCTCGGGCATCCACTGCGTGACCCTAGTGGGGTCGGATTCGGCCAAGCGGCGCCAGCAGGCCATTGATGCCTTTCAGAATGATCCTGCGGTGACGGTGTTCATCGGCACCACGTCGGCCGCCGGCGTCGGCATCACCCTGACGGCCGCGAACTATGTGGCCTTCGCTTCGCTGCCTTGGACACCCGCGCTCATGCGCCAGGCAGAAGACCGCGCCTATCGGCTCGGCCAGACGCGAGACGTGATGGTGATCGTTCCCCTCATCGAAAACACCCTGGATGACGGGGTCTGGAAGCTGCTGCAGAGCAAGCAGGAAACCGAGGACGACGTGGTCGAGTCGGTCCGAGCTGCCCTGCCGGGCGAGCTTGCATCTGCAGTCAATGCCGCCAACGCCGCGTTGCTTCTGGAAGCGGCATGAGCCGCATCAAAAACCACACAGACACCATGAACCACAACACCAAAACCCTCAGCACTTCCTTTCTGATTCCGCTGATCGTCTTCATCGAAGGCTTTTGCTCTCTGGGCGCCGAAATCGTGGCTTTGCGCCGCCTGGTTCCCCATGTGGGCAGCGCCATCGTTGTCACCGCGCCCACCATCGGCTTCTTCCTGCTCGCCTTGGCGGTCGGCTACGCCACCGGGGGCAAGGTCACCGACGGCCATCTGACCCGGGTGACACGCAATTTCTTGCTCTCTGCCGCGATCGGTGGAGTTGGCTTGGCCGGGCCGGTGGTGAACGCCGTCTTTGCCTACCTGCAGCCAGTGTGGCTGGCGTATCTGTTCTTTGTTGCTGTCGTGCTGTGCCCTATCGCCTGGCTGCTGGGACAGACCGTGCCGATCCTGAGCAACCTGATGAAGCACAGCCATGTCGGTCAGGCCAGCGGCACTGCGTTGTACTGGTCCACGCTGGGCTCATTCCTGGGATCGGTGTCGCTGTCGGTGATCGTGATGCAGCACTTCGGCGTGTCCGCTGCCGTGGTCGCCTGTGCATTCGGTCTTCTGTTGGGCGCATGGCTCCTGCAATCGTGGACCTGGCGGCACAAGCTGCTGCCCATGTGCGTCGGGGTTGGCGTGATCAGCGTCAACCTGACGCCCATCGCTGAGGCCGACACCGCCTATGCCGACTACCAGGTCAAGGCAATGGACAGGCCCGGGCACGTCAATTCGCGTGTGTTCCTGTCCAACAACTCGCTTGCGTCCGGGATCGATGACAGCACACCACCCAAGGTCCATCCGTACATCGGCCACATCCGTCGAACGCTGCTCGAAGACCTGGGATTCAGGGGGCGTGAAATCTTGGTGCTGGGTGCGGGAGGCTTCACCCTTTCCCAAAAGGAGCTGCTGAACCGCTACACCTACGTGGACATCGATCCGGCGATCCGCCAGATCGCCGAGGAGCATTTCCTGAAGGGGCCGATTCAGGGCGAGTTCATTGCGCAAGACGCACGGCGCTTCGTGCTTGATACCTCGCGTCACTTCGATGCCGTGGTGGTAGACGTGTATAGCGACCGTGCAGCCATTCCCAGTCACCTGGTTACGAAGGAGTTCTGGCAGGCAACCAAGCGCACCCTGCAGCCCGATGGTGTGCTGCTGGCCAACCTGGTTCTGGACGCCCGTCTCGCATCACCCTACGCGCGCAACCTACTCAACACCATGGAGAGTGTCTATGGCAGATGCGCCACCGAGGTGTTGAACAAGGGGCAGGCGTGGTCAAACGTCGTGGCGGTCTGCCATGCTCGTGGGCGACCGACACCACGCGGCATCTATACGGACGAGCACAACCAGGTAGACCTTGAAAAATTCGCGGTTGGTATTCGGTAGGACTGCAGTCAACCAGTCATCAGCGGCTCGGACAATAGCACCTCTCAGGATCACCCAACCCGCGTTTTGCCCCGCAGGAATACCACGATGCGGCAATCGCGGTTTGGAAAAATCGTTGACGCTAGTCGCGCCAATGGTGGACCGGGGGGCGTGATAACGCGTGATGGCGAAGTGCTTTAATTAATCTGCTTGAGATGGCAAATTATTCAACACACAAGATTTGAATAATCTCTATTGTCAAGACCCTTTTCGATGACTTTGTGCTCAGGCGGTCTGTCTACTCGTTCATCAATGCAATTCTCAAGGTTGCCATTAAAGAAAATCTCGTCAATCTGGTTTCGGCATAGTTGCGCCGCACGTCCAATAGCCATCGCGCGATGGGAATAGTTCGCTAAATTTGGATCGGGCTTGTCTTTCCCTACTCCATAGGCCCAGCTCTGATTTGCATAAACATCTGCGACTGATGTGCAATGAGATATTCTCGCATCAATACGGTCCCGATAGGACTGAGATGATGCTGTTTGCACAGACACACCGAGTGCAATCAGGGACATGACTGCAGCACCAAAAGAAGTCCAATTGTCCCAGGAAAATTTTTTTACAAAGTCAGAAATTCCCATTATTTCCTCCAGGTGCTGCAGTCACGATTCAATCATTCTGCTGACCACTCTCATGAAGTTACCTTTCCACGAGCAGTCGCCAGACGAAAATGCAGACATTTTTCAGCCTATCCTACTTGTGCAACAAAGCCGGCTATGTCCGTGAGCAAAAAATACCCGGTGATCACACGACCACCGGGCTGGATAACCGGCGTCAGCCGGCCCGCTCAGGGAGAGAGGCGGGGGACTTGGAAATCCCGTCGCAAGTGTATTTCACAGACCCTCTGATCGAGTCGCATCACCGGATTATGAACGTCGACCACGTTCAGGATCAGGGGTTGCCACCAGCTGGTCGGCTGGGAATTGCTTCATGAAGCTCACGGCCGCATTTTCATCGCAGCTCAGCCAGGCGTCGTACTGATCCTCGCGCAGGATCACGACCATGCGTTTCTCGTCTTCCGGTTTGTGAAAGTTCCGCATCAGAGCTTGGTCATCAGCGTTCACCGTCAACATAGTTTCTCAATAGCAATAACACTTACCTAGGTGGAAGCAGCGCGTTCTGAGGTTTGGCCGGGATTCGAGCGACCTTCGATTTTTCAAATTCGGCTGTGCAGCGTGAGCTGCCGGTGTTCATCACCCAATGAACCCACGCTCACTGGCACTTAGCGGCCGTTGGGCAAGCCGACTGTTGTTGGCGCTAATGGCAGCCGTACGGGATACTCCAGTCGAAGAGCATCTGCTACCTGTGTCGAAAGCATGCCCTAGACCTTGTACTTGAAGACATTTCAAGCTTGAAAGTCGCGGAATGGCTAGTACAAGTTCAAGGGCCGCTCGGCAGTTCACGAGTCAACGCTGCCGCGAGCTCAACGCAAAGGTGAAGAGCTGCATACGCTGTACTTGGATCGATAGGCGCGCCTTCTTGGTGCTGCCCAAAGTCCCCGAAGGCATGCGCCGCATTGATCAGGACATAGGTTCCCTTCGTGACATATTTCGCGCACGGCGCGCTCCTGTCTGTACCTGTGATCAGGTTGAGCAGGCGCACACGGTGAACGCCCTGGGGGAAGGTCGTTTCCCACTTGTCGACACCGCGCTCATCGTTGTACTTCCAAATCGCCATCCAATCGGAGGGAATCCGCTTGCCTGGAATCTCAGCTTTCCAAATCAGATCAAACGATTGATCTACGATGCCACGTATGTTGCTCAAGAATATGCTGGGATGTTCTGGTAGCAGTTCAGCCCCAAGTCCCAAGTAGCGCTTCAGCATCGGGTCGATGCCTGCGAGCTGGTCAATCCGCCTATCCAGTACTCCCTTGAAGTTCTTCTGATAGGCATCGGGCGTGCCAAACAAGCGCATCAGTGCATTGCCCTCGTGTGGTTGGTCCTCAAGATATCGGCCTACCAGTCGGCCAGGTTTCTGCAGCTTGTTTGCCGCTGCCTGCACGAACCCACGCTCGATCAGCGTCTCTGCGTCGAAGGCCGCGATGCCTGTCCTTGCGACAGAGCCTTCGTCTAGAACTCGTCGCATGAGATCGTGGCAAGACGGAGGGCAGTCGATCCAGAGTGCATCCAGCTTGTCACGCACCGTCGGGAATGCGCTATCACACGCGGCCTTCATGGCTTCGGGGCTTACCGTACCCGCTGAGCTTGTATCGCACACGGCGTTGAGGACACCGAGCATGAGTACCGGAAAGCCATTACTGGCATTCCACAACTCTGTTTGGGCACCTGAAGCAAGCTGACGTTCCGGCATTGTGGCCAGAATAGCCGTGAGGTCATTCTCATCGAAGCACCCCACGCGTACAGGCGTCGGTTCAAAGATGTTCCAAAAATCACTGGTCTGAGCGTCTGGATTGCGAATCAAGTCGCGCAAGGTGCGCCGACTCGCAGTGACCAGCCGCAGGCTCGGTTTGAGCGCCAATTCCCGCAGTTGATCCCAAAGGTTGCGCGTCAGCTGACCGTTGGACAGAGGCCTGTCAAAGCCATCCATGATCGCCAGTACCTTGGCACCGTCGTCCTTCAATGCGTCAAGCACTTCGGCGATGTCCTGGTATTGGTTGTCCTGAGAGTTCCTGAGATGCTCGGCGTAGTCGGGGTGGTTTACAGTCAATGCAGCAGATAGCTCTCGCGCCAAGCGCTGCATGAACAGAGCGTCAGTCCCTGGCGTCTGATGACCAAGATCCCATACCAGGACGGCTGAATAAGTTGAGCCATCCTGCCGCAAGCGGGCAGCCAATTCATGCAGTAGCACCGTCTTGCCTGCAAATCTGGGGCCAACCACCTGCAAGTGATCCGGAATCACTTTCGTCAGCGCCCCCGTCATCCTCTGCAGAATGGCTGCTCGGCCGAGCATAGGTGGTACGGCGGTGCCCAGTATAGGAAATCGGCTGTCAGACATTTTCTTCCTCCGCTTCTGTGCGCGCGCGGCTGGCCACCACGTCGGCATCCTGTTGTTGTTCGATCCAGTCCGCCATCAGCGGGATAGCCAGGCGGTACTCACCATCGCCGATTTCCCCCGAGAACTCGATCAGTTCCAGCTCACGCAGGTAGCTTAGATCGGCATCTAGCGCGTCGTCATTGACGTCAACGCCCACCTGAGCCAATTGTTCGTGCAAGGTGCCAAAGCCGATGTGTGTTCCTTGCTTGAGGCTCAGCGCGCACAGCAGCAAGATCAACTGCCGACGATGACGGCCAGTCTCAGGGCCCAAGGCCGTGTAGTCCCACAAGCTTGCGAAGTGCTCGTTGTCCCGAACCAGCCCATGGGCTGCGTCATTGACCACGCTCGCGGTGATCGACCTACTCTTGGTCTGTACTGCAAAATCGAACACGCGGTTGCACAAGCACTGCATCAAGTACGGGTGCCGTGCCGTGACCTCGATCACTCGCTCAATCGCCTCCTGCGAGAAGGCCAGCTGATCACGCACAGGCTCAGTGACCACCTTGCGCGCGCTCTCTGTATCCAGTGCTGTCACCGGAATACTCGTTCCCAAGCCATACAGCGCAGACCAATATTCCTCGCGCAGCCGCTTCAACCGGCGTGATCCGGTCAGGATTGCCGAGAACTTCGGGTAGGTCTGGATCAGGAAGCGGATGTTCTCTGGCACCTGGGGTGAGGTCACGCCGTTGTCGATGCCCTCCTGCAGCTTGTCGAATTCATCGAGCATCAACACCAATCCAAGCCCCAAGGGCTCTAGAACGTCCAGCACCAGTTCAAGATATTCGCGAAAATCGGTGAACGGTGATTCGGCGCCGATGCCCTCACGGCAGGCCCGTGCCACGCCCAACGCCGGTTTGCCAGCGGAAAGCGTCTGGCCATTGGGCAGAGGCACATCGACACCCAGCTTGGCCATCGCCGTGGCGATGCTGCGGGCGATCTCACGAAATACCTCAGCCGTCGGCACACCCACAACTTGCGCGGCACCTTCGGCCCCTTGCAGGCTGGCATACACCGCCAACCAGCCAGGAATTGCCGAACGACCTTCCAGATGCTTCAGGATCGAGGTCTTGCCAGCGCGACGATTGCCTTCCAACAGCACCACATTGCCATGGGTCGCGATCTGACGGCTGATCTTGCCGATCAACTCATCTCGGCCATAAAAAACGCTGTGCCCATGTTGAGGTTCCAGCGGGCTGCCGGTTACATAGGGGCTGCCGCCCAGTTCAGCTGGCAAGGAGCCGACCACCAGCTCCGGCTGGGATACGCGAACGACCAATTCGATGTCTCCCTCGACTGCCTGCCCAGACAGGGAACGTGCGTTCCAAAGCAGTCGCAATGACAGGTCGCCTCCTTGCTTGGGCACGTCTCCTCTCAGGTTGATCGCGAACGCGCCCCTCTCGGCAAGATAGGGAAGCTCGACGATGCCCCAGTCAGGCTGCGTTTCCACACGCACATTTCGCAGCGGCAAGGCGCCGGGGTTCTCAAACTCCACGGAGAACTCGGCGAAGCTACCCGCGACCAAAGACGCGGGAGAGTTGCGTATTTGCAGCCCATTGGCATCGATCAGGTCCGCCATCGCCGCGCGCAGCCAATCCCGCAGACGTTCGCTCACGGCACGGGCCTGCGACTCAGCGGGCAGATGGCTTGTGGTCTGTTCCAGTGCGGCCTGCATACCCCGCTCGGCATCCTGCAACACATTGAGCAGGCCGGGGCCCGGTGGAATCTGGGCCACGCCCGCCATCGGCAATAGGGCCAAGGTGAGCGGCGTCAACCAGCGAGCAGACTGGCTGCTCACTTGATCCTGATCCAGCCACCGCTGCGCCGTGCTGGCCAGGGCCACAATTGGCTCGAATTGGCTCAGCGCTGGCGTGTCGTCCAGGCCGTTCGCGAACTTGGGCACCTTGCCATCCAACTCAGCAAGCCAACTGATGAGCCTGTCTGACTCATTGCTGCCTGTGGACTGAGCCAGAAAGGTCAGTGCATCGGTCCCGAATTCGCGGAACTGGGCTGCAGCCCTGGCCTGCATCGACAGGGGTGGCAGTGGAATAGGCAGCTCATCAAGAACGGCGCGATTGAGGTGCTGAATCACAGACCCGCGCGACTGCGCTGAGAACCAGTTCTGACAAACTGGACTGGCAAGGTAGGCAAGCAAGAAGCCCGCGTCCAACCGCTCTTGGTTGGCGCGCAACACATACAGCCCATTTGCAGCGATGGCGCCCACCGCACCATTGCGTACCAACGCAGCCTTGCCGATCGTGCCCGACTTGGACACCAGCACGTCCCCCGGCAACAGTGCCCAGCGTTGTTCAAGGCTGGCCAGCTCCGGCCGCAACCAACTGGAGGTGCGCCCCACCTTGCCTTGGTTCAGATCCTTGATGCGGACATAGCCCACACTGCGCTCAAACGGTGGCTCCTCCAGCAGATCGGTTGACTTGATGGAACGGCCCGCTGTGACCTGTGCCACGCTCGACAGCGGCGCCACCGATCCGGAATCGCCCAGCGCCTCGCGGAGGCTGGACAGCAGCTCATCGAGGCCGCCCTTTTCGCGACGACGTGGCGACAAGTCCCATTCGGCCGAGGCCAACTCGTCCATCCCAACTTCCCATATCGATCGTGCGAGCACGCCGGTGCCTGGCATCCCCTCCAAGACACCGGGGGGAAGGTCGCGAGGTTTGCGCAGTTCTGGACGACGAATCTCATCCGCCAATTGCTGCGCAATGACAGTGCGGATCACCGGTGCCTTGCGGCCCGAACGCTGTTCAAACAAGTGGGTTGCATCCACCATGCGCACCCGGCTCGTGCCGCCTTGCTTGCTCAGCACCAGCAGGCTGCCCTTGACGCCGGTGTAGGGCGCGAAGGCTCCGGCAGGAAGGCCGATCACGGCTTCCACCTGCCCCTGCTCAAGCAAGTAGCGGCGCAACTCCCGGTCTGCCCCTCCACGAAACAGAAATCCTTCGGGCACGGCAATCACCGCACGCCCATGGGGCTTGAGCTGTGCCAAGGCATGCTGAATGAACAGACCTGCGCTGTCGTTGGTGGCAATGGCGAAATGCTGGTAACGCCACGGTTCACGGCTGGTCTTGATACCGATGGGCGGGTTGGCTAGCACCACATCAAAACCTTGGCGGCTGGGGCTGCTCAGCGACTCGCGCTCCAGGCTGTTGCCAAGTTCCAGCCGTGGCGACTCGATACCTGCCAGCAACATGCGCGTCAGGCCAATGAGGAAGGCGCTCGCATTGATCTCGATGCCAGCCACATCTAGCAGAGCACCGGGGCGGCGCAGTTCATTGCGGCTGTGCTCAGCCTGCTGCCACGCCGCTACCAAAAAATTTCCCGAACCAAAGCACGGGTCGTACACGCGCTCGCCCGGTTGCGGGTTGGCCAGTGCAGCAACGAGGCGGGCGATGTTGACGGGTGTGGCGAACTGGCCATCGTAGGGGTCGACGGTTTCTGCGATGACCTGATCGAACACCGCCAGCAGCGCACGGCGCTCGCTCGGGGTTTCGAACGGCAGATTGGCCACCCAGCGCACGAAGTCGTGCAGGTAAATGAAGTTCACCTTCAACACACGGCGTAACGGCACGGCAAGTGCGTGCAAATAGGCGGCCACCGGATGTGCCGCTTCGCCACGCAGCCCTTCGACGTGCTGCACCAAGTCCTGCAGGCGCTCGGAAATGGCATAAGGCTGATCCAGCCGGACCCAGTGTCGCCACTGCAGCGGTACAGGCAACAGTGGCTGGTAAGTGCGATCCTCAAAGACTGCCATCGCCTCCTGCTCGGCGTCCTGCAGGTCGGCCCAGCGCAGAAGCAGAAAGGCGGCGAACACCTCGCGGATCAGCGACCGGGACTCGCTGGCAGGCATCTCGCTGCGCAACACGTCCAAGGCGGCAACCCACTGAGAAGTGGCTTCGCGCAATAGATTGTCTTTCACGATGTTCACAGCTCCCCGGCGAAGGCTTTGCGGAGGATGGCTCCGCGTAGCACTTCAACCTCACCTGGCAAAGACTCCGTTGCCAGTTGCCGCATCAAGTCATGAGCGGCGTCCAGTCGGCTGATGATCTTTGCTTGCTCTGCCAACGATGGCACCGGAATGCTGACTTCCCGGAGCCGTTCACCAGAGATCTTCACCATCGTCTGGCTGGACCCAAGTGCACGAGCCTTGATCTGCTTCCGGGAACTGGCACTGCGCAAGGCATAAGCCAGATACCGGGGCAGGATCAGCGCAGGGTTTGCCTTGAGTTTAATGAGCAGATCTGGATAGATGAGTCGCCCTGTGGGTGCTTCCATTGCCACTGCAGAGAGGCCGACCAACTCAATGGTGTTCGCACGCGATACAAAAACGTCGCCCGCATCGATGCCGAATTGCGTAGCTACCGTGTTTGGCAGCGCGATGGGCTTTTGATAAGCGATGCCCAAGTCTATGCTGCGCACAGCAGTCAATGTCAACACCCCACCATCGGCCAAGCCTTCGGTGTCCTGCGCTATGGATCTACCATTGCGAACAGTAGTGACAAGCTCCCCGACGGTGCGCTTGGTCCAGCCTTCGATACCCGTCAGGTCTGGGTGGAGTTCCGACTCGATCAAGGACGCAGACAGGTATTGCTGTTGAATCCTTGAGGAAGTCTTCAGCCATTCGATCTCCTCCACCCGCGCCATGCACTCCTTGATCCTGACGACGATGCGGTGCTGCTCAGCAATGGGAGGAACAGGGATCTCGATCGTCTCTAGCTTGGCCTTGGTGATGTGGCGCAGGCCAGCGGCACCGTGAGCGAGACCGATCATTTCGTCAAGGCGACTATTGGTTGCGTGAACGAAATACTCCCGTAAAACCAACTCTTCTTTAACGTTGACTTTGAAGATGTGCTGGTTGAGCAACGCCTCACCACGCTCCCAGATATAGCAACCAAATGATGTTCCAGGCGTTCCTGACCAGGAAAGAAGAACATCGCCAGAGTCAATCTTGTGCTTGTCTAGGAACGAACCGGAGTGGTAGTTAAAGGGCTTCGTGGAATCGTTCAGATTTTGGATGCGCACGATCGGGAGGCCAGCATCTGCCCAATCTTCAGGCTTAAACGCTCGGCCATTGATGTATGCGGCAACCTCACCAAGCTTGTGGCTTCTCCAGTTCGCTGGAAGCATCATTCAGCACGCTCCAGCAGGGACTCAAGCTCGTCCAGCAACTCGGTGATTCGAGCTTCTTTGGTCTTGATTGACTGCACTAACTCTAGGGCGGGCCTGTGTTCGTAGTCGTCTATCTTGTTCGGGTTCTTGGCCGAGAGGTCGTAACCCGTTGCCACGATGTCGGCCAGCGGCAAAGTCCACGAGTTATCGCCATCCACGCGGCCTGTCCATTTGGCCAGGAAGTCAGGCAGCTGATTGCCGGCGATCGGCTTGCGCGTTTGTTTGAGCTCGAAACCATCGTTGGTCAGGTCGTAGTACCAAATAGACTCCGTGCCCGAGCCATCTTGCGCGCGGTCGAAGAAAATCACATTCGTCTTGACGCCGGTGTAGGGCAGGAAGCAGCCTGCAGGCAACGACAAGATGGTGTGCACTTTGAACTGTTCCAGCAGTTCCTTGCGCACCTTCTGATCCGGGCCGCCACGGAACAGCACGCCCTCGGGAATGACCACCGCAGCGCGGCCACCCTTGGCCAGGTTGGCCATGATGTGCTGCAGGAACAGGCACTCGGTGGCGCTGGAGCGAACACGGAAGTTGGTTTGCAGCTCCTGCGCCATCTTGCCGCCATAAGGCGGATTGGCGAGGATGACCTGGTACTTGTCCTTCTCGGCCACATTCTGGCTGTGTACTTCCAGCGTGTTGGCCAGCTCCAGATTGGCGCCCTCGATGCCGTGCAGGATCATGTTCATCGAGCCCAGCAAGTAAGTCAGGGGCTTGAGTTCCAGTCCAAAGAAGGCCTTGTGCTGAAGGTCGTCAAGCTGCCTGCCGCTGAGAGTGCTGTGGTGACGCAGGTAGTCGGCGGCTTCGCCCAAGAAACCGGCGGTGCCAAAGCAGGGGTCGTACACGTGTTCGCCGGGTTGCGGCTGCACCACCTGCACCATGGCGCGGATGATGTGGCGCTGGGTGTAGAACTCACCGGCGTATCCAGCCGAGTCGGCCGCCACACGCTTGAGCAAGTCTTCGTAGATTTCCGACAGCACGATGACGTCGGTCTCGCTAGAGAAGTGGAGCTTGTCCACCTGTTGCACCACCTTGGCAAAGCTCACGCCCCTGCGGCTGTAGTTGCGTACGTTGTCGAAGATGCGGCGGAAGCGTTGGGCCAGCGCATCGTTGCCCAAGCCCTTAGCTGGGTCCGGGCTGGTGAGCTTGATCCACAGCTTGCCGTCGACGAATTCAAGCATCTCGTCGGGGTGGTCGGTGTCTTTGGCCCATTGGCCCCATGCATAGTCGCCCGTCAGGCGGCGCTCGTAGGGCGTGTCGTCGAAGGCAGCCTCTTGCTCTTTGCGCGTTTCGGTTTCGTCAAAAGCCTTGAGGAAGAAGAGCCAGGCCAATTGCTCCACATAGTTACGGGCATCCACGCCCTCGGCGTTGAGCTGGTCGCAAGCGTTCTTGACGATCTGCTGTACTTCCTGGCGGCGGTGATCGGTGTTGTTTTGGGTCATATTGGATCCTGTTGTTCTTTTTGGCTTGGCCGCATCAATGGGCCATGGGCACGTAGAGGTGCTGCTTGACCAGTTCGAGGTCGGCCTTGAGCAGGGCCGGACCACCGTAGCGTTGGGTCAGCGTGGTGAAGCTACCGAACTGTTCGGCGAATTGCGGGGCACCGTAGGTACGGGCCTGTTCGAGGTCATCAATGCCGAACAGGCGGTAGTGATCCAGTGCGGTTTGCCACACGTGGGTCTTGAAACGCTGACTCTCGGGCAGGGTGGTTTCGCCCAGATGGTCCAGCAACCAGATTTGATCCTCGTCCCACAGCCGGTTGGCGCGGTCGGCGCGGTTGGGCACGCGGGGCAGTTGGAAGCCGACCTTGGCCAGGATGTCGACATCGTCAGCATCTGGCAGGTCGAGGTAATGCCGGAAGGCCGCAGGGTAGATGTCGCGGTCGCGCAGGGCTTCGCGAAGCTCCTGACGGCTGCCCTTATCGATCCAGATGCGGAGCAACTCATCCAAGCCCTTGTGGCTGGCATCGAGGATGAACTCGCGCGATTGCTGCGTGTATTCCTCGAAAGGCACCTTGCGCCCGTCTGCCAAGCAAACGTAGCGGTTCTCGGCGGAGATGACGACTTGCACGCCTTGCGCCAGGTATTTGGCGCTGGGCTCGGCCGCCTTGGCGGGCTTTGTCCGCTTCTGCTCGTATCCCTTCTGCCGGTTGGCAGGGTGGCCATCGAACTCCGCGTCCTCAAGCTGACTGGCACCGGAGTAGTCAAAGATGGTGAAGTAGCGCTTGTTGATGTCCTCGCACAGCCGGGTGCCACGCCCCTTCATCTGCTTGTAGAGGATGGCGCTGCGCAGCGGGCGCACGAACACGACGTTCTTGACGTCGGGCGCGTCAAAGCCTGTGGTGAGCAAATCCACCGTGACGGCCACGCGCGGGTTGCTAGGCCCCACCACGGCGAAGTTGCGTTCGAGCTGGTGGCTGTTGCGCTCAGCCCGGGTGATGCGGGCGGCATAGTCTGCATTGCCTGATAGTCGACGTAGCTCCTGGGCCATGAAGGCGGCATGGGTGTCGTCCACACAGAAGATGATGGTCTTCTCATCGCGCAACTCGTACTTGCCCAGCACCTCCCATAGGTCCTCGGCAATGGCCTTGGTCCGGTCCGGCATGCGGATGTCCCGCTCGAAGTTGGCTGTGGTGTAGCGCTTGCCATCAGGGGCTGTATAGCCGTCCTCATCAACGTTGGTGATTCGCTCTTCCAGCAGATAGGGAACCAGAAAGCCGTCTTCGATGGCCTGCTTGAGGCTGTAAGTGAAGACCGGGTCACCGAAGTAATGCTGCGTGTCGCGACGCTTTTCGTCTGTGGTTAATGAGCGGTCGCCCTCTTCGAGCTCGCGCGGGGTTGCTGTGAGGCCCAGTTGCAGCGCGCTGCCAAAATGCTTGAGCACGCCGAACCAGTCGCCAAAACCCGAGCGGTGACATTCATCAATGACCACCAAGTCGAAGAAGTCCGGGTCATAGTGTTCATAAACTTTCTTGCCGTCCAGATCTTCATCAAGGCTCTGGTAGTTGGCAAAGAAGACCTTGCCGACAAGGTGCTGACCTTGCGCCACGGTGGCTTTGTCGATCTGTACGCGCTCTGAAGCCGAGAAGGCCGAGAAGGCGCGATAGGCCTGGTCTTTGAGGCTGTTGCGATCGGTCAAGAACAGCACATGTTCGCGCTTGAGTGCCTTGCCGTTGAGCATCTTCCAAATGAGCTGGAAGATGGTGAAGGTTTTACCGGTGCCCGTGGCCATCAGCAACAGGACGCGGTCATCGCCCTGGGCAAACTGCCACAGCGCTTTGTTGATGGCGATGTCTTGATACGGGCGCACGTCTTTGCGTGACACCTGATCCATGTGGTACCCAGCGGCGAATGCGCCCTCCCAGCGTGACCAGTCAACCGACACACCCATGCGGGCGACCAACTCGTCGGGTGTCGGTGGCCCACTCAGTGACTCGAAGTCGCCAGTGTCGTTGTCCGTCAGGATCCAGTCATTGCCATTTGAGGCAATCGAGAACCGCAGCGAAAGTCGGCGTGCATAACGGGATGATTGCTGCATCCCGTCTGCAGCACTATCGGCCTCTGACTTGGCTTCCAGAATCGCCAGCGGCACACCCCGGTAGCGCAGGAGGTAATCGGCAATGATCGACTGGGACTCGTCGTACATCGCGTCGCCGGTCAAGTTAACTCGGCCCGGCCCGATACGCAGTTGCTCCTGCCACGCCCAACCGAGCACCGCCAAGCGGGGCTCGATGAGTTCTTTGCAGGTCAGTCGTTCGTTGCGTGCCATTGAAATTGCCTTGAAATCCAGTTTCTGGTCTTAGCCGGGGTCATAAAAAAACTTACGATCAAGCACTCATAAGCAGGAGGCGTGCCAACTATCCGACGCCGTACTTCTGCAGCCAGTTGCTCAATGTCTGGTAACTGCCTATGCCGAGGAGGCGAGCGGCCTCGGACTTGTTGCCGTGCGTCTGTGCCATGCCCCGCTCAAGGTAGTGACGCGCGACGTCCCCGATGATGTCCGGTAGGGAAATCGCCTGATCCAGAGGGCGACCGAGAACGGTGTCAGCCTTTGGGGCGACCGTTACAGCCAAGGACTCGGCCGTGTCTTGCGCGGTAATCTTGTCGCCCACGGCCCAGATGCTGGCGCGCAGCAGCGTGTTGTGGAGCTCCCGAACGTTGCCAGGCCAAGAGTGTTGAATCAGAAGATTTCTTGCGGAAACATCTAATTTTTTGTGCTTGTAACCCGGCTGCGACGCAGCCTCGGCATTGATGGAGGCAAGCATTGAGTCGATCAGCATGTTGAGATCACCCTCACGTTGGCGCAGAGGAGGCAGGAGTAACACACCTACGGCTAAGCGGTGGAAAAGGTCCTCCCGGAATCGACCCTCCCTGATCTCATCGGGAAGGACTCGATTCGTGGCGGCGATGACGCGGATGTCAATGTGCTTGGCCCGCGTGGCGCCGACTCGGGTGACTTCTTGCTCCTGCAAGACCCGCAGAAGCCTGACTTGCGATGCCAGCGGCAGTTCGCCGATCTCATCGAGGAACAGGGTGCCGCCATCGGCCGACTCGAAGTAGCCAGCCCTTGCTGCGGTAGCGCCGGTGAACGCCCCTTTTTCATGACCAAACAATTCAGCATCAACCAACTCTTGCGGGATAGCGCCGCAGTTGACTGCAACGAACGGCTTGCCGTTGCGAGGGCTAGCCTGATGGATGGCGCGCGCGAACAACTCTTTTCCGGTACCTGACTCGCCCTGGATGAGTACGGGAACATAGCGAACAGCCAGCCTATGGGCCATCGCCACGGTTCGCTTCATAGCGGCGCAGCGATGGACTATTGCCGAGAAATGCGGACTCTCGGGCGGCATGCCCAGCATCAGACGTGTCAGAGCCTCGTCGGCCTGTTTGTCGGCAACAGGCACGAACTCGGCAGATAGCTCAAAGGGGATGCTGACCTCCTTGGCGCCATGCTCACGCGAGGACTCGATCAGTCTCGCTTGATACCGAGTCTTGGCAAGCAGGAGCCAGATGGCTGCCATGGCCGGGGTGCCCGGGCTTAAGTGAAACGTCAGGTCAACCAATGGTGAAGCGCGCTTGATTTCATCGACCACGCCGACGGCGGCACGGAAGATTTCTTGAAAACTGGTCGGGCTGGTGAGCTTGGCCTGATGTGAGATCACCGGAACCGAATACTGCCCTCCAAGCCACTGGGCGTAGGCGCGGGTTCTCTGGCTGCTGTGATCGGACAGCAAGTGCAACGCATCGAAGGCGAACGCCTCGAGCGCGCCAAAGATGGGGCCTTGCTCCTCGGAGTCTCCGGCCTCCGCGGCGCGCAGGTCAGCATTGCCTAGCCATGCAAGCAGGATCGCCATAGGTTAGAAGATTGTTGATGTAATCACAAAAAAAATTGTACATCTATCCAGCGCGATTGGCCCTCGAGCTTGTATGCAGATCAATTGACGCCTTGTCGTTTAGGTTGCGCCCATGTGTTTGCTTGACAGAACGAACGCCATACAACTGCAGAAGGGGGCTATCGACTTCTCATTCAATGTTCTCAACGAGCAAGATCTTGTGCGATCGAGACTGGCAGGTTCTTGAACCATGCCTTCCAGCGATCCTTAGCAAGCTGCGCAACCTCGACTGCCTCTCAGGACATCACCAAAACTGCATCTGGTCTCGGTGGTGAAGCGGCCATACGAGCCGCCGAATTCGAGCGACTCAGATCAGCCTGGAGCGTCCTTTGCGGTTTGGAGTACAGCTTCGCAGCGATTGGAGCCGGTCGCCGCTGTCAGGCGCGCTCTCGGTATCGCCCCTCAAGCCGACACTTGGTTCGGCTGCCAGCGCTGGCCCGGGTGGCAGCTATGCGAGGTACAGCTGACCCCGGGCCGCTGCTGAGTGGTCTCGATGCTCCCACGACTGCTCCCCTGCAGCGCGAGCTGGTGGTAGCGACCCCTAGGAGCCGGCGGCGGGTTTCTCAGCGAACGACCGGTCCACCCTGGAACTTGACCTTCGCCGAAGGCGCCGAGCCAAGCGAAGCTGGCGGATGCAGTCGTTCGCGCGTGCCGACTGACGACCGCGATAGGTCCAC
>LNFM01000357.1_pt1 | contig 116503 bp, 107 predicted proteins | sample 596031 | NCBI WGS metagenome assembly LNFM01 (sample SAMN04254537, study PRJNA301005) | activated carbon metagenome | isolation source: dual media filters at the Ann Arbor, Michigan drinking water treatment plant | place: USA: Ann Arbor | reverse complement strand
CGCGCTGCCCGACCTGATCAAGACCGTGCACGCGACCATTCTGGGTCTGACGCAGGGCGCCGAGGCGCCGAAGGAAAAGCTGGAGCCGGCGGTTTCGATCGCGAAATCCGTGACAGCCGAGTACATCATCTGCCTGGAAGATGGCCGTAAACTGAAGATGCTGAAGCGCTACCTGCGTACGCGCTATGACATGACGCCGGAAGAATACCGCGCCAAGTGGGGCCTGCCGGCGGACTATCCTATGGTGGCGCCGAACTATGCCAAGCTGCGTTCGCGGCATGCGAAGCAGATCGGCCTCGGGAAGAAAGCGCTGCCGGCCCCAGAACCTGCGCCTACGCGGCCCGATCCAGCCCCAGCTGCTTCCACACCGCGAGCAAAGCGGCGACCAGCTCGTCCATCATGATCTCGTCGTGCACCGGGCTCGGCGTGAAGCGCAGACGCTCGGTGCCGCGCGGGACGGTCGGATAGTTGATCGGCTGGACGTAGATTCCGAAGTCGAACAGCAGCGTGTCCGACAGCGCCTTGCAGCGTTCCGGATCGCCGACAAGCAGCGGGACGATGTGTGACGGCGAGTCCATCACCGGCAGGCCCTGCTCCAGGAATTTCTGCTTCAGCTGAGCGGCCTTCTGCTGGTGGATGGCGCGCAGGCGGCGGCCCTCGCCGGTGCGCAGCTTGCGGATGCTGGCGAGCGCGCCGGCAGCCATCACCGGGCAGGTCGAGGTGCTGAAGATGAAGCCGGAGGCCATCGAGCGGATCGCATCGACGACGGTGGCATGGCTGGCGATATAACCACCCATGACGCCGTAACCCTTGGCGAGCGTGCCTTCGATGATGTCGATCCGGTCGCCGAGGCCGAGCATCTGGGCGACGCCGGCGCCCTCGTCGCCGTAGAGGCCGACGGCATGGACTTCGTCGAGATAGGTGAGCGCGCCGAACTCTTCGGCGAGGTCGCAGATTTCCTGCATGCGGCCGAAGTCGCCGTCCATCGAGTAGACGCTTTCGAACGCGATGAGCTTAGGACGGGCCGGGTCGTCGAGTTCGAGCAGGGCCTTCAGGTGTTCGACGTCATTGTGGCGGAAGACGCGGTATTCGGCGCCGGAGCGGCGGATGCCTTCGATCATCGAGGCATGGTTCAGGGCGTCCGAATAGATGATCAGGTTCGGCAGGATCTTGCCGAGGGTGGACAGGGTCGCGTCGTTGGAGACGTAGCCGGAGGTGAAGAGGAGCGAGGCTTCCTTGCCGTGCAGGTCGGCCAGTTCGCGCTCGAGATCGACATGGTAGCGGGTGGTGCCGGAGATGTTGCGCGTGCCGCCGGAGCCGGCGCCGAAACTGTCGATGGCTTCGTGCATCGAGGCGATGACATCGTCGTCCTGGCCCATCGCCAGGTAGTCGTTGGAGCACCAGATCGTGACTTCGCGCTCGCCATCTTCCATGCGCGCCGTCGCCTTCGGGAAGCGGCCCTTGTGGCGCTGCAGGTCGATAAAGACCCGGTAACGGCCCTCGCCGCGGATATTGTTGAGGGCGTCTTCGAAAGATTTGAGATGCTTCATTGGCCGCACGCTGAGTTTCACTATGAGGGTGCCCCGCAAGGGGGCGCCGGGCCTCGTTTCCTTAAGCCCGGCGCTAATTTAGGCTTATCCGTGGAATTACCTATGCGGCATAACCGGGCAGCTGGCGGTCCAGCTTGCGCAGCAGGGCCGGCCAGACGAGGCGGTCCGTCAGGGTCGACATGCCGGAGCTGTGCTTGGTGAGGCCGCCCTGGCCGGCAACCTTGTCCTGCAGCTCTTCACCGCATTCCAGAACGCCGTCGCGGCCTGCCGTGAGGGCCATGATCTGCATCTTGCAGGCGCGCTCGAGGAAGAACATGCGGGTGAAGGTCAGTGCGGCGCTTTCGCCGCAGGTCAGCGTGCCGTGATTGCGCAGCAGCATGGAGTGCTTGGTGGGGCCGAGGTCGGCGACCAGGCGCTCGCGCTCATCGAGGTCGAGGGCGACGCCTTCATAGTCATGGTAGGCGATGTCTTCGCGAACGATCATGGCAGTCTGGCTGATCGGCAGCAGGCCTTCCTTCTGCGACGAGACGGCGACGCCTTGGTCCGTGTGGAGGTGCATCACGACGGTCGCGTCTTCGCGGGCGGCGTGGATGGCTGAGTGGATGGTGAAGCCGGCCGGGTTGATCATCGCGTCGGTTTCCTGGACGATGTTGCCGTCCAGATCGACCTTCACGAGCGAAGAGGCAGTGATCTCCTCGAAGAAGTAACCATAGGGGTTGATCAGGAAATGGTGTTCCGGGCCGGGGATCCGGTGGGAGATGTGGGTGAAGATCATGTCGTCCCAGCCGTAGAGGGCGGTGAGACGGTAGAGGGCGGCAAGATCGACCCGCGCTTTCCATTCCGCTTCGCTGACCGCGCTGCGGATGTCGATATTCGGGTTACCGTCGGCCATGTTGTCTCTCCCTGTTTATGGGGGGACTTTAACCCAAGTCCGGCGGCCGCGCCAGATGAAGGTGACGCGCGTGTCAGGTTCACCCTACACCCCTCGGGTGCCTCGCCTTGACGCCATGCTCAAAGCATTTGCACATGCGGCCATGGCCGACCTGAAACTTGCTTTTTTCGCCTCCAAACGCCCCGAAGCGCAGCAGGCCCTGCCCTTGCTGGCGGCCAAGTACGGCAATGTGCCCGAGGATGATGCGGACGTCGTGGTCGCCCTTGGCGGTGACGGCGCCATGCTGGACACGCTGCGGCGCCGGTTTGGCGACAGCAAGCCGGTCTACGGGATGAACCTCGGCACCATCGGATTCCTGATGAACGAGTACAAGGCCGACGGCCTGGTCCAGCGCATAGATGCCGCCGAACGGGCCAGCCTGACGCCACTGAAGATGCTGGCGGTGGATATCCACGGCGCCGAGCACCGGGCGCTGGCGATCAACGAGGTGTCGCTGCTGCGCCAGACGGCGCAGTCGGCCCGGCTGCGGATCGCGGTCGACAGCCGGGTGCGGATGGATGAGCTGGTGTGCGACGGGATCATGGTCGCGACGCCGGCAGGATCGACTGCCTACAACCTGTCCGCCCATGGGCCGATCCTGCCGATCGGGTCAAACATGCTGGCGATGACGCCGATCAGCGCATTCCGGCCTCGGCGCTGGCGCGGCGCGCTGCTTCGGCATGACGCGCGGGTGGACATCGAGATCCTGGCGCCGGACCGCCGGCCGGTTTCTGCTTCGGCGGACAATCAGGAAGTGCGCGACATCGTGCGGGTCTCGGTCGAGGCGGACCATTCCAGCCGGTTAACCCTGCTGTTCGATCCGGGCCATGCGCTGGACGAGCGGATACTGACCGAGCAGTTTGGTTTCTAAGGCATTCTTGCCGGGCGCGCGTCAGCTTACTGTTAAGGCTTGGCGGTTAACCTTCGGGCCTAAACTCAAAGGCCTGATGTATGTTCGGAAAACTCCTCTCCAAGGCAAACCTCGCTGTCGGCGGCAGCCGTAAACAGAGCCAGGCCCTGCCACCACCGGATATTTCGCGCGTCATCAAGCCGGCTGCACCGGCCTATTCGGCGACGTTCACGGAAGCGGCGACCGAATCACTGGCGGCGGACGCCGAGCGGGCGGTCGACAATCTGGCCGAGCAGTTCGAAGTGTGGATGCGGCGCGATCTCGAATCGCTGCGCGCCACCTGGGCGGACGCGCAGCAGCCGGAGGCCACCGCCGAGGACTACCGGCGCCTCTACACAGCGGCGCACAACATCACCGGGGCAGCGCCGTCCTATGGCTTTCCGGCGGTGGCGCGGCTCAGCAAGTCGCTGTGCCTGCTGCTGTCGCAGACGCGTCCCGGCGAGAATGCGCCGCTGATCAACCTGCATGTCGAAGCCTGCCGGGCGGCGATTGCCGCAGGTCCGGAAGGTGATGCCAGCCATTCGGTGGCCGACGCCGTGTGCGAGGCGCTGGAGCGCCGTGTCGCCACCCGCCTCGCCGGCTGATCACACGTTGACGCGGGACAAGAGTTCCATCGTCTGGCCGTAACCGGCCTCTTCCGGAATGTAGAGACAGGGCTCGCCATCCGGTGACTTGCCGACTTTCGGCAGCACGCTGATGACCGGCTCGGCGCCAAACGTGCTCATCGCATCATCGACTGATGTGGCCCGGGCGAGTTTCGCAAGGTTCATCCGTGTGGGGAAGATGATGGTGGCGGTGCCGCCGCGTTCCTGTGCAAGCGCGTCCTCCGCCGTCAGCCAGACGGCATCTGTGGTCTCGCGGCCATCATGGGCCGCGATCTGCCAGAGCGGCGCCGGGGCGACGTAGAAGTGCGTGTCGAAGCGTTTCGGCATCATCACCGGCGTGATCCAGTGGCCAAAGTGCACGAGGCTGTCGAGCGCGAGAACGAGTTTGTGTTCCTTCATCAGGGCGAGGAAGGACATCTCCCCTCGGTCCACGGCGCTGCGGTGGGGCGCGAGGAGTTCGGCAATGTCGGCGCCGACCAGCGGCGCGCCGGGACCGCGCAGGGCGCGGCGGCGGGCGATCAGCAGGCCGGATTCCTCGTAGGCCTCGCGGATGGCGGCGATGCGTGCATCCTGCTGGACCGGGCCGAAATCGCCGTCAGTCCAGTCATCCCAGTCCGGGCTTGCATCGGCTGCAGCGGCTTTTCCGCCCGGGAACACCAGTGCGCCAGCGGCAAAATCGATCTCGTAATGGCGCTTCACCATCAGCACTTCCGGCTTCGGCGCGGCGTCGCGCAGCAGCAGGATGGTGGCCGACAGCCGGGGTTCGGACGGGGCAGGTTCAGTCATGGTGGCCAAAATCCTTACAATTTCCGGGAAAACTCACTGGCCGGCTGCGCGTGATGTTCAACTCCAGCCGTTAGGGAAGGCAAGAGCCAGACAACCGACGCAACAAGGAAACCTGATGCGCCCCTTCCCCCGCCCCAACATGACCCTCGTGCATCCCGCACGCGGACCGTCCGTCCGCTTCAAGCCGGTGATGCACCTGCTGGGCGGGGATTCGCTGGGCCTCGTCGCCGACGAGCCGATCGAGTTCGAGGAGCGCGTGGCGTTCGGGCCGGTCGCCAATGACAATGAAATCCCGAGCCCGGCCAAGTGGATGGCGGGTCGTCTGGAGCGGATTGCCACCGCCGCCAGCGCGCAGGAAATGCCGCACCGCCCGATTCTCGTGGCTGCGCCGATGGCCGGCCTGTCCGATCCGGACACGGCCGTTGCCTGCGACGCCGCCGTGCGCCGCACGATCCTCTGCCAGCAGGAATTCTGCCTGATGTTCACCGACGCCGCGTTTGCGGGCGACCCGGCAGACAGCACGGCCCGCATTGCGCGCCTGCGCCGGGTGGGCTTCCGGGTCGGCATCGACATGCGCCATTCCTGGCAGACGCCGCTCAGCGAAAGCTTCCGCATACTGATCGACACGATCCGGGTGGACGCTGACGCGCTGGAAGCTTCGAACGAGCTGTGTGACGTGGTCTATGCTGCGAACTCGGCCGGCATCCTGGTCGTCGCCGATCACGCCAACTGGCGTGACGGGGACTATCTGAATGAACTCGGTGTTGCGGGCGCCGTGGCGCCGCAGACGGACGCCTGAAGCTAGGCGGCGTCGGTGTCTTCTAGCGCATCCTCCCGCGACGCCATCTCGGAATAATAGTCGAGCTTGTCGAGCAGGTAGTCGAGATCGTCTTTCGGGATCGCCTGGAACTGCGTCAGCACGCGCTCGATCATCCGTGCACGGAAGCGCGCGCGGTCGTTCGGCCCGCCATCATGCTGGGTATCATGGAACACGCTGACCGCGGCCTTGAAGGCCGGCAGCATCTTGCGCGGCAGGCCGGCGCGGTCGAACACCGCCTGAAGGCCCAGCGGGCCGGCATCGTGGATCATCAGCCAGACGCGCTGGTGGGCGACGCCTGAAAGTTCGGCCAGGGCATGCTCGACGAAGCGCATCTGCCCGCAGCAGAGCGCGCGCATGATCAGCGAATTCGAGAGACGGCCATTGAGGTTCAGCTGCGAGACGAAGCGCGGCAGGTCGTTAGTGCGGCCCGACTGCTCGACCAGATCGATTGTCGCGCGCTCGCGGGCGCTGGCGGCGAGGTCGATGGCGAGCTGGGCGGGGAGTTCGTGGCGGTTCACAAGAATGTCGAACAGCTGGCCGGAGACCAGCGAGACCATCTTCTCGGCAATGTGCGTCGGGATGAAGTCGCGCTTGATCAGGCCGGCCTGCACGATCTCGTCACGGCCGAAGCGGCGGAGCGTGTCGTCAAAGGCCTTGTCGGTCCATTCTGCGCCCTGGTTGGCGGACAGGGCCCGGACGGCTTCCACCGCGCCGTGCTCGGAGATGATTTCGGTGATCGTGATCGACAGCGCGTCGCGGTTGGCGATGGCGGCCTGCTTGGCGGCCGTGACGGACAGCACGAGTTCGACGAGGTCTTCGTCCGAAAACACGGGCGAGTCCTGGAGAACGGGGATTGCGACCGCTTCGATGTCTCGCGCGAGTTTCAGCGCGACCTCGCGCGGCAGGATCGGAGAGGACCGCAGCGTCACCGCGAGCGTGCGGCGGACGAGGTCGGCCGCGTCTTCGGCGAGGATGGCGATGATCTCCTCGGCGTACGCCTTTTCGGTGTCGGTCAGCACGTCCAGCGCAATGCGGCGGCATAGCCGGTGCGCGACCGAGGCGCGCTGCTCGGGGGTTTCGCCCCGCATCAGGCGAAGGATGTCGTCTTCAGTCAGCTGGGGCCGGATGCTCTGGACCGTCATAGGCGCGCTCAATCCTCAGATTCGGAATCTGGCCGAACCCTGGGCGAGGCTGGTTAATATCCGTTTACCAAGCGGCGTTTCCTGCACCATGCGCCAAAGAAAAAACCGGCCGGATCGCTCCGGCCGGTTCCCAAATTGTGTCCTGGAAGCAACGCTTAAGCGTCTTCTTCCTTGAAGAGGTCGTCGCGGGAAACCGTGGCTTCCTCAACCGTGGCGACCGCGAGGATGTGATCGACGACCTTGTCCTCGTAGATCGGGGCGCGCAGCTGGGCCATGGCGTTGGCGTTGCGCTGGAAGAACTGCACGACTTCCCGTTCCTGGCCCGGATACTGGCGGGCTTCGCGGATAAGCGCCTGGTTCACTTCCTGCTCGGTGATGCGCACGTCCGAGATGCGGCCCATTTCGGCCAGCACGAGGCCAAGGCGCACGCGGCGCTCGGCGATCTTGCGGTACTCCGCTTTCAGCTCGTCTTCCGGTTTGACTTTCTCTTCCGGCGAGACGCGGCCGGCATCCATTTCGGTCTGCAGCTGCTGCCAGATCTGGTTGAACTCCTGCTCCACCATGCCGGGCGGCAGGTCGAAGCTGTGAGCGGCGTCGAGCTTGTCGAGCAGGTCACGCTTGGCCTTGGCGCGCGAGGCATTGGCGTGTTCGGCGGTGATCTGGTCGCGCACGAGGCCGCGCAGTTGCTCCAGGCTTTCGAGGCCGAGGCCCTTGGCGAACTCTTCGTCGATCTCAGGCGTCTGCGGGGCGCGGACTTCGTGGACTTTCGTCTCGAAGACAGCGGCCTTGCCGGCGAGATTGGCGGCCTGGTAGTTCTCGGGGAAGGAGACGTTCAGCTCCTTCTCGTCGCCGGCCTTGACGCCGACAAGCTGCTCTTCGAAGCCCGGGATGAAACGGTTCGAGCCGAGAACGACCGACTGCTGCTCGGCGGTGCCGCCTTCGAAGGCTTCGCCGTCGATCTTGCCGACGAAATCGACAATCACGGCGTCGCCGTCCACCGACACTTCATCAGCGCCGCGGGGCTCGTACTTGATGTTCTGGCCGGCGATGCGCTTCAGCGACTCGTCGATCTGCTCGTCGGTGACTTCGGCGACCGGGCGGGTGATCGTCAGGCTGGCCGCGTCGATGGGCGTGAATTCCGGCATCACGTCGACGTTCATCTGATAGGCGAGGTCGGCCTCACCCTTCACGACTTTCTCGATGTCGCCGTCCATCTTCACGGCGGGTTGGCCGGCGGGGCGCAAGGCGCTGTCCTCGAGGGCTTTCTGGTTGGTCTCGTTGACCAGCTTGTCGATCAGCTCGCCCATCAGGTCGCGGCCATACATCTTGCGCACATGGGCAGCGGGAACCTTGCCCGGACGGAAGCCCTTGAGCTTCATCTGCGGGCGGATTTCCTCGATCCGCTGGGCGAGTTTCGCCTGGAGTTCCGTAGCGCTAACCTTCACCTCAAAGGTGCGGCTGAGACCTTCTGCCTTGGTCTGAGTGACTTCCATGTCCTCGTCTTTCGTAAATGAATGCGCCGCCGGGGGAGCCGCCTGGGGCCCCGGATACGCTGAATCCTGCCTGAAGCGGCGGCTTATGTCATACGGGGAAGCCCCTGTCCACGCCGCGTGGCGGGCGAGTGCAGCGCCCCTCCCCGCCCCGGCCCGGACGCCCGCCGAGACAGGCGATTGCCCCCGGCAAAACCCTCGCGTAAGACCCCCTCACGAGCGGATGTGGCGGAATTGGTAGACGCACCAGATTTAGGTTCTGGCATCGCAAGATGTGGAGGTTCGAGTCCTCTCATCCGCACCACAGGTTGTTCAGAGAACCTTGCCGAGGCGGGCGGCGTTGCCGAACATTTTCTTTCTGGCCTCGGGCAAGGCCCTGAGGATGCAGAAGGCGAACGCCAGAGCGAGGAGGAATGCCTCGTCCCGCGTCAGTTCCGCGATGGAAAACACCACCACCGAGAACATGCAAAGGAAGGTCAGGCGCACCATCTGGCTGGACAAGGCGTGCTCGTCGCCGCCGGCGCGGCGGATGGCGTACATCGACCAGGTCCGGACGACCTGCGCAAATCCGAGGGCCACGCCCGCCGGGTGGATCGGCAGCAGCAGGAGCGGGCCGAAATACTTGGTGGCATGGAGCGGCAGGTAGACGAATACCCGCCACGCAAGCGGCACATGATTGAAGACGTAAAAGATGGCACGCGACACGCCGAGGAAGACCATCCAGACTGTGGTCAGCAGCCAGACACTGTATTCGGGCGCCAGCAGATTCTGGAGCTGCAGGTTGGACAGCATGGTGATCCGCAGGTCCTGCGGCGTTACAGCGAATGCGACCAGGGTGATTAGCGCCGCCCATACCCACACGTCAGGCTCCAGCCGGAACGTGCGGTGGGCGAAATAGCCTTTTGACAGTTTGGGCTGCGCTTCTGTCGCTTCGCCCACACGGTCATTCTCCGCGTAGCCGACCTCGTAGACCAGCAGGTAGGAGACGAACAGCATGCCGAGGCAAATGAGCACCGGAACAATGCTGGGGCCGTGCAGCGCCGCGAACATGATGAGGATGACCGGCAGTTCCTCAAGGAAGACCTGCTTGACGAGGAATCCCGGCGAACGCTTGATCCGGGCGGTGTAGAAGAACGGGAAATAGGTGGACGCGTGCGCCGGAGCGGTGTTTTCGTCGGCCCAGCGAATGACGTGCGCCTGCCGCACGGCTTTTAGGATATCGGCATCGTCCCTTGCCGAATCCGAGACGACAATGTCCGTATTCGGATTGATCGTGAACCCGTTGCGCGCGAGCATGGTCAACTTTCCACGCGCCCGCGCAGACGGAAGCTCGAAGAGGCCCGGCGCGACGATGGTGGCGTGCTCGAAGGGAGAGCCTTTCAGCAGCGCACGGATGATCCAATGCAGGCCGAAGCTGACGATGATGATCCGGCTGGGGTCAAGGCCGTCGACGGCGGCTTCCAGCAAACGATTGCGCTCACGGGCATAGATGTCTGGAGCCGCCTTGCGGAACCGCACGAGCGTCCACGGCGCCAGCACCAGCACCAGTGCGACACGGACGGCATCGCGCCAGACGAAGTATCCGTTCTTTCCGAGAAATTTCCAGGGAACGAGACCCGAAACAAGCTTCAGGAGCGGGGCGAGAATTGACGAAGGGCGCGCTTCATTGAGGAAGGCCTCGGTCGAATTCCATAGAAACAGCGTATGATCAAAATCAAGATACACGTGGCCTGTGTCTGACAGACTGCCGATATCCTGCCGAAGTGATACCAGCGCACGGCGCTCGGTCATGCCGGAAATGGTTGGAGGCTGTGTCAAATCCAGTCTCCTGGCTCGTGTTCATGAATTCAAGATCGCAGAGGGATCGCTGCACCGACTTCGCGCGTCCAAAGCAACATGCGGACCAGTTTTGACAACTGACGCTGACTATACTTCCATAATTTAGAGCAATATTGCGCATATTAAGGCATTGTTTTCTTCACATCAGTGAATAAAAAAGAGAATTCGCCATCGGCGCGATCTAATGGCCGAATATTCGGTTTTCAGGAGGCGTGCCTGGCGTATTTCGACAGTCTCGCCAGGCGGATAGGCGACGGTTCAGCTGGTGCCACCTCCCGGTGCACCGCGCTGACGGTGTCGGGCACCTGCTCTCCATGCCTTCGGCAATCAACCACGGCGGCTGGCGGCGCTGATGCCTCAACGTCAGCCTTGTGCAGAGATGGCGCCGTGGCATGCTTGCCTTCGAATTCACGTATCGGGAGAAGCGTCATGGCGGCTGCGGCTGAAGGTTTCCAGGTCAGGCTCGTGCCGGAAGACGAGTACACGCACGATCCCGGCACGGCCGAGAACTACAACGAAAGCATGTATTTCAACGTGTTCGACGCGGGCCAGCGCGCCGGCGCGTGGTTCCGGATCGGCAACCGTCCGAACCAGAACTATGCCGAGATGTCGATGTGCGTGTATTTCCCCGATGGCCGGGTCGGGTTCATGTTCGCGCGGCCGGCGATCAGCGGGAATGCGGAGATGAATGCGGGCGGGCTCAAGATCGAGGTCGTGACGCCGTTCAAGGAACTGCGCGTGACCTACACGGGCGAGCTTCTCGTGATGAAGGAGCCGCTTCAGATGGCGGATCCGAAGGTGGCGTTCCGGAACAATCCGCGCCTGCCGTGCCGCATGGAGATAACCTATACCGGGCTGTCGCCGATGTATGGCGGCGAGGTGTTAAAGGCGGACGGTTCGCCGATCGAGATTGATCCGGAGAAGTCGTTCGCCAAGGCGCACTACGAACAGCATTGCGCGGCGAAGGGCTTTATCGAGTGTGACGGCGTCCGGCTGGAGATCGACGGGCACGGCCTGCGCGACAAGTCCTGGGGGCCGCGCCACTGGCAGGCGATTGAATGGTATCGCTGGTGCCCGATGAATTTCGGTCCGGATTTCGGGATGATGTTCAACGTGATGAGCGACGGCAAGGGCGGCGCCCGGCCGAGCGGCATGGTGTACCGCGACGGCGTGTATGATGACGTTATCGCCTGCGACCTGACGAGCACCTGGGACGAGAACGAATACCAGACGGACCTGACGGCGAAGATCGAGACGAAGGCCGGCAAGCATTACACCGTCACCGGCAAGATGCTGTCGCTCATCCCGCTGCGCAACCGGCGCACGACGCCGGATGGCGTCGAACTGACCACGCGCATCACCGAGGCGATGACCGAGTATCATTGCGACGGAAAGGTCGGCTACGGCATGAGCGAGTATCTCGACCAGATCATTGATGGCCGCCCGATGGGGCGTCTGGCGGGGCACTGATCCGCTAGCGCGCCACCATCTCCCCATGCAGCGCGCTGAGGATGTCCGGCAGCTGCTGTTCCAGATCTTCGGCGATCAGCCCCGCACCGACGCGGCGGCCGGCTTCGCCGTGGATCCAGGCGCCCATGGCGGCGGCGAGGAAACTGTCGACACCCTGTGTCATGAAGCCGGCGAGGATGCCCGCGAGGACATCGCCTGAGCCGGCGGTGGCGAGCCAGCGCGTGGCGTGCGTGTTGACGACAACATGACCGCTGGGCGAGGCGATGACCGTGTCGGCGCCCTTGACGATCACGAGGCAGCCAGCCTTCGCGGCGGCGGCGCGCGCGGCTTCGATCTTGTTGGGCGCGCTGTCGAGGAGGTCGCCGAAGAGGCGTTCGAACTCGCCGGTATGCGGCGTCAGCACGTCGGCCTCGCGCAGCATGGCGAACAGGGCGGAGGGATTGTCCGCGAAGACGGTCAGTGCATCGGCGTCCAGCACGGCGCGGGCGGAGGATTTGAGCACGGCGGCGACGTTCTGGCGGGTCTGCGGCGTGACGCCGGCGGCGGGGCCGATGATGACGACGCTGGCTTTCTGCGCGGCTTCCAGAAGTTCGTCTGCTCCGTCTACGGAGGACAGCATGATCGCGGTAAGGTGCGCGGCATTGGTCATCATCGCCGAGGGGGGTGAGAGCAGGGTCACGAGCCCTGCCCCGGCGCGCAGGCCAGCGCGGGCGGCAAGCCGGGCAGCGCCCGTGGAACTCATCGGTCCACTGACGACTTTCAGGTGGCCCCGGCGGTGCTTGTAGTCGCCCTGCCCCGGTTGCGGCAGTGCGCCAACCCAAAGCGCAGGGCTGTTCTCCATCGCGCGGGTCTGCACCGGCACGCCGATGTCGGCCACCATCACGGCGCCGCTGAACGCTGCGCCGGGCAGCAGCACGTGCGCTGGACGCAGCGCCGCGAAGGTGATCGTCCCTTCGGCGCGGAAGCAAGGGCCGAGGGGCTTGGCGGTGAAGCCATCGATGCCCGAGGGCACATCGACCGACACCACCCGCGCCGGGCGGGCGGCGAGCGCGGCTGCCACGCCTTCGAGCGGGCGCGACAGGCCGCCGCCATATAAGGCATCGAGCACCAGTTCATGCGGCGCGGTGAGCGCCTCTTCGAGCGTGCCGACCTTGCCGTCCCACAGCGCGGCTGCCTTGGCGGCGTCGCCCTGAAGCTCGGCCACCGGCACGGCGCAGAAGACTTCGACCTTGCGCCAGAGTTTGGCCAGCGCGGCGGCCGCGACGAAGCCGTCGCCGCCATTGCCGCCGGGGCCGCACAAGACATGGATCTGGCCTTCCGGCCAGTGCGCGTGGACGAACTCGGCCACCGCCTCGCCGGCGCGTTGCATGAGGATGAAACTGTCGGTGCCGGCAGCGATCACCGCCTGCTCAGCGGCGTGCATTTCCTGCGGTGTAAGAATAGGTCTGCCCATGGAGGCGGCTCATAGCACGCGGGTGGCGGCTTCGCTTCCATATTCTGCCACGCGCAGACCGGCGCCGCGCCGCTCGAGACGGGTGACCGAACAATGGCCGGGACGGAACACGGTCACCTGGTCATCACCCTCCAGAAGGCCGCACAGCGCGTTGATCGCCACGAAGTGGGAGAACACGGCGGTGTGGGGTGGCAGGGCATCGATGAACGCGCCCATGCGCGCGCGCCAGTCCACGAAGGATGGGCCCGCCTCTGTCCAGGTTCCGGCCATCAGGTTGCGCAGCCAGGTGACGCGGTCCTCGATGTTCGGCGGCGTGCCGATTTCCGAGACCTGCGGGGAGATCGCCGGTGTCAGCGACAGGAGGCCCGAAAGGGGCGCCGAGGTTTCGCGGCAGCGCTGCATCGGGCTGGAGATGATGTTCGTGATCGAGAAGGCGTTGAGCTGCGCTGCCACGGCTTCCGCCTGCTTTGCGCCGAGCGCGCTGAGGCCGGGATCGGGATGATCCCCCCAGCCCGCTGCGGCCTCGCCATGCCGGATCAGGTAGATCAAGCGGCGACCGCCTCGCCGGCCATCGCCTGCGGTTGGAGCGCCGGGGTGTGGCCATGCTGGCCGAGCAGCTTCAGCGTCTCGCGGTAGATGACGGGTTTGGCGATGCCGAGCCGCGCGCGTGCTGCGTCGAGCGGCTCGTGCATCAGGGCAATGATGTCCTGCTCGATGATCTTCCGGGCGGCCGCGCCGTTACGCTTGCCTTCCCAGAAACAGTCCATGATGCGGGCGCCCATGGGCGCATGCTTTACGATCGTGCGGCAACCGACATAGGCGATGAAGATGACGCCGAGGCCGGGTTGCTGGCTATAGGTGAAGGCCAGCAGGGAGGCTTCGCCGAGCGCGTCGCGGTTATAACCCGAGAGCACGTGGAACAGGTCATGCGTGTCGCGGAGGCGGTTGCCGTACCACATCATGTCGTCTTCGTATTCGCGGGCTTTGGAGCGGAACTTTTCGCTCTCGTCCACGAGGCCCTGGGCGGACAGGCCTTCGCGTTCCATGAACTCGACATAGGCGCGGCCGACCGTGCCGTCCGGCAGGTCCCGGATCCAGCTGTGATCGTCCAGGATCGGCGGCAGGTAGGGTTTTTCCTTAAGGAGATTCTGCCCGGCGGGCTTTGCCGCGAAGGCCCAGAAGTTCTTTTCGAACGAGTTGCCGTTGAGCGCCTCGATGATATGGAACACCTGTTCGGTGTCTTCCTTGTCCGCGATCAGCTTCTGCATGTGTGACCACGCTTTGAGGGGGCGGAAGGCCGCCGGGCGGCGATCAGGATGGACAAAGGCTTGCGGGGTCATTCGTGTGTCTCCGGGAGGTCGTCATCCTGTAGCATGCATGCCCGGAAGTGAAAAGTGACGCAGGCGTCATTATTTTGGAAATCCATCTGGAAACGCCTGCCCAATTGTTGGGCGATGGCGCCTTATTATTTACCACGCAGCGTGCGGGGGCCACGACTCCCCCGCCTGACTATCGCGTCCACACCCAACACCCCATACGCACGATTGAAATCTTAACCGGGCGCTTGGGGAGAACCACGCATGAAGAAGATCGAAGCCATCATCAAACCGTTCAAGCTCGACGACGTGAAGGAAGCCCTTCAGGAAATCGGCCTGCAGGGCATGACCGTCATCGAGGCCAAAGGCTTTGGCCGCCAGCGTGGCCACACGGAACTCTACCGCGGCGCCGAATACGTCGTCGACTTCCTGCCGAAACTGAAGATCGAAGTCGTGCTCGCCGACAGCGCTGTTGAGGGTGCCGTCGAGGCAATCAAAAAAGCTGCGCACACCGACAAGATCGGGGATGGTAAAATCTTCGTCTCGGATGTTATCGACGCTGTGCGCATTCGCACCGGCGAAACCGGCGACGCCGCGCTCTAAGCTCACACCGGCGCGGCTTCCGCGCCCTCATTTCAGGCAGCACAAACAGCTCACCAGAAGGCAAACCCATGGCTGATGAACTCTACAAAAAAATGAAGGATGAGGACATCCAGTATGTCGACCTTCGCTTCACCGATCCACGCGGGAAGATGCAGCACGTCACCTTCCACAAGAACATGGTCGGCGAAGACTTCTTCACCGAAGGCCAGATGTTCGACGGTTCGTCGGTCGCCGGCTGGAAGGCCATCAACGAGTCCGATATGCTGCTGATGCCGGACCAGTCCACGGCCATCATCGACCCCTTCTTCCAGCAGACAACGCTGGCGGTCATCTGCGACGTGCTCGATCCGATCACCGGACAAGCCTATAACCGCGACCCGCGCACCACGGCCAAGAAAGCCGAAGCCTATGTGAAGGCATCGGGCATCGGCGACACCGTGTTCTTCGGACCGGAAGCCGAGTTCTTCATCTTCGATGACGTGCGCTGGTCGATCGAGCCGCACAACACGGGCTACAGCTACGACTCATCGGAATTGCCGATCAACACGAGCAAGGAATACCCGATGGGCAACATGGGCCACCGCCCAGGTCCGAAGGGGGGCTACTTCCCCGTGCCGCCGATCGACTCCGAGCAGGACATGCGCGGCGAGATGCTGACCATCATGGGCGAGATCGGCCTCGACCCTGAGAAGCACCACCACGAAGTGGCCCCGGCGCAGCACGAGCTTGGCCTCAAGTTCTCGACGCTGACCGTGATGGCTGACCGGATGCAGCTCTACAAGTACGTGATCCACAACGTGGCCGCGTCCTACGGCAAGTCGGCGACCTTCATGCCGAAGCCGATGTACAAGGACAACGGCTCGGGCATGCACGTGCACCAGTCGATCTGGCAGGGCGGCAAGCCGCTGTTCGCCGGCAACAAGTATGCCGACCTCAGCGACATGTGCCTCTACTACATCGGCGGTATCATCAAGCACGCCAAGGCGCTGAACGCGATCACCAACCCGTCGACGAACAGCTACAAGCGTCTCGTCCCGGGCTACGAAGCGCCGGTGATGCTGGCCTACTCGTCGCGCAACCGCTCGGCCTCGATCCGCATTCCCTTCGGCTCGAACCCGAAGGCGAAACGCATCGAAGCCCGCTTCCCGGATCCGATGGCGAACCCGTATCTCGCTTTCGCAGCCCTGCTGATGGCCGGCCTCGACGGCATCGAGAACAAGATCCACCCGGGCGACGCCATGGACAAGGACCTGTACGACCTGCCGCCGGCCGAAGCCGCAAAGATCCCGCAAGTCTGCGGCTCATTGCGTGAAGCCCTCGCTGCGCTCGATGCAGACCGCGCCTTCCTCAAGAAGGGCGGCGTGTTCGATGACGACCAGATCGACTCCTACATCGATCTGAAGATGGAAGAGAACATGCGTTTCGAACTCCATCCGCACCCGGTCGAATTCGAAATGTACTACAAGATGTAAGCTTCGCGGCCCCTGGGGCCAGAAGCAGGGCCGGCATCTTCGGATGCCGGCCTTTTCTTTGCCACGAAAGCTGATCAGGAAAGGGCAATGGTGAAGCTCGTGATTTTCTGGGGCAGCTGGCTCTACTTTCCTTTCGCGGCGCTGTGCCTCTGGACCCTGCTCCGCGGCCGGCCCGCCGTGAAAGTCGTCGCTGCCCTGGCACTCGCGATCGCCAGCGTGCTCGCCTACGCGCGCTTCGTCGAGCCCCGCCAGCTCGTCACGCACCGCGAGACGATTGTTTTGCCGGGCGCCAGCGAAAGCTCGCCGTCGATCCGCATCGCGCTGTTTGGTGATCCGCATATCGGCATCTTCGGGAACGCCATGCCGATCGAGCGCATCGTTGCGCGGATCAATGCCGAGGACGTCGACGCGGTCTTCCTGGCAGGCGATCTCACCTATCATCCGGACCCGGCCGATATTCCCGAAGACTTTGCCGCGCTGGGAAACCTCGACGCGCCGCTGTTCGCCGTGCTCGGCAATCACGATGTTGGCCGCCCGGGAAGCGACCTGACCGATCCCCTGCTCTCCTCCCTCGGCGACGCCGGCGCCACGATCATGCACAACCGCGCGGTCGAGACGGATATCGCAGGACATGGCGTAATCATCTCCGGCGCGTCCGACCTCTGGCAGCGGCGCCAGGATTTCACCTTTTCGGCCAGCCTGCCCGCCGGCAAGCCGGTAATCCTGCTCACGCACAATCCGGATACCGCGCTCGTGGTGCCGGATGACTTTGCCTATGACCTGATGCTTGTCGGCCATACGCATGGCGGACAGGTGCGCATACAGGGCCTCTACCAGAAGATCCTTCCGGTCACCGGCCCGTTCGACAAGGAACTGCACCACTTTGCTTCGCCGGCGGGAGAACGACTTGTCTATGTGACGACCGGAACGGGCATGGTCGGCGTGCCGATGCGGTTCCTGATGCCGCCGCGCATGGACATCCTGACGATCCACCTGCCGGAATGAAAAAGCCCCGGCGGTGAGGCCGGGGCTTTTCGATCTTCCGTGTCCGGACGGGATCAACCCGCTTCGGTCTGGGCCTTGCTGGCGTGCACGTAGAGCGGCTCGGCATTGCCTTCCACCACTTCGGCATTGATCACGACTTCTTCCACGCCGCGCAGGTTCGGCAGTTCGAACATCGTGTCGAGCAGGATGGCTTCCATGATCGAGCGCAGGCCGCGCGCGCCGGTCTTGCGGCCGATGGCCTTGCGCGAAACCGCGACAAGCGCCTCGGGCGTGAAGGTCAGCGCCACGTTTTCCATGTCGAACAGTTTCTGATACTGTTTGAGCAGGGCGTTCTTCGGCTGGGTCAGGATCTGGATGAGGGCTTTCTCGTCCAGGTCCTCCAGCGTCGCGATGACCGGCAGACGGCCGATGAATTCCGGGATCAGACCAAACTTCTGCAGGTCTTCCGGCTCGGTGCCGCGCAGCGTCTCGCCGACGCCCTTGTCACTGGCGTTCTTGATGGTCGCGCCGAAGCCGATCGAGGCATTGTCACCGCGCGCGGCGATGATCTTCTCGAGGCCGGCAAACGCGCCGCCGCAAATGAAGAGAATGTTTGTCGTGTCGACCTGCAGGAATTCCTGCTGCGGATGTTTCCGGCCGCCTTGCGGCGGAACCGCCGCAACGGTGCCTTCCATGATCTTCAGCAGCGCCTGCTGGACGCCCTCGCCCGACACGTCACGCGTGATCGAGGGGTTGTCCGACTTGCGCGAAATCTTGTCGATCTCGTCGATGTAGACGATGCCGCGCTGGGCGCGTTCGACGTTATAGTCCGCGGCCTGAAGCAGCTTGAGCACGATGTTCTCGACATCCTCGCCGACATATCCGGCTTCGGTGAGCGTCGTGGCGTCGGCCATCGTGAACGGCACGTCCAGGATACGGGCGAGCGTCTGCGCGAGCAGCGTCTTGCCGCAACCCGTGGGGCCGACGAGCAGGATGTTGGATTTCGACAGCTCCACCCCGTCGGCCTTGCCGGCATGGGAGAGGCGTTTGTAATGGTTGTGGACCGCGACCGAGAGGATGCGTTTGGCGTGGCGCTGGCCGATGACATAGTCATCCAGCACATCACAGATTTCCTGCGGCGTCGGAACGCCTTCACGGGACTTGATCGCGGAGGTTTTGTTCTCCTCGCGAATGATGTCCATGCAGAGTTCGACGCACTCATCGCAGATGAACACGGTCGGTCCAGCAATGAGCTTTTTCACCTCATGCTGGCTCTTCCCGCAGAAAGAGCAGTAGAGCGTGTTCTTGGAGTCGCCGGAGCCGTTTTGCTTCGTCATAACTTCCTCAATGCCGTGAAACGCTTAACGCAGGCTTTAAGGCCTGCCTGGAAGCGGTCCGGTTGTTTAAGTCTATAGTTGTTCGCCAAGCCTGCAAGGGGCGGGCCGCACGTTGGAAACAGTGGTTTATTTCTCGTCATCCGCCGAACGGCGCTCGTAAACCTTGTCTACAATGCCGAATTCCATGGCCTGTTCGGCCGTCAGGAAGGTGTCGCGGTCGAGTTTGCGCTCGATGACGTCATACGGCTGGCCGGTGTGACGCACATAAATATTGTTAAGGCGGCGCTTCAATTCGATAATCTCTTCGGCATGGCGCTCGATGTCGGTCGCAACGCCCGAATAGCCGCCGGACGGCTGGTGCAGCATGACACGGGCGTTCGGCAGCGCAATCCGCATGCCTTTTTCCCCAGCGGCAAGCAGCAGAGAACCCATCGAGGCCGCCTGGCCGATACAGACCGTCGAGATCGGGCAGCGGACGTATTGCATGGTGTCATAGATCGCGAGACCCGACGAGACGTAACCGCCGGGGCTATTGATATACATGGCGATTTCGCGCTTCGGATTCTCGGATTCGAGGAACAATAGCTGCGAGGTCGTCAACGCCGCAACGCCATCATCGATGGGTCCGGTGAGAAAGATGATGCGCTCCTTGAGAAGCCGCGAGAAGATATCAAAGGCCCGCTCTCCCCGGCTCGTCTGTTCGACAACCATCGGGACAAGGTTGAGCGCGGTCTCATGGATATTGGACATCAAAGTAGCCTTTGAAAAAACTGGCTGAATCGCTTGCGATCAGGTTTGGCAGATGCCCCTATATTTGTCCACGCGAGCGGCGCCACAAGGGGGCTACAGCTGTGGAAAGGCTTAGCGGAACGGCCATTCCGGTTCATTGCTCGGCAAGGCCGCTGCCGGATCGCGGATAAAGGCGAGGTAATCGTCGATCACCTTGTCCCGCTGCAGGTCACTGAGCAGCACGTGGTAACCGTCCCTGTAGTAGACGGTGCGGACATGCGGCGGCAGATGCGGCGCGGTCCGCTTCGGCCCATTGGGCGGAACGACCTGGTCATGCGCGCCGTAGGAGACGAGGACCGGAACCCGCGCCGGCAGACGCCGCACCTGCTCATGGGCGCGCTCCATCAGGGCGACGGCGCCCTTCAGCTGGTCTATCCGGTTTTCCCGCGCGTGATGCGGATCTGCGTCCTGGATGGCCAGGAACGCGTCATTGTCCGTCAACTTCGGCTTGGCAAACTTCGGCGGGCGCACGATGAGGCCGGGCGCTGCTTTTGAACCGATCCAGAGCGTGGAGGCGAAGAGCGGGTTGAGCGCCCCCCAGCCGCGCAGACCTGGACCCGACAGGATCAAGCGGTCCGCGGCGGGCGGCCGGTCCGACGCGAAGGCGGTGATCGCAACGGCGGCCCCCATCGAGATGGCCACAACACTGACCGTCGCGGACGGATGCCGGTCACGCGCCAGCGAGACAGCGGTGCGCAGGTCCTCCTGCATAGTCGCGTCCCCGGCCCAGAGGCCCCGGTTGACGGAACGGCCAAAGCCGCGCTGGTCATAGGCATACACGGTGACACCACTACGTGCCCACTCGGGCGCCGCGAGCCGGAACTCGCCCGCATAGTTGTTCATGCCATGGATGCCGACGATGACGTGCTCTGGCTCTGCCACGCCTTCAGCGGACCAGACGCTCAGTCCAAGTCGCGCCCCATCATGACCTTCCATCACGCCTTCGCTGTCGAGCAAGGCCGGCATCGCAGGCTCAGCAGGCCGCAGGCGCTGTGTTGACCGAGGCCCATCGCTTGCAGGCCTGGAGGAATGGCCACTCGCCTTCGCCGCTGGGCAAGGCCGCGTTGGGGTCCTTCATGAAGGCGAGATAGTCGGCGTGGACCTTCTCGGCCTGCAGGTCGCGTTCGAGCATGTGGTAGCCGTTCTTGTAGTAGACGGTGCGTGTGCCGGCGGGCAGCAGCTTCGCTGTGCGTTCGACGCCGTTCTGCGGAATGACAATGTCCCTCGCGCCGTAGGATGCCAGCACCGGAACGCTCTTCGGCAGACGCGCCGCGGCCCAGTGCGCATTCTCCATCAGGTTCACGAGGCCGTAGACCTGGTCGATGCGGTTCTCGTAGGTCATGTGCGGATCGGACCAGGTCCGGCGCAGCATGGCATTGTTGTCTGACGGCTCGATCTTGATCAGGCCGGCCGGCGGCACAACGATCCAGCCGGGATTGGTATAGGTCGAAGCCAGCAGGCTCATGCGGTAAAGCGGATTGATCGCGCCCCAGCCGCGCAGACCGGGACCCGAGAGGATCAGGCGGTCAGCCTTCGGTGGGTCGTCCGACCCAAACGCCGTCATCGCGACCGACGCACCCATCGAGATGCCGGCCACCGTGATCACGGCGTCCGGATGGCGCTTGCGTGCCACATCGACCGCCGTGCGCAGGTCCTCGCGCAGCAATTCCTCGTCCGGCCAGAACCCCTTGTTGGGTGACCGCCCGAAGCCGCGCTGGTCGTAAGCATAGGTCGTGACACCGCGCGCCGCCCAGTAGGGCGCGGCCATGTGGAACGCGCCGGCATAGTCGCTCATGCCGTGCACGCCGACGACCACATAGTCCGGATCGTCCGTCCCTGCCGCTGGCCAGACGGTCAGGCCCAGGCGCGCGCCATCGGCGGCGACGAAGGTGTCCTCTTCGGGCAGGAACGCCGGCTCGATCCTGGCGGCCGATTCGAGTGCGCCGATGACCACAGGGTGTGCGCAGGCCGGCAGGGCGACCGCCGCAAGGCCCCCAAACAGCGCGGCAAGGCCGATCCGGGCGCTGTTTCTCCAGTCCTGAAATGCAAATTTTGTCATCGCGATACCTCTTTGGCCCCGGCGGGCCGTCAATTCAGGACTATAGAATTTGCACCTGAACGCCCAGTGACAAGTCCGGAAACACAGGAGAAGCGCCGGAAAACTGCCCGGCCCATGCTTGATGACCCCTTCATGACATGCGAGACCCGGCCCAACAGAATTTCTGGCCGGGCCACCGGCCTTGCGTACTTCGCGGGAAACCCAGACATGATCCTACGCCTTGCCCTCCTCAGTGCCGCTGCGGCGCTCACCCTCACCGCCTGCGCCCCTGATGCAGCCGTTCCGGTCACCGAAGCGCCGGCCGCTGCGGCGGAAGAACTTCTGTTGCCGCTGCCGGAAGGCACGACGCCGGCGATCACCGCCGCGGACCTGGCAGTCCGGATCAAGACGCTCGCCGACGACACGTTCGAAGGCCGGGGCCCCGGCACGCCGGCCGGTGAAGCCTCCGCCGCCTGGATCGCTGCCGAAATGGCGCGCCTCGGCGTCGCGCCCGGCGGCGACAACGGCACCTACTTCCAGGAAGTGAAGATGGTGAACCAGACCGTTGACCCGGCCACGTCCGAATTGATCGTGACCTGGCCGGATGGTGAAGACCTCTCGCTTGGGTTCAAGTCACAGGCCGTCTACTGGTCGAAACGCCAGAACGCGGACCAGGTGAGCTTCGCGCCGGGCGATGTCGTGTTCGTCGGCTACGGCGTCGTGGCGCCGGAGTTCGGCTGGAACGATTATGCCGGACAGGACTACACTGGCAAAACCGTGATCATCCTCGTCAACGACCCCGGCTTTGCCACCGGCGACGCGAGTTTGTTCAAGGGCAACGCAATGACCTATTATGGCCGCTGGACCTACAAGTTCGAGGAAGCCGCCCGCCAGGGCGCCGCCGCTGCGCTGGTCGTGCACGAGACTGACGCCGCTGCCTATGGCTGGGACGTCGTCACCGGCTCGTGGACCGGCGCGCAGTCCGATCTCGTCCGCGCCGATGGCGGCGCAAGCCGCGCGGCTGTCGAAGGCTGGATCACGCGGGAGACAGCCGAGCAGATGTTTGCCAAGGCCGGGCTCGACTTCGCCGCGCAGAAAGCGGCCGCCAACACGCGCGGCTTCACGCCCGTCGTGATGGAAGGCCTGAAAGTGCGCGGCACCGTCAACCAGACTATCGAGCCGCTCTCGAGCCGCAACGTGGTCGGCGTCATCCCCGGCGCGACCACGCCTGATGAATACGTTCTGTACACGGCGCACTGGGATCACCTCGGCATGAAAACCGGCGAGAAGACCGGCAAGGAAGGCGAAGACTTCTACGAGGACGACATCTTTAACGGCGCCGTGGACAACGCGACCGGCACCGCCGCGCTGCTCGAGATTGCCGAAGCCATGAAGGCCGAAACGCTGGACCGCTCTGCCCTCTTCGTTTCGGTCACGCTTGAAGAATCCGGCCTGCTTGGCTCGGCCTTTTATGCCGAAAACCCGACCGTGCCGCTGAGCAAGATCGTCGCCGGCATCAACATGGACGGCGCGCTGCCGATCGGCCCGACCAAGGACATGGTGGTCGTCGGCTACGGCGCCTCGCAACTCGAAGACCGGCTGAAGGACGTGCTTGCCACGCAGGGCCGCGTGATCAAGGCGGACCCGACACCGGAAGCCGGCTATTTCTACCGTTCGGACCACATCTCTTTCGCCAAGAAGGGCGTGCCGATGCTGTACGCCGATGGCGGCGAAGACAAGGTCGATGGCGGCGTGGCGGCCGGCAAGGCCGCCGCCGCAGCGTACACCGCCGAGCGCTATCACAAGCCGATGGACGAATACTCGGACGACTGGGATCTCACCGGTTTCGAGCAGGACATCAAGACGCTGTTCCAGGTCGGCCGCGACATCGCGAAATCCGCCGACTGGCCAACCTGGTATGCGGGCAACGAGTTCGAAGCCGCCCGCAAGGAAAGCCTCGGTCAGTAACCGGCGATGCTGTCCTATCAGCACGGATTTCACGCGGGCAACCGCGCCGACGTGCTGAAGCACGCCGTGCTGGACCTTGTCCTGCGCGACGCGGCGAAGGGGTCCCGTCCGCTGCTCTATGTGGAAACACATTCCGGGCGCGGACGATACGACCTGACCGGCGCGCAGGCCCGCAAGGGCGGCGAGGCGGACACCGGCATCCTCGCCCTACTGAAGGGCAACGCTCCGGCGGGCTTTGAAGACTGGCTCAAGCTCGTCCGTGAGCGGACGGAAAAGGACTATCCGGGCTCCCCTGCCCTGGCGCTCGCCCGCCTTCCGGCCTCGGCCCGCGCGATCCTGTTCGAGCGCCACCCGGCCGAGTTCAAGGCGCTGACGGAAAATGTCGGCGCCGACCCGCGCGTGCTGATCCGCGAGGCGGACGGCTATTCCGGCGCGCTGAAACTCGCGCCGCGCGGACACGAACAGATCATCGTCTTCTCTGATCCAAGCTACGAGACGCGGCGGGATATCGAAGCGCTCGCCCTCTGGACCCCCAAGGCGCTGAAGCGCTGGCCGACCGGCATGGTCCTGCTCTGGCTTCCCCTCTTCCGGGACGGCCGCGAGGCGGAGTTCGGAGAACTGCTCGCGGAACTCGGCGCCAACCTGATCGCCGGGTCGCGCTGGCCGGTGGCGCCGGACGAGACCAGTTCGCTGGAAGGCACGGCGATTGTCGGCTTCCGCGTGCCGGACTCCGTCGCGCGCAAATCGGAAGCAATGGCCCGGGACCTTGAGGCGCTCTGGGCCAAAGGCGCCTGAACCTCACAGGAAACGCAACCGGTCCACCGGAAAGCCGCGACGCCCGCATTTACTTTAAGGTGAATATTGGTAAATTTCTAACATGGATTGTATTCGTCAGATCAGTTCAGAACGCCGGCGCCTTGATGAGCGAACGCTCTCGCCTGCCTTTCATCTCGCCGTGATCGAAAAAGCCTTGCGATTCATTGATGAACAGCTGCCAGGCCCCGGAGCATGCTTGCAGGCATACGAGGCAGCCGAGTTGCGCGCGGCCTGCGAAGAAGCGCTGGAAGCGCTGGCGGACCTGCGGACCGGCCGCCGCTGACTCACCTCCCACACGAATTCCGCCAAAACCTTTCGCGTTGAAATGTGCCGCGCTGGCCGCGGACTTGCATTGCCGGGCGGGTCACGATCCCGCACGTAGAGCCATGTCCGCACCCACCTCTCCCCCTGATTCGCCGTGCCCCGTGATGGACATCCTTGTCCAGCGCCAGCTCGACAACATGGCGACCGGCAACTCGGCCTATCTGGAAACCTTCCTGCGCATGGTGAAGCGGTCCGGGTTGGACATCCGCATCGTGTTTGCCCCCTGGCAATCCTTTGGCAACCGCCCCTGGGCGAGCGTGCATCCGCGCCTCGCCGGCCTGACGAAGGACATTCTGTGGCCGGGCGCTGTCAGATTCGGCAGCCGGTACTGGTCGCTTTCGCCGCGTATCTGGATGCGCTTTGCTGTTCGTTTGGTGAAGGAAGCCGCCCGCCGCCTCGGCGCGGAGATCGTGATCCCGAGCTATCTCGGACGCGAGATCAGCGCGCAGGAAGCGGCGATGGTCGCGCGCGCTTGCGATGCCAATCCGTCCGCGATCACCCTCGCTGAATACAGCTCGATGGGCCCCGCGCTCAAGAAGCTGAAATCAGGCACGATCCACGCCTGCCTGATGCACGATCTCCTGTCCGACCGCGCCGAGCGATTCCGCGAAGGCGGCCAGGTGATCGACTTCGACGAGACGAGCCTCGAAACCGAGATCGGCTGGCTGTCGAGCTGCGATCTCATCTTCTTCATCTCCGCCAATGAACTTGCGAAAGTGCAGCGCCACCTGCCGGACGCTCAGATGGCCTGGGTGCCGCCCGACGCGCCAGATTATCAGACTACGGAGAATGCCGGTGCGCCCCGCGTCGTGTTCATCGGCACGGTGCATGGCGGCAATGCCGAAGCGTTGAACCACTTCCTCGACGACGTCTGGCCGCAGGTTCGCGCCAAGGCGCCGGCGCTCGACTTCTGGATTGCGGGCTCGATCGGCAAGACTCTGACGCCTGCCCGCGCCGCGCTGCCCGGCGTGAAGGTGCTTGGCCGCGTCGAGTCCCTCGAAAGCATCGGCGGGGCCAACGCTATCGGGATCGCGCCCACGCGCTTCGCCACGGGCACCAGCATCAAGGTCGCGGAATACCTGCTGCTGGGCATGCCCGCCGTTGTCTACCCGCTCGCCCTCGAAGGCTTCGGGCAGGCGCTGGACGACCTCGTGGTCACAGCCACAGGACCGGACGCGCTCGCCGCGGAAATCCTGAACCTCGCGAATGACGGCGCCCGTCGGGCCGCGTTCTCGGAAGGCGCCCGCCAGCATGCGCGCACGCGTCTCTCCCACGACGACGCTATCGCGACCATCCACCGGATGCTCGCAGAGCGCCGCGCATGAAAAAGCGGGGCCGGATCGCTCCAGCCCCGCCCTGTCTTTGTATCGCTTGAGCCTTATTCGGCGGCGACCGCCATGTCGGCCGCGGAAAGATCCGTGTACCGCTTGAGGTGGTGATCGACGTTGCCGAACTCGGAATCGATGATCGTCAGGCGCTTGAAGTAGTGGCCGATGGCCAGTTCGTCCGTCATGCCCATGCCGCCGTGGATCTGGATGGCGTTCTGGCCGACGAAACGGCCGGCCTGGCCGATGCGGACCTTGGCTGCCGAAGCGGCCTTCTTCCGGGTCACGTCATCCTCGTCCAGTTTCAGCGTCGCCATGTAGGTCATCGACACCGACTGCTCGGCCTCCATGAACATGTCGACCATCTTGTGCTGCAGCACCTGGAACTTGCCGATCGGCGTGCCGAACTGCTTGCGCTGGCGGGAGTATTCGACCGTCATCGTCTGGGCGACTTTCATCGCGCCGCAGGCTTCCGCGCAGAGCGCAGCGATGGCTTCGTCCGTCACGCGTTCGATCAGCGGCAGGCCGTTTGCGGCATCGCCGATTGCTGCGTCCGCGCCCACCGACACGTTGTCGAAGTGCACTTCCGAGGCGCGGCGTCCGTCAACGGTCGGATAGTCACGCGTGGTGACGCCCTTGGCATCCTTGGCCACGATGAACACGCCGATACCCTTGGTGTCGCGGCGGCCACCGGCGGTCCGTGCCGTGACGATCAGGTGGCTTGCCCAGGGCGCGCCCACGACGACCGCCTTGTGGCCGGATATCTTCCAGCCGGCGCCGTCTTTCTTCGCGGTCGTCTCGAGGTCCGCCAGGTTGTAGCGGCCTTTCGGTTCGGCATAGGCAAACGCGAATACGCGCTCACCGGCAATCATTGGCGCGAGATGCTCGGCCTTCTGGCCTTCGGTGCCGCGCTTCAGGAAACCGCCGCCCACGACGACCGACTGAAGGAACGGCTCGACCACGAGGCCCTTGCCGAATTCTTCCATGACAACCATCGCATCGATCGGGCCGCCGCCAAGGCCGCCGTCTTCTTCGCTGAACGGCGCGGCCAGCAGGCCGAGCTCGGCGAACTGGGCCCACATCTTCGGACGCCAGCCCTCTTTCGAGGCGACGACCTTGCGGCGGGTGTCGAAGTCATACTGGTCCTTGATCAGCCGTGCGAGGCTGTCGCGGATCATCGTCTGTTCTTCGGTGAAATTGAAATCCATGAGTATTCCTCCCTGCCCCGACCTTAAAGGCCGAGGATCATCTTTGTAATGATGTTGCGCTGGATCTCGTTGGATCCACCGTAGATCGATGTCTTGCGCATGTTGAAGTAGGTATCTGCCGCGAAGTTCGAATACTCCGGACCGACGCCGAAATCGTTGATGCCGTGTCCGTCCATGCCGCGCGCATACGGCGCGCCATAGTTGCCGACCGCTTCCAGCGTCAACTCGGTCAGGCGTTGCTGGATCTCGGTGCCCTTGATCTTGAGGATCGAGCTTTCCGGGCCAGGGCCCTTGCCGGCCGCTTCCGACGCCAGCGTGCGCAGTTCGGTAAACTCGAGCGCCGTCAGGTCGATCTCGAGCTGGCTGATCTTGCGCGAGAAATCGCCGTTGAGGATCAGCGGCGTGCCGTCGATCGTCTCGGAGGAGGCGATATCACGAAGGCGCTCGATGCCACGCTTGGAGCGGGCGACGCCCGCAATGCCCGAACGCTCGTGCGCCAGCAGGAACTTCGCGTAGGTCCAGCCTTCGTTTTCCTTTCCGACGAGGTTCTCGACCGGAACGCGCACGTCCGTCAGCCAGGTCTCGTTCACTTCATGCGTGCCGTCGATCAGCTTGATCGGGCGCACTTCGATGCCCGGCGTCTTCATGTCGACGAGGATGAAGGAGATGCCTTCCTGCGACTTGGCCGAGGGGTCGGTGCGGCAGAGGAAGAAGCCCCAGTCCGCATGCTGGGCGAGGGTCGTCCAGGTTTTCTGGCCGTTGATCACATAATGGTCGCCGTCGCGCACGGCGGTCGTCTTGAGGCTTGCGAGGTCAGAGCCGGCGCCCGGCTCGGAATAGCCCTGCGCCCACCAGACGTCACCCGACAGGATGCCCGGAAGGTGTTTCGCCTTCTGCTCTTCGCTGCCGAAGGTGTAGATCACCGGGCCGACCATCGAGACGCCAAACGGAAGCGGCATCAGCGCGTCGACGCGGGCGTTTTCTTCAGACCAGATGTAACGCTGGGTCGAGGTCCAGCCGGTGCCGCCGTATTTCTTCGGCCAGGCCACTGCCGACCAACCCTTCTTGCCGAGGATCTTGTGCCAGGCGAGGAACTGATCGCGGGTCAAGTCCTCGCGGCTCCCCATGTTCGTCAGTTCTTTTGGGTAGTTGTCGCGGATGAACGCGCGCACTTCTTCGCGGAAGGCGTTTTCTTCAGGCGTGAAATCGAGATTCATGGTCGGTGGTCCTCCGGTGCCTCTGGGTGCCTCTTGGCACCTCTATGTCAGTCAAAACCGTGCACTGGCAAGGTGACGTGCACGTAAACGTAAAGAATGCCGCACTGACCTGACGTCATGCGTTGGCAGGCTTGGCGATGAAGGGCGCGCAGGCGGTTTTCAGGACCCCGATCGCCGTCGCCGAACCGAGCCCGCCGCCCGTCTGGAACTGCAACTGAAGAAGCGGTGCAAGACCGATCCGCTCGAGCGCCGCTTCATGTGCCGGGCGCTGCGTGATGTGAGACGCGAGGCAATGGCTGACCGCCACATTCGAGACGGCGTGTACCACGCCGGCCGCAATGGTCGTCGCGAAGCCGTCGAGCACGACCGGAATGCTTTGCTGTCGCGCCGCGATGATCGCGCCGACGCAAGCCGCAAGTTCCCGGCCGCCGAGGCAGCGCAGCGCCTCCAACGGGTCCGACAGGTGCCCCCGGTGCAGCCGCAGCGCTTCGCTCACCAGGGTGCTGCGCTTTTCGGACAGGCTGGCCGGCGTCTGGGCACTCGGGCGCACCCAATAGTCCGGGGAGCCGCCATACAGCGCGCAGGCCACAGCCGCCGCCGCAGTGCCGACCCCGGCGCCGGACACGGCAATCGCCAGCAGGTCCGGCTTGTCTTCAACGGCTTCAAATCCGTAGGCGATGGTCGCGGCGCATTCGCGCTCGGTCATCGCCGCTTCCTTCGCGATGCTGGGCGTCGGCCTGTCAAGCGCCAGCTCGAACACACGCACGGTCGCTCCGGCCTGGGTCGCAATCGCCGACAGCGGCGCGCGCCCCTGCGCCAAGGCATCGATATGCGCCCGAGTGTCGGAGTTGCTGGAGAGCGACACGCCCTGGTCCAAGATCCCGTGAGAGCCCGCGAAGATCGCCAACGTCGGCTTCTCGATTCGCGGCGGAAACCGGCGTTGCCAGCGCGCCAGCCATTCGGCGGCCTCGCCAAGTCGGCCAAAGTCGCCCTCCCGGCCCATGCCCATGAGCGCTTCCCGCACCCTTTTGCCGGACGCCATATCGGCCTCCACCGGCTTAAGAATCAGGTCACGAACATCCGAAAGGGGGGATTTCTGGGCCGCAGGATCGCTCAAGACTGGTCACTCCGTGCGCAAATCATCTGCGCGGCATTTAGGGTATCAAAGATTTCAGGGCCTGTCCGGCAAGGATTTATTACGCGATCTGTGCGAGACTTGCCGTAATCCCCCAACCGGTATTTGCTATAGCCATGCCCACCCCTCCGATAAAGAGCCCTTGTATCAAGGTTTGCGCCGTTGACGGCCAGACGGGGTATTGCCTCGGCTGTGGCCGCACGCTGCCGGAAATCGGCCGCTGGGTTCAGATGGGCCCGGAAGGCCGCGACGCAGTGATTGCCACCCTCCCCGCCAGGATAACCCAGCTTGAACTGATGGGAAAACGCTGACGCATGGCCCTGCGCAACCTGTTCTTCGTGATGTTCACGGCCATCGCCATTGCGATGGTGATCGCGTTCGTCGTGGCGCCCCGCCTCAAGGAGCAGGCCGCCGCGCCTGCGCCCGTGACCGTGGCGGTCGCCACGCCTGAGCCCGCCCCCTCGGCCGGTTCTCGCGCCGCCTTCATCGACCGCGAGGATGATGGCCACTTCTGGACCCGCGCAGACGTCAGCGGCACGCAGGTCAAGTTCATGGTCGACACTGGCGCGAGCATCGTTGCGCTGACCTATTTCGATGCCCAGCGCCTGGGGCTGAAGCCGGAAGAACTCGACTTCGATTCCGAAATCCGCACAGCTGGCGGCATCACCTATGGTGCACCCGTCACGCTGGAGAGCATCCGCGTCGGCAAGGTCGAGATCGAAAACGTCAACGCCGTCATCCTGCGCACGGAGCTGGAACAATCCCTGCTCGGTATGACCTTCCTCGGAGAACTCCACTCCTATGAAGTCCGCCAGGGGCAGATGATCATACGCCAGTGATCGGCTTGCCATCCAGGCCCTTGCCGACCCCGATCTCCCAGGCAAAGCGTGCATCGTCCCCGGCCCACCGCGCGTAGGCTACGCGGCCTTCCAGGCCGGACGCTTTCATCAGGGCACGGTACCAGTTCTCAACCCCGGCATCGAGCTTGTGCGGATGCACGCCCCAGAGCAGGCAGGCCTGGCGCACGCGGTCCTCGTCGATCGAGCCATAGAGGATCGGCGTTTTGCCGCGCACCCGGGAGAACCTAGCCAGCCGCTCGAAGGCGCCGGTGCGCAAAGCCAGCGCCGTTGCGCCTTCGGCCTCCGCCATGGCCAGCGACGTCTGCGCGACCACATCGATCGCCGTGCGCGCGGGCTCGTCGCCGTCGAACTGCAGCATGGACCGGCGATAGTCCTCGGCATTCTCGGTCGCCCGGATGATGCGCGACATGATCGCCACCGCCGTCGCCGGATGACGCCCCACGGCCGTTTCGGCCGACAGCATCACCGCGTCCGCACCTTGGTAGATCGCTGTCGCCACGTCCGAAGCTTCAGCTCTTGTCGGCGCCGAATTCTCGATCATCGATTCCAGCATCTGCGTCGCGACGATCACCGGCCGCCCCGCCGCTCGCGCCGCACGGATGATGCGCCGCTGGATAACCGGAACTTCCTCCGGCGGATACTCCACGCCGAGATCGCCGCGCGCCACCATCACACCGTCCGAGGCCTGGATGATCTCGCGCAGCTCGCCTAGCGCCGCAGGCTTCTCCAGCTTCGCGATCAGCGGCGCCCGGCCATTGATGATCGCCTTTGTCATCGCGATGTCGGCCACAGACTGCACGAACGACAGCGCCACAAGATCAACCCCGATCGACAGCGCGAACTCGAGGTCCGCCTTGTCCTTGTCGGTCAGCGCTTTTACCGGCAACGCCTTGCCGCGCACGGTGAAGCCCTTCTTGTCGGAAATCTTGCCCGGCACATCCGCCCGCACACGCGGCGCTTTGCCGGCGGCGGTCACCGTGAAGATCAGCTTGCCATCATCGACAAGGATCGTGTCGCCGACTTCTAGCTGGTCGAGGATCGCCTTGTGCGGCACCGGGATGGTTTCGGATGCGTCGGTGCTCTCGGCCGCGATGAGGGGATACTCGCCCTTCCACGACACTTTCATTTCGCCGCCCGGAAAACTCCCGACACGTACTTTCGGTCCCTGCAGGTCCGCCAGCGCGGCCAGCGGCCGGCCGACCAGCGCCTCGACCTTGCGGACGGTCTCCAGCGTTGCGCGGTGGTCTTCGTGGCTGCCATGCGAGAAGTTGAGGCGGAACACATCGGCGCCCGCCTCCGCCAGCGCGCGGATTTCCTTCAGCGTCCGGCTGCGCGGCCCGAGGGTCGCAACGATCTTGGCATTCTCGGCCCGAAGGCGCCGTGTCGGCATGAGGTACTCCGTCCTGACAAGGATGTCAGTGAGGTGGCTTATAGCGACTCGGGGCGAGGTCGCTAGGCTTCACAATATTTCAGCCACCTGCATCCAGACGCGCCCGTGGAGGCATCTCAATCCCGAACACCGGAGTGAATGAGATGAAAACCAGACTCGCCGCCCTCGCCTTACTGGCCTTGCCCATCGCCTGCACCGCCATGCCGGAACACACTGACAGGCCCGAAGCGGCATCCGCCACAACGCAGGTCATGGTTCTAGGCACCTACCACATGGACAATCCCGGGGCCGATCTCGTCAACATCGATGCCGACGATGTGCTCGCCCCTGCTCGCCAGGCCGAACTCGAAGCGCTGGTACGGCGCCTCGCTGTTTTTCAGCCCACCGCCATCATGGTGGAAACGGAGAGCAAACATCCAGACCTGCTCGACGCCGGTTACCTGAGCTTCGATCCGGAGACGCTTCAGTCCGACCGTAACGAGATCACCCAGATCGGCTACCGGCTCGCGCATGAACTGGGCATCCAACGCGTCTACGGCGTTGATACCCGGGAAGGCGAGATCGACTTTTTTCCCTTCGACAAGGTGCAGGCCTTCGAAGCCGCAAAGGGTGTGGATCTGACCAGTTCGATGATCGCCGAGGTGCAGGCCGAAGCGGCCGAATTTTCAGAAGCGCAGAAGACCGAAACCATCTCGCAGCTGCTCGCGCGCCGGAATGACCCGGTGCAGATCAAGGCGATGCACAACGCCTTCTACTACGGCCTGCTGGAACTTGCCGATGCCGAAAGCCAGCCCGGCGCGCAGCTGAACTATGGCTGGTATGCGCGAAACGCGCTGACCTTCGGCAAGATCGCTGCGGCGACCGAACCCGGCGACCGCGTCATCGTCCTCTACGGCTCCGGCCACGCCTATTGGCTGCGCCACTTCGCCGAAAGCACCCCGGGTTTCTCGCTGGTCGAGCCGGCGGACTATCTTGAAAACTAGCGGCACTGAATCAGGTCCCAGAGATTGCCGAACTCGTCGCGAAACACGGCAACCGTCCCATAGTCTTCCCGGCGCGGCGCCTCTGTGAAGGTCACGCCGCGCTCCACAAAGGCCGCATGGTCGCGGTCAAAATCATCCGTCTCCAGAAAGAAACCGACGCGCCCGCCGGTCTGGTTTCCGATGGCCGCGCGTTGGCGCTCGCCCTTGCCTTCCGCCAGCAGCAGCCGCGTCTCTCCGCCCTGCGGCGCGACCATGACCCAGCGCTTCCCGCCACCGCGCGGCGTATCTTCGATCAGTTCGAACCCGAGTTTGCCGACAAAGAACGCGATGCCAGTGTCATAGTCCGGCACCACCAGCGTGACCGCCTGCAGGCGCACGCCTCACGCCTCGACCAGCACGAAGGGATCATAGTTCAGCACCGGTGCGAGCCAGCGCTCGGCGGTCTTGGTGTCCCAGCCCTTGCGGCGGGCATAGTCCTCGACCTGGTCGCGCTCGATCCGCCCCAGCGCGAAATAGATCGCATCCGGATGTGCGAGGTATAGTCCGGAGACGGACGCTGCCGGGCTCATGGCATAGCTGGAGGTCAGCGACACGCCGATATGCTTCTCGGCGTCCAGCAGCTTGAACAGCGTAGCCTTCTCCGTATGCTCGGGCTGCGAGGGATAGCCCGGCGCGGGGCGGATGCCGCGGTACTTTTCGGCGACCAGCTCCCCGGTCGTCAGCGCCTCGTCCGGCGCGTAGGCCCAAAGCTCCTTGCGCACCCGCGCGTGCATGTACTCCGCCATCGCCTCGGCAAACCGGTCTGCCAGCGCCTTGCACATGATCGACGAATAGTCGTCGCCCTTCGCCTTGAAGCCCTCGGCAATCGCATCCGCTTCGGCGCCTGCCGTCACCACGAACGCGCCGATCCAGTCCTCGCCTTCCGGCGCCACAAAATCGGATAATGCATAATTCGCGCGCTCATTATCCTTCACCATCTGCTGGCGCAGTGTGAAGAATGTGTCGCCGGTCTCAAGCCTTATGTCGTCGCCTACCGCGTTCGCGCCCCAGAAGCCGACGACCGCCTTCGGCTTGAACCAGGCCTCGCCGATCAGCTGCTGCATCATCGCCTCGGTATCGCGCCAAAGCCCCCGCGCCGCCTCGCCGACCTTGTCATCCTCGAGGATCTGCGGGAACCGCCCGGCGAGATCCCAGGCCGAGAAGTAAGGCGTCCAGTCGATATAGCGGGCGAGCGTCGCCAGATCGATGTCCTCGAAACTGCGCGCGCCCGTGAACGACGGCTTCGGCGCAGTATAGCTGTGCCAGTCCGGCTTGAACGCCGCCTTGCGCGCCTCGGCCAGCGGCAGACGCTCCTTGGGCGGGCCATCCTTGCGCGCCTCGCGCATGCGCTCATACCGGGCCCGCGTCTGGGCGACGAGCGCGGGGCGGTCCTCGTCATTCAGCAGCGTCGAGACCACACCCACCGCGCGGCTCGCGTCCAGCACATGGATCACCGGCGCAGAGCGGATTACCGGATCGATCTTCACCGCCGTATGCGCCGGGCTCGTCGTCGCCCCGCCGATCAGCAGGGGCTGCGTCATGCCGCGCCGCTGCATCTCGCTTGCCACATACACCATCTCGTCGAGGCTCGGCGTGATCAGGCCGGAGAGGCCGATGATATCCACCTTCTCCTTCACCGCAGTGTCGAGAATCCTGTCGGCCGGCACCATCACGCCGAGATCGATGATGTCATAACCGTTGCAGGCGAGCACCACGCCGACGATGTTCTTGCCGATATCGTGCACGTCGCCCTTCACGGTCGCCATCAGCACCTTGCCGTTGGACTTTGCCGTCGTGCCGAGGCGCAGCTTTTCCTCTTCCATGTACGGCTCGAGCCAGGCGACCGCCTGTTTCATCACACGCGCCGATTTCACTACCTGCGGCAGGAACATCTTGCCGGACCCGAACAGGTCGCCGACGACATTCATGCCGTCCATCAATGGGCCTTCGATCACGTGCAACGGCCGCTCCGCGGAGAGGCGCGCTTCTTCCGTATCCTGATTGATGAATTCGGTGATCCCGTGGATCAGCGCATACTCCAGACGCTTCCTCACCGGCGCCTCGCGCCAGGAAAGGTCCTTCTCCTGCGTCTTGCCCTTCTGGCCCTTGAACCGCTCGGCAATCTCGATCAGCCGGTCCGTCGCATCAGCGCGCTTGTTAAGGATCACATCCTCGACGCGCGTGCGCAGATCGGGCTCGATGTCATCATAGATGTCAAGCTGGCCGGCATTCACGATGCCCATGTCCATGCCGGCGGGGATCGCATAGTACAGGAACACAGAGTGCATCGCCCGGCGCACCGGCTCGTTGCCGCGGAAGCTGAACGACACGTTCGAAAGCCCGCCGGAGATATGACAGCCCGGGCACGTGTCACGGATCACCGTCGCCGCCTCGATAAAATCCAGCGCGTAATTGTTGTGCTCCTCGATTCCCGTCGCCACTGCAAAGATGTTCGGATCGAAGATGATGTCCTGAGGCGCAAAGCCGACCTCATTCGTCAGTATGCGGTAGGCCCGCTGGCAGATCTCGATCTTGCGCGCCGCCGTGTCGGCCTGCCCAACCTCGTCGAACGCCATCACGACGACGGCCGCGCCATACGACAGGCACGCCCGCGCCTGCTCGATGAACTTCGCTTCGCCTTCCTTCATCGAGATCGAGTTGACGATGCCCTTACCCTGCACGCATTTCAGGCCGGCCTCGATCACCTCCCACTTGGAAGAGTCGATCATCACCGGCACGCGCGCGATGTCCGGCTCGGCGGCGATAAGGTTGAGGAATGTGGTCATGGCGACGGCGCCGTCCAGCATCCCTTCGTCCATGTTGACGTCGATCACCTGCGCGCCGCTCTCGACCTGCTGCCGCGCCACCTCGACCGCCTCGCCATAGCGGCCATCGGTGATCATCTTCCGGAACACGGCCGAGCCGGTCACGTTGGTGCGTTCACCGATATTGATGAAGTTTTGGGAGGAGGATTGCTGTGTCATTTTCTTGTTTTCCCCGCATCAAGCGGCCAATTTCCATCCGCGATCGGATTATGTCCGTCCGCGGAGCGATTATACCAGTAGATCCAGGCCGTCTCGCCGGTCGCCGCGCCCGCATCGTCCAGGAGCGGCACCCGCACGCGCAGGTAAAGCGACGTCGCCGGGTCCTCGGTCACGTCTTCGAACGCGTCCATCGCCGGAACGATACCTGCGTCCCGCACCCTCCAGCGCACGCCGTGGCAGAGCATGTCGCCTGCCACCACGCCCGGAAAACCGCCGAGATCCACCATCCGCCCCCGGAACCGGCATGGCGCACCGAAGTCTCCCGCCCCTGCCAGATCAAGGGCCGCAGGCGCACCCGCGGCCCCCTGCTTTAGGAGGCCATAGAACACAAACAGGTCGCCGCTTGCCGCCGCGCCCGGCATCAGGAGGCCACTTCAAACGGCTCAAGCCCGGAGAGCCGCAGCGCCGGCTGCAACACCGGCACCACGCGCGGCGCCTTGCCCTTGGCCGCGCCAGCGATGGCAGCAATGTGCGGCGGGGTCGTGCCGCAGCAGCCGCCGAGCACATTGACCAGCCCGCTCTTTGCCCATTCGCCGAGGTGCCCGGCCGTCTGGTCCGGCGTCTCGTCATAGGCGCCAAACGCGTTCGGCAGGCCGGCATTCGGATAGGCAATCACGCGCGTGTCGGCCACGCGCGAAATCGCGGCGATATGCTGGCGCATCAGATCGGCGCCCAGCGCGCAATTGAGGCCGATGGCCCAGGGCCGCGCATGGCGCACCGAGTTCCAGAATGCCTCGGCCGTCTGCCCACTGAGGGTCCGTCCGGACGCGTCCGTGATCGTGCCGGAGAGGATGATCGGCAGGTCAATGCCTTCAATCTCGCGCAGGTCGATCAACGCCTTGATCGCCGCCTTGGCGTTCAGCGTGTCGAACACCGTCTCGATCAGGAACATGTCGATGAACGGCGCCATGGCCTTCGCCTGCGCGTAATAGGCGTCCCTCACCTGGTCGAACGTCACGTCCCGGTAGCCCGGGTCGCTCACCTTCGGCGACAGCGACAGCGTCTTGTTCGTCGGCCCGATGGCGCCCAGCACGCCGCGCGGCTTGCCGTCGCGCGCTTCCAGCTTGTCCGCCACGCCCCGCGCGATCCGCGCGCCTTCGGCCGCGATCTCGTCGGCGAGGGCTTCCATCCGGTAGTCCGCCATCGCGATGGTCGTCGCGCTGAACGTGTTCGTCTCGACGAAATCGGCGCCGGCATCGTAGTACGACTCGTGAATGGCCGCGATGATATCCGGCCGCGTCAGGTTGAGCAGGTCATTGTTCCCGCGCAGCGGCGAGGCCCAGTCCGCAAACCTCTGCCCACGGAAGTCTTCTTCCGTCAGGCTGTAGGTCTGGATCATTGTGCCCATCGCGCCATCGAGGATCAGGATACGCCTGGCCGCCTCGGCTTCGAGTTGGGCCACCCTTGAGTTTGCGTCCATGGATCAGGCTGCCTTTGCGGTTTTGGGCTTCAGGCCGAGCAGCCGGCAGGTCGACAGCGCCAAGCTCGCCCGGTTCAAGGTATAGAAATGGAAGTCGCGCACGCCGCGCTCGTGCAGCTTGTGGCAAAGCTCCGCCGCCACCGTCGCGGTCACGAGGTCGCGCGTCTCGTCGTCTTCTTCGAGGCCCTCGTAGAGGCGCTCCAGCCAGTGCGGCACGCTCGCGCCGCAAAGTGCCGAGATGCGCTTCAGGCCTGTGAAATTCGGCTGCAGCATGATGCCTGGCACGATCGGTAGCGTCACGCCGCCTGCTCGCGCACGGTCGAGGAACTCGAAATACACTTCCGGCTCGAAGAAGAACTGCGTGATCGCCCGGTCGGCGCCCGCGTCCTGCTTGGCCTTGAGGTAAGCGATCTCGGCGGCCCATCCCTTGTTCTCGGGATGCAGCTCGGGATAGCAGGACACCGAAATCTCGAAACACTTGCCAAGTTCCGGCCGGTGCGCCCTCAGCCCACGGATCAGATCGACCGAGTCCAGAAACCCGCCCGGATGCGGCTCATATTTCGCGCCCATACCCGCCGGCGGGTCGCCCCGCAGCGCCACGATATGCTTCACGCCCGCCTGCCAGTATTCCTCGGCTATCGCGAGCACGTCGTCCTTGGTCGCGCTGACGCAGGTCAGATGCGCCGCCGCGCGCAGGCTCGTCTCCGCCGCAATCCGGCGCACGGTGTCGTGCGTGCGCTCGCGCGTCGAGCCGCCGGCGCCATAGGTGACGGACACGAAGTCCGGCGCCATCGGCTCCAGCCGCTTGATCGTGTCCCAAAGCCGGGCGGACATGCCCTCGCTCTTCGGCGGGAAGAACTCGAACGAGACGCGCAGCGGCTCGGCATTGCGGTCGGTCTGTGTCAGTGTACGGATCATGCCGCCCTAGCCTTGGAAAGGGCGGGCTTGGTGGCCCGCCAGATGTTGACGGTAAGCCCCGGCGCGCCTTGCGTCGGAGGATCAAACGAGCGTGGCGCTTCAAGGGTCAGCCCCGCCTGCGCGGCCCACTCAGTCAGCGCGTCATGGCGCACGCCGAGCCGGCGGTGGCCATGTTCGGCGCGCAGGAATTCAAGATCGTGCGGCGCAAAGTCGATCACCAGCAGCCGGCCGCCCGGCATCAGCACGCGCGCCGCCTCGGCAATCGCATCGCCCGGCGTGTCCAGATAATGCAGCACCTGATGCACGATCACGAGATCGGCCGAAGCGTCGTCGAACGGCGCCGCTGTCACGTCGCCAAACCGCACCCGGCTGTTGCTGACCCCCGCGCGCTCCAGATTGGCGCGTGCCACAGTCAGCATCCGGTGGCTGAAATCGATGCCTTCGGACTCGGCCGCGCGGCTGGAGAACAACAGCAGCATCCGCCCTGTCCCGGTTCCGAAATCCACCACGCGCCGATAAGGCCCCGGCCCGGCGAGGTCGAGCAGTGTGTCTTCGATGGCCTCGTTGGGAAAATGCAGCGCGCGCAGGGAATCCCAGGTTTCGGCAATGCTGGAGAAGTAGGCCTCGGCCGAGGCCGCGCGCGCGAGGATCACTTCGCGCAGCTTGTCCCGGTCCTCCCGGAATTCCGGTGCATCAGGGCGCGTCTGCGAAAACAGCTGGTTGAGGAAAGCGAGGCCCGCGCCGGACCGTGCGGCGCGGTAGAAGACAAAGGCCCCTTCCGGCAGCCGCTCCGCGAGGCCGGCCTCGGACAGGTTCTTCAGGTGATGCGACAGCCGCGGCTGGCTCTGCCCCAGCACCTGTACCAGTTCGCCCACCGACAGGTCGTTCTCCCGCAGCAGCGCCAGCAGGCGCAGCCGCGTCGGCTCGCCCGCCGCTTTGAGCTTTTCGAGGAGATCATCGAAGGTGGTCATTACGGAAGCATATAAACAATCATTTATATGATCTGGCAACATGGTTCTGGCCGTATGATCTGTCAGACATTCTCAACAGTGTTGCGCGAAAGCTACTTTCGCATACGTCCCGCCTTGCCCACCCGTTGAAGCTTTTGCCCCTACTCTCCATCTAGCAGCCGTAAATGCAGGAAATCCTCCCATGAAACTGCACGCCAGCGCCGCTTTGGCCTCTCTCGCGCTCACCGCTTGCGCGACTGCCCCGGCCGCACCAGGCGAGATGGCGGACCCGTATGAGGGGTTCAACCGGCAGATGTTCGCCTTCAACAATGGTGTCGACAAATACGCGATCAGCCCCGCCGCCACGGTCTACAAGACGGTGACGCCCGAGTTTGCGCGCGACCGCGCCGGAGACTTCCTGCGCAACCTGCGCGCCCCGGTGATCCTTGCGAACGACGTGCTGCAGGCCGAGCCGTCGCGGGCGGGAAATACCGTCGCCCGCTTCACGATCAACTCCACGGTCGGGCTGCTCGGCCTGTGGGACGCTGCGGATCATTTCGGGATCGAGCATCATTCCGAAGATTTCGGTCAAACCCTTGCCGTCTGGGGGGTCGAAAGCGGACCTTTCCTCGTGATGCCGATCCTCGGCCCCACGACGCCGCGCGACCTGCTCGGCACCGGTGTGGACCGCGCCCTTGATCCCCTCACCTGGGTCGAGATCGGCAATGACGAGGACACCGACCTTGCGGTGCGCGCCGGCATGGGGATCATCGGTGCCCTCAATGCCCGTGTCCGGTTCGATGACCAGATCGACACACTCAATTCGCAGCCGGAGCCCTATGTGGCGCTCCGGCGTCTTTATTCATCCCAGCGTCAGGCAGCGATTGCTAATGGCAGGGTCAATGAGGCGGAAGCGTACGAAGATCTCCCAGATTTCGACGAATTTGAAGATTAAGTACCTGCCGCCGGAAAGAGGAGAATTCTCGTGAAACACCTGATCCGTTCAGCGCTTGCCGCTTCGGTCCTGCTGGCCAGCGCGATGCCCGCCTTTGCGGACGCGCGCACCGAGGCCTATGTCCAGAAGAACGCCAGCGAAGTGCTGAAGTCGCTCAACAACCCTGAGCTCTCGGCTGCCCAGCGCACTGCCGCGTTCAGCGCGTACATGGACAAGTTCACCAATCTCGATGCCGTGTCGAACTTCGTCATCGGCAAATACAGCCGCCGGTTTACCGAGGCGGAGCTCACTAGGTACCGCAAGGCGTTCCGCGCCTACGCTCTGGCCGTCTATGAGTACCAGCTGGATGCCTATCGCGGCGAAACGGTGGTCGTGAAGAATTCGGTCGACCGTTCGGAAACGGACTCGATCGTCAACACCGTGATCAAGCGCCAGGATGGCAAGGACATGGATGTTCGCTGGCGCGTGCAGGGCAAGGAAGGCAGCTACCAGGTGGTCGACGTGGCCCTGAACCTGGACGGCAACCTGATCTGGCTCGCCATCGAACAGCGCGCGCAGTTCATCGCCCTGCTCGACAACAACAATGGCTCTGCCGACAAGCTGATCAAGAAGATCGACTCGATGACGGCAGACCTGAAAGCCAAGAAGCGCAGCTGACGCGCCTTACTTCGCAGCCGTCAGGACGCCCTGACCCGATGGGTCAGGGCGTTGCTATTTCCGGCAGGCTGTAGGCCACCGGCGCGCCGGGCCCCAGATCGACGCCGAGGTAGAACCACGCAACCGTCAGCGCGATGCCGGAAATCAGAAGCCAGACCGAGTAGGGCAGCATCAGGGCCGTCAGGCTGCCGAGGCCGAATCCCTTCTGCCAGCGCTGGGCGAAGATCAGGATCAGCGGGAAGTAGACCATCAGCGGCGTGATGATGTTGGTTGCCCCGTCCCCGACCCTGTAGGCTGCCGTGGCGCCTTCCGGACTGATGCCGAGCAGCATCAGCATCGGCACGAGAACTGGAGCCAGCAAAGCCCACTTGGCGCTTGCGGAGCCGATGAACAGGTTCAGGAACCCCGTGAAGAGCACGATCAGACCAAGCACGACCGGCAGGGGAAGCCCGCTCGATTCGATCGCCCCGGCGCCGTGCACCGCGCCGATCAGGCCGAGGTTGGACCAGCCGAACATCGCCACGAAGTGCGCCGCCGCAAAGGCGAGCACCAGGTAGTAGCCCATGTCCTTCATCGCTTCGGCCATCATGGCGACGAGGTCGCGGTGGTTCTTGATCGATCCGGCGGCGGCGCCGTAGGCCCATCCGGCAAACAGGAACAGCAGGAAGAAGGCGGCGACCAGCGACTGGTAGAGCGGGGCAAGCCGGGCGTGGACCGAACACTCGCCGGCCGCCATCGCGTCTGCGGCGCAGGCGTCTTCCTGGATCAGGGGCGTGCCGGGACCAACCGTCATGAAGACCCACAGCGCGATCACGGCCAGCGAGGCGAGCCCTGCCCGGCCGAGGCCCTTCCGCTGGCCCGCGTCGAGCGGCTTGTCCTCGTTGCCGAAATCCCTCGCCTGCTCTTCTGTCGGCGTCCATTTGCCGAGGCGGGGCTCGATGATCCGGTCGGTCACGAACCAGATGATCGGCAGGTAGATCACGAGCAGCGCCGTGATGAAGAACCAGTTGCCGGCAATGTTGACCTGCAGGCCTTCGACCAGGCCGGAATTGTCCACGGCCTGCTGGGTGATGCCGAACAACAACGCATCGAGCTGGCCCGGGGTGATGTTGGCGGAGAAACCGCCCGAGACGCCCGCAAAGGCGGCGGCGATGCCGGCGATCGGATGGCGCCCGGCGACAGCGTAGAGAATGCCGGCCAGCGGGATCAGGACGACATAGCCGGCGTCTGACGCGTGATTCGAGAGCATTGCGATGAGGGCGACGACCGGGGTCAGGAACGCGGTCGGGGCACCGCGCACGGCGGCCCGCATGCCGCTGGCGAACAGGCCGGAGCGTTCGGCCACACCGGCGCCGAGCATGACCACCAGCACGTAACCGAGCGGGTGGAAGTGGGTGAACGTCTTGGGCATGTCGACCCAGAGGCGCTGCAGGTTTTCGGGCGACAGGAGGCTTGCCGCCGAGATGATGACGGGCGTGCCGTCCTCGGCGGTCTGGGTCGGATGGATGGCGGATACGCCGAGCAGGGCGCAGGCCACGGAGATGGCGATGAGGATCAGGATCAAGTAGAAGAACAGGAAGACGGGGTCAGGCAGCTTGTTGCCCGCGCGCTCCACAAAACCGAGGAAACCTTTCTGCGTTGCCGCAACCGGTGCATCCGTCATTCGTCATCTCCCATCAATCCGGGGCAGAACTGACCGAAGGACGGTGGAATTGGCAAGGGCTTAATCGCGGTAGGGGTGGAATTTGAGGGGCGGGGGCGGCTAGATACTTCCGAGCTGATTTCATTTTCCCGCTCATTCCGGCGCAAGCCGGCACCCAGCGAGGCTGCGTTGCAGCTCGCCTCAAGTCTGGGCCCCGTCTTCCGACGGGATGAGCGGAAAAGAGTTAGCTGGTGTTTTGTATTGAGGGCAGAGCCCCCTCCGTCATTCCGCTACGCGGAATGCCACCTCCCCCGCCAGGGCGAGGGAGGATTACAGCGTGCAGGAATGCGAAATGAGGATTGGTGCAAAGATCGGTCAGTAATTTGATGCACGCAGTATAACTCCGCTTACGGAGGTGTAGCGTTCGGAAGCGCGAAGTATTATACAAAAGCTTGAAGGGGTTGAGGTTTATTTTTCGGGCGGGGTGGATTTTGTAGGCGCAAGTCCGGGCACCTGCCCTGCCCAGCCTTCTCCAGACTGGTTCATCCGTGTGCACTCAATGCACACGGCATGTCGATTCTCTCTCAAAGATTCTCATTTTTTATCATTCCGTGGTGGAGTTTTCTCGCCCCTTATCGCCTTCGCGGCGGCCCGCTCATTTCTGCATGGCGGCTTCTATCTCGGGGCGGTCTTCGGCGGTTTCGAGGTATTTCGGGGTGAGGCGGATGCCGCTTGCCTGTTTGTAGGCATAGCCATAGCCGAGGATGGCGGCGTCGGTGTTCTTGCTGCCCATGAAGGAGATGCCGACGGGGACGCCGTGCACGTCGCCCATCGGGACGGTGAGGTTGGGATAGCCGGCGACCGCGGCGGCCCATCCGGCGCCCGCCCATTCGGGCCAGACATCGCCGTTGACGGGATCCACGCGGGGCGCGACCGGGCCCGAGGGGGCGATGAGGACGGAAACGTTGTGATCGGCCAGCAGCTTGTCGATGCCGTTCTCGCGGGTGGCGGACTGGACCAGCTTGAGGGCGTTCACATAGGCTTCGTCCGTCAGCGGACCAAGGGCGTCCGAGGCTTCGAACAGGTCCTGGCCGAACAGGGCGAGTTCTTCGGCGGCGCGTTCGTTGTTGAAGGCGATGACGTCCGCAAGGGTGCGGGTTGGGACGGCAGGCGGCGCGGCGGCGAGATAGGCGTTGAGGCTGGCCTTGAACTCGTATTCGAGGACGAGCAGCGAGGCGGGCCAGAAACCTTCCGGCGGTTCCAGCCCCTCGACTTCCACGAGTTCGGCGCCCTGCCCCTTCATCACTTCGAGCGCGGCGTCGAAACGGGCGATGATGTCCGGGTTCGAGCCTTGCGCGGCGCGCAGGACGCCGACGCGGACGCCTTTCAGGGCGCCGGGCGTGAGGGCGGCGGTGTAGTCGGTCCCTCCTGGGTCCATCGCGTTCATCAGCATCGCAGCGCCGAGGACGGTGCGATCCATCGGGCCGGCGGTGTCCTGGCTGGGCGAGATCGGGACAATGCCGTCCTGCGGGATGAGGCCGACGGTGGGCTTGAAGCCGACGAGGCCGGTGACGTTGGAGGGGCAGATGATCGAGCCGTTGGTCTCGGTGCCGACGCCGCCGGCGGCGAGCGAGGCGGCGACGGCCGCGCCGGTGCCGGAGCTGGAGCCGCAGGGGTTGCGGTCGAGCATGTGGGGATTGCGGACCTGTCCGCCTACGGAGGACCAGCCGCTGAGCGACTGGTTGGAGCGGAAGTTGGCCCACTGGCTGAGATTGGTCTTGCCGAGGATGATAGCGCCGTGATCGCGCAGGCCGGCCACGAGCGGGCTGTCGCGTCCAGTGAGGTTGCCCTTGAGGGCGAGGGAGCCGGCGGTGGTCGCCATCGGATCGGCGGACTCGATATTGTCCTTCAGGAGTACCGGTATGCCGTCGAGCGGGCCGCGTGCCTGCCCTGCCGACCGGCGGGCATCGCTGGCGGCGGCCTGCGCGAGGGCGTCCGGGTTGACGGCGAGGATGGACTGGAGGCGCGGGCCAGCATCGTCGATGGCCGCGATGCGGTCGAGATAGGCCTGCGTGAGTTCTACGGACGTGATCTCGCCGTTGGCGAGCGCGTCGGAGAGTTCAGGGAGCGTCTTGGCGAGGAGGCCGGTGGCTTCGTAACTGGCGAGGGGCGCGGGGGTGGCGGGTGCGGGCGGGGCTTCGGCAGGCGTGGCGCACGCCGCGAGGGCGAGCGCGCCGAGGGCGGCGATAAGTTTGTGATGCATGGCGCGAGGTCCCCGTTTGCGATGAGGGGGACGGTAGCGGGAACGCGGGACGAGACAAGAGGCGCGAGCCCCCCCGCCTTCGCGGGGGTTAGCGGGAATGACCGACAGAGGGTCCCGGCTCAATCGGCTGCTGCGCAGCCTTTGGCCGGGATGACAGATTCTATCGGGCGAACTTCTTGAATTTCAGGCGCTTCGGGTTGACCGAGTCTTCGCCGAGGCGGCGTTTCTTGTCTTCGAGATAGGACGAGAAATCGCCCTCGAACCATTCGACATGGCTGTCGCCTTCGAAGGCGAGGATGTGGGTGGCCATGCGGTCGAGGAACCAGCGGTCGTGCGAGATGACCACGACGCAGCCGGGGAAATTGTCGAGGCCTTCTTCGAGGGCTTGCAGGGTTTCCACGTCGAGGTCGTTGGTCGGTTCGTCAAGGAGGAGCAGGTTGTGGCTGCCCTTCAGCATCTTGGCGAGGTGGACGCGGTTGCGCTCACCGCCCGAGAGGATGCCGACCTTCTTCTGCTGGTCGGTGCCCTTGAAGTTGAAGGCGCCGACATAGGCGCGTGACATGACGGTGACGCCGCCAAGGTCGATCACGTCGGTGCCGCCGGAGATTTCTTCCCAGACGTTCTTGTTGGCATCGAGCTTGTCGCGGCTCTGGTCCACGTAGCCGATCTTGACCGTCTCGCCGACGCGCATGGCGCCGGTGTCGGGCTTTTCCTGGCCGAGGATCATCTTGAACAGCGTCGATTTACCGGCGCCGTTCGGGCCGATGACGCCGACGATGCCGCCGGGGGGCAGCTTGAAGGAGAGGTTGTCGATCAGGACGTTGTCGCCGAAGGCCTTGGAGAGGTTTTCCGCTTCCAGCACGACGCCGCCGAGGCGGGGGCCGGGCGGGATGCGGATCTGCGAGGTCATCACCTGCTCGCGCTCGGCCTCGGCCGCCATCTTCTCATAGGCGTTGATACGCGCCTTGGATTTGGCCTGGCGGGCCTTCTGGCCGGAGCGGACCCATTCGAGTTCCTTGGCGAGGGTGCGCTTGCGGCCGACATCGTCGCGCGCCTCTTGCTCCATGCGTTTCGCCTTCTGCTCGACCCAGCCGGAATAGTTGCCCTGGAACGGGTTGCCGCGGCCGCGGTCGAGTTCGAGGATCCAGTTGGTGATGTCGTCGAGGAAGTAGCGGTCGTGCGTGACGAGGATGACGCAGCCGGGGAAGTTGATCAGGAAGTTCTGCAGCCAGGCGACGGTTTCGGCGTCGAGGTGGTTGGTCGGTTCGTCCATCAGGATCATGTCGGGCTTCGACAGGAGCAGCTGGCAGATGGCGACGCGGCGGACTTCGCCGCCTGAGAGGGTGGTGACGTCGGCGTCGTTTTCCGGGCAGCGCAGGGCGTTCATCGCCATCTCGATCTTGGAATCGATGTCCCAGGCATTGGCGGCGTCGATCTGCTCCTGCAGCGCGGTCATCTGCTCCATCAGCTCGTCGGAATATTCCTCGCCGAGCTTTTCGGAGATCGCGTTGAACTGGTCGACCATGATCTTTTCGGGACAGGTCGCGGCGATGTTGTCGAACACGTTTTTCGTGGGGTCGAGCTTCGGCTCCTGCGGGAGGTAGCCGACCTTGACGCCCTCGGCGGCCCAGGCCTCGCCGACGAAGTCCTGATCGACGCCGGCCATGATGCGCAGGAGGGTCGATTTACCCGAGCCGTTGACACCGACGACGCCGATCTTGGCATCCGGCAGGAAGTTCAGGTGGATGTTTTCAAACACCTTCTTGCCACCGGGATAGGCCTTGGTGAGGCCCTGCATGTGAAAGACGAACTGGGGACCGGCCATGGGCGGAGGTTCCTTTGCAGGCATGAAAACGGGATCAGCGCGCGATGTGACGCGCCGCGCGGCGAAGATCAAGCGCTAAGCGCTGGCGGCGTCAGGGCGCGGGGGTGAAGCCTTTGGTGAGGCGGCCTTCGGCGATGAGGGCTTTGATATGGTCGCCGTCATGGGCGGGGATGACGGCGAGGTCCGGGTTGGCGGCCATCAGGTCGTAGAGGGCGCGCAGCTGGGCCTTGACGGCGGAGCGGTCCTCGTTGGGGTCGAAGACGATGTACTGGGTGAGGACGGGGCGCGTGGTGAGGGTTTCGACGGCGCCGAGCGACCAGGCGACATCGCCGATGAGCAGGAACTCGCCGCCGTCCTGCAGGCGGATGTAGACCAGCTGGCTGCCGGGGGTGTGACCGGGGACCGGGATAACGATGACGCCGGGGGCGACCTGCTGGACGCTGCCATCGAGGCGGGGGACGAGATCGGCGATGGCGGGATCAAGGGTGCCGCGGGCGAAGATCGGCATGGCGGCGATCTGGGGTGCGTTGAGGACAAGCCGGGGGGCGAGGGCTTCCGGGTCCGGGTGGCGGGCGACGGCCATGACGTGGTCGAGGTGCTCGTGGGTCAGCAGGACCTGATCGGCGGCGAGCATGGCGGCGGTGAGCGTATCGTAGGCGGCGGGGTCGAAGGCCCAGTCGGTTTCGGACTGTTTCATGCCGGCGGCGGTTTCGGCGTCGATGGCGCCATCGATGATGAGGGTCTTGTCCGGCCAGACGATCTGGACGGAATTGTAAGTCGTGTTCCAGTCGGTGCCGAAGCCGCCGGCGCGGGCGGCGAAGCCGGGGGCCTTGTCGCGGCCGATCTCTAGCACGCGGATTTCGGTGGGGAGCTGGGAGGTGTCGGAGGGGAGCTGCGCGCGCCAGTCTTCGAAGGAGAGGAGCCCGGGGGCTTCGGCGGGGGCCTTGGAGTCGGCCAGCATCAGCCACCAGAAGGCGCCCGCGAGCACGGCGGCGAGAACCGCGGCAACGATCAAGATGGTACGAAGCATGAGCTGGCCCTCCCCGAGACAGGCGGTCAGGAAATCACACCCGGCGTGCGGAAGGGAAGAAAAATCGTTACGGCATTCGCCGTGCCATAAGGTGACAGGGGCGAAATCCCGGTTAGTGTCTGCCGCTTGAGGGAGAGACGACATGCCTGCCTTCCAGCCGACTGCCGCGCAGTTCCGTGCATTCCGGGATGACCCGCATGACGGGCCCGTGGCGCAGGTGAACCTGCTGAAGTTCCGGATCAAGGCAGAGTATCCGCCGGGGGATCCGGAACATGGAACGGACATCAGCGGGCGCGAGGCGTATGCGCGGTATTCGGAGGCGTTCTCGGCGGCGATGGAAGAGGTCGGCGGCACCACGCTGCTGCTGGGCGATACCGAGCGCTACTTCATTGGAGGCGGAGATTGGGACGGGGTGCTGGTGAACCAGTTCCCGAACCGGCAGGCGTTCATCGCCACGCTGAACCACAAGGACTACAAGGAGATGGCGCGTCACCGCGAGGCAGGCTTGCTGTGCCAGGAACTGATCGTAACGCGGCCCACATGGGCGGGAGGAAAAAAGACATGAGCAGATACGAAGTCTATGGCGCGCTGGGGTCTCCCTATTCGCTGAAAGTTCGCGCGGCGCTGCGGGCGAAGCGTTTGCCGCACACCTGGACCGGGATGACGGCGGAGGACCGGGGGCGCGTGATGCCGAACGTCAAGGCGCAGGTAATCCCGGTGATCCGCACGCCGGATGGCAGCTGGACCAACGACTCGACGCCGTTCCTGCTCGGCCTTGAAGGCGAAGGGCGGGCGCTGGTGCCGGCGGAGGCGAAGCTGCAGTTCGTCTGCCTTCTGATCGAGGACATGGCGGACGAGTGGTTCATGAAGGCGATGTTCCACTACCGCTGGGCCTATCCGGAAGACGCCGAATGGTGCGCCAACTGGATCATGTTCGACTCGCTGCCGAATGCGGGGCGCGAAGGCGTCGAGCGCAACGCGGCGATGATCCGCTCACGGCAGATTTCGCGGATGGCGCTGGTGGGCTGCACGCCCGAGACGGCGCCGGTGATCGAGGCGAGCTGGAAGCGGACGAACAAGGCGCTGGAAGGCATGGCGACGGGGCCGACGCGGTTCCTTTTCGGGGACCGGATCTCGCTGGCTGACATCGCACTTTACGGGCAACTGAAGGTGATGAGCGTCGACCCGACGCCGATGGCGTGGCTACGGGCCGAGACGCCTTACCTCTATCGCTGGCTGGATCTTGCCGATGACGCGAGCGGGCTGGAGGGCGAGTGGCTGGAGCCGGGCGCGGCGATTGCCACGGCGCCGGTGAAGGCGCTGCTGGCGCAGGCGGGCGATACCTACATGCCCTTCCTGAAGGCGAACGCCGAGGCGCTGGCCGCCGGGGCCGACACCTTCGAGGTCACACTGGAAGGCGCGCGCTACGCGCAGGGCGTGTTCAAGTACCAGGCGAAGTGCCTCGACACGTTGCGAGCGGGGTGGAACGCGCTGAGCGCAGATGATAGAGCCACGCTGCGCGGGTTGATCGGCGAAGGAGCCGCCATTCTTGACTGATCCCTATTCCCCCATTTCGCGGCTGTTGCATCACCGCACGCAGCGTCTGGCCAAAGGCGAGCCGGTGGCGTTGCCGATTGTGGCCGCCTCTACGTTCCATCAGCCGGGTGATCCGGACGGCACGCATTTCTATGGCCGCAACGGGAACCCGACGGTCGAGGAAGTGGAAGAGGAAATCGGCCTCGTCGAGGACGCCGATGTGGTGCTGTTTCCATCCGGCATGTCGGCGATTGCGGCGGTGTTCTATGCGCACCTGCGGCCGGGTGACCGGGTGCTGGTGCATGCGGACGGCTATTACAATGCGCGGGGACTGCTGGCGGCGCAGTTCGAGCCGATGGGCGTGCACGTGCAGACGGTGGCGACCTCGGACTTTGCGGCGGCGGAGTTTACCGGCGTGAAGCTGGCGTTGATCGAGACGCCGTCCAACCCCGGCCTTGATGTGTGCGACATCGCGGCGGTGGCGGCGAAGGCCAAGGCGGCGGGCACGATCCTGATGGCGGACAATACGACCGCGACGCCGCTGTGCCAGCGCCCGCTGGATCTGGGGGCGGACATTTCGATCATGGCCGATACCAAGGCGATGGCCGGGCATTCGGACCTTCTGGCCGGTCATGTGGCGAGCCGGAGCGAGGCGCTGATGGCGCCGGTGCGCACCTGGCGGCGGCTGGCCGGCGCGGTGGTGAGCCCGTTCGATGCCTATCTGCTGCACCGCGGCCTCGAGACGCTGGAGCTGCGCGTGGCGCGGGCGAATGCCAATGCGATGGCGATTGCGACGGCGTTGTCGGGAGATCCGCGCGTGTCGGGCCTGCGCTATCCGGGGCTCGCGAGCGATCCGGCGCACGGCGTGGCGCGGCGGCAGATGAAGGGCTACGGGCCGATCGTCAGTTTCTGCCTCGAAAGCCGGGAGGCAGCGGAAGGGTTCATCGCGCGCCATCCGCTGGCGGCGGCGGCGACCAGCTTTGGCGGGGTGCATTCCAGCGCCGAGTGCCGGATACGGTGGGGCGACGCGGTGCCGGAGGGCTTTATCCGGTTTGCCTGCGGGATCGAGCCGGTCAGCGATCTGGTCGCGGCAACGCTTTCAGCGCTCGACGCTTGATTTTACAGGCCTGCGGACTGTTCATGACAGGCGAGTCACGCTGGTATAGTGCTTGCAGCCAGGGGCCGGGAACCTGATCATGCGCCGTATAAGTATAGTTCTTTTCTTCATTCTGCTGATTGGCGGCATCTATGGATGGTTCGCCCTGCGGCAGCCGCCGAAACCGCTGGAGATTTCGGAACCTGTCCGGATTCACCAGGGCATCGTGATCGGCGGCATTGACCGCGACGACCCGGATATCCGCCTGTTCAACGGCATTCCCTACGCCTCCGCCAGGCGCTGGAGCCCGCCGGGACCGCCGGTGCAATGGGGTGCGACCTCGCGCGACACGCGCGAATTCGGGCCGGAATGCCTCCAGCCGCGCACCCGGTATGGCAGTTTCGTCAACCAGATCATCGACGGGCTCGGCCTGTCTTTCTTTGAGCGGTCGGCCGCACGGGTGGTCATTTCGGCGCAGGAGACGCCGCCGGAGTCGGAAGACTGCCTGCTGCTGAACGTGCGGACCGGCAATCTCAAGGGCACGGAAAAGCAGCCGGTCATGGTCTGGCTGCATGGCGGGTCGCACCAGTACGGGTCCGGCTCGCAGGCGATTTACCAGTCGAATGCGCTGGTCAAGAAAGGCGTCGTGCTGGTCACGATCAACTACCGTCTTGGCGCGCTGGGCTACCTTGCCCATCCGGCGCTGACGGAGGAAGCGGGCACGTCCGGCAATTACGGCCTGATGGATCAGGCGGCGGCGCTGGTCTGGGTGCGCGACAATATTTCGGCGTTTGGCGGTGATCCCGGCAATGTGACCGTGTTCGGCGAAAGCGCCGGGGCGCAGTCTATCACGGAGCTGATGGCGTTTCCGGCGGCCGACGGATTGTACCACAAGGTGATCCTGCAGAGCGGCGCGAGCACGGGCAATGTGCTGCATCTGAAACGCTCGCCTTTCGCCGGTATCCTGAGCGCCGAGGAAGCGGGCGCCGAGTTCCTGTCGACGCTGGCGCCGAAGGCGGCGACCGCGAAAGACCTGCGTGCGATTCCGGCGGCTGCGATCATTTCGCGCTCCGATGCGCGCTCCGATCTCAATGGCTATTTCCTGCCGGTCGTGGACGGGCGCAACGTGCCGCGTTCGATCGGCGCCGCGTTCCGCGACGGGGCCGCGCCGAGCGTGCCGATGCTGGCCGGATACAATGCAGATGAAGGCTCGCTGTTCTACGACATGTTCCAGTCGCCCACGGTCCTCCGCCCCCGGATGACCGGTACGCTGGAAGAGCGCGAAGGCGCGCTGGCGAGCGTGTTCGGGCAGAACCCCGCCAAGGCGCTGCAGGCGCTCTACGGCATGGACACGCTAGAGACCTGGGACAAGGGCGCGACCGACATGCTGGGCGATGACATGTTCGGGGTGCACATGCGGTTTGTGGGCCGGCAGAACGCACAGTCCGGCGCGCCGACCTGGCTCTACCATTTCACGCGCGTGCCGCCGTCGAAAAAGCAGACCATCGGCGCGTTCCACGCAGCCGAAATCTCCTTTGTGTTCGACAGCCACATGCGCGGTATGAAGATCACCGAGAGCGACCGGAAGCTGACCGAGCGGATGGTGAGCTACTGGACCAATTTTGCCCGCACCGGAAATCCCAATGGCGAAGGCCTGCCGGCCTGGCCGGTGACGGATTCGGAAGGCGATGTCTGGATGAAGCTGGACGCGAAGCCGGAGCCGATCGAGGGCCTGCGGGCGCGCAAGCTGGACATCCTCGAAGAAGCGCTGCGCAGCCGGATTGACCAGATGGCCGGGCCGCCGCCTGCCCCGCCGCCGCCGCCCGAGCCGGAAACGCTGGAGCCCACCGTTCCGGCGATCCTGGCCCTGCCCGTTTCAGGCGGTGAGTAGGATCCGGCAGATTTCGACCAGGCCGGCCTGATCGATCTCGTCAAAGGCGTCGTATTCGGTGGAGTCGACGTCGAGGACGGCGGCGAGTGTGCCGTCCGCCTTGAAAACCGGCACGACGATTTCCGAATTGGACGCGGAGTCGCAGGCGATATGGCCGGGAAATTCGTGGACGTCCGGCACGATGATCGGCTCGCGGGTCGCGGCGACGTGGCCGCAGACGCCCTTGCCGAACGGGATGCGCAGGCAGCCGAGCGTGCCCTGATAGGGGCCGACGACCAGTTCGTTCGGTTTCAGCGGGTCGACCAGATAGAAGCCGGTCCAGAAAAAGCGGGGCTTGAAGGCGAGGGTCAGCAGGCAGGCGGCGCTGGCATAGCGGGCCGTTTCGGAGGTTTCCCCCGCCACGACGCTGGCGATTTCCTCGGTGAGCTGGCGGTATGCCTCTGCCTTGTCCATATCCTGCCTCTCTGCGGTCATGCGCGGCCTGTAACGCCGGATTGCACCCTACCGCAAGTGCCCGTTGAAGGGCGCGGCGACCTCTGAAATAGTCTACCAGCGGGACGTGCAGTGGAATCGCGAGGAGGACCGGTCCTTGATGAGCAGGTTGAGGACGCCTCTGGGTGCGCTGGCCCTCTGCCTGTTGCTGACGGTGCCGGCGCACGCGCAGCTCGAGCCCGACGCCTCTTTCATTGAAGAGCCGCCCTTCGAAGACTTTGGACCGACGGCAGATGCCGGCGAGGACGCGCCCGCGGTCGAGACGGACCTGGCCGCCGTTGACCGGGCGCATGCGGTCTACCTGGCGGACGGCGAACTGCAGCTGGAGCGGCCGGAAGAGGATCTAGACATTCCGGAGCCGTCCCCGCCGCCTGGATGGCTGCGGGCGTTCGCGGAGTTCCTGCAAGCGCTGGGGCCCCTCTTCCAGGTCGTGTTCTGGATCGCTGTGGGTCTGATTGTGGCCGGGCTGCTCTATTTCCTGTTCGGCGAGGCCATCCGTATGCGGTTTGGCGGAAAGAAGCCGCCGAAGGACAAGCGCGAGGACGATGTGCTGCAGGATTTGAGGCCGGACGCCGCCGCGGCGCGGTCCCTGCTCGAGGAGGCCGATGAGTTGGCGCGGCAGGGTCGGTTTGCCGAGGCGGTGCACCTGCTCCTCTTCCGTTCCATCGAAGACCTGCAGGTGCGTATCGAGGGCGGCGTGCCGACCTCGCTGACGGCGCGCGAGATCGCCGGGCTCGGCAAGCTGCCGGAGCGCGCCAAGCGCGGGCTGAAGCCGATCATCCAGGTGGTCGAGCGCAGCTTTTTCGGCGGACGCGCGGTGGACGAAGGCGGCTGGCAGGAAGCGCGGCGCAGCTATGAAGACTTTGCGTTTGGCGAGGCCTGGGCATGAGCGGCGCGCCTTCCTCTTCCCCCTTCTCGACCCGCGTGGTGGCGATCCTGATCGCGGTGGCGGCGATCTCGTTTGGCGCCGTGCTGGTGATGGCGGGCTGGGCGCCGGAGCTGCGCGACCGCAACCGCGCGGGCGATCATCCGTACTCGACATCGGCGCTGGGCTATAATGGCTTCGTGCGGCTGCTGGAGGATGCCGGCCATCCGGTGAAGGTTTCGCGGCTGGAGAGCGATCTGGAGTCGCGCGGCTGGGGGCTGATGATCGTGACGCTGCCGGCCTATGGCAATTTTTCGGTACTGGATGACCGGGTGTTCCAGCCCGCGACGCTGGTGGTGTTGCCGAAATGGACGGGGCGCACCGATCCGCTGAATGCGGCGCGCCAGGCCGACACGCGCTTCATCGAAGCGCGGGACCTGAACGACCAGCTGAGCGTGCCTTATCCGGATGCGGAGATCCTGCGGGTGCGCGTTCCGGACAGTATCGAGACGCCGTTCGGCGCGGCGCCGATCAAGCCGGATGTGCGCCTGCAGCTGATCAAGGCGGCGTCACTCGAAACCATCATCGCGGTCGAGGATGGCGCGCTGCTCGCGTATGATCCGGCGCGCAGCCTGTACATTCTGAGTGACCCGGACGTGTTCCACACCTTCGGGCTGGCGCAGCGCGAAAACGCGCGCTTTGCCGTGCAGCTGGTGGATTTCCTGCGCTACGATACCACCGAGCCGATCCTTCTGGACGCGACGCTGCACGGGTTCGAGCGCTCCGAGAACCTGCTGAAGATGATGTTCAGTGTACCCTATGTCGGCGTGACGCTGGTAGCGCTGGCGGCGGCGTTGCTTCTGGGCTGGGCGGCGACGATAAGGTTCGGGCCGCCGCTGGTGGAGGCACGCGCCATTGCGCTCGGCAAGCAGGCGCTGGCGGACAATTCGGCGGGGCTGGTGGCGATGGCGCGGCGCGAGGCGCGGATGGCGCCGGGCTTCCTGGCGCTGGTGCGACGCCGTCTGGCCCGGGAGATCGGCGCGCCGCGCACGCTGACCGAGGCGCAGGTGTCCGACATGTTCGACCGGCTGGGGCCGGACGCGGAAACGGGCCGCGTCTTTTCGCAGATGGAAGCGGATCTGAAAGAGCCCGCCACAAGCCGCGACGACCTGCTTACCAAGACAAGGGCGCTGTATCGCTGGCGCAAGGAAATCATCAGGAGAACACTTCATGAGCGTAACTGAAATCCGCAACCTTGCAGACCGTATCCGAAGCGAGGTGCGCAAGGCGATTGTCGGCCAGGATGCGACCGTGGACCTTCTGCTGGTCGCGCTGTTTTCGTCCGGGCACGTCCTTCTTGAAGGCGCGCCGGGCACGGCGAAGACGCTGCTGGCGCAGTGTTTTTCCAAGGCGATTTCGCTGCAGTTCGGCCGTATCCAGTTCACACCGGACCTGATGCCAGGTGATGTTCTGGGTACGAACCTGTTCAACTTCCAGACCAACCAGTTCAGCCTGACCAAGGGACCAATCTTCACCGACATCCTGCTGGCCGACGAGATCAACCGCACGCCGCCGAAGACGCAGGCCGCGCTGCTGGAGGCGATGCAGGAGCGCAAGGTGACGATCGACGGGGTCAGCTATGGGCTGAACCCGCGCTTCACGGTGATCGCGACGCAAAATCCGATCGAACAGCAGGGTACCTATCCGCTGCCGGAAGCGCAGCTTGACCGGTTCCTGTTCAAGCACACGCTGGATTATCCGAGCCGTGAGGAAGAGCTGAAGATCGTGGCGCAGCACGGCACGCGCACGGGGATGAAAACGCCGGATGCGTTCGGTATCCAGGCGGTGATCTCGCCGGCCGAGCTGGACGCCGCTGTCGATGCCGTCGCCGCGGCGCGGATCAATAACGACATCATCGCCTATATCGTCGATCTGGTGCGCGCGACGCGCACGAGCCCGGCGCTGGAGACCGGGGCCAGTCCGCGCGCGGCGGCAGCTCTTGCGACGGCGTCGCGTGCCGGCGCCGCGCTGGACGGGCGCGACTTCGTGATCCCGGACGATGTGAAGACCCTTGCCCTGCCGACGCTGCGCCACCGCGTGCTGCTGTCGCCGGCGGCCGATATCGAGGGGCGTACGACGGAAGAAACGCTGCTGGCCATCATCGAACAGACGGCGGCGCCCCGGTGATCTCCCCCACCCTCCGCGCGATCTTCCTGATGCTGCTCGGGCTGCCCATCCTGGTGGCCATCGCGCTGCTGGCGCCGGAGCTGTGGATCGTGTCGGCGGGATGGATCGCGGGCGTCAGCGCGCTGATTGCGGTTGATACGCTGCTGGGCGCTTCGGTGCGCCACTATTCGGCGAAGGTCAGCCTGCCGCCGCTACTGTATGTTGGCAGCGCAGATGATATGCAGCTTGATCTCGAATTTGCGGAAGGGCCGTTGCCAGCGAGGATAGAGATTCAATTGGAGACCAATGCCCTGCTCGGCACGCAGGCGCCGCAGGGGCTGCGCGGCTGGGATGGGCGGAACCGTCCGCATACGATCAGTGTCACACCGTCGCGGCGCGGGGTGGCGAAGGTGGTGCGGCTGTGGAGCCGCTGGCAGGGGCCGCTCGGGCTGATCCAGAAGCGGCATATCCAGCCGTTCGATCTCGACGTGCCGGTGACGCCGAATGTGCGCTGGGTGCGCGACGAGGCGATCCGGCTGTTCTCGCGCGACGCCGAGTTCGGCATCAAGACACAGATCGAGCGCGGCGATGGCAGCGAGTTCGATGCGCTGCGCGAATTTTCCTCGGGAATGGACCGGCGGGCGATCGACTGGAAACACTCGGCGCGGCACCGCCACCTGCTGGCCAAGGAATTCAAGACCGAGCGCAACCACAATATCGTGTTCGCCTTCGACACCGGGCGGCTGATGAGCGAGCCGCTGGGCGGGGTGCCGAAGATCGACCGGGCGGTGACGGCGGGCCTGCTGCTCGCCTATGTCTCGCTGCGCAACGGCGACCGGACGATGCTGTATGGCTTCTCCGAACGTCCCGGCCTCAACAGCGGCTTCCTGACCGGCACGAGCAGCTTTCCCAAGGCGCAGGCAATGGTCGCGGAGCTCGAATACTCCGAGGACGAAGCAAATTTCACGCTCGCCCTCTCGAACCTCGGAGCGCAGTTGCAGCGGCGCAGCCTGATCATCATCTTCTCCGACTTCGTGGACACAATTTCCGCCGAGCTGATGCTGGAGAACGTCAAGCGCCTGACCGACCGCCATCTCGTCCTGTTTGCGACCTTCGAGGATGCGGCGCTGTCGCAGATGGCGGATGCGCCGCCCGACACTGCGCAGGATGTGGCGCGCGCGGTGATTGCCGATACGCTGCTGGCAGAGCGCGATGTCGTGTTCCGGCGCCTGCAGCGCCTCGGCGTGCAGATCATCGAGACAACACCTGAGGCGTTCAGCGCCGAGCTTGTCTCGCGCTATCTCCAGATCAAGCAGAGGGACATGCTGTGACGGACCTTCTGAAATCCTACCGCTTCCGCGAAGAACGCCAGGGCGACTGGAAACGGCTCGACCTGATCCTGACCAAGGCCGAGAATGGCGGGGTGAAGAACCTCACCGACGAGCAGATGCTCGCGCTGCCGCGTCTCTACCGGCAGGCGGTCTCGTCGCTGTCGGTCGCGCGCTCCATCTCGCTGGACCAGAACGTCATCAATTATCTCGAGAGCCTGTGTACGCGGGCCTACTTCTTCGTCTATGGCGCGCGCACGACGCTGGGCGAGCGGATGATGCAGTTCCTGCGGCGCGACTGGCCGGCGGCTGTGAGCCAGTCGGTATGGACGACACTGCTCGCGGCCTTCTTCTTCTTCGGCGGCTGGGCGCTCGCCTTCTTCCTCTGCCTGCAGGACATGGAATGGTTCTGGACCTTCCATGGCCAGAATTTCTTCGATGGGCGCAACCCGGATGCCACGGTCGAGTATCTGCGAAGTACGATCTATACGGATGAAGGCACGACCGGAGACGGCGAGCTTACGGCGTTCTCGAGCTTCCTGTTCAACAACAATGCGCAGATCGCTTTGTTCGCCTTTGCGCTGGGGTTTGCGTTCGGTATCCCGACCGCCTGGCTGCTTGTTTACAACGGCGTGATGATCGGCTCCCTCTATGCCGTGTTCTGGGAAAAGGGGCTCGGCTACGAATTCACCGGGTGGCTGATGATCCATGGGGTGACCGAGCTATTCGCCATCGTGCTGGCGGGCGCGGCGGGCTTTGTGATCGGCGGCGCGGTGGCCTTCCCCGGTGGGCGAACCCGCCTCGCCTCGGCGCGGGCGGCGGGCCAGAAGGCGGCGACGATGGCGATGGGCTGCGTCATCATGTTGATCATCGCGGCGCTGCTGGAAGGATTCGGCCGTCAGCTGATCAATTCAGACACTGTGCGCTACGCCGTCGCCGGCAGTACGCTGGCGCTGTGGCTGGTGTATTTCTATGCGCCGCGGAAGGCGCCGGACGCATGACCGCCACGCCGCCCCTCAAGCCGGTGAACACCGGCCGCCGCCCCGGCATCAGCATGGAAGCCGCCGTGCAGCGCCGGGCCCGGCTTGCGGAGGAAATGCGCGTTGCCAAGATGGTGCGGCGCCTCGTGACGCCTGAGGGCGCGGCGATCCAGCTGAAGCTTGGCAGCGCGTCCGAGCGGGCGGGCGCGTTCATGATCGACATCGCGATCCAGTGGGCCATCGTGATTGCCACGCTGCTCGGTCTCACCTTCGTGGCCGGGGCGCTCAACCCCGGCAGCGCCAATATCGCCTTTGCCTTCTGGCTGGTGTTTTTCTTCTTTGTGCGGAACTTCTATTACATCTTCTTCGAGATCGGGCAGCGCGCAGCAACGCCCGGCAAGCGCATACTGGGGCTGCGCGTTGCCTCGCGCGATGGCGGGCGGCTGACCGCCAACTCCGTGTTGGCGCGCAACTTCATTCGCGAAATCGAGATCGGCCTGCCCTTCCAGTTCGCGCTGATGGGGGGCGACCAGTTCGGTGCCTGGATGGCGCTGTTCGGCCTGCTCTGGTCTGGCGTGTTCCTGCTGTTCCCGATCTTCAACAAGGACAAGATGCGCGTCGGAGACCTGATTGCCGGCACCTGGGTGATCAAGGCGCCCAAGGCGAAACTGATGGACGACATCACCTCGAGCGCGGCGCGGCCGGATGTCTCGTCCCGCTTCGCTTTCACGACGGCGCAGACGGAGGCCTATGGCATCCACGAACTGCATGTGCTGGAAGACGTGCTTCGCCAGTCCACACCCGAAATCAAGGCGCAGGTGGCGACCCGCATCCGCGCCAAGATCAGCTGGGTACGGACGGAAGGCGAGACGGACCTGGTGTTTCTGGAGGCGTATTACGCCGCGCTGCGGCGGCGTCTTGAGCAGCGCATGCTGCTGGGTGAACGCAAGACCGACAAGTTCGACGTGCGCTGACGCGTCAGCGCAGGACGACTCCCAGCCGCTTGCGAAGGAAACGGCCGGAAGAGGCCAGCCAGGCCGGGCGCGATTGCGGGTCCATCTTCCAGCGCAGGAGCTGGCGGCGGAGTCCAGCAGGGGCGAGACCCATGATCATCCACCAGGCCTGACGCGCCGTTCTGGCGCGCGCGCCCTCGCCTTCCAGGACCACGGACTTGGCGAGCTTCACGACCTGGCCGATGGAATCGCCGGCGACCGGGTGATGTTCCGGCGCAAATGACAGGGAGATGAGCCGGTCGTTGAGATGCAGGAGGTCTGCATCGCCGAGCGTTGGGACCACCGGGAGACCCAGCCGGCCTGCGTGGTCCCGGATAGCCTCATAGCGATTGAAATCATGCTGCAGGCCCTTGCGCGCGCGGGCCCCGAAATCCGCCTGTGATTTCCAGTTCTGCGCGGCGTGAAGGCGGTAAGCCGAGAGCGTATCTTCATGGGCGCGGGTTGGGCCGTACAGCGGGATCACCGACACGAGATAGCCTTCGGCGCTGATGCGGTATTGTTCCGTGCTGATCGGCATGACCTTCTCAAGGCCCTCACGGGCGAAGATCAGGCCGGACGTCACGTTGGTCGCGTAGCGCCCCTGCTCGCGGAGCTGGCGTGAAATGTCGCCTGCCGCGAGCGGAATTTGCGGCGCCGGGTGAATGCCGGCGAGCGCGCCCGTCTCGTCGGAATAGCGCATCCGGTAGTGATAGATCAGCACGCCGGGCTCGTAGCGCGACAGCGCCTGTTTCAAGGCGCCCGGCAGCACGAAGTCATCGGCGTCGAGGAAGTAGATGAGATCGCCGGTCGCCTGCGCGAAGGCGGCATTGAAGCTGGCGGCGACACCCTGGTTTACCGGCTGAAAGATCGGGGTGATCTGGCTGCCATAGGCGCGCATCACATCGCGGGAATTGTCGGTCGAACAATCATCCACAACGATGATCTGTGCACCGACGTTTTCAGCAATCACGCTGTCGATCGCCGCCGGCAGGTAACGGCCATAATTGTAGCAACCGATGATGACGGTGAGCTTTGGCGCTGCGGGGCTTGCCCCGGCGCCCGTTGGTCTTTGTGCGTCTGAAGGGAGCGGGGTGTCCATCATCTTACATCGCGCGGCGGCAGCGTCCGCCTAGCTATCCGTCAACGCAGGGTGCTCATGGGCCCAGTCGGCCTCATGCCAGGCGAGCGCTGTGCGGATGATGTTGTCGATGCCGGAGCGGCTGGCGACCCAGCCGAGTTCGCGTTTTGCCTTGTCGGGCAGCGCGATCAGGCGGCCCGGATCGCCGGGACGGCGCGGACCGTAACGGCGCGGGATCTTGCGGTTCGTCGCGCGCTCCACGGCGGCGACGACTTCGGCCACGCTGGTGCCGCGCCCGGTGCCGAGGTTGTAGGCGGCCGAAGCGGCGCCGTGCTCCAGCGCGTTCAGCGCGCGCAGGTGCGCTTCGGCGAGATCTTCGACGTGGATGTAATCGCGGATCGCGGTGCCGTCCGGCGTGTCGAAATCGCTACCGAGGATCGTGAACTCATAGCCTTCGTCATAGGCACCTTTCAGCGCGAGCGGGATCACGTGCGTTTCGCAGGCATGACGCTCGCCGGTCTTGCCGTCGCGGTCCGCGCCGGCAGCGTTGAAGTAGCGCAAGGGGATCGAGCGGATGCCGTGGGCCTTGTCGAAATCGCTGAGGATACGCTCCACCATCAGTTTCGACATGCCATAGGGATTGATCGGATTCTGCGGATGCAGTTCATCGATCGTCTCTCTGGTCGCATTTCCAAAAGTGGCACAAGTCGAGGAGAAGATGAGATAGCCGGTGGCGTGCTTACGCATTGCTTCGAGGAGGTTGAGCGTCGCGAGCGTGTTGTTGCGGTAGTAGATCGACGGTTCACGGACGGATTCGGCGACGAGCGCGGAGCCGGCAAAGTGCGCCACGGCGTCCGGTTTCACCTGCGCGAATGCGGCCTCAAGATCAGCCGGGTTCTGAAGATCGCCTTCGAACAAGGGACCCCACCTTACCAGGTCGCGCCAGCCGGTGGACAGGTTGTCGAACACGGTGACCTGCCAGCCTGCTTCCGCAAAGGCACGGCAGCAATGACTGCCGACATAGCCCGCCCCGCCCGTGACCAACAATTTTCCTGGCATGACGAGGCCTCCTGAGCAGAAATCGAAATGGCGCGCCCAAACCGGCACGCCCACACTTATGATTGTCTATATGCAAAGTTCGGTCCGCATCGCCAGCCATGCGTGCTGGCTTTCGGACGGCCCGTCAGCCGAAAACGGAAACGGCGCCCCAGATGATCGCTGCCCAGAGACCTGCGCTGAGCCCGATAATGGTCACGAGCCTCAGCCAGACAGGCCATTTGCCTTCGCTGTAATCGTTCATGACGACATGGTCTGCCCGTGCGGGCATCCTGACTTGCGAACTGAAAACGCGGCTATCTACTGGAATCATGGGATCGGTACTCGGCATCTCGGGCCACTAAAGCGTGCAAGACTTAACGTGGCGTTTAAGCGGAACGCGGCATGGTACTGAACGCGATATGAAGATTATCGGTGGAATCAGGCACAAATCCGGCGAGCTTTGGACCATTGATGATTTTTCGCTGCGCGGAGCCGTGTGCCCGCGGATGTACCGGGGCATGTTTTGCCTTTGTGAGATTTGGAGTTTTCACTTAACCGCGTGGGAGCTGCCCAAATTTCGTGCACCTTCAGGGTGCCGCAGTTCGAAGTTTTTTTGGCGTGCGACCGCGGTGCAACGGCTCCATGATCGTCAGGCTGCGGTATTTTCCGCAAGGCTTCGCGCCACTATTTCGGCGAGAAATCCCCGCGGCTGGATGAACGTGTCATCCGGCAAGCGCGCGAGCGCGCCGGCCCGCGCGGCGATCGGGTGCCGGTCCGCCATCAGTTGGCGGAGAAGATCCGGGAGCGAACGATCCAGCGGCTCGTCGATGAGGAAGCCGCAGTCGTGACGGGCGATCCAAGCCGCCGTTTCGGTGCCTGAGGGCGCGATGGAAGGCGTGCAGTAGTATCCGCCTTCATATATGCGGTTAGGCAACAGCCAGACGGAATTGTAACCGGCTTCCATGAAGTCGCCGGCCCAGACAACATCCAGTTTGTCGTAGATGCCCGCCAGATCTTCCGGCGAGCGATAGCGGCCGAAAAAGGTCATGTTGGGCCGCGCGTCGATCAGAGGTTCGAAGACCGGAATCTCAGTCCGTGACGGCACGCCGTGAAGGCGCACTTCAAGCTGATCCGAAAATTGATCCGCCAACTGACAAAGGAGTTCGAAGGACCGCTTGCAGCGAAGGTTACCTACCCAGCCGAGGCGCAGCGGTTGGGCGGCGTCGGGAACCGGAACCCCTGGCCGCGCGCCGTACGCGGCGCCCGGGGCCAGGCGGTTCTCGACGAGGAAGGCGCGGTAGTCGCCCGCGTAGTGCTTTTCGAAGTGGTTGCGGATGAAGCCGGGCGACGACACGACAAGGCCCACCGTGCGCTTCAGCAGGCTGTGTTCCAGCCAGCGCATCGCTTTGCCGATGACGTCCGGCCGCGTCAGCAGGCGGTGAACATCGAGGCTTTCATAGATGACCGGCGTATCCAGTCCGGCATGGCGCTTCGCGAGGAATGCGCAGGCCAGCATGTCGAGATTTCGGGCGTAGATCACATCCGCGCCGGCCAGTTTTCCGCGGTTCGCGGCGGCGAGGCGCGCGCCGGCGAAGACTTGCCGGATACGTTGCACGAAGGCGCCGTCCCGCGTCTCGCCGAGGTCCACATTGTCCCAGTCGAGCCTGCCCGGATCGCGGCGGCGCATCATGAACCCGGTAACATGCAGGCCATCATCCAGGAAACCGCGAACGCGGCGGCGCACGGCAGCGTCGGCGGCGTCATGACCGAAAAATGCGATCCGGGTCATCCTGCGCGTCCTGTCTGCCCTGTCATGAAAAGGGTATTGCTCCGTCTACGAAGCAATGCCGAAATCCACGCTGGCCCCGCTTACTCTGCGGAGATCCGGTCGACCGGCTCGCTCCGGCCCGTAGCCTTGGTCGGCGGAACCTGGACGGCAACCGTGCCCTTGAGGCCTTTCGCGTTCGTCTTCGACTTGGCCTTGTCGCCGCCCCAATTGAAGAGCGAGGGCTTCTCGTCCATCTGGTAATACTTGCGGTAGGCCTTGTAGGTCGCGCCGGGGTCGCGGTGGTGACGGCGGCGGTTGAGGTCGACCATGTTCAGGGTCACGCCCAGCACATCGGCCTTGAAGTTGCGCAGCAGCGTCAGCGACTGGCGGGCGGCCGAGCGGGCCGAGTGGCGCCAGCGGACAACCAGGATCGTCTTGTCGGCCTTGCCGGCCACCACACGGGCTTCGGCCATCAGCAGCAGCGGGCCGGTGTCGATCAGGATCAGGTCATACATCGAGCGCAGGCGCTGCAGCAGGTCGTCGAACGCGCGCGTGCCGAACACGTCGTGCGGGGTGTGTCCGTTCTGCGAGAGCGGCAGGATGTCGAGCATCGTCTTGCGATCCTTGACGATTGCATCCGAGAGCTGGCCGGCGCCGAAGAGGTGCTCGACGAAACCGATGTCCGGTTTTAGGCCGGCGGTTTCGGTCAGCTGGCGGCGGCGGAAGTCGCCGTCGATGACGAGCGTGCGCGAGCCCGACATCGCTGACATGCGGCCCAGCGAGAGCGTCAGGCTGGTCTTGCCTTCGTCGGGAAGCGACGAGCAGATGGCAACGGTCTTGGTCTCGCTGTCGAGATCCGAGAAGGCGATGGCGGCGCGCAGATAGCGTATGCTTTCGGCGTAGGCGGAGAGCGGATTCTCGACCAGATAATCGGCCGGGTTGGTCTGCGACAGGCCGAGGAAGCTGGCGGTGCGGATCAGCGGCACGGAACCGATCGGATTGGCGCCGAGCTTGCGCTCAACGTCTTCGGTTGAGCTGATCTTCATGTCGAACATTTCGGCCAGCAGTGCGAGGCCGCCGCCGATGATGGCGCCGAGCAGGCAGCCGATGATCAGGTTGAGCAGCTTCTTGGGCGAGCTCGGCGAATCCGGGACCGAGGCGCGCGACAGGATGTTGGCGTCAGCGGTGATCAGTGCGTCCTGTTCGCCGGTCTGCTTGGAGCGGGTCAGGAATTCCTCGAGCAGGATGCGGCTGGTGTCGGCATCGCGCTCAAGTTCACGCAGACGCACGAGCGCCTGGTTGTTGCCGCGCAGCTCATAGGTGGAGCGGCCGATTTCGCCCTGGATCGAGCTGATCTGGGCCTGGGCGACCTTCAGCTCGTTCTCGATGTTGCCGGCGATGCGGGAGACTTCCGCATTGATCTGGCGATCAATGTCAGCGGCTTCGTTCCGGGCACTGATGAGTTCGGGGTGCTGAGGGCCAAGCTTCGTTTCGAGTTCGGACACCCGGCGATTGATGATCGCGCGCTGGGTCTTGAGGTCGGAGATGACCTGGGACTGGAGAACTTCCGTCACGCCATCAGCTCCGGCGCCGCTCGCCATCTGGCGGCGCACGCTTTCGGCGCGGGCACGGGCGCGGTCGAGGTCAAGCTGCAGGGTGGCTTTCTGGGTCGTCAGGTAGGCGATCTGCTGTTCGGTCAGCGTCGCGCCCTGGGCAGCGAGCAAGCCGGACTCGGCGCGGTAGCTCTCGACGCGGCGTTCTTTTTCTTCGACTTCCTCGCGCAGGCCCGACACGCGCTCGGACAGCCATTCGGTGGCCTTGCGGGTTGCTTCGAACTTTTCTTCGAGCTGCTGGACGCGGTACTGTTCGGCAATCTCGTCCGCCAGGCGTGCAGCCGTTTCCGGCGAGACGCTCGAGACGGTCACGGTGATCAGGTAAGTCGTGCCGACGCGGCTGACGGAAACCTTGTCGCTGAGGATGCCGACGGCAGATTCCAGGAGCGCGGCATCCTTCTGCTCAGGCGTCATCCCTTCAAACGGATCCGCAGGCGGTTTGGCGCCGGTAACGGCCCGCACAACGCCCTGGACCGGCGAAAGCAGCCCCTTCTTGGGTGGCAGAAGTGATGGATTGAATTCGGGGTCTTCGACGAGTCCCTGTTGGACCGCGACGCGTGTGAGCAGAGACTTCGAGCCCAGCACGAGCACTTCGGTGTCAACGACGGCGGTGTTTCCGCCAAGCCCGGAGAAGATCGCGCCAAGGTCGATTACGTTCTTCTGCTCGGTATCGAGCTGAACCACGGTTTCGGCCTGATAGATCGGCGTCTGATTGAAGGTCACGAAGGTTATGATGCCAAACGTCGTCAGGAATCCGGCCAGGATCATCCAGAAGCGGCGATACACAACGCCGATCAGCGCCTTCAGATCGAGCGGAGGCGCAGGCGTGTGATCGCCGCCGGAGGAGGCCATGTTGGTCGGAAGTTCGAACGAGAAAGTTTTGGACAAGGCACGGCCTCTGAAATTTTAGGGCCGGGAGCCGGCGCTATTGCCGGCTCCCGGAAAGCAGGAAAAGTTACGGGAAGAGTTTCAGGCCAATGCCGAACTGCGTCTGCCCAAAGGACGGATCGCCGAAGATGGCAGTACCCGAGACGTCACGGTCGCGGTTGCGCGCGAAGACTTCCCAATGCAGGCGCATGTTCATCTTATAGGTCGCCACAGCACCGAATTCCAGATTTTCGTCCTTGCGGTCGATTTCCTCGTACTCGTAGTTGGATATACCGGCATAACCCGAAAGGATAATGTTGCGGCGCAGTTCGTGGTCAACACCGGCTCCGAAGCGTGTTTCAACGGCGCTCGGCGAGTCGAAAGCACCGATATCCACCACGCGGCGGCCGGCATTGAAGTTGACTGTGGTCAGACGCGTCGGGAACCATTCCATCTGCGCATCAACCGAAAGGCCGCTGACGTCGGCGAAGAAGTCGTCGTCCTTGTCTTCGTTCAGGTAGCCGACGGCGATGTCACCGCGCACCAGCGCCGTGAGTTCGAAGTCGACACCGCCGGAGATCGTATAGCCGCTGGAGTCGCGCGAGCGCGGCAGGCCGCCGAAGATCTGGGTCGTGTCAAATTCGCTCTGACCGAAGGTGCCCTGCCCGAAGACGGCCAGGTTCGGCGAGACGGCGTAGGACAGGCGCGAGCGGCCCTGCAGGACAGTGCGGTCGCGGTAGTCCTGGTCAATGTTCAGACCGGTGCCGAGCGCTTCGCTGTCTTCGTAGTTTTCTTCGCTCGTCGACAGGCTGTTGTTCCAGCGGACGCGGTCGCTTTGGTAGTCGGCATCAACCTGCACGCCCGTACGGGTGTACTGGATCGGACGTTCGGCGCTGAATGCGTTGACGAAATCGGTGCGCGGTTCAGCGCGGTCTTCGGCGAACACGGCGCCGCCGACCGAGAAAGCGCGGGTGACATCGACGCGGCCGCGAAGGCGGGCGGTCAGGTCGGTGGTCGATTCATCACTGAGGTCGAGATACTGGTTGCGGTAGGCCGAAGCGTCGAAGCCGAGGGCATGGACGCTCCAGTCGGTCGTGCCCGAAACATCGGCGCCGACGCGCGCAACGATATCGGACTGTTCGTTGCCGGACGTCGCGAACACGTTGTCGTTCGAGACGAGGCCAGCTTCGCCCATCGACCGGACGACGAATGTGCCAAGGCGGATCGGTTCCGGATCAAATTCCGGCTGTGCGCGCTCACGCACGGACTCGTACTTGTCGCGGCTAAAGAAGTCACTGCCCTGACCCAAGGCAACCGGCGCAATCAGGGCGCAGGCGGCAACACTCATCAGGCTAACGCGTTTCAGTTTGGACATTTCACCATTCCCCAGTTTCTCTGCGAGGCCGACATGGCCTGGGTTGTCTTCTCAACCCGTGCAAGTTCAATACCATCCCGGATTGCCCGCATTTGCGGTGAATTCGGGTGCATATCCCCCAATACCTGCAAATGGTTCGGAATTGAATATCGGTCCCCGGAATATTCGTTAACAAAACACCACATCCGTTACTTTGCGGATTGAAGTTGCTAACGAAAAGAAAGGACTGAGCGCGCTATTGGTTCCAGACGAACAGGCTACCAGCTGAGTTTTTACCATGCCAACATTGACCCTGGCCCCTGCCTCTGTTGCTGACTACCGCCGGTTGGCCGAGCGCCGCCTGCCCCGCTTCCTGTTCGATTACCTCGATGGCGGCGCGTATGCAGAGGTCACGCTCGCCCGGAACGTTCGTGATTTCGAGCGGCTCGAGCTGCACCAGCGGATACTTCGCGATGTGTCGGCGCGGTCCACCGCAACGACCCTTTTTGGGGCAGAGTTAACGCTGCCGCTGGCGCTTTCGCCGGTCGGACTGTCCGGGATGATGGCGCGCCGGGGGGAAGCGGCCGCGCGGCGCGTCGCGGGATTCTTCGGCATACCGTACTGCCTCTCAACGCTTTCGGTGTGTTCTGTAGAGGAGACTGCAGCCGCAGGCTCAGGCCCGCTCTGGTTCCAGCTTTACATGATCCGCGACCGGGGCGCCTGCGCCGATCTCATCGCGCGGGCCAAGGCGTCCGGCGTAACCGTCCTTGCCCTGACGGTTGACCTACCGGTCGTCGGCACGCGCTATCGGGATGTCCGCAACACGATGAGCGGCGGCGGCGGAAGCTGGGCCCGCCTGCGGCGCGGGCTGATCTCCTATGCCCTTCACCCCGGCTGGGCGCTTGAGGTGGGCCTCGGCGGCAGGCCCCACATCCTTGGAAACATTGCCCCTTATGTGAAGAACGCCTCCACCCCGGCCGACTTTTCAGCCTGGGCGAACGCCTCGATTGACCCGTCGATCAGCTGGGCGGACCTCGCCTGGATCCGCTCGCAATGGGACGGGCCGCTGGTGATCAAGGGCATCCTGAGCCCCGAAGATGCGGTGGAAGCCGTGAAAAGCGGGGTCGACGGAATCATCGTCTCCAACCATGGTGGCCGGCAGCTGGACGGCGTTGCCTCCTCGATCTCGATGCTGCCGCGCATCGCGGACAAGGTGTCCGGTCAGACGAAGTTGCTGGTCGATGGCGGGGTGCGATCCGGCCAGGATATCCTGAAAGCCATGGCGATGGGCGCCGATGCGGCGATGGTGGGACGGCCCTGGGTGTACGCGCTTGCGGGCGCCGGTGAGGCGGGATTGCTCAACCAGCTCAAGGCGTTTCACGGTGAATTTTCGGTATCGATGGCGCTCACCGGCGTCACGGACACACGCCAGATCGGGCGATCCGTTCTCGATCTGCGTTCCGGCGGAGACGCCTGAAGATCAGGCGTCCGGAATGGCGATATAGGTTTGCGGACCTTCCGGCTGCTGACCGGCCAGGATGTTCTTCTCCGGCGGCACCCGCTTGAGCTGCGCCTTCAGGAGTGTCGGGAAAGCCTCCAGCTGGCCGCGCGCGAAGCCCCAATCGAACACCCAATAAGCGTATGGGCGTTTGCCAGCCAGCGTACCGAATACAAGCAAGAAACCTGCGCGGGCAAGGCGGTACAGGCTGAACGCCAGGTAACGCCACCAGGGCTTCATGCCGTACCGGATGTGTAGCTTGACATGTCCCCGGCCCCAGGTGCGGGCCTGTTTGAAACGGCCGTCCGCCGTGTCGCGCAGCCGGTAGTGCACCAGCGCTTCCGGCACATAAGTCAGCTTCATGCCGGCCAGCTGCACACGCCAGCAATAGTCAACGTCCCAGGCCGTGCCGATCCAGTCGGTCGGATCACCCACGCGCTTGTAGCAGTTGCGGGTCATGCCGATGGCGTTGCAGGCGGCGAACGGAAGGTGGAGCGGGCCGACAACCGTCGGCAGGCCTTCGGCCCGGCCCTGCAGGCCGCGGTCCTTGCCCCAGGTCATGCTAGGCGGATTGAGTCTTTCATAGTCGAGCGCCGGGACGGCGAAATCGCAGGTTTCCAGCGCCTTCACCATGTGGCGCATCCAGTCAGGATCGCACTCGTCATCGGACTCGCAGACGAGTATCACGTCGCCCTTGGCGGCCCGGAAACCCACCGTGTAGGAATGCCCGACCGTGCCTTGGGGACCATGGCCGATATAGGCCTGCACCACCCGCACCGGCAGCCGGTCTGCGTAGGACATCGCCATTTCGACCGAGTTATCCGTCGAGCCATTGTTGACGAACACCAGCTCCCATTCGCCTTCGTAGGTTTGGCGGACAAGTGAGTCCAGCATCACGGCGAGGGTGGCGGCGCCATTGTAACAAGGCAGCACAACACTGACGAGCATAGTAATCCCCTGAAAACCGGCACACACACAGTTGTGCCCGTCACTTGCAATATACTGGCCACAACTGCCGCGAAACTCAAGATGGCGAAGGTAAACTGCGCGCGGGCCCCAAGTAATCTACCCGGCCACCACGCAGTGCACCCCCTTCCTCCTGCGTGCAATACTCCGGTTCCGGAGTATATGACGGGTGTTGTCGAAAAGACCTGCCTTGTAACTTGAACCCTGCATCGGCTCTTTGGTATCAGTGTGCACCGCACCAGAACGGCGCACCGTCTTCCGAACAGTGGTATACGAGTTGCAAGCTCGACCTGCGAACCCCTGCCTTCCAACAAGGATTGAGACATGCTGATCGTCGATACAGCCCTGAAGGCGCGTGCAGCGTCCGGGCGGCCGGCCCAGGTGGCCATGTTCGGCGCCGGCTACATGGCGCGCGGCATCACCACCCAGATCGTCCGCTACACGCCCGGCCTCCGGCTCGCGGTCATCTGCAATCGCACGGTCGAGAAGGCCATCGGCTGCTACACCGCGGTCGGTGTTGACCCGGCCGACATCCGCGAAGTGAGTAGCGCCGCCGCCCTCGACCAGGCGATCCGCGATGGCAAGTATGCTGTCACCAACGATCCTGCCGTCGCAGCCAGCGCCGGCCTCATCGACATTACCCTCGAAGCGACCGGCCATGTTGGCTACGGCGCGCTCGCCACCACGCTCTCGATCCAGCATCGCAAGCCGATGGTCTCGATGAACGCCGAGCTCGACGCGACCTGCGGCCCGATCCTCAAGGCCATGGCCGACGAAGCGGGCGTCATCCTTTCCGGCGCCGACGGCGACCAGCCGGTCGTGCAGATCAACCTCTGGCGCTATGTCAAACAGCTCGGCATGACGCCGCTGCTCTGCGGCAACATCAAGGGCCTGCAGGACCGCTACCGCACGCCGGAAACACAGGCCGCCTTCGCCAAGCAATGGGGCCAGACCCCGGAGATGGTGACCAGCTTTGCCGACGGCACCAAGATTTCCTTCGAACAGGCGATCACTGCCAACGCAACCGGCATGACCATCGCCCAGCGCGGCATGATCGGCCATGAGTTCAAGGGCCATGTCGACCAGATGGTGGACATGTACGACATCGACCAGCTTCGCGCCCTCGGCGGCATCGTGGACTATGTCGTCGGCGCCGCGCCGAGCCCCGGCGTCTACGTGTTCGCTGAAGCCAGGGACGAGATCCAGAAGGTCTACCTGAACTATGGCAAGCTCGGCCAGGGCCCGCTCTATAGCTTCCATACCGGCTGGCACCTCACCTCGCTGGAAGTGCACAATTCGATTGCCCGCGTCGCGCTCCTCAAGGACGTGCCCATCGAGCCGCTCGGCCCGCCGGTGGTTGAAGTGATCACCCTAGCTAAACGCCCGCTCAAGGCTGGTGAGACCATCGACGGCATCGGCGGTTTCATGACTTACGGCGTCTGCGAAACGGCCGCCATCCAGCAGAAGGACCGCCTCCTGCCGATGGGCCTCGCCGAGGGTTGCCGCCTGAAGCGCAACATCAACAAGGACGAAGCCATCAGCTGGGACGATGTTGTTCCGCCCACGAACGACCTGCCGCACCAGCTGCGTGCCAAGCAAGACGCCAAGTTCGCACCGGCTCGCATGCCGGCGACCTCTCACTGACCCTCCTTCCCAAAGCCAGAGTTGCGTTCATGAAAACTGCCCAAGACATCGTCCAGACCGACCTCGCCTACATGGCGGAACGTCTCTCCTCCGAGTTCGGCGAAATGGCCGGAAAGCGCCTGCTGATCATCGGCGGAGCAGGTTTTCTTGGCTATTACCTTGTACAGGCGGCGTTGTACTACAACGACGTTTCAGGCAAGGCGCCGATCCAGCTGACCGTGTTTGACAACTACATGCGCGGCATGCCGGACTGGCTGAAAGCGCTGGAAGGTCGCAAGGACCTGACGCTTCGCAAGCATGACGTGCTAGACGCCCTCCCCGCAGACCTTCCGCCCCAGGATTACCTGATCCACGCAGCCTCTATCGCCTCGCCAATCTTCTATCGCCAGTTCCCGCTGGAGACGATGGATGCGAACGTCAACGGCCTGCGCCTGCTTCTTGAGTATGCCCGCGACCTCGCAACCCAAGGCAAACCCATGTCGGGCTTCCTCTTCTACTCGACGAGCGAAATTTACGGTGATCCGACCCCGGACAATATCCCGACCCCGGAAACCTATCGCGGCAACGTCTCCTGCACCGGCCCGCGGGCCTGCTACGACGAGTCCAAGCGCTATGGCGAAACCCTTTGCGTCGCCTTCGCCCAGGTCCACAAGGTGCCCGTCAAGATGGCGCGCCCCTTCAACAATTACGGGCCCGGCCTGAAGATCACCGATGGCCGCGTCCTGCCGGACTTCGCTCGGGACATCTTCGCCGGCCGCGACATTGTCATGCTGTCCGACGGCGCTCCGACGCGCACCTTCTGCTACATCGCGGATGCCATCGTCGGCTATTACAAGATCCTGGTCCGCGGCCGCCCGGGCGAAGCCTATAACATCGGTACCGAGACGCCAGAGATCAGCATGGCCGAACTCGCCCGCCGCGTCACGGCCATTGCCGCCGAAGAATTCGGCTACAAGGGCAAAGTTGTGCTCGGCAAATCGGACGACGCCGAATACCTCACAGATAACCCGAACCGCCGATGCCCCATCATCACCAAGGCACGTACGGAACTCGGATATGAACCCACAATCGGTCCGGACGAAGGCCTCAAGCGGTCCCTTTTCTGGTATGCCGGCAACCAGGTCGCGGAGCTCGCCTAATGAAAATCGCCATCATCGGCACAGGATATGTCGGCCTCGTCTCCGGCGCCTGCCTTGCCTCAAAGGGGCATGAGGTTGTCTGCGTGGACGTTGATCCCGCCAAGGTCGCCCATATCAACGACCGCAAGCCGCCCATCTACGAAGCCGGCCTGCAGGAACTGCTCGACCAGGTCGTGCCCTCGCACCTCACCGCCACGACGGACCTGAAGAAGGCTGTTCAGGGTGCGGACATTTCCCTGATCGCGGTCGGCACGCCCTTTGACGGCGACCTGATCGACCTCAAATACATCCGCGCCGCGGCCCGCCAGATCGGTGAAGCGCTCAAAGACCATGAAGCCTACCATGTCGTCATCGTGAAAAGCACGGTCGTCCCGGGCACCACGGAAGACGTTGTCCTGCCGATCCTCGAAGAAGCTTCGGGCAAGAAAGCCGGCCGCGATTTCGGCGTCGGCATGAACCCCGAATTCCTCAAGGAAGGCGAGGCCATCGACGACTTCATGTACCCGGACCGTATCGTACTGGGCGGCATCGACGCGCGCACGATCGGCGTCATGGCGAAAATCTATGACGTGTTCCCGGATGTCGACGTGATCCAGACGAAGCCGCGCACGGCCGAGATGATCAAGTACACCGCCAACTCCCTGCTCGCGACGCTGATCTCCTTCTCGAACGAGATCGGCAACCTGTCGGCCACGGTCGGCGTGGACGTTGTCGAGGTCATGCGCGGTGTGCACCTCGACAAGCGCTTCACCCCGATCCGCAAGGATGGCGAGCGCGTCATTCCGGGCTTCATCTCCTACCTCGCCGCCGGTTGCGGCTTCGGCGGCAGCTGCTTCCCGAAAGACGTGAAAGCCCTGATCGCGCACGGCGCCGGCAAGGGTGCCCGGATGGACCTTCTGAAGTCGGTCATCTCCGTCAACGCGGACCAGCCGGCCCGCATGATCGAGATGCTGAAGCTGCGCTTCCCGGATCTCGCTGGGGTGAAAGTTGCGGTCCTCGGCATGGCGTTCAAGCCGGGTACGGATGATATCCGCGAAAGCCCGTCGCTCCCCGTCACGCAGGCACTGCTGGAAGCCGGCGCAGTGATCACGGCGTTCGATCCCATCGCCCGCCATGAAGCCGAGAAGGTCTTCCCGTCAGGCGTCACCTTCGTGGACAACCTCGACGGCACCGTGGCCGGCGTGGACGCCATCCTGATCATGACCGGCTGGCCCGAATTCCGCGCCCTCCCGGCCCTGCTCGAGACGACCGGCGCCAACCCCTATTTGGTCGATGGCCGCCGCCTGCTCGCGAAAGACAGTGTCCGCGCCTATGCCGGCATCGGCCTGAAAGCCGAACCGGTCGCCTGATATCCAACAACTCCAAAACAAAAGCGCCGCTCAATCGAGCGGCGCTTTTCATTTTTAACCTGAACAAAATCCGAGGCCGCTTCAGTCCGCGAAATCCGCCCACTTCTTGTCCTTGTCCGACATTTCGGTCGGCGCCAGTGGCCAGGTAATACCGAAGGCCGGATCGTTCCAGCGAACGCCGCCTTCCGCCGCGCCGTTATAGCGCGAAGAAACGAGGTAAGTGACTTCGACATGATCGCTGACCGTCTGGAAACCATGGGCAAAGCCCTTGGGCACCAGCAGCTGGCGCTTGTTTTCCTCGTTCAGTTCGAACGCTTCCCACCGCTTGTAGGTCGGCGAGTCCGGGCGCAGGTCGAGAATGATGTCGACAATCGCACCGCGCAGGCAGCGGATCAGCTTGTCCTCGGCGTGCGGGGCGCGCTGGAAATGCATCCCGCGGATCGTGCCCTTGGTTGCCGAGTAGGACATGTTCTGCTGGACGAATTCGGTGGGCAGGCCGTTCGCGGCGAACTCGTCGGCGCAGAAGGTGCGCGCGAAGAATCCGCGATCATCCCCCCGCCGTTCCAGTTCGATCAGCACGGCATCCTTGAGCGTGGTGGGATGGAATTTCATGCGATCACTTTACGTGCTTGAGCCAGGGCGCGCCCTTGGCATAGGCCGCTTCCAGAACCTGACGGTCACGGACGGTATCCATGGCCTGCCAGAAGCCGGCATGGCGATAGGCGGCCAGCTGGCCTGCCTCGACGAGCCGGTTCATCGGTTCCTGCTCCCAGACGGTTGCGTCGCCGTCCACGAGGTCGATCACGTCGGGTTCGCAGACGAAGAAGCCGCCATTGATCAGGCCAACGTCTGCGGAGTCCTTCTCGCGGAAGGACTGCACGATGGGCGTATCATTCGAAAGGCCCATGACGCCGAAACGGCCGGGCGGCGAGACGGCGGTCACGGTTGCGCGGGCGCCGGAAGCCTTGTGGAATTCGATCAGCGCTGTGATGTCGACATCCGACACGCCGTCGCCATAGGTCAGGCAGAAGGTCTCGTTGCCGATCACCTTGCGGGCCCGCTTCAGGCGGCCGCCGGTCATCGTGTCGACGCCGGTGTCCAGCACGGTGACTTTCCAGGGCAGCGCCTGCTTGTCGGACCAGAGGATCTCGCCGTTCGACAGATCGATGGTGAAGTCGCTTTTGCGCCAGTGATAGTTAAGGAAATAATCCTTGATAAAACCGACCTTGTAGCCGCCCAGCACGACGAATTCGTTGATCCCGTGCGCGGCATACATTTCCATGATGTGGTGCAGGATCGGACGGTCGGCGATTTCGACCATCGGCTTCGGCCGCAGGGCCGTTTCCTCGCTCAGGCGCGTACCGAAACCGCCTGCAAAAATGACTGCCTTCATGCTTTGTCCATCCCCATGGCTGCGGCGCGTGCCGGATCGGGATATCCGGCGCCGCCCTTAAGGATTGGTGCATTGGCTATGCCAGCGCCAGCAATCGGCGCGCGATTTCGTCGATCCGGCCCCAGTTTCCGGCCGCAATGTCGGACTGGCTGGCGATCCAGGATCCGCCGATGGCGAACACGTTGGGCAGGCTCAGATAGGTCTTCACCTCGCCCTCGCCGATGCCGCCGGTCGGCATGAACCGCAGGTGCGGCAAAGGTCCAGCCAGCGCCTTCAGCGCCGGCGCCCCGCCCGCGATAGCCGCCGGAAACAGCTTCAACCGGGCAAAGCCCTCTTCGTGCCGCGCCATCCCCTCGCTGGCGGTCGCAATGCCCGGAATCATCACGTGTTCCCGCCCGCGCAGCGCATCGCGCAGGCCGGGCGACATGCCCGGCGAGACCAGGAATTCCGCTCCGGCTTTCAACGCCGCGTCGGCGTCCTGCCCGGTCAACACGGTGCCCGCGCCAACCAGCAATTCCGGCGCTTCGGCCCGCATCGCGGCAATCGCCTCAAGGCCTGCGGGCGTGCGCAGCGTAACTTCCGCGATGGTTATCCCCGCCTTCACCAGCGTGCGGGCCAGCGGCGCGGCCTGGCGCGCGGAGTCCACAACGATTACGGGCACGACTGGCGCCTTGCGCGCGGCGGTATCGAGTTTCAGCAGGTTGACGGACATGGGCGGGTCCTGAAAGCCGGGGAACGCTAGGCCGCACCAAGACCGGGCGACAACGTTGTTAGTGGCGCGGCTCGCGGCGAAAAACAAGCGGTCAGCCGGGTTCATTGTTCCCGGTGTCAGGCCGCCTCGGCAGGCCGGCTGGCCGACCGGTCCAGCACGCCCGGCTGGTCCCAGTCCCCTTCCGGCCGGATGATCTGCAAGGGGTCCGCCCGGATGGTCAGCGCCTGCGGGTGCGGGGCGATCGGGATTTCCATCTCGCAATAGTCAAAATCCGAGAACGCGAAATGCGGCCGGCCGGTCACCACCTGGCAGCGGAACACGCGGCTCCAGACCGGCCATAGCCGGGACTGGATCTGCGCCAGTGCGACCCGGTAGCCCTTGCGCGAGATCACCTCGCAGGTCTCCGCCATAAGTACGCGCAGCGCCGGGGTGCCGCGGTAGGCAGGGATGATGGTCGAGCGCTCTATCTTGGCGAAATCGGCGAACCAGCGCACCCGGCAGGTGCCTGCGGGGCGCGTCCCCTCGCGCACGAGGATGTGGGTGCCGGAAAAGTCGTTCCCGTCATACTCTTCCTCATACGGACAGTCCTGCTCGGCCATGTAGACCGCGGCGCGCAGGGTCATCGCCTGCTGGTATTCCTCCAACGTGCGCACAGGCCCGGCCGAAAACCGCGCGAGCATCGAAGGCTCCAGCGGCCGTGTCAGCGACAGCTCGCCAAAGTCCGGGCGCGGTCTCATGCGGCCTGCTCCTGCGAGACCGGCAGCGGGTCCTGGCCCCAGAGGTCCGGCAATCCGCCTTCGAGGGCGTGGAATCCGAGCGAAGCCATCGAGCGCTTGCCGTCTTCCGTTGCCCCGCGCGCAAAGCACGGCACCAGCGCGAAGAACTCCATCCGCGTGATCCCCGCCGCCATCATCACGCGCCGCCGGGATTCCTTCGTCGCGCCTGCATAGACGCCGATATAGACGCCGCCGCAGGCCTCGTCCTTGCAGCAGATATGGGCGAGCGAGGGCCAGGCGGGGACGAAGCTGCCATCGCGCACGGCTGCGACGCCTTCGGTGCTCAGGGGTACGGTGATGAAGACGCCGTCGACGGGATCGCCGGTGACCCAGCCGGCCATGCCGGTGAGGCCGTCGATCCAGTGGATAGAGGCGGGGGTGGCCATCGCTTGCCCGGTCAACTTCTCGGCGAGTGCAAGTCCAGCATGGAGTTCGGCGTAGCTTGCGCGCCGGAATTCAAACTCCGCCGCGCGCCGGGCAAGGCCTACATAATCGATCCGGACTTCAGTCATCAAAGGTCTCCGCGAGCACGACCAAGGTGTGCATATCGCGGAAACAATCTCACACGTTCAGATACTCATCAATACTAAACTCGCGGACAAGTTGTGTGGGCTTTTACGCCAGCAAACCCTGCAATTCGGCGGCTGTCTCGCGTGCCTGTTCGGGCGATCCGAAGAGTTGGCGGTTCACGCCGATGCGCTTGTACCAGTAGTGCAGGCCGACGAGATCGGTGAAACCCATGCCGCCGTGCACTTCGGTCGAGGTGCGGGCGATGAAGGTTCCGGCCTCCGCCACGTAGGACTTCGCAAGGTTCGCCATGACGGGGCCTTCGGGGTCGCCGATGTCGAGCGCGTGGGCGGCGTGCCAGATCAATGCGCGGCCGGGTTCGAGCTTGGCGGCCATTTCGGCGCACATGTGTTTGACCGCCTGGAACGAGCCGATGACGCGGCCGAATTGTTGGCGTTCGGCGGCGTAGGCGACCGCCCTGTCGATCATCGCCTGCGCGGCGCCGAGGGTGTCTGCGGCGATCAGGAGGCGGGCGACAGCGAGGAAGCGGTCACCGGTTTCCGGCGACGCAACGGGCTTCGAACCCGCAAATTTCACCTCATGGAATGCACGCGTTTTATCAATCGTTCTCATCTGGACGACATCTTTTATCGCTTCGACGACATGCAGGTGCGCGTCATTATCGGCTACGAGCAGGTGCGTGGCGCCTTCGACATTCATCGCCAGCAGCGACTTGCCCGAGAGCTTTCCCTTCGCGAGGGACACCCCTGCCCCATCCCGCCGGGAGGTCATCTCCGTCGCCGCCAGCCCGAACCTTGCCTCGCCGGCCGCGATCAGATTCAGCAGGTCAGGGTACGATCCCAAGGCGGTTGCCGCGAGGGCGCCCACGAGGAAGCCTGAGGGGGCGATGTGGTAGCCGAGGGCTTCCTGCACGAGGCAGGCGTCGAGCAGGCCGAGACCGAGCCCGCCGGCGTCTTCCGGCACGAGCAGGGAGGCGAGGCCGAAATCGGCAAGTGCGGTTTCCAGTGCGCTGGAAGCTTCGGCATCGCCCACGGCAATCTTGCGGATCTGGTCGAGTGAGGCGGCGCCGGCGAGGACGCCCTTGAGGCTGTCCTGAAGGAGGCGCTGGTCTTCGGAGAGTGCAAATTCCATGTGCCTTACGCCTTCGCCAGCTTGGGTTCGCGCGGCATGTCGAGGCCGCGTTCCGCGATGATGTTCTTCTGGATCTGGGCGGTGCCGCCGCCGATGATCAGGCCGAGGTCGTACATGTAGCGCCACTGCCAGCTGCCGTCGGCGCGCAGGTGTTCGCCGTCCTCATAGAGGATGCCGAGTTCGCCGAGCGCGTCGATGGCGAGGCGGGCGATCTCGTGGTTGAGATCGCAGCCGTTCAGCTTGACGATCAGGCCGGCGAGGCCCGCCGGCTCGCCCTTCAGGCGGCTGGTGGTGATGCGCAGGCCGTTTGCCTGCATGGCATAGACTTCCGACTGCAGTTTCATCAGCCGGTCGCGCAACAACGGATTGTCGATCAGGCGCTGGCCGTTGACGCTCTCGTCCTTCATCAGCGTGACGAGTTCGAGGAAGCGCGCCTTGGTGGCGTTCGGATCGCCGAGCATGCCGCGCTCGTGGGTCAGCGTGGCGTTGGCGACTTGCCAGCCGACATTCGGCTTCGCGATCACGCCGCTCTTCGGTACACGGACGTTCGTGAAGAAGACTTCGTTGAAGTTCGCGCTGCCGGTCATGTCGACCAGCGGGCGCACCTCGATGCCGGGCGTCGACATCGGGAAGGTGATGTAGGTGATGCCCTCGTGCTTCTTCGCGGCAGGGTCCGTGCGGACCAGGCAGAAGATCATGTCGGCCTGCTTGGCGGTCGAGGTCCAGATCTTGGAGCCATTGATCACGTAGTGATCACCGTCTTCCACCGCCGAGGTGCGCAGCGCGGCGAGGTCTGATCCTGCGCCGGGTTCGGAATAGCCCTGGCACCAGATCATCTCGCCTTCGATGGTCGGACGGATATAGGCCTGTTTCTGCGCCTCGGTGCCGAGCTCCAGCAGCGTCGGCACGAGCATCGAGATGCCCTGCCCCGCCATCGGCCCTGGCGTGCGGGTGCGGGCGAATTCCTCAGCAATGATGCGCGCCTTCAGGATGTCCGGTTCGCCGCCATAGCCGCCATAGGCCTTAGGGATCGTTCGCGCGGCGAGGCCGTGCTCGATCAGCAGCTTCTGCCAGGCGATGCGCCGGGCGTTCTTGTAGCCCTTGTCCTCGGACGTGGGGGCCAGGTGGCGGTTTTTCGCAAGCGTGTCGGAGACTTCGGCGCGAAAGGCTTCGTATTCGGGATCAAGGTCGAGTTTCATGCCTGCATTTGAAACCCCTGACCCTGCGTCCGGCAAGAGGGGTGCTTGCGCGACGTTGCGTAAGGGCTCTTAGCTCTGTTCAAAGAAACCCCTGAGGAGGAATGCCCCATGCCCGTCGAGTACGTCAAAAAAGGTAATGTCGCGATCATCACCATGAACCGTCCGGAAGCGCGCAACGCCATCAATGGCGAGATGGCCGCGACGATGGAAGCGGCGCTCGACCAGATGGAATCGGACCCGGAAGTCTGGGTCGGCATCCTGACCGCCGTCGGCAAGGCGTTCTGCGCGGGCGCGGACCTGAAAGAAATTTCCGCCGGCAATGGCGGCGCCCTCTCCACCAAGAAGGGCGGCTTTGCCGGTATTGCCCGGCGCGAGCGCACCAAGCCGCTGATCGCGGCGATCACCGGTTCGGCGCTGGCGGGCGGTACCGAAGTGGCGCTCTCCTGCGACATGATCATCGCAGCGGACGACACGAATTTCGGCCTGCCGGAAGTGAAGCGCTCGCTGGTGGCAGGCGCCGGCGGCCTGTTCCGCCTGCCCCGCGTGATCGGCAAGTCGGTCGCGCTGGAAGTAATCCTGACGGGTGACCCGCTGTCTTCGCAGCGCGCGTACGAGCTGGGCATGGTCAACAAGGTTGTGCCGGAAGCGCAGGTGATGGACGAGGCGCTGAAGCTCGCCGCACGGATCACGGCCAACGCGCCGCTGGCAGTGGCAGCGAGCCGCGCGGTGGCCATCGACGCGACCTCGAAAACCGATGACGAGCTCTGGAAAGCCTCGGGCACCGCGTTTGCCAGCATCATCAACACCGAAGACTACCGCGAAGGCCCAAAAGCCTTCATCGAGAAACGCGCGCCGGTCTGGAAAGGCAAGTAATCCGGACGGCGACACACCGCATCAAGGCCCTTGATGCGGTGTGACAGACATATCTCGGCAGCCTGGCCCGATGGCAGGGTATTTGCAAACCTGCGATCCCTGCTGGCTGTGGGGAGCTGATGTTCGCGGATGCACTTCAAGTTGACGACGAATCTGTCGTTAACGCCGACATTTGTATCATCGGTGCGGGCCCCGCCGGGCTGACGCTTGCGCTTGAGCTGAACGGCAAGGGTCTCAAGGTGCTGTTGCTGGAAGCTGGCCGTTTTGACGAGGTGCCAGAGCGCAACGATCTCTCGCAGCTCGCCAGCGGCTTCCAGTATGGCACCGTCCGCCAGACGGCGAACACGCAGCGCTTTGGCGGCAACGCAAGTGCCTGGAACCTTCGGACGCCGCGGTCTCCGATACGCGTCCGGTTCGCCAGGTTCCGCGATGTCGATTTTGAGAGCCGCTCCGAGACCGGGAGCGAAGCCTGGCCACTTCAGGCAGGCGATCTCGACAGCGCAGCCCGGCGCGCAAGCGAGCATTGGAACATTGCGCCTGATGGCTTTACGCCATCAGAGCAGCATGGCGTTCAATACCGGCTTCTGGACCTCGGCGCCGATGTCTCGAATGCGGCTTTCCAGTTTCCTGTCGCCGATACGCTCACGGTCAAAGCGCGGGCCATACTCGCCGCCTCTGCGAACGTCTCAGTTCTGCTGAACGCCGTGGCGACAGACCTGCAGTTCGAGGGTGCACGTGTGATTGGCGCGCGCATCGTCACCCGTCCGGGTCACGGGTTCAGGGTCCAGGCGGGGCGGTTCGTGGTCGCCGCCGGGGCGTTCAACGCCTGCAAGCTGCTGTTCGCGTCCCGCATGCCGAACGGGCATGCCCCGGGCAATGCGCAGGATGTGCTGGGCCGCTACTTCATGGATCATCCCGCGGTTCATGGCGGCGTGTTCTACCCCTCCAGCGCGTCGCTCATCGGCGAACTCCGGCGCTATGACATCCGCCCGGAGGATCCGGCGCCCGCCATGGTGCATCTTTGCGTGTCGGACGCGCGTGTCCGGAAGGGCGGCGTTCTGGGCCTTTCAAGCCAGCTTTTTCCGCGCGACCCCTCCTACCAGTGGGGCGGAGAGATGGACGAGCGCGCCTATGCGGCGTCGGAAGGCGCCATGGCCATCCGCACCCGGATGGAAAACGGGAAGCTGCCGCGCCTCACCGACATCCGCAACGCGCTGGCCGGCACGGACCTGCTCGCCAATCATGTCATCCAGCGCGCGCTCATGCCCTGGTCCAGCATGCGCAAGGGCGGATGGTCGCAGAACGCACGGGCGGTGCGGCAATACTCCGTTTTCGAAGTGGTGCAGATGGCGGAGCAGGCGCCGCATGCCGGCAACCGGATTCTCCCGAGCCCGGAGAAGGACTCCCTCGGCCAGAACAGGGTGACGCTCGACTGGCGCTGGCATGAGGCCGACCAGATGAAAACCATCGCCGCCCAGGAAGTATTCGAAGCCGCCGTGCTCGCCTCAGGGATCGGCCGGATAGACCATGCGCGCCCTGAGGGCACGCTGCGCGTCATCAGTTCCAGCAGCTACCACCATATCGGCGGTTTGCGCATGGGTCGCGACCCGAAGACCAGCGTCACCGATGCCGATTGCCGTGTGCACGGAACAGAGAACCTATATGTGGCCGGTGCCGGATTGTTCCCGACCGGAAGCTACGCCAATCCCACATACCTGATTTCAGTTCTCGCCGTGCGCCTTGCCGGGCATCTTGGCCGGCTGGCGGCTGCGGCTCCATCCCGGAACGAGAGCCGCACGGCCTAAGGGCCCCGGGCGCCAACCTGCTACACGCCGTAGAAGTACGAGATCGCCATGCAGCTGATCAGGCCGATGATGATGTTCATCGGTACACCGATCTTCAGGAAGTCGGAGAAGCGGTAGTTGCCGGCGGCGTAGACCAGCGTGTTGGTCTGGTAGCCGACGGGCGAAGCGAAGCTCGCGCTGGCGCCGAACATGACGGCGACGACGAGGGCACGCGGGTCGATGCCGATCAGGGCAGCGAGGGAGATGACGATCGGCGTGACGACGACGGCGACGGCGGCGTTGGTGACGATCTCGGTGAGCAGAGAGGTCAGCGCGTAGATCGCGACGAGGGCCCAGAAGGGTGACAGCTGCATGAAGAAGGGCACGGCTGTATTGACGATCAGGTCCACCGCGCCGGTGGTCTGCAGGGCCGAGCCGACGATCAGCATGGCGACGATGAGCCCCAGCACGCTGGGGTCGAGCGCGCGCCAGGCGTCTTCCATGGTGAGGCAGCCGAGCACGAGCATCGCGCCGAGGCCGATGATGCCGGCGACGGGGAGTGAGACGAGGCCTGTGGCGGCGGCCGCGATGACGGCGGCGATGATCGCGATGGCGAAGCCGGCACTTTCGCGCCGGAAGGGCTTCTCGGGCAGGTCGCGCGTGATGATCAGCGGCGAGGTGGCGGCGAGCGCATCGATGGCGCGCTCGGCGCCTTCGAGTAGCAGGTGGTCGCCGGTGCGCAGGCGGGTGGAGGCGAGTTCCGGGCCGGGCTGGTTGCCGTAGCGCGCGACGCCGCGCAGCCGGACCGGGCGGGCGGAGAGATAGCTGAGCTGGTCGGCGCGGCGACCGATGTTGGGATCATTCGGGGAGAGGATGGCCTGTACACGGATGGTTTCTTCGCCCTCGCCCGGGGAGCGGCGGGCGATGCCGGAGGCGAACTTGTCCTGCTCGATGATCGTCAGCAGTTCCGGCAGGGTCAGGCGGACGGACAGGCGCTCGCCCGGTCCGATGACTTCGGCGGCGTCCTTTCTTTCGGGCGGCGCGGTTTCAGGTGTCTCGGGCTTGCCCGTGCGCGTGTGGCGGACCACCGCAGCGCTGCGCGGGAGGGCGACGCCGGCTTCTGCGGCGGCGGGGAGCGACAGGTCTGTGAGGAAGAGGAGCGGCTTGTCCGCCTTGCGGTCCGGATCGCCGCCCTTGGGCAGCAGGAAATAGCCGAGCAGCATCAGGATCGGGATCCCGGCGGTGACGACCGAGAGGCCGACGCCGGAGATCTCGAAGATCGTGAACGGCTCAAGACCTGCGCGCGTCGCGACGCCGGCGACGATCAGGTTGGTCGACGTGCCGATCAGGGTCAGCGTGCCGCCCATGATCGAGAGGTAGGAGAGCGGAATGAGCATCCGGCGCTTGGAGATCTTCAGCGTTTCGCTGAGCGCGATGACGACCGGGATAAGCACGAGGACCACCGCCGTGTTGTTGATGAAGGCCGAGGCGAGGAGGACCATGAGCGTCATCAGGACGAGCGAGACCCAGCTGCCGCTGGCCGCCGCGCTGATCACCATCTGCGCCATCCGGTCGAGCACACCGGTGCGCTGCAGGGCGGCGGTGAGCATGAACAGGGCGGCGATCGAGATCGGCGCGGAGTTGGAAAAGGGCAGTAGTGCCTCTTCCTGGGGGATGAGGCCGAAGGCGAAGCAGGCGGCGGCGGCGACGACGGCCGTTGTGACCGGGGGCACGCGTTCCAGCGCGAAGGAGACGACCATGGCGAACAGGATGACGAGCGCGATGACCGCGTCATTGGCGGCCATCCAGTTTGCGAGACCGTCCAGCATGGCTTGCATTCCTTCGGCTCAGCGGCGGCGCTGCAGGGTTGGGAGGATTGGTGGCTTGGCCCCGTCATTACCAATTCGGAGCGCGCGCCTTGGTTCCGTGGGTTTCTGCGGAAGAGTGCATACCCCCGGCCGCGGCCCCTATCTGACCGCGCGGCTTGGATGCATCAGCCGGGTGAAGGCGCTGCGGAAAACTGGGGCGCGCGTTTCGACGGGTCCGGCGCAAACACCACGGGAGACTTCGTGCCGCCGCCGGGACCGTCGTCTTCCTCATCATCGCTGGCGGGCGAAGTGCGCTCCGAAATCCGTGACAGGTGGATGGCTGCCCCTATCAATCCGCCAATCGGGCCGAATTGCAGCAGGGCCGCGACGAGGAAGATCAGGGGCACCTGCAACTCGAGTTTGGCGAAGACAATGAATAGGCAAACCAGAACGAGGCCGCCGAATGCAAGTCCGGCCGCTATCCCGGCCACGATATGCTTCAGGAACCCGCGGGCAATCGCGCGTTCCTCATCCTTTGCACTATCGAGGATCATCTTGAACAACATGGCCGGTCGGCTCCGCAGGTCGTGCGGTGCCACACTGCGCCTTTCCCGGACGAATGAAAGCCCTTGGAGTACAGGCCGGCGCGCGACGATTTTTCAGCCGCTGTCCGGCGTCACGGCTGGAGAGACCGCCTGCCCCCCTCAATCCTCGCGCTTCACGCGGGCCTTCCCTCTTCCAAGCGTGAGAGCCTTGATGGCGCCGCGGAAGGTGCGGACTTCCTGCTCGGTCCATTGAGCGCGGATCAAGGCATTGCGGAGATTATTGGTGATCACGGGAGTTTTTTCGGGCGGGTAGAAATAGCCGGCGCGGTCGAGCTCGGCTTCGAAGTGTTCGAACATGCCGATGACCTCCTCGCGGGAGGCCGGGGCGCCGACGCCTTCGTTCTTGCCTTCGAAGCGGCCGCCGAGACCGGCGCCGGCGCCCCACTGGTGGCACAAGATGCCGACCGCCTGGGCGAGGTTCAGCGAGGCAAAGCCGGGATTGACCGGATAGGTGAGGATTACGTCGCAGAGGGCGACGGCCTCGTTCGGCAAGCCGGACTTCTCGCCGCCGAAGAGGACGCCGGCCTGGCCGGGATGGGCCGCGAGGACAGAGACGGCCTGGGGCGTATCCAGCACCGGTTTTTCGATGCCGCGCGGGCGGGCGGTGGTGGCGACGGCGAAGGTGAGGCCCGCCATGGCGGCTTCCAGCGAATCGAACACTCGGGCGGTGACGCCCTGCTCCAGCGCGCCGGCGGACATGGCTTCGGCGGCGGGGTTCGGCCAGCCATCGCGCGGGGCGATCAGGCGCAGGTCAGTGAGGCCGAAGTTCAGCATGACGCGCGCGGCAGCGCCGATGTTTTCACCCAGCTGGGGCGTGTGCAGGAGGATGGCGGGCGAGTGCAGGTCTGCCATGTTCTATCCGGTTTTGACGGGGGGCCTGCGTCTGCTATAGCGCGCGCTACACCGTTATAGCGCAAGGATTCGAAAACATGTCGAAGATCAAGGTCAAAAACCCGGTTGTGGAGATGGACGGGGACGAAATGACCCGGATCATCTGGCAGGTCATCAAGGACAAGCTGATCCACCCCTATCTCGATATCGACCTGAAATATTACGACCTTTCGATCCAGCACCGCGACGCCACCGATGACCAGGTGACCATCGATTCGGCCGAGGCGACGAAGAAATACGGCGTCGCCGTGAAGTGCGCGACGATCACCCCGGACGAGCAGCGGGTCGAGGAATTCGGCCTCAAGAAGATGTGGAAGAGCCCCAACGGCACGATCCGCAACATCCTCGGCGGCGTGGTGTTCCGCGAGCCGATCGTGATTTCCAATATCCCGCGCCTCGTGCCCGGCTGGACCAAGCCGGTCGTGATCGGCCGCCATGCGTTCGGCGACCAGTACAAGGCAACCGATTTCGTGGTGCCCGGCGCCGGCAAGCTGACGATGAAATTCGAAGGCAAGGACGGCAAGGTGATCGAGAAGGAAGTGTTCGACTTCCCCTCCGCCGGCATCGCGATGGGCATGTACAACCTCGACGAGTCGATCCGCGACTTTGCGCGCGCGACATTCACCTACGGCGTGCAGCGCCAGTGGCCGGTCTACCTCTCCACCAAGAACACGATCCTCAAAGCCTATGACGGCCGCTTCAAGGACATCTTCCAGGAAGTGTTCGACACCGAGTTCAAGGACAAGTTCGCGGCCTTCAAGGGCACCTACGAGCACCGCCTTATCGACGACATGGTGGCGGCGTGCATGAAATGGTCCGGCGGCTATGTCTGGGCGTGCAAGAACTATGACGGCGACGTGCAATCCGACACCGTGGCGCAGGGCTATGGCTCGCTCGGCCTGATGACTTCCGTGCTGCTCTCGCCGGATGGCAACACGGTGGAAGCCGAAGCCGCGCACGGCACCGTGACGCGCCACTATCGCAACTGGCAGAAGGGCGAGGCGACCTCGACCAACTCCATCGCCTCGATTTATGCCTGGACGCAGGGTCTCGACCACCGCGGCCGGATGGACGGCACGCCCGAGGTGCGCAAGTTTGCGCGCACACTGGAAGAGACCATCGTCAAGACGGTGGAAGCCGGCTTCATGACGAAGGACCTCGCCCTCCTCGTCGGCCCGGAGCAGAATTATCTGACCACGGAAGGCTTCATCGAGAAGGTGGCGCAGAACTTCGAAGACGCGATGGGCAAGGCCTGAGGCGGACGGACGGGGCTGGCCGGAGCGGCCGGCCCCTTCCGCCCCTCAAACTGACAACCGGATGACGCAGACCGAACCTTCCCGCACATCCGGAAACCGCTTCGCCGAACTGGGCGTGCCTGGCCTGTTGCTGCTCGCCACCACCGGCATTGCGTATGCCGCCTGGGCCACTGGGGCCGCGGGAGCGCTGGAAGCGGGCGCCTTTGTGACCGGCGTGATCTGCGTCTGGCTGGTCGTGCGCCAGAGCATCTGGAACTTCCCGCTCGGACTGCTCAACGTGGCCGCCTATGCGTGGATCTTCTACGAATACCGTCTGTATGCGGACTCGGGCCTGCAGGTCGTGTATTTCGCCCTCAACCTGATCGGCTGGTATCTCTGGCTGTTCGGCGGCGAGAACCGCACCGAGCTGCAGGTGCGGCGCACGTCGAAGCGGGAGCTGGCCTTCATCGCGGTGTTCATCGCGGCCGCCACCGCCTTCCTCTGGTGGCTGCTCGGCAAGCTCGGTGGCGCGGCGAAATTCTGGGACGCGCTGACGACGTCCATCAGCCTTTCGGCGCAATGGTTGCAGAGCCGCAAGAAGCTTGAATGCTGGCACCTGTGGATACTCGCCGACGTGATCTATGTTCCCCTCTATATTTCTCGCGGCCTTAACCTTACCGCACTGCTTTATGGCGTATTCCTGTGCATGGCGGTGATGGGGCTGCTGGCATGGCGGAAATCAGTGAAGACATGGCCGATCGCACAATCCTCCGAATAATCCTGATCGGCGCCGAGTCCGTGGGCAAGACGACGCTGTGCGAGCAGCTCGCCGCGCATTACGCCACCGTCTGGGTGGCCGAGTATGGCCGCGAGCATTGGGAAAGGAAGATTGCCGAACAGGACGTGCCCGGAGAAATTCCGGCCTGGACGGATGATGAATTTGTCCACATCGCCGAAGTGCAGCAAAGCCGGGAAAACGAAGCGGCCACCCGCGCGAACCGCGTGCTGATCTGCGACACCAATGCGTTTGCCACCGCCACCTGGTTCGAGCGCTATGCCGGCACACGCCACCCGGAGGTGGATGCCATCGGCGCGCGGGATATCGTTGACCTCTACCTCATTCCGTCGCCGGACGTTCCCTTCGTTCAGGACGGCGTGCGCGACGGCGAGAAGATCCGCGAGTGGATGCACGCCCGTTTCCTCGAGCTGATCCGCGCGAACGGCACGCCCTACGTGATGATCACCGGGGCCTATGACTCGCGGCTCGCGCAGGCCATTGCGGCCATCGACGCGCTGCTCGCGCGCCGCGCAGCTGCGCATGTCTGAGTTCCGCATCCGCCGCGCCGGGGGCAGCGACGCCGAAGCCCTCAGCCATATCGGCGCGGCCACGTTCCTTGAGTCCTATACCGAGATCATCGACGGCCCGGACATAATCGCGCATTGCACGCGCCAGCATTCGCGCGCGGTGTATGCCGCTTATCTGGCGGATACTTCCGCCGCTGTCTGGATCGCCGAATTCACCGCGACCGGCGCGCCGGTCGGCTATGCCGTGAACTGCACGCCGGACCTGCCTATCACGCTGCAGGATGGCGATGTGGAACTGAAGCGGATCTACGCCTTCTCGCGGTTTCACGGCGCCGGGATTGGGCAGGCGTTGATGCTGGCGTCCATTGACGAAGCTCGTGCACGCGGCGCCCCGCGCCTGCTGCTCGGCACCTACCAGGACAACCACCGCGCCGTCGCCTTCTACAAGCGGCACGGCTTTACCCTTGCCGGGACGCGCCAGTTTCAGGTCGGCACCAAGCTGTTCGACGATATCGTGATGGCGAAAGCGCTGTAGGCCCTCTCCTGTGGGAGAGGGGTTCAGATCAGACTTTCCGCGAGCTGCGCACGTAGCGGACCATTCCGTCCGTGGACGTCATTACCAGCGTGTGCGTGTGCACGCGGCCGTCCTTGTGGTGGACGCCGTTCAGCATGGTGCCGTTGGTGACGCCGGTGGCGCAGAAGACGGTGTCGCCGGAGGCGAGTTCGTTCAGCGAATAGGTCTTGCCGAAATCGGTGATGCCGGTGCGGGCGGCGCGCTTCTTCTCGTCATCGTTGCGGAAGACGAGGCGGCCGAACATCTGTCCGCCTACGCACTTCAACGCGGCGGCGGCGAGCACACCTTCCGGCGCGCCGCCCTGGCCGACATACATGTCGATGCCGGTGGCGGCGTCGGTTGTTGCGATCACGCCGGCGACGTCACCATCGGTGATCAGCGAGATGCGGGCGCCGGCGGAGCGCAGGGAGTCGATGATGTCCTGGTGGCGCGGACGGTCGAGCACGCAGACGGTCATGTCTTCGACCTTGCGCTTGGCAGCCTTGGCGAGCGCCTTGATGTTGTCGGCGGGCGAGGCGTCGAGGCTGATCAGGCCTTCGGGGAAGCCCGGGCCGATGGCGATCTTGTCCATGTAGGTGTCCGGCGCGTAGAGCAGGCCGCCGCGCGGGGCGATGGCGAGCACGGCGAGCGCGTTGGCCATGGCCTTGGCGGTCAGCGTCGTGCCTTCCAGCGGGTCAAGCGCGATGTCGATCTCGGGGCCCTTCCCGGTACCGACTTCCTCGCCGATATAGAGCATCGGGGCTTCGTCCCGCTCGCCTTCGCCGATCACGACGCGGCCCCTGAACTCGACCTCGTTGAAGGCCGAACGCATCGCGTCCACGGCGGCGGCATCGGCCTTTTTCTCGTCGCCCCGGCCCACTTCCTTCGAAGCGGAGATCGCGGCGAGTTCCGTGACCCGCACCATCGCATCGGCGAGGCTCGGCGTCAGAACGTTGTTTTTCATATGTTTTTCTCCACGGACGGGAATTCGGGACAGTTAACTCTTGGACGAAGCAATTAGCTTGCCGCTTCGATGCGGATGAGGCGCGGGTCTTCGACGGAGACCGACAGTTTCGCAATCCGGTTAACAGCGGCCTGCATCTGCGCGCGGGGGCAGCGGTGGGTGACGACGGCGACGGGGCTGGCGCCGCTCTCGTCGGCGGAATCCTGCAGCAGCTTGTCGACCGAGACGCCTTCCTCGGCCAGCGCTTCGGTCAGCGCGGCGAGCGTGCCCGGCTTGTCGGCGAGACGTACACGGAGGAAGAACGGCGCGATCTCGGAGGCATCACCGCTGACGAAGGGCTGCGCGACATGGTGCTCGGCGCGGCCGAAGGCGTTGCGGATGGCGGGGCGGAAAAGTTTCGCAACGTCGCCCATCACGGCGCTGGCGGTCGGGCCGGAGCCGGCGCCGGGGCCGGTGAGCACAACGGCGCCCAGTGGATCGCCTTCGATGCGCACGGCGTTCAGCGAGCCATCGACGCGGGCCAGCGCGTGGGCGTGCGGCAGGGCCATCGGCTCGACACGGCAGACGACGCCGGCCTTGGTGAGCACGCCTTCGGCGATCAGCTTGATGCGGAAGCCGAGACGGTCTGCGAGGCGCAGGTCGAGCAGGCCGATTTCCTCGATGCCGCGCACTTCGACCTTTGAGAAGTCGAGGTCTGCCGAGAAGGCGATGGCGGAGAGGATGGCGGCCTTGTGGGCGGCGTCCATGCCAGAGACGTCGAGCGTCGGATCGGCCTCGGCATAGCCGCGCTTCTGCGCTTCGGCGAGTACTTCCTCGTAAGCGCGGCCGGTCTCGAGCATCGTGCTCGTGATGAAGTTGCAGGTGCCGTTGAGGATGCCGGAGACGCGTTTGACTTCAGTGCCGACGAGGCTGTCACGCAGTACACGGACGACCGGGATGCCGCCCGCGACGGCGGCTTCAAACAGGAGGTCCACGTGCTTCTCGGCGGCGAGGGCGGCGAGCGCGATGCCATGCTTGGCGATCAGCGCCTTGTTGGCGGTGACGACGTGCTTGCCGGCCTTGAGGGCGGATTCCACGGCGAACTTTGCCGGGCCATCGGAGCCGCCGATGAGTTCGACGAACACGTCCACATTGGGGTCTTCGGCGAGAGTCGCGGCGTCATCGAACCAGGGGTAGCTGTCGGTATTGACCGGGCGGTTGCGGCTCTGCGAGCGGGCGCTCACACCAGCAATCTCGACGCGGCCGGGCAGCCGCAGGCGGTCCTGGCGCTGCACCAGCTCGATTAGCCCGGCGCCGACATGGCCCAGCCCTGCAATCCCAATTCTCAACGGCCCCATCGGGCGCCCCTTACGCTACGGTTTGGAGGGGGCAATAGCCGGTTTGGGAGGCAGGCGGAAGCCCTGAGGGCGGGATTACCCGGCAAGGGTGCATGCGCCCGCAGAAGCGCCGCACCCCTGCCCCCTCCCGCAGGCGGGAGAGGAGTTCAAGGGAAGGTTACTCCGCCGCCACCGGCTTGATTTCCTTGACGCCGTGGGCGGCGAGGAATTTGCGGATGTTGCGGCCGGCCTGGCGGATGCGTTGCTCGTTTTCGACGAGGGCGATGCGGACATAGTCATCGCCGTGCTCGCCGAAGCCTGCGCCGGGGGCGACGGCAACGTGGGCTTCGTTGATCAGCTGGATCGAGAATTCGAGGCTGCCGAGATGGCGGAGCTTCTCCGGGATCGGGGCCCAGGCGAACATCGAGGCCTTGGGGCTCGGCACCGGCCAGCCGGCGCGCGTGAAGCTCTCCACCAGCGCATCGCGCCGTGTACGGTAGATCCGGCGGATATCGTCCACGCAGTCCTGCGGGCCATCGAGGGCGGCGACGGCAGCGACCTGGATCGGCGTATAGGCGCCGTAGTCGAGATACGACTTCACGCGGGCGAGCGCGGCGATCAGCTTGTCATTGCCCGCCACGAAGCCGACGCGCCAGCCGGCCATCGAATAGGTTTTCGACATGGTGGTGAACTCGACCGCGATATCCTTCGCGCCGTCGACCTGCAGGATCGAGGGGGTCGGTTCGTCGAAGTAGATTTCGTTATAGGCGAGGTCCGACAGGATCCAGAGATCGTGCTTCTTCGCGAACTTTACGGCTTCCTTGTAGAAGTCGAGATCGCAGACGGCGGCGGTCGGGTTCGACGGGAAGCAGAGCACCATCGCGGTCGGCGGCGGCACGGAGTATTTCACCGCGCGGCCGAGGTTCGACAGGTACTGTTCTGGCGTATGCGCGGGCACGCCGCGGATCGAGGCGCCGGCGATGATGAAGCCGAAATGGTGGAGCGGATAGGACGGATCCGGCGCGAGGATGACGTCGCCCGGCGCGCTGATCGCCTGGGCGAGGTTGGCAAAGCCTTCCTTCGACCCGAGCGTGACGATGACTTCCCGGTCCTTGTCGAGCTTCACGTCGAAGCGGCGCTTGTAATAGTCGGTCAACGCGCGGCGCAGGCCGGGGATGCCACGGGAGGCGGAATAGCCGTTGACGTCCGGCTTGCGGGCGGTCTCGACCAGTTTGTCGACGATATGCTTGGGCGTCGGCAGGTCCGGATTGCCCATGCCGAGGTCAATGATGTCGGCGCCCTTGGCGCGCAGGGCCGCCTTGGTCCGGTTAACCTGTTCGAAGACGTAGGGCGGCAGCCGCCGGATCTTGTGAAAATCTGTATTGATCATTGGGAGATCACGCCTTCGGTCACGCGCGGCACGTTGAAACTCGCCCGGATCGCCGCAATCTCGGTCTCTGTGAAGAACTCGCCGGGGGGCAAGCCGGGCTCGAATGCGCCCTGGATTTCCGCCACCACGGCCGCGATTTCCGCCGCGCCGGCCGCCGGGGCCTGCGCCCGCGCATCTGCCGCGAAGGCCGCCTGAATCACCGCGATTTCTTCTCCCGAGGCCGCCAGCCTCTCGCCAGGCTTCCAATTTGCGTCCACGGTGGGGATGTCGGCGATCGCCGGATACCCCTCACCCCGGATCTCGGTCCGGCGCGCTTCATACCATTCCGGCGCATCGTTAAGGGCACCGCGCACCTTCGAAAACGAAGAGGTACACGCAGATGCCAGCAAAAGCGGCACGCCGCACAGGAGAATCGCCGTGTTTTTCATGGTTAATCTCATTAAATCACAAACATTGTGATGGATAGATGAGCGCAAGAAACAGGGCAAAACTAGGACCTATGAGCAGCGCCAACCCACCGACCTCGGGTCAGGAACCGCTTGCGGCGCTTATGGCGGCGCAGGACCCGATGCGCTGGCAGATCCTGATGACGACGCTGGCGCTCGCCAATACCGAGTCCCAGGCCCTGATGGCCGAGGTGATGACCGGCTCCGGGCCCCTGTCCACCGTCACCAAGGGCGACCCGATGGGCGCCACCGACGCGTTCCGCGAAGTCGGCCAGAGCCTCGCCATGAACCCGATGGCGATGATGCAGGCGAACCTTGAACTGATGCAGGGCTGGATGAATCTCTGGCAGGAGATGGTGTCCGAGACGATCTCACAGGAATCCCCGAAGGAAAAGGACAAGCGGTTCTCAGACCCGGAATGGCAGGTAAACCCCGCCTTCAAGTTCATCCGCAAGGCCTATGACGTGAATTCGAAGTGGATGAACAGCCTCGCGGACCGGGCGACCGGCATGGATCCGGCCGTGCAGCTGCGCGCGCGCTTCTTCATGCAGCTGCTGACCGAGAGCCTCTCGCCCACCAACTTCCTCGGCACCAACCCGCAGGCCCTGCGCACCTTCATGGAAAGCGGCGGCGAAAGCGTGCTGGCCGGCCTGCGCATGGCGCGCGAGGATGTCCGCAAGGGCAATGGCAAGCTCTACATTTCGCAGACGGACGAGACGCCGTTCGAAGTCGGCGTGAACATCGCCACGGCGCCTGGCGAAGTCGTCTTCCGTAACGACCTGCTCGAATTGATCCAGTATGCGCCGTCGCAGCCGCAAGCCTATTCGAAACCGCTGCTGATTTTCCCGCCCTGGATCAACAAGTTCTACATCCTCGACCTGCGCGCCGAGAATTCGATGATCCGCTGGCTCGTGGACCGGGGCCTTACGGTGTTCGTCGTCTCCTGGCGCTCGGCCGACAAGGTGACGATGGATTATGACTGGGACGATTACGTCAAGAAAGGCATCTATGCCGCCGTCGAAGGCGCGCTGCAGGCTTCCGGCGCGAAGTCGCTGAACGCAGTCGGCTATTGCATCGGCGGCACGCTGCTCACCTCCGCCCTCGCCCACATGTCGGCCACCGGGTATGACAAGATTTCTTCCGCTACCTTCTTCGCCTCGCAGTCAGACTTCGAACTCGCCGGCGACCTGAAAGTGTTCACCGATGGTCCGGGCCGGGATTATGTCTACGGCCTGATTGACGAGCATGGCGGCATCATGCCGGGCAAGGACATGTACGAGACCTTCAACTGGCTGCGCCCGATCGATCTCGTCTGGCGCTATGTCGTGGACATGTACATGCTCGGCAAGCCGCCGCGCCCGTTCGACCTGCTCTACTGGAACGCCGACCAGACCAACATTCCCGGCCCCGTCCACCGGCGCTATCTGAAGGAATGCTATTCCGAGAACCGGCTTGCCCAAGGCGAATATACCGTACTCGGACTAAACATCGACCCGAAGAAGATCACCATCCCGGTCATGCTGCAGGCCTCGAAGGACGACCATATCGTGCCTTACGAGAGCGTGTTCCGCACCGCGAAACTGTATGGCGGGGACGCGACCTTCGTGCTCTCGGGCTCAGGCCACATCGCCGGCGTGGTGAACCATCCGGACGCCAAGAAGTATCAGCACTGGGTCAATCCCGGCAAACTCGGCGCTTCGGCCAACGAGTGGCTGGAGACATCTACGGAAATCGGCGGAAGCTGGTGGCCGACATGGTGGGACTGGCTGCGTCCGAAATCGGGCCGCAAGGTCACCGCCGTGCAGCCGAAAGACATGGGTCTCGGCGCGGCGCCGGGCACTTATGCCAAGGTGCGCCTCGCCGACATCCCGTTGCCGCAGAAATAACGGCGGGTCAGAGCCAGTAAGGCTCGGCCTTGTAGTGGGTGTAGACCGTTTCCTCGTAGGCGCGGTCGCCGAGCTGGCCGTACTCACCGGGATTGAGGTTCGGCGCGGCTTCCAGTTCGTCCTTGGACAGACTGACGACATAGCCATCCTTGGACTTGTCATAGTTCATCGATCCCCAGGGCACGGGATGGCGTTTCTCGCCGAGGCCGAGGAAGCCGCTGAACGACATCACCGCGTACGCCACCTGGCCGGACTGCTTGTCGATCATCAGGCAATCGACCGAGCCGAGCTTTTCGCCTTCGACGTTGAAGACAGCCGTGCCTTCAACCTTCCTTGAACTGATCAGTCCGCTGGCGGCGATGTCGCTGGTGGTCATTGTGTGCTCCATGTGGGGCGGGTCAACACGAACCCCGCGAACACAACGGATGCCAGCGGCAAATGTTCCCGCGCCAGATGGTGATTGTGCAGGGACGCAGCCCTATCCCGCCAAGCCCGCGCTTTCATCCAGCCCCAGCGCGATGTTGAGGTTCTGCACGGCGGCGCCCGAAGCGCCCTTGCCGAGATTGTCCAGCCGCGCGACGAGGCGCGCCTGCTCGTCATTGCCGAACACGTAGAGCTCCAGCCGGTTGGTGTCGTTGCAGCCTTCGGCGCCCAGCGTCTTGAGCGCGTCACCTTCCGCGAGCCCGATCACCTTGACGAAGGTCTCGCCCTGATAGCCGGCCTTCAGCATCGCGTGCACCGCCGCCCGCTTCGGCTTCTTCGGCAAGGCCCAGAGCGGCAGCGGCACCTCGATGATCATACCCTGCGCGAACCGGCCGACGGACGGAAGGAACATCGGCAGATGCGCGAGCGCTGCGTGCTTCTTCATCTCGGGCGGATGCTTGTGCGTCTGGCCCAGCGCGTAGATGCGGAAATTGTCCTCCGTCTCGCGCGTCTCGAACTCCGCGATCATCGGTTTTCCGCCGCCGGAATATCCGGATACGGCGTTCACGGTGACCGGCCAGTCCGGCGGCAGCAAACCGGAGACGACCAGCGGGCGCACCAGCGCTATGAAACCGGTGGGGTAGCACCCGGGATTTGAGATCCGCGCCGAAGCGGCAATCGCGGCGCGCTGGCCGCGGTCCATTTCCGGAAACCCGTAGACCCAGCCCGGCGAGGTGCGGTGCGCGGTCGAGGCATCGATGATCACGGTGTTGGGGTTCTCGACGAGACTCACGGCCAGCCGCGCCGCGTCGTCCGGCAGGCAGAGGATCACCGCGTCCGCCTTCTTCATGATCGCCGCGCGCGCATCCGCATCCTTGCGCTTGGCCTCGTCGATCGACAGGACCTCGAGATCATCCCGTGCCTTGAGGCGGGACGCAATCTGCAGGCCGGTGGTTCCGGCTTCGCCATCGATGAAGACTTTGGGTTTCATGCGCCCACTCCTCCGGGATCAGGGCAAAAACAAAACGGGCGCTTCGTCTCCGAAGCGCCCGCTTGAACACGGTAAATCCGTAAACGGATCAGCGCTTCGAGAACTGGAAGCTGCGGCGCGCTTTCGCCTTGCCGTACTTCTTGCGTTCGACGACGCGCGGATCGCGCGTCATGAAGCCGAAGGGTTTCAGCACAGGGCGAAGGCCCGGCTCGAACGCGACGAGCGCGCGCGAAATGCCGTGACGAACCGCGCCGGCCTGACCCATGAGGCCCGAACCCTTGACGGTGCAGATCACGTCAAACTCGGTCGCGCGGCCGGCTTCGATCAGCGGCTGGGCGATGACCATGCGCAGAACGGGACGTGCGAAGTAGGTTTCCTGATCCCGGCCGTTGATGGTGATCTTGCCGGTGCCGCGCTTGATCCAGACGCGGGCGGTGGCTTCCTTGCGGCGGCCGGTGCCATAGGCGCGGCCCTGGGCATCGATCTTCGGTTCAACCTTGAGGGCCGGCTGTGCCGACGGTGCGCCGGTCATGGCGCCAAGGTCTTTCAGGGAAGCGGAGGTATCGGTCATGTGGATCAGGCCGTTTTCGAGTTCTTGCGGTTCATCGATTTGAAGTCGACGAGCTCGGGTTGTTGGGCGACGTGCGGATGCTCACCGCCGGCATAGATGCGAAGCTTGCCGAACTGCTGGCGCGACAGCGCGCTTTCACGCGGCATCATGCGCTTCACAGCGAGTTCAAGCGCGCGCTCCGGGAAGCGGCCGGACAGGATCTTGCCTGCCGTGGTCGACTTGATCCCGCCAGCGTAGCCGGTGTGGCGGTAGTAGATCTTGTCGGTCAGCTTGTTGCCCGTGAAGACAGCTTTCTCGGCGTTGATCACGACGACGTGATCGCCGGTGTCGACGTGGGGGGTAAAGTCAGGGCGGTGCTTGCCGCGGAGACGTTTGGCGACGTAAGAAGCAAGCCGTCCGACGACGACGCCCGTCGCGTCGATCACGACCCACTTTGTCTCTACGCCTACTGGTGCGTTATAGGTTTTCATTGCTCTGCTCAGAGCCTCTCAATTTCGGAGTTCCAGGAATGCAAATTAAGGGCTGGCGTTTAAGCGCCGCTTCTCCCTTTGTCAACGCGGCTGCCGGGGCCATTGTGCTTTTTGGCGCAGTGGCTTGTTCCCGCGAGGAAAAGGGCCCTGAAGCCCCCCCTCAAGCTGCCCCAATTACTACAGGATTGGAGCTTCCGGCCGTCTGGTCAACCCGCCCGCTTTCCGGCCCCGTCCGGGATGTGGCGATGTCGACGGGCGGCGGCGCCATCCTTGCTGTGGCGTATGAACGCGGCGGCCTCGACTTCTTCAACATGGACGGCGAGCAGATCGGCGAGCCATCGCTCTTCCGTCTGAAGGCGATTGCCGACGGCCGCTCGACCAGTATCGGAGACGCAGCCGTTACCCTGTTCCCGGGGATCACCGAGGCCGGCGAGCTCAAGGGCTACGTGTTCAGCCCCGGCCTGATGGCCCCCACCCAGATCGACCTGCCGATTGCCGAAGAGCGCGACATCCAGGGCCTCTGCACGGGCGACTCCAGTGCAGGCGGGCTGATCCGGATAGCCTACTGGACGATGGCGAACTCCATGTCGCTGACCACCGGCGTGCTGTCGGAAGTCAACGGCGACCTGACCTGGACGCCGGAAGCCTCGACCCAGACGGACTTCCCGGTCACGTCCTGCGTGTTCGCCTACGACACCCTGGTCGCCTCCCCGCGGTCAGACGACTCGGCCTCGCTGACGCGCGGCAAGTATTCGGCGTTGCTCTCGCTCGAAGAGGGCAAGCCGATCCAGATCTCGACCGACTACGGCCTCACCACGATGGATGTTGGCGTGCGTGACGGCATCACGATCCAGGCGCCCCGCAACCCGACGGCCATCACCGCGCAGGGCACCCTGCCGGCCGGCGGCTTTCCGGGCGGCGTGGTCGTCGTGGCAGGCGAGAATGCGGCGGGCGAGCACCAGGTCGTGTTCATCGACCCGAGCGAGATTACGCTGGAGCCGGTAACCGAGTGACCGGCCCGGCGGCCCGCCAGACGAGGTAGACCGCCGACAGGGTCACGATCACGCCAAGCCCCTGATGCACGAGTGCGAGCGTCAGGGGGGCGGCATTCAGCAGCGTGAGGATGCCCCACACGGCCTGCGCGCTGACCAGCGCCGCCAGCACGGCAAACGGCCGGGCCAGTGCGCCCGCCCGGTAGCGCCACGCGGCCCAGAGGCTGAGGCCCCAAAGGACGTAGGCGAGGAAACGGTGATTAAACTGCGTCGCCGCGCGCCCTTCGAAGAAACTGCGCACGCCGAGATCGGCCTGTATATAATGACTGGGGATGAGCTCCCCCGCCATCAACGGCCAGTCATTATAGCTTCGTCCGGCGTCCAGTCCCGCGACCAGCGCGCCGGTGGCCATCTGCACGAACACAAGCGCCAGCAGGCCGATGGCAACGCCCCTGCCCCGGGCCGGACCTTCCGGACGCGGCACGGCTCGCAGGGACAGCCACAGCCAGGTGATCACGCACAAGATCAGCAGCGCCAGCGAAAAATGCGTCATCAAGCGATAGGGCGCAACCGATACCCGGTCCGTATCGCCGATCCCGCTCGCCACCATCCACCAGCCGATCGCGCCCTGCAGGCCGCCGAGCGCGACGAGCCCGAGCAGTTTCCAGCCCAGGCCTCCGACGAGCCAGCGGCGCGCCGCGAACACGGCAAGGCCCACAACCGCGACCAGGCCGATGAACCGGCCCAGTTGCCGATGGCCCCACTCCCACCAGTAGATGAACTGGAACTCGGCGAGGCTCATGCCCTTGTTCTGCAGCTTGTACTGGGTCGTCTCCCGGTACTTGTCGAACTCGGCCATCCAGCTCGAGGTATCGATCGGCGGCAGGGCGCCCTTGACGGGCTGCCATTCGGTGATCGAGAGGCCGGAATCCGTCAGCCGGGTTGCGCCGCCGACCAGGATGGTCGCATAGACGAGCAGGCCCAGCAGGATCAGCCAGGCCCGGATCCAGCGTGCGGCAAGAGGCGAAATTGCGTTTGCGGACATGCTGCCTAGATCACTCGGCGTACGGCGCGATCAAGAGGCGCCAACGTCGCACACCGGAATCGAACGGACGGAAACGAACATGCGCAAACCGATCGCCGTCCTCGTCATGCTCGCCTTCATGGCGCTCTGGATCTGGGGCGCAGGCACCGTCGGCTCGCGCCTGACGGAGGCGCCCAGCTGGCTGCAACTCGGCTTCTATCTGGTCGCGGGCTTCGGCTGGATCCTGCCGCTCCGCCCTCTCCTCAAATGGATGAACGCGAACCAGCCGCCGGAAGAGGACTGAGGCGTAACCCCAAAAGAAAAAACCGGCAGGGCGGGCCTGCCGGTTTTCGGGATGGGGTGTGAGCCGCTTTGCTCAGCCTGCGATGTCGGCTTCCGAGAAGAACTGGACGATCTCGAGGGCGGCGTTCTCGGCCGAGTCCGAACCGTGCACGGAGTTCTCGCCGATCGACTTGGCGAACAGTTTCCGGATGGTGCCGTCAGCGGCCTGGGCCGGGTTGGTCGCGCCCATCACGTCGCGGTGTTTCGCGACGGCGTCTTCCCCTTCCAGAACCTGCACGACCACCGGGCCGGAGATCATGAAGTCGACTAGTTCGCCGAAGAACGGGCGCTCGCGGTGCACGCCGTAGAAGCGCTCAGCCTGGGCGCGCGTCATCTGGATGCGGCGCTGGGCGATGATGCGCAGGCCGGCCTTTTCGATCACGGCATTGATGGCGCCGGTGAGGTTACGCTCGGTGGCGTCCGGCTTGATGATCGAGAATGTACGCTGCACGGCCATGGGGGCTTCCTGAATCTGGGGTTTGTGGATTTGCGCGGCCTATAGCGGCAGGACCGCGCTCGAGCAACAGCCGACAGACGGTCCCCTGTCGCCCGAAAGTCACGCCGGGCGGCGTTAATCACGGCGATCAAGGGTTCGGCGCGGGTTCGGATTGACAGCTTCAAAGACCTATGCATTTTCAACACCTGTTGAAAAAACTCAACAAACGTTGAGACAAAAAAGTTCACCAGCATCGTCCCGGGAGGACAAAATGGCTTCTAACCTGAACAAACTGATGTTTGCTGCGCTCGCAGCGTCCGCGCTGACGCCGTTCGCGGCCTATGCGCAGGAAGACACCACCGCCGCGCCGGAGGCCTCGGCAGAGCGCCGCTTCGGCCCTGTGGTTGTCACCGCCCAGCGCCGCGAGCAGAACCTGCTTGACGTGCCGCTCTCGGTCTCCGCCTTCAGCGGCGACCTGCTTTCCGACCTCGGCATCCAGACGATGGACGAGGTCGCCAAGATCTCGCCGAATGTCACGCTCGAAGTCTCCCGCGGCACCAACAACACGCTGTCCGCCTTCATCCGAGGCGTCGGCCAGCAAGACCCGGTCGCCGGTTTCGAAGCCGGCGTCGGCGTCTATGTCGACGACGTTTACCTCAACCGCCCGCAAGGCGCCGTGCTTGAAGTCTATGATGTCGAGCGCATCGAGGTTCTGCGCGGACCGCAAGGCACGCTGTACGGCCGCAACACCATTGGCGGCGCCGTTAAGTATGTCACCAAAGGCCTGTCCGACGAGCCAACCTTCAAGGCGCGCGGCGCCTATGGTTCCTACAACCAGCAGGATATCGTGGCCTCGGGTTCGCTGCCGATCAGCGACACGCTTCGCGTGGGCGGCGGCCTCGCCTTCTTCACGCGCGACGGCTTCGGCGAGAACATCATCACCGGCGAAGAAAACTACAACAAGGACGTGGCCGCTTACCGCGTATCCGCCGAATGGGACGTCACGCCGGACTTCCAGCTGCGCCTCGCTGGCGACTACCTGTCCGACGAATCGAATGCGCGCCAGGGCCACCGCCTGATCGCCGACAAGTTCCCGCCGATCACCTACCCCGTGCTGGACGACGTATATGATACACGCGCTGGCCTGAACGTCGTCGAACAGGACGCCGAAGCGAAAGGCCTGTCGCTGATCGCCGAATACACCGTCAACGACGCCATCACCCTGAAGAACATCCTGGCCTACCGCGAAGATGCCAGCACCACGCCGATCGACTTCGACTCGCTGCCTGAGGCTGACGTGGACGTGCCGGCGATCTACGAAAACGATCAGCTCTCGAACGAATTCCAGGTTCTGTATTCGGGCGACCGCCTGAACGGTATCCTCGGCGCCTACTATCTGGAAGCCAATGCGTCGACGGTGTTCGATGTGCTGCTCGGTACCACCGGCGCCCTGATCAGCGTTCCGGGCCTCAACGCGCAGACCTTCGGCGATGTCGGCACGGAAACCTGGTCGGTGTTCGGCGACTTCACCTATGACCTGACGGACCAGCTCTCCGTTTCGCTGGGCGGCCGCTATACCGAAGACGAGCGCTCCTCGATTGTGCTTCGCCGCACCTATGCGGGCGGCTTCTCGCCCTTCTTCGGCGGCACCGGTGTTCCCATTGCCACGACATCGAACTTCGACGGCTCGGTGAAGTTCGACGACTTCAGCCCGCGCGCGTCGCTCAGCTACAAGCCAGTCGAGGATCATACTCTGTACGCGACCTATTCGCAGGGCTTCAAGGGCGGCTCCTTCGACCCGCGCGGCCAGACCTCGGCCGCTCCGGACCTCAACGGCAACTGCATCGCCCCGACGCTCAACCCGCTTGCGCCGCCGGCATACTGCACCTCCGGCGCGACCCGCGCCAGCGATCCGGAAGACCAATTCAACTTCCTGCAATTTGATCCGGAAGAAGTCGACAGCTACGAGATCGGCTGGAAATCCGCGCTGTTCGACGGCCGTCTCCAGTCCAGCCTCGCCGGCTTCTTCATGGACTACAAGGACGTCCAGGTGCCTGGCTCGGCCGGCATCGATACCAATGGTGACGGCGTCAACGACACCTTCACGGGCGTCACCACCAACGCCGGTGCGGCAACGCTCTGGGGTGTGGAGTATGAAGGCACGGCTGTGCTCGGCGAAGAGATCTTCAACGACTCCGACCTGCTCACCTCCGGCTTTGCCGTCGGTTACATCAAGGCCGAGTATGACGTCTTCATCGACGCGTTCGGCAACGATGTGGCGGACCAGCGCGTGTTCCAGAACACGCCGGAATGGACCGGCAGCTTCCGTCTCAGCTACGACACGCCGTTCAACATCCTGCTCAAGGAAGGCCGCCTGAAAATCAACTCGCTCGCCTCCTATCGCAGCGACTCGAGCCAGTTCGAAGTGCGCAGCCCGCTCGACCAGGAAGGCTACACGCTGATCGACCTCGGCCTGCGCTGGCAGGAAAACGACAGCCCCTGGGGCTTCACGCTGTCCGGCAAGAACCTGACCAATGAAGAGTACAAGGTTGCCGGCTACAACTTCATCAACCCGACAACCGGTGCCTCGACACTCGGCCTCGAAGGCGTGCTGACCGCCTTCTACGGCGACCCGCGCACGGTCACCGTAGGCATCGACTACAACTTCTAAGAGGCGCCTGGTGCGTTTCCTCCCAGACCCTGCCGCTGCGGCGGCGGGGCCACCGGGAGCCTCGACTGGGGCGGCGTCGCAAGGCGCCGCCCCTTTCTTTGGGCAGCACTGAGCGATCAGTGAGCGGAGCTTTTGACGCGGGCGGGCTTTGCTGCCCTGGCGCGGGGCGCCGGCGCCGCGCGCTGAGCGGCCTCGAAGCCGGCGGTGATGAAGGGCACCATGCGCTCGCACGCTTCGGCAAGATCATCCGAGCGAACGAACCCACCGGACAGCTTGTCGATACGGCCCGTCTGCGCGAGCGCCAGCGTCAGCGCGCCGGAGAAGCAATGGTAGCCCCAGTAGAGGTCTTTCTCGTCGATACCGGGAATCGCGAGGCGCAGCGCATCGAGGAACTTGCGGATCAGCGGGTCGAAATGCTCCGCCATCAAGCGGCCGCCCCAGCCGGGCGTATTGTTCACGTAAGCTACGAGGGCGTAGTAGCTTTTCCAGCCCGGCTCCGAAAGGTGCGGCCCCTTTAGCAGGGGCTCGAGATAGGCACGGATGATTGCCTCGACCGTTGGCGCCGCAGGCCTGGCTTCGGCGATCGCATCGATCAGCGCCGTCTCGCGCCAGTCGTTCAACATCTTGGCGCGCCGGTCGAACACCGCGACGAAGAGCTGTTCCTTGGAGCCGAAATAATAGTGCGGCAGGGCGAGGTCGACGCCGGCATTCTTCGCGATGGTCCGCAGCGTCACGCCGTCAAAGCCATGCGCACTGAATTCCGCTTCGGCGGCATCGAGAATCGCGCTGCGACGGTCGGTTTTCGGCGGCGGGGATTTCTTGCGAGCGCTCAGCGGCGTATCCTCAGCATTGTTCTTACACCCTTTATGGACCTGTCTTCCCTTGCGAGTCAAAGTGGGCCTCTGGGGAATCCTGTCCAGCCGCTTGCGCTACCCGCACTTTCCGGCATAGATTTCAACATCTGTTGAAACGGGACGCAAGTTCCCGGGCTGGAGGAAGCGCAGTCCATGACACCGGCAGGGGAAGATATCACGTGGACGTCCGCGGACGGTCTGTCGCTCTACGCGAAGGCCTATGGGCCGGCCGCATCAAAGCTGACGGTGCTTTGCCTTCACGGCCTGACGCGCAACCACAAGGACTTCGAACCGATGATCGCCGCCTTGCCCGGCCGCTACCGCTTCATCGCGGTGGATGTGCGGGGACGCGGCCGCTCGGCCTTCGATCCGGAGCCGAACAATTACAACCCCGCGATCTATGCAAGGGACATGGAGGCGCTGCTCGACAAGCTGGGCATTGCGCGCGTCGCCCTGATCGGCACCTCGATGGGCGGCCTGATCTCGCTCCTGATGACGCGCCGGATGCCGAAACGCATTGCCGGCGTGGTGCTGAACGATGTCGGCCCGGTGGTGGAGAAAGCGGGGATCGCCCGCATCGCCGGCTATGCCGGGAAGGTGCGGCCGGTCACCGGCTGGGCGAGCGCTGCGGAAGCGGTCAAGACGATCCAGGGCGCCGCCTTTCCGGAGCTGCCCGAGGAGCGCTGGATGGATTTTGCGCGGCGGACCTACCGCGAGCTGCCGACGGGCGAGGTCGTGCTCGACTATGACCCCAACATCGCCCGCTCGCTCGGCAAGGTTAAGCCCGGCGCGCTGACCAATTTTGCGCTCTGGCGGATGTTTGGCGGCCTGAAGAAGACGCCTCTGCTGGTGGTGCGCGGCGAGACGTCCGACATCCTTTCCGAGAAGACTGCTCTCGAAATGGTGCGCCGTCATCCGGACGCAAAGCTCGCGACGGTGCCGCGTGTCGGCCATGCGCCGATCCTCGATGAACCGGGGGCGGTATCCGCCATCACTGATTTTCTTGCGCGCCTAGAGGCCAAGGCATGACATCGACAACCCTTCCCACTTCTGCGCCGAACATTTCCGGCCGCGCCTGGGTGCTCGCCGTCCTGACACTGACGTATACGTTCAACCACGTGGACCGGCAGATCCTTGTTATCCTGCTGGAGCCGATCAAGGCCGAGTTCGGCCTCTCGGATGGCCAGGTCGGCTGGCTCACGGGCCTGTCCTTCGCCGCCTTCTATGCGACGCTCGGTATTCCGGTGGCGATGTGGGCGGATCGGGGCAACCGGCGTAACATCATCTCGCTCGCGCTAGCCCTTTGGTCGGCCATGACGGCCCTGTCTGGCCTCGCACAAAATTTCTGGCACTTGCTGCTCGCCCGTATGGGTGTCGGCGTTGGAGAAGCCGGCGGCACACCGCCCGCAACCTCCATGATCGCGGACCTGTATCCGCCGCAGGAGCGCGCGATGGCGCTCGGCATCTACACCAGCGGCATCGGCCTCGGCATCATGGCGGGCTTTGCGCTCGGCGGGTACATTTACGAGCTGTATGGCTGGCGCGCCGCTTTCTTCGCGGCCGGTATACCGGGACTGATCCTTGCCCTGATCGTCCGCTTCGGGATCAAGGAGCCGGTACGCGGCCTCGCCGACCAGCGCCGGGATGACGGCCCGGCGCCGTCGCTCGGCGAGACGCTGCGATTCATCTTCAGCCAGTCGTCTTACCTCTGGCTGCTCGCGGGATGTCTGCTGATCTGCATCTCGGCCAACGCCTTCCTCGTCTTCACCTCCAGCCACCTGCAACGCACATATAGCCTGACGCCGGGCGAAGTCTCCCTGCCGCTCGGCATCCTGATCGGCGGCGTCGGCAGCCTCGGCGCCGTCGTGCTCGGTCGGGTGTGCGACGTGCTCTCCAAGCGCGACCTGCGCTGGCGGCCTTTGATCATCGCCATTGGCGCGGGCATTGCCCTGCCCTTTGCCTGGATGTTCCTGCGCGCGCCGACGGTCGAGACAGCCTATGCCTGGAACATCGTGCCCAGCTTCATCGGGTTGATCTATGCCAGCGTCGCCTACACCGCCTCCCAGGAACTCGTGAAGCTCCGTATGCGGTCGTTTGCCTCTGCTTTCATGCTGTTCTGCCTGACGCTGATCGGCATCGGCTGCGGCCCGCTGATCGCGGGCATGCTGTCGGACCATTTCAGCGCCCAGGGCGCCGCCCAGCCGCTCGCCCGGTCGCTGGAAATGATCCTCGCCTTCAATGCCGCCAGCATCGTCTGCCTACTGATGGCGACCCGCAACTACCGCCGGGATGTCGCGCGCGCGGCGGGATAGGATGGCCGAGGCTTGCGCGCGGGGCCCGGGCGTTTTAGGGCAGGTCCATGCCAGATCTTCCCGCCTGCCCCGAATGCGAATCCGTACTGACCTATCAGGACGGCCCGATGCTGATCTGCCCAGAATGCGGGCACGAATGGACCGTGGCGGCGCCGGCGGGCGCGAAGGTCATCAAGGATTCAGTCGGCAAAGCGCTCACGGACGGTGACACGGTAACGGTGATCAAGGACCTGAAGGTGAAAGGCTCATCGCTGGTCGTGAAACGCGGCACCAAGGTCAAGAACATCCGGCTCGTCGACGGCGACCACGACATCGACTGCAAGATAGATGGCATCGGCGCGATGGGATTGAAGTCTGAGTTCGTGAAGAAGGTTTGAAGCCTGCTTCAAAGATATCCCGCTCGCCCCCCCTAAACCCCTGCCTCTTTCCATCCGCCTGCGGAGGTCTGCTGGAAATAGCGCGTCACCAGCCCCGACTCCTTCGCCGCCTTGAACTGCTCGCGCGCCCGGGCGCGGGTGTCCTTGTCGCCGTCTTCGAAGATCACCATGCAGCGTTTGAACGGGGCCTCGACCGGCGCGTCGGTGCCGTCCATCAACATCAGCGCGTCGGCATTGTTGGCGTTCTTCAGTTTGGCGGAGAGCAGCACCGGCTGGCGCGCGGCGTCCAGACCCGGCGCTTCGGCCTGGCCGTGCGGCAGGAAGGAGGCGTCGTCGAAGGTCCAGAGCGCCGCATCCAGTTTCGCGAGCCGCTCCAGGTCCGGCGAGACGGCGAGCACGCGCCATCCCGCCTCCAGGCATTTCTGCATCAGCGGCGGTGCTGCCACCTCCAGCGCCGTGCGCGAAAGATGGTAGAACCACCATTCAGGCCGGATGGCCTCATTCATAATTGTCCATGATCCACTTGTTCAGCAGGCGGGGGCCGTAACCCGACGCCCAGCTCGGATCGGTCGGGGCCTTCTCGCCTTCGACCCAGGCGACGCCCGCGATATCAAGGTGGGCCCATTTCACGCCGTCCTTGACGAAGCGCTTGAGGAACTGAGCGGCCGTGATCGAGCCCGCAGCCGGGCCGCCGATGTTGCGCATATCGGCGAACTTCGACTTGATCTGCACATCATACTCGGCGCCAAGCGGCATGCGCCACACACGCTCGCCTTCTGCAAGACCAGCGGCGGTGAGTTCGGCGGCGAGGTCATCGCTGTCGGTGAACATGCCGGCATGGTGATGGCCGAGCGAGACGACGATGGCGCCGGTTAGGGTCGCCAGGTCGACGATGGCTTTCGGCTTGAAGTGTTCCTGTGCGTACCAGAGCACGTCGCACAAAACGAGGCGGCCTTCGGCGTCGGTGTTCTGCACCTCGATGGTCTGGCCGGAGGCGGAGTGGAGAATGTCGCCCGGACGGATGGCGTTGCCGTCCGGCATGTTCTCGACGAGGCCGATCAGGCCCACCACGTTGACCTTCGCCTTGCGCTGCGCCAGCGCGCGCATGGTGCCGGTGACGGCCGCTGCGCCGCCCATGTCGCCGCGCATGTTCTCCATGTTCGGGCCGGGCTTCAGCGAAATGCCGCCGGTGTCGAAGCAGACGCCCTTGCCGACGAGGATGACCGGATCGTCGCCCGGCTTGCCGCCGTTCCAGCGAATGATTCCGAGCTGGCTTTCCTTCACCGAGCCCTGGCCAACGCCCAGAAGCGCGCCCATGCCGAGTTTCGCCATCTGCTTTTCGCCGAGGATTTCGACTTCGAGGCCGAGCGGGGCGAGTTCCTTGACCTTCGCGGCGAAGGATTCGGGGTAAAGGTCGTTCGGCGGCAGGTTCACGAGATCGCGCGCCAGATAGGTGCCATCGGTGGCCGCATCGATCGGGCCGAAGGTGGCCTTGGCGGCTTTCGGGTCGGTCGAAATGACGGTCAGGCCCGTAAGGCTCGGCTTCTGATCCGGCTTAAGTTTGGTGAAATAGGTATCGAAACGATAGGCAGCGAGCTTGGCGCCCGCGGCGACCCGGGCGGCCGATTCGGCGTCGCCTGCAGTAATCGAGGCGGTCTTGAAGCCGCTGGAGCCGATGGCCTTGTAAAAGTTGGCGCCAATCTTCTCGAGCGCGCGGGCATCGCGTTTCTTGGCCTTGCCACCACCCATCAGGACCACCCGGCGGGCGTCGGAGCCCTTGGGAAGCACAACAATCGCCTGCTGGCCGGGCTTGCCGTCGAACCGGCCGCCGTCCAGCGCCTCGGACAGCAGGCCCCCGCTGGCCTTGTCCAGCGCCGCAGCAGCAGCGGGCAGCTTGTCGCCCTCATCGATGATAAAGCCCGCAATGTCGGCCTTGGTGCTTTCAGCGAAAGTAATCTTCATGTGTGGAAACTCCGTTGTGAGCGGAAACTAAGCATCGACGCGCCAAGCGCAACTCGTTAGCAAGGGAAATAGCAGCCCTTAACCGCCTGTTTTAACAAGATAGAGCGTCGCACCCCGCCAAAGATGACGAAAATCCAGGCTCATCTGTTCCGTCAGATTCTGCAGGCGGTGGTGATCATCGTGGGCGGGCTCGTGATGATGGCGCTGCTGGCGCAGGGCCTGTCGCGGACCGACCTGATCCTCGAAAACCGGCAATCAGCCCTGACATACTTCTATATCGTGATGCTCGGCTCGCCGCAGGTTGTGGCGCTTTTGACCCCGCTCGCGATCTTCGTCGGCGCGGTCTGGTCGCTGAACCGCATTCACAAGGATTCCGAGATCGTAGTGGCCCAGGCCGCCGGCATGACGCGCTGGCAGGTTGCCTCGCCGATCCTGCGGCTGGCGCTGATGTGCGCGGTAATGCACCTCGCGGTGAACCTCTGGGTCCAGCCCGTCGCCCAGCGTACCATGCGCGAGGCTGTCGCGATGGCCCGCGCCGACCTGGCCGCCGCACTGATCCGGCCCGGCCAGTTCACCACCAATGGCGAGCGGCTGACCTTTTACGCGCGCGAACAGGTGGGCGGCGAACTGCGCGGGGTCATGATCTCCGACATGACCGACCCCGCCTTCCCGACCGACATCCTCGCGCGCACCGCCGCGCTGGTCAGCGTCGATGGCAAGCCGACCCTCCTGCTTCGCGACGCGCTCAGCCAGCAGCTCGACGAGAACATGCAACTGTCGATCCTCGAATTCGACCAGTACATGTTCGACCTGACGGACTTCATGAAGGAAGACGCTGAACTGATCCTCAAGGCGTCGGACAAATACCTGCATGAACTCGTGTTCGTGGACCGGAAGGACTTTTTCCAGAACAAGGAAGCCGACGGTTTCCTCGCCGAGGCCAATGCGCGCCTGACGACGCCCCTTCTGAACATCGTGATGGCGATGCTGGCGATCCTGGCCGTGCTGGGCGGGGACTTCAGCCGGCAGGGCTATAGCCGGCGGATCGGCATTGCCTCCGCGGCCGCAGCCGTGATCCTCGTGGTTCAGCTCGCCCTTCAATCAGCCGCGGCGAGCGATCCGGCCCTCAACATCGCTCAATGGGCCGTGCCACTGGTTGTGCTCGCCGGGCTCTGCTGGGTTTATTTCGGACGCGGCCGCCACATCGGCAAACGCCCTCCGCCGCGAGGCGACCTGCTCGCCGACCGGCAGGAGGCGATAGCGTGATGCTGTCGCGGATCCAGCGCTACATCCTGAAAGAATGCCTCTCTGGCCTCGTATTGGTGCTCGGCGTGCTGCTGCTGGCGATCCTGCTGATCGACGTGGTTGAGCAGCTTCGCACGGTCGGCGGGGATGTCAGCCTCAGCCTGCTCAGCGCGCTGCGCCTGTCATTGATGAAACTGCCGCTGCTAATCGAGCAGACGCTGCCTTTCGCGCTGCTGGCCGCGAGCATGCTGGCCTTCACCCGCCTCAACCGGCGCTCTGAACTCTCGATCATCCGGGCGAGCGGCCTGTCGGCCTGGCGCTTCCTGACGCCGGTTATCGTGCTGGCAGCCGGTCTCGGCATATTCTCGTCCCTCGTGCTCAACCCTTTTGCGGCGCGCCTCACGCAGTCCTTCGAGTTTGAGCGGGCCCGGCTGTTGCAGATCGGGCAGGAAACGCTGGCGGTCGCCGATACCGGCATCTGGCTGCGCCAGGGCGATGATACGAGCCAGTTCGTGATCCACGCCCGCAGGGTCGAAAACTCCGGCCGCAAGCTGATCGACGTCAAGCTGATCGAGGAGCAGCGCCTGTATGACGGGCGCCGGCCGACCAGCGATTTTGCCTTCGTGCGCCGCATCGATGCGGAAAGCGCCACCTTGAATGACGGGTTCTGGCAGCTCGAGAACCTTGTCGAAAACCTCCCGAACCTGCCGCCGGAACGCAAGGACAGCCTCGCCATCCCGACTTCGCTGGACGCGGTGACCTTGCTCGACAAGTTCGCCTCGCCCAACACGATCGGCTTCTGGGACCTGCCCGGTTTCATCCACGAAACCCGCGCGGCAGGCCTCGATGCCTCGCGCTACACCATGCGCTGGTACACCCTTACGGCGACCCCCGTCCTGTTCGTCGCCATGGCCCTGATCGGGGCCCTCGCCTGCCTGCGCCTGCAGCGGCTGGGCGGCACATCGCAGCTTCTGGCCACCGGTGTCCTGGCGGCTGTGGGCCTCTATTTCTTCACCCAGTTCTCCGCAAGCCTCGGGGCCACAGGCGCGGCGCCGCCGCCCGTTGCGGCCTGGTCACCGCCCCTGTTTGTGCTGTTCGTTAGCCTTACGTTTATCGCTTACCGCGAAGACGGCTGATACGGCTGCAGCCTTGACACGGCCCTACCCCCCGGACCATCTCTGCCGCCCTTAAAGCGGCGTTCCGAAAAGTAGGAACCGGTTTTCGGCAAAACGCCGCGACCATATATTGACTGGAAAAGCGTATGAAACTTGTCGTCGTCGAGTCGCCCGCCAAGGCCAAAACGATCAACAAGTACCTGGGGAAGGACTATAAGGTCCTGGCCTCCTACGGGCATATCCGCGACCTTCCCTCGAAGAATGGCTCGGTCGATCCGGACAATGATTTCGAGATGGTGTGGGAGGCGGATGCCAAATCCGCCAAGCGCATTTCCGACATCGCAAACGCCCTGAAAGACGCCGACACCCTCATCCTCGCGACTGACCCCGACCGCGAAGGCGAGGCGATTTCCTGGCACATCGTCGAGGCGCTGAAGAAGCGCCGGGCGCTGAAGAAGGACATCGCGATCGAGCGGGTGGTGTTCAACGCGATCACCAAGAACGCCGTCACCACCGCGATGGAACACCCGCGCCAGATCGATGCCGAACTGGTCGACGCCTACCTCGCCCGCCGCGCCCTGGACTATCTCGTCGGCTTCAACCTCTCCCCGGTCCTCTGGCGCAAGCTGCCGGGCTCGCGCTCGGCGGGACGGGTCCAATCGGTGGCGCTGCGCATCGTCTGCGACCGCGAGAACGAGATCGAACTGTTCCGCCCGCAGGAGTACTGGAACATCGAGTGCGAACTGCGCGCGCCGGACGGCACGGCCTTCACCGCCCGTCTTTATAGCCTGAATGGCGACACGCTGAAGAAGTTCACCCTCGGCAACAAGGGCGACGCCGACCGCGCTCTGGAGATCGTCAAGACGGGCGGCTATTCGGTCGCCAGCGTCGAGGCCAAGCCGGTGAAGCGCAACCCGCCGCCGCCATTCATCACCTCTACGCTGCAGCAGGAAGCGAGCCGCAAGCTCGGCTTCAATGCCAAGCGCACGATGCAGGCCGCGCAGAAACTGTATGAAGAAGGCCGCATCACCTACATGCGGACCGACGGCGTCAACATGGCCGAGGAGGCCTATGTCGCCGCCCGCGCCATGATCCAGTCCAACTATGGCGCGCGCTACCTGCCGGAAAACACGCGGCGCTATTCCTCCAAGGCGAAAAACGCCCAGGAGGCCCACGAGGCCGTGCGCCCGACCGACTTCAACCTGCGCCCCGAAGAATATCACGGCGAAGGCGACCTTAAGAAACTCTACACCCTCGTCTGGCGCCGCGCGGTCGCCTCCCAGATGGAAGCGGCGCTGTTCGAACGCACGACCATCGACCTCGCCTCGAAGGACAAGCGCGCCGTCTTGCGCGCCACTGGCCAGGTCGTCGTGTTCGATGGCTATATCAAGCTCTATACCGAAGGCCATGACGCCGGCGATGATGACGACGACGCCGAAGGCCGCCTGCCCAAGATGATGGAAGGTCAGCATGCGGACCTTCTGAAGTCCGACGCCAACCAGTCCTTCACGACGCCCCCGCCCCGCTACACCGAAGCTTCGCTAGTCAAGCGCCTTGAGGAACTCGGCATCGGCCGCCCGTCCACCTACGCGTCCACCATGTCGACGCTGGAAGACCGCGGCTATGTTCGCGTCGAAGGCAAGGCGCTGGTGCCTGAGGACAAGGGCCGCCTAGTCACCGCCTTCCTCGAGAACTTCTTCGCGCGCTACGTGGAATATGACTTCACCGCCGGCCTGGAAGAAAAGCTCGACGTCATCTCGGACGGAAAGCTCGACTGGAAAGCCTTCCTGCGGGACTTCTGGAAGCAGTTCGCCATCGACATCGACGGCACCAAGGATCTGCGCGTCACGCACGTGCTCGACGCACTGAACGAGACGCTCGGCGCCTATGTGTTCCCGCGTACGGACGCCGAAGGCAATGCCATCGAGAACCCGCGCCAATGCCCGCTCTGCAAGGAGGGCGAGCTGTCGATGAAGCTTGGCAAGTTCGGCGCCTTCGTCGGCTGCTCGCGCCATCCCGAGTGCAAGTATACGCGCCAGTTCTCTGCCGAGGGCGGCGAGAGCGCGATCAACCCCGACGGCAACGAGATCGGCATCCACCCCGAGAAGGGCGAGATGATCCTGCTGAAATCCGGCCGCTTCGGCCCCTATGTCGAGATGGCCAACGGCGAGAAGCCGAAACGCGCGAGCCTCGCCAAGGCCGACAGCCCGGACACGCTGACCCTGTCGCGCGCTGTGGAACTGCTCAGCCTGCCCCGCGAGATTGGTCCGCACCCGGAGGATGGCGAGATGATCCTCGCCAATTTCGGCCGCTTCGGACCCTACGTGCAGCACGGCAAGACTTATGCGAACCTGAAGGATCCCACTGAGGTGTTCTCCATCGGCATCAACCGCGCCGTGGACCTGATTGCCGACAAGCGCGCGAAAGCGGCGGCCGGCGGCGGCGGACGCGGCGGTGTCGCGGCGCTCAAGACGCTGGGCGACCACCCCGATGGCGGCCCCGTCGAAGTGTTCGCGGGCAAGTACGGCCCCTACGTGAAGTGGGGCAAGGTCAACGCCACGCTGCCGAAAGAGATGGCGCCGGAGACGGTGACGCTCGAAGCCGCGCTCGAACTCGTCAACGCCAAGGCAGGCTCCGGCACCGGCAAGAAAAAAGCCGCGCCGAAGAAAGCTGCAGCCAAGAAGCCTGCTGCGGCCAAGAAAGCGCCTGCGAAAAAGAAGCCTGCGGCCAAGAAGGCCGACGCCTGAATCGGGGGCATCCCCACTTCGGTAACACTTTTGTAAGCTCGCGGAAGAATTGTCCCGCCTCTCGCTTCGGCGTAGGGTCAGGGCCTTGGTTCAAGGGGCAGTACGATGATGGAACTGAAACCACTCCACGCGGTATCGCTGGGTTTTGCGTTGATCGTGGCCGCCTGCGCGACCAGCGAAGTGGCTCGTCCGCCATCGCCCGAAGCCGAGGCGACGAAGCCGCCACCGCCAAAACCGCAGCAGCCTGCAAAGAACGTGTTCCCCGCCGCCATGTCGGTCTGCCCCGGCATGACAGTCGCGAACCGTCCGGACACGGACGCAAACCTGCAGATGACCGCCTACACCCCGTTCGTCGTCGCGGCCGGCAAGGTCACGCTCGCCACCGCGCCCGTGGAAGCGGCCTGCTTCTCCTCCGGCTTTGGTCCGCGCAGCTTCAGCAACCACAAGGGCGTCGACTATTACAGCCGCGACGCCGTGGACATCTACGCCGCCGCCTCTGGGATCGTGAAGGAACAGTCGTACCGCGACGATTTCGGCAACCAGCTCGTCATCGACCACGGCAACGGCGTGTTCACGCGCTACGCCCACCTGCAGGAATTCGGCGCCGGTATCGAAGTCGGCCAGAACGTTCGGGCGGGCGAGGTGATCGGCCTGATGGGCAACACCGCGTCCTACAAGGTCGCGCGCCACCTCCATTACGAAGTCCTCCTCGGCGACTGGGGCGCCCAGGCCGGCTCCTTCGCGCTGACGCCGGTGGACGTGCTGAGCCTCCCGGCGGCGCGGGCGGGCAGCTAGCGCCCGCAATTTCCCCGCGCATTCCGCCGCAAACTCCCCTATATGCGGCCTCATGAGCTTTCCAGACCGCCAGACTGTCCTTGATTTCCTGAAGGAAAACCCCGCCGCCACGTCCAAGGCCGATATCGCCCGGGGCCTCAAGGTGAAGGGCAAGGAGCGCGCGATCCTGCGAGAGGTGCTCGAGGAACTGGAGCGCGAAGGCAAGCTGGAGCGCACCGGCAAGCGCAGCTTCGCGCAGACCGATCGCCCGCCGCCGAGCGGTCTCGTCGAGTTCACGCGCCTCAGCCGCGAGGGCGACCTGGTCGGCCAATGCGTCGGCGACAACGGCCTGTTCGGCCCGGAGCTGATCTATGGCGGCCCCTCCGGCAAATCCCGCTCCCGCGCGCCCGGCAAGGGCGACCGGGCGGTGTGCAAGATTTCCGGACGCGAAGATGGCTCATGGCGCGCCTATGTCGTCACGCTGCTGGAAAAACGGGTCAGCGAGCGGATCGTCGGCCTCTACAACAAGACCCCGCATGGCGGGCGGGTCACCCCGGCGAGCCGCAAGGAACGCCGCGAACTGCTGATTCAGGAAGCCGACCGCAAGGGCGCTGGCGACGGCGACCTCGTGATCGCCGAACCGAAGCCCGAAGGCCGCCGCCAGTATGGCCCGCCGCTGGGCGTCATCAAGGAAGTGATCGGCCATATCACGGACGCGCGCTCGGCCAGCCTGATCGCGATCTATGCCAACGACATCCCGGTCGACTTTCCCGAAGAGGTGCTCGCGGAAGCGAAAACCAAGGAGCCGGCAAAAGTTCCGCGTACGGATCTCACAGGCATCCCGCTCATCACCATCGACCCGCACGACGCGCGCGACCATGACGATGCCGTCTACGCCGAAGAACTCTCCGATGGCTGGAAAGTCCTCGTCGCGATTGCCGATGTCTCGGCCTACGTCACCGAAGGTTCCGCCCTCGACAAGGAAGCAGAGAAGCGCGGCAACTCGACCTATTTCCCGGACCGCGTCGTGCCGATGCTGCCGTTCGAACTCTCGGCCGACGCCTGTTCGCTGAAGGAAGGCGAACTGCGCCCCTGCCTCGTGGCGGAGATGATCTTCTCCAAGGATGGCAACAAGAAATCCCACCGCTTCCTTCGCGCCAACATGCGCTCGGCCGCAAAGCTTGCCTACGAAGAGGCGCAGGCCGCCATCGACGGCAAACCGGGCGGCAAGGCGGGCGAGATCCTTGACACCGTCCTCAAGCCCCTCTGGGGCGCCTATGCCGCTGTCTCGAAGGCCCGCGATGCGCGCAGCCCGCTTGATCTCGACATGCCGGAACGCCGGATCATGTTCAATCCGGAAGGCGAGATCACCGGCATCACGACCAAGGAACGCCTTGAGGCGCACCGCCTGATCGAGGAGTTCATGATCCAGGCGAACGTCGCCGCCGCCGAGACGCTCGAGCAGAAGCAGGCACCGGTCGTCTACCGCGTGCACGATACGCCGTCAGATGCGAAGATCGCCGCATTTGCCGAGTTCCTACAGACGCTCGACATGAAATGGAACATCGGCGAACGTCCGCAAACGCACAAGTTCAACAAGCTGCTCGCAGAAATCCGCGGCGGCGACTATGAAGGCATGATCCAGCAAATGGTGTTGCGCTCGCAGGCGCAGGCGATCTATTCGGAAGAAAACCTCGGCCACTTCGGCCTGAACCTCGCGCGCTATTCGCACTTCACGTCGCCCATCCGCCGGTATGCGGACCTTGTCGTCCACCGCGCGCTGATCACGGCGCATGACTTTGGCCCGGACGGCCTGTCGGAACGCTCAGCCGCGCGGCTGGAAGACATCGCCAGCCACATTTCGATGACGGAACGGCGCTCGATGACCGCCGAGCGCGATGCGACGGACCGCTACCTCGCGATCTTCCTGGCCGACCGCGTCGGCGCCGAATTCGACGCGCGCATCACGGGCGTCACGCCCGCCGGATTGTTCGCGGCGCTCGCGGGCTCCGGCGCAGATGGCTTCATCCCCATCTCGTCCTTGTCGGATGAATACTGGGTGCATGACGCCGCCGCGATGGCCGTCTATGCGCGCGGCTCCGGAAAGACCTTCTCGCTCGGCCAGATCGTCCGGGTACGGCTGAAGGAAGTCACGCCCCTGCAGGGCGGCCTGCTGCTGGAAATGATTTCCGATCCCCTGCCGGCGCCCGCCGGCCGCAACGCCGCCCGCAAGTCAATCAGCCGCGATTCGGATGGCTCGCGCGGAAACCGTGGCGGCGGCGGCGGCCCGCCCCGGCGCGGGAAACCGAAATTCAACAAGCGCACCTTGCCCCCGGGCGCCGGGAAAAAGAAGCGCCGGTAAATCCCCCCATTCCCTGACCCTACGTCACCACTCCGTCGGTCTTGCTTTCGCCGAATTGGCATCGAAGATGTCATCCATGCTGAAGCGTGCGTATGACAAGGAAGAAGAGGGCGACGTCGTCATCAAAGGCGTGCCGAGCCCGAGGCCGCGCGACGCCGCGACGCTGATTCTCGTGCGCCGCGACGCCTCGCAGCCGCGCGTGCTGATGGGCAAGCGCGCCGGCACCAACACGTTCATGCCGGACAAGTACGTCTTCCCCGGCGGGCGCGTCGATCCGAAGGACGGCAAGGCCGCTGCCTCGGAGGAGCTGCACCCGGACGTCGAGGCAAAGCTGCGCTTGCAGTCGCGCCGTGCCCCGCGCGCGTTCGCGCTGACAGCCATACGCGAGACGTTCGAGGAGACCGGGCTAATCGTCGGACGGGCCGGCGAGATGCCTGGCGCGCCGCCGCCGGGCTGGGAAGAATTCCACAGGATGCAGATTGCTCCGGTCCTCTCGCCGCTGGTTTTCATCGGCCGCGCGGTGACGCCGCCCTACCGGCCAAAACGCTTCGATGCCCGCTTTTTCATGGCCGAAGCCGAACTCGCCCTGATCGACGAGCGCCCCCCGGTCGACGGCGCAGAGCTGTCGGACCTGCAATGGGTGACGCTGGCAGATGCGATGAAGCTCGACCTGCCCTCGGTCACCCGGTTCATGCTGGGCGAGATCGGCGAGCGGCTGGACAAGCCCGGCACGGTTCAGGGACCGCCCTTCCTGCGCTGGAGCCGCGGCGGCCACGCCACAGACCGGCTTTGACCGCTTGACTTGGCGGCCCCACCTCGTCAATAAGCCCGGTTTCCGGTTTCAACCCCATTCGAGAAGGGCCACCCCATGGCCAA
>LNFM01000396.1_pt1 | contig 116878 bp, 112 predicted proteins | sample 596031 | NCBI WGS metagenome assembly LNFM01 (sample SAMN04254537, study PRJNA301005) | activated carbon metagenome | isolation source: dual media filters at the Ann Arbor, Michigan drinking water treatment plant | place: USA: Ann Arbor | reverse complement strand
GGCTGCAATCTTTACCTGTCTTCCCTCATCAATTGAAAGCTTGGCATACTGGAAGCGTCCATGTATGTATAGCGAGCACGGCGACACTATCACGACACCGGTTCCCGCCGTTAAGATTCGCAGGGGAAAGTATCTCTACCCTTTCTGCGTAAATGCTACTAATATGGGCATGCAGACCATAGGCAAAGGGTCTTTGGTCTCTGTCCGTTCGTACAACCAGGAGGTGTGCCGTGACCATCAGAAAACTTTTGCTCTCTCTACCCCTATTATGCCTCATCTGCGGGGCGCAACTTGCGCTCGCTGGAACACAGGCGGTGCGTGATATGGCGGGCATTCTTGCCCATCTTGAGCATCGCCCCAGTGGCGCGGAAAAAGACGCGCTGAAGGCCATCATCGACAACAAAGCTACCACGGCTCAAGAGCGCGTGTTGGCTACTGCAATTCTTAATCTTAATCACGCAGCGGCGGATGCCGACAAGCCGAAACTCAAACAAGTGATGAACGATGCTTCCGCTCCCGCTGACGTGCGGGATATGGCGGGCATCATTCTTAATCTGGATCATCACCCAAGCGAGTCTGATAAAGGCAAGTTGCAGAAGATGATGAAGTGACGTATCGAGGGTAGTCCCGTACCGAAGGCCATCGCATTCCATTTTGTGGTGCCCCCTTCAGTACGGGGTTGCTCTTTACGGCGTATCCGCAGGCAAATCCTGCGCGCCGTTCAGTTCTTGACGCTTCTCCCCGCTAACCTCTACAATTCGCCCTTCGCTTCAGGTGGCCCAAAGGCATTCGCCCAAGGGCTTAAACGGGAAGCCGGTGTGTTCTGCCTTTCAAGGTGAGAACAAGGCCGGCGCTGCCCCCGCAACGGTATGCGAGTCAAAGAGTAGCAACACGCCACTGTGCATTGCATGGGAAGGCGCTGCTCTTGGGAATTTTCCCGCTCGTAAGCCCGGAGACCGGCCTGTAGCGTTGTGATGACATTGCGGAGGGCGATGTCCGGGCGTTCAGGTGTTATCCCCTGTTTTTGTCTGGCTGTTTTCCTCTTGCGTGCCTTAATTTCTAAATTACCGTCGCGCGCTTGTGCGAGAGAGGAATACACCCAATGAAACTGCGTCTTATGCCGGCAGCCATGCTGTTGCTCGGCCCTTATCCTGTTTATGCCGCAGACAACGCCGCACCGCTTGATACCGTTATTGTCACCGCCACCCGCACTGTACAGACAGTGGATGAAACCCTCGCGGCGGTGACTGTTATCACCCGCCAGGACATCGAGCGCCAACAAGCACAGTCTGTGCAGGACGTGTTGCGCGGCACGCCTGGGCTATCCATCGCCAATAATGGCGGGGCAGGAAAGCTGACTTCTTTTTTTCTTCGGGGCGCCAATTCCAATCAAGTGCTGGTACTGATCGATGGTGTCAAAATCGGTTCGGCGACCACAGGCATGGCGGCGCTTCAGGACTACCCCATTGACCAGATTGAGCGAATCGAGATCGTGCGCGGGCCGCGTTCGAGCTTGTACGGTTCAGAAGCTATCGGTGGCGTAATCCAGATTTTTACGCGCAAGGGTGGCGGGGCGTTGACACCTTCCTTCAGCGTGGGTGGAGGCTCCTACAACACGTTCAAGACTTCCGCCGGAGTTTCGGGCGGCGGTGAGCGCGGCTGGTTTAATGCTAACGTGAGCGGTATGAATAGTAGTGGGTTCAACGCTTGCAACGGCAAGCCTTTTCCTGGCGGCGCGGGCTGTTTTACCGTTGAGCCGGACAAGGACGGTTATCACAACAAGTCGGGGACATTGCGTGGGGGTTATCGCTTCGGCAATCTCGCCGAGGTAGACCTGCATTGGCTGCGCAGTGAAGGCCAAGTCCACTACGATGGCAGTTTCCAGAATGAATCAAAATCAGCTCAGCAGGTGTATGGCGGCCGTTTGCTTCTGAAGCCGCAGGATGCGCTGCGTTTGTCTCTGGCCGCCGGGCGCAGCCAGGATGATGCTGACAACTTCAAGGATGGCATTTTCAGCAGCCGTTTCAATTCCGAGCGTGATACCGTGTCGCTGCAAGGTGATATTTCCATCGCGGCGTATCACCGGTTGACGGGGGGTTATGACTACCAAAGCGACCATGTGGACAGCACTACCGTTTACAGTGTTGCTTCACGCGACAATAAAGGGTTGTTTGCCCAATACCAGGGAGCGTTCGGCGCGCACGATGTGCAGGCCAGTGTACGCCATGACAAAAACCAGCAGTTCGGCGAGAAAGCCACAGGCGGGCTTGCGTGGGGCTACGCGATCAATAATCAAGTGCGCATGACGGCCAATTATGGCACAGCGTTCAAGGCGCCCACCTTTAACGATCTTTATTGGCCTGGGTTCGGGAATCCCAATTTGAAACCTGAAAAATCACGGAGCATCGAACTTGGCCTGCGAGGCACACCGGCGTGGGGTAGTTGGTCTGCCCATGTCTTTCAGACGGCGATTAATGATCTGATTGGCTTTGACCCAGCAACGTACGCTCCAATTAATATTGATTCGGCACGGATACGCGGGGTGGAAGGCACCGTTTCCACACAGTTCGCCGGATGGAGCATGAATAGCAGCCTTACCCTGCTGGATCCCAAAAATCGTGCCTCTGATGCCAATAATGGCAAGGTACTGCCGCGCCGTGCCGAGCAAACGCTGCGGGTAAATATGGATCGTGGCTTTGGCCATTACCGTGCTGGCGCTACACTTTTTGCTGAAGGTGAACGCTTCGATGACCCCGCCAATACACGCACCATGGGTGGCTATGCAACACTGGATCTGCGTGTTGAGCGCGCGCTTGCCAAAAACTGGCTGGTGCAGGCACGCATCGCCAACCTGTTTGATAAGCGCTATGAAACGGCCTCCTATTTCAACCAGGCGGGACGCAATTTTTTCATCACGCTCCGCTACCAGCCTGGTAAGCCGCCCGCATAATCCTAAACCGCAGATGTAAGCCACAGAGCTCACAGAGGTGACGCGGGTTTTCGTATTTATTCCTGATCACTGGGCAGGTAAGGATAATATCTACGTTAAACGATGGTTTTTCTCTGTGAATTCTGTGTGCTCTACGGCTAACTCCTTATTGGTAAAACGCCTATGAAAACACGCACCTTGATGATCCAGGGCACCACCTCCGACGCCGGCAAGAGCACGCTGGTCACGGCGCTATGCCGCTGGCTGGCAAGGAAAGGCGTGCGCGTGGCGCCGTTCAAGCCCCAGAATATGGCGCTGAACAGTGCCGTGACCGCGGACGGCGGGGAAATCGGCCGCGCTCAGGCGGTGCAGGCACAGGCGTGTGGTTTACTACCCCACACCGATTTCAATCCGGTGCTGCTCAAACCCAACACTGATGTGGGTGCGCAAGTCATCATTCATGGGCGCGCCATTGGCAATATGGATGCCCGCGCCTACCACGACTACAAGCGCGTGGCGCGTGATGCCGTGCTGGCTTCCCACGCGCGATTACAGGCCGGATACGAGGCGATTGTGGTTGAGGGCGCGGGGAGCCCTGCGGAGATCAATCTGCGTGCGGGCGACATCGCCAACATGGGTTTTGCCGAGGAGGTGGACTGCCCCGTCATCCTGATTGCCGACATCGATCGTGGCGGTGTCTTTGCCCACCTCGTCGGCACGCTGGCGCTGCTGTCCGAAAGCGAGCAGGCGCGCGTGGCTGGTTTTGTCATCAACCGCTTCCGTGGCGATCTTGCCTTGCTCCAGCCGGGTCTGGACTGGCTTGAAGATAAAACGAAAAAACCGGTACTGGGTGTGTTGCCCTATTTGCACGGGCTGCATCTGGAAGCGGAAGACGCGCTGCCGCGCGGCGTGGCGCCGCAAGAGGAACAGACTGAACAGTTGCGAGTCAGTGTCCCGGTGCTGCCGCGCATCAGTAATCATACTGACTTCGATCCGCTGCGCCTGCATCCCCAAGTCGCATTTCGCTATGTAGGGCCGGATGAAGCGCCTCCGCCCGCCGATCTTATCATTCTGCCTGGCAGCAAGAGCGTGCGCGCCGATCTTGCGTGGTTACGCGAGCACGGCTGGGAGCAGGCCATCCAGCGGCACCTGCGTTACGGCGGCAAGCTTATCGGCCTATGCGGCGGTTTTCAGATGCTCGGTCATGACATCCACGATCCCCACGGGCTTGAAGGCGAGCCGGGCTCAAGCCGGGGTTTGGGGTTGCTCGATATACGCACGACGCTGGCGCCGGAAAAACAACTGCGCACGGTGCATGGAACACTCGTCGCCTCTGGGGCAGAGGTCACGGGATACGAAATTCACGCAGGCGTCACTATTGGTACTGCCCTCGAAAATCCTGTTGTCCTGTTCGACACGGGCGGCACCGATGGCGCAGTGTCGAACGATGGGCAAATCCTGGGGACGTACCTGCACGGCATATTTGAAACCAGCGATGCTTGTCAGGCGCTGCTGCGCTGGGCAGGGCTTGCAGGGGCGCAACCCGTGGACTACAAGGCATTGCGCGAGAGCGCCATTGAACGTCTGGCGGACACGGTGGATGCGCATCTCGACATAGCTACAGTGACCCGGCTCCTGGGATTAACCCTCACCGCAAAAGAGGGTGCGGTCCCCTTGTGAAACGGGAGGGACCACACATGGGTATGCTACAGTCCGCTGAACAGTGGCCTGTCCTCATTCGCTCCAATCGTGATTACCTTTCTATTGATGGCCAAAAGGTGCCGGATTTCAAGCGTCGGTAATGGCCGGCTGATATGGTAGCCTTGCGCCATATCGCAGCCAAAGGCCGCCAGCATCTCCAGGTGGCCCTGTGTCTCAACACCTTCCGCCACGACTTTAAGGCCGAGGTTGTGTGCGAGATCAATGGTGGCGCGCACGATAGCGGCGTCGTTGTCATCGGTAAGCATGTCGATCACAAAGGATTTATCGATTTTAACCTCTGACACAGGTAGTTTTTTCAGCCGGGCCAGCGAGGAATAGCCTGTTCCAAAATCGTCGATGGAGATCCGCACACCTATGGCGTCGAGGTGTGCAAACAGTTCCTGTGCTTGTGGCGTATCGGCCATAATCGCACCTTCGGTGACCTCCAGGATAAGTGCGCGGGCGGAGACGTCACAGTTGCGTAGGATCTCCGCAATCTTTTCCGCAAATTTTGCGTCGAGCAGGCTCAAGGGTGAAAGGTTCACGGCGACACTTATTCTTGTGCCGCCGCTGGACCAGTGCGCACACTGGCGGGCGCTTTCTTCGATGACGCGCAATGTCAGCGCGTTGATGACGCCTGCCCGTTCCGCTAGCGGAATGAATTCCTCGGGGAGGATAAGCCCGAGCTGTGGATGCCGCCAGCGTGCCAGGGCTTCAACACCGCAAACCTCCCCGGTATGGAGATCGGCCTTGGGCTGGTAATAGACCTCAATTTCATCGCGGTCGATGCCCTGGCGCAATTCCGCTGTCAGTGTGAGCCGATCCATGCTGTGCCGGTCCAGGTCGGGGTCATATACGGTCAGGCCACCACCCGCATGTTTGGCGGCATACATCGCCACATCGGCACGGCTCAACAGGCTGGCGGCATCTTCGCCATGGCCGGGAAATAGTGCAATGCCAATACTGGCGCCAATCGGCAGCGTCCTGGTTTCCACCACGAAAGGTGCCTGCAGCGTTATGAGTATCTTCTCCGCAATCAGAACCGCACCATCCACATCAACCTTGGGCAATACCACGGCGAACTCATCCCCCCCCAGCCGCGCAACGGTGTCGGATTCCCGCACCGCTTCACGCAGGCGTACGGCGGTCTGCTGCAATATCACATCACCTGCCTGGTGCCCCAAGGTGTCATTCACTTCCTTGAAGCGGTCCAGATCCATCAGGAACAGGGCAAACGGTGCGTGTTCGCGCTGGCTGGCGAGTATGGATTGCTTTAACCGGTCATGCAGCAAGGCACGGTTGGGCAGGCCGGTCAAGGTATCATGCAGCGCCTGGTGTTCGAGCGCGTTGGCCTGTGTCACCAGCTCTTTGCGCATCAGGTTGAGGATTCTGCCGCCGGAAATCGTCAGGAACAAGGTAAGCGAAATGTATCCAATCGCCAGGTAGAAACCACGGTGGTAGGTGTTGTCGATCTGCTCCCGGGTTGGCGTTTCATCGTAACCCAGCCGGAGTACGCCGCGCAGTATGCCGGCATCGTCGTTGACAGGAACGGAGACGTAATAGACAGTATCTCCGTGCTCGCCAAAGAAAAAATCTTCCTTGAAATTCGTGCGCGCATCTGACCCGTGAGTGCTGACGATGGTCTGCCCCGATGTATCAGTGACCGCCCAAAAAACCACGCTGCCGCTCAGTGCCACTTCTTCGAAAAGTGTCTGTAGCCGCGCGGGACGCATATCCCGTCCTGCCAGAACGGCGAGCATGTGGGATTCGGAGCGTGCCTGGTTGATAAACAGAGATTCATAACCCTGTTTCACGATATACAGTACGCCGATAAACAGCAAAGGGACCAGGATAGTGTGAATGGCCACTACGACCATCATCAAGCGGCCGATCAACCCCCTGGAAAGGCGCGCTATTCCTGTCGGCTTTGCCATAGCTCTTGTACTATTCTCAGGCCCATCCGGGGGCGGGCATCTTGCGCCCACATATAGCTGACCGCGCCGGGCCGGCTGCGCAGGGCGCTGATTAACTGCCAGGAATCGGAGTATTCTTGCGGGCGCGGATCACCCAAATGGCTTATCCGTGTAAACAGTTGGCGCTGGTAATTTTCGGATGACATGAATACGACTTTTTGCAGGAATACTTCGTGCAGCAAGGGATCGGTCAGATTGAGCAATGGCTCGATGCGTTGTCCATCCTTGGTTATGACCACGCCCAGAAACAGTTTGCGCACTTCGGCGGGGGTTAGCGGCGGGACGTAGGCATTGGCGCCAGCAACCAGCACAATATGCCGTGCCTGGTCCGCAACGGCATGGTTAAAAGCCGTAAACAGCAGCCCCAGGCAACAGAAGAGGCTGATCAATTTCTGCCGTACCCTTAGGGATATGTTGCGATCCACTGCATCGACACCTGAAATTGAATTGTAATTTTTCCTCGTAGTAGGCACTAGCAACATTCATACCCGGCTATGTGCTACGTTATCATTTTTATTGTCCATCACACAAACGCAACGCAAGTCACTATTCAAGGATTTTTGGAATGATGAACGCAAGAACTGATCACTATGCCGTGATGGGTAACCCTATCGCTCATAGCAAGTCACCGCAGATTCATGCCCTGTTCGCGCGCCAGACCGGCCAGAATCTAGTGTACACCGCCATTCTGGTGGAACAGGGCCGTTTCGCTGAAGCCGTATCCGCCTTTGTGGAGGCTGGCGGCAAGGGCCTGAATATTACCGTGCCGTTCAAGCGGGAGGCGTGGGAGCTGGCCGATGAGCGCAGCGCGCGTGCGGAGCGCGCGGGGGCGGTGAACACCTTATTGTTCCGTGCGGATGGCACGAGTTATGGCGACAACACTGATGGTGCCGGCCTGGTGCGTGACCTGCGTGCCAATCATGGCGTAGAGATTGCTAGCCAGCGCATATTGCTGCTTGGCGCTGGAGGTGCAGTGCGCGGCGTGCTCGGCCCGTTGCTTGAAGAGCATCCCGCTCAACTGGTCATTGCCAATCGCACAGCGGACAAGGCAATCGCTTTAGCCAAAGAATTGACGGATTTCGGTCCGGTTTACGGATGTGGCTATCAAGATATTGACGCACAACGGTTTGATCTCATCATCAATGGTACGGCGGCCAGCCTGAAGGGAGAAGTGCCGCCACTGCCCGCTGTCACGCTGAGTGAAGAGTGCTGGTGCTATGACATGATGTACGGTGCAGAGCCGACACCCTTCATGCTTTGGGCAATGCAACATGGAGCGCGGAAAGGGCTGGATGGCTTGGGGATGCTGGTGGAACAGGCCGCCGAAGCGTTTTTTCTGTGGCGAGGGGTGCGCCCGCAGACTGTGCCGGTAAGAACCTGTTCACGATCTCGCTGAAGGGCACATTGCGGCGTTAAAATCGAACTCAAAATGCTCACATACTTCGTGTATGCTCCGCTTTTTCGTTCGATTTTGCCTTCACTGCATCCCTTGATCGAGATCGTGAACAGGTTCTAAAGAATTTCAAGGCGGGTGCTTTGCAGTGCCTGGTTCCACATCAGCTTTTTTGGCCGGCAACGCTTTTTCCCCGCTTTATTTCGATGGTCTGATATGCCCTGGTGGGTGACGGTATGAACTGGAGCGGCGCGCTGATAGCATCTTGCGTTTTCAGGAGATCTGCCAGGGTATATTGGTTCAGAACGGAGAAGAAGCTGGTCAGGGCGTTGTTGAGCACGCCAATCAGGCTGCATACCTTGACGACCGGACAATGGCTGGTATGGGCGTTGTAGCATTCAACGATATGGAAATTCGGTTCGGTATGCCGGATGACCTCGCCGATGTTGATCTCTTCAGGCGGGCGCGCCAAGTACATTCCCCCGCCCTTGCCGCGCATGGTATGGAGGTAGCCGCAGTTGGCGAGATTATGCACCACCTTAACCAGATGGTTACGCGAGATTTTGAAATAATCCGCGATTTCGGTGATGGTCGCCTTCTCGCCTTTGTGTATGCCGAGATAAAGCAGCACCCGCAGCGAATAATCGGTATATAAGGTTAGTTGCATGATTGCTAGGGTAGCCGATATTTACCCGAATATCCCGTACATTAACAATATGCCCATTTTGCTTGGCATTTTTGCAAGATTCCATCGCATTATTCGTGCCCGCCCCCAATTTCCGCGATTCAAACAGAATAAATTGAAAAAGAGCAAGTAGCCCGAATGAAGCGCAACACAATCCGGGATCATTCGCCGAAACCAATGGCGCCGTCGGGATCACCTGCCAAATCATTCGCATTCGGGTACACACCCCGCGCGACAACGCGGTGAAACGTCAAAATCCCGGTCATTACGAATAATCTGTTCCCAATAACGCCGTTGTCGGAGATCATATCCGCCTTTGGCATTAAGAAATAGGTGCCACCCGCAATCCGATTGCGCCGCCACATGACCATCGGCACAGTCTAACCGCATAACAGGCTGCTGTGCAGCCTTGATGAAGTGCAGCGCCATCAAGAGTGGTGTCGGTTTAATTTCAGTCCATTCGGGCTTGCTCTTGCGTGTGTGAGCGTGACGAAATTGGGATTTTCTTAGGACCGTACTGAATGTTTCATTAAGAAATCTTTGGAGGCTAACTCGCATGGTGTGGCCAACGACGGAATGGAATATCATGTAACATTGATCGTTAAAGTGATGGCGATGGGTTGCAGAATTACCTCCAACCATCTACGGATTTTACAGATACAATTTTAGCGAAAGGAGCGGACATGGCAGGCCATAGAGTTCCTGGCCCGTTGGGCATGGGTGATAACACACCGGAAATCGACAGCGGGACGATGGCTCTAACCGCATCTCCGTTGCCCAGCCCGATTGGAACCGATGCATTCAACAAGTATTTGGCAGACTCTGGACAAGGCGGCAGCCGAATATCTGCCCGCCAGGCATGGGATGCATCCACACAACAAGTTCAGAAATTGGATATGCCCACCCAGCAGTTCCAGACCTCGGAAGGCGGATCGCGCCGCCTCACCAGCGGTGAAATCGCGATGGCGCGCTTGATCTTCAAGGATTCCATCGACTACTCAAAGGTCAAAGTGCACAACGGCGAATACCTGTGGTTCGGCCTGCAGCCGGATGATACGGCCATGACGCCAAATGGGGAAATGTATTTTAATTCGGCAAATTTCAAGGAGGATTTCTCCATATCGACTGAGAGATTTCGGCGCTGGTTCATGCACGAGATGGTACATGTCTGGCAGCACCAGCTCGGCTATCCGGTGAAATGGCGCGGTGCGATTCGAGTTGGCCTTCCATATGAGTACACCCTCGATGCCGGGAAAAACCTTGGCGACTACAACATGGAAGCGCAGGGCGACATCGTGGCGGACTACTTCGCGCACACGGTTCTGAAGCGGCCCCAGCTGATTGAGCAAAAAAGCAATCGGGACCCAGCGCTCATTCCGCTCTACCAAGCTGTATTGGCAGGATTCCTGGCGAATCCTTCGGATAAGAAGAGTTTGCCTAAATGAGGCTTGGCTGGATGTTCCGCGCCCTGGCGGCCACTTTCCTATTGCTACCGATCGCCTGCACGGCCTCTTCTCGCATGGCCGATGCCGTTGTTACCGAACGCGATGGTCAGCCTTGTTTCGCACTCAGCGATCAACCAATTAACAGAGTGAACGCGGCTATAGTTGATGACCTATCGACTGTACCACCAACCAGCATCTGGGTAGTCGACATCGATCACGAATCAGGCAAGCTACTGGCTGGCTGCGTTGTCTATGGGCAGGTATTCCCAAATCAGAAAGCGGGCCATGTGCCAGCGACAACTTTGCGTATCGGCCACATTTACGAGGTCGGCTTGATGGCGGAGCGTATTGACCCTACTGATCCGACTCAGGGATACGTCGCGCGATTTTGCCTCGCGCCGCAACCTGGCAACGCAAAACCCCGAGTTCGCCAGATAGTCTGGAACAAACAGGCGGGACGCTGGGGCGATGAGGTTTGTGGGCTTCAGCAACGCGAGAAACCGTAAGCTGAAGGATAGGAATTTCAACCGCACAAATCAAAATATCCATCTCCGCAGCACATAGGTCAATGCCAAATATTTCGTTGAGCGTCCAAAGGCGAATTGAAAGGGCAGGATTCACCAGGAATCCTGCGGATAAGAAGAGTTTGCCAAAATGAGGCCTGGCTGGATGTTCCGCATCCTGGCGGCGACTCTCCTATTGTTACCGATCGCCTGCACGGCCACTTCCCGCATGGGTGCTGCCATTGTGACCGAGCGCGATGGCCAGCCTTGCTTCGCGCTCAGCGATCAACCAATTAACAGACTGAACGCGGCTTTGGTTTATGACCAGTCGACCAGGCCACCTACCAGCATCTGGGTAGTCGATATCGATCCCGATCGAGAAGGCAAGGCACTGGTTGGCTGCGTTGTCTATGGGCAGGTATTCCCGAATCAGAAAGCGGGCCATGTGCCCGCGACAGCTTTGCGTATCGGGCAAGTCTATGTGGTTCACTTGATGGCGGAGCGTATTGACCCTGCGGACCCGACTCAGGGATACGTCGCGCGATTTTGCCTGGCGCCGCAACCTGGCAACGCGAAACCACGAGTTCGCCAGATAGTCTGGAACAAACAGGCGGGACGCTGGGGCGATGAGATTTGTGGGCTTCAACGACTCGAAAAGCCGTAGTCTGGAGCTGCCTTAACGATGAGTAATGTGTTAGAACGCAAGATACGAGTCGCCGTCCTTCTCACGCTTACTTGCTTAGGTGGGTGCGGCCTCCCTTATCCGATCTACAAGACACTGCAGCCAGCGTCTCAATTGACCGTTCTTGATCAGCACATGCGCCCAATAGAAGCGGCTGAGGTCACATTGATATCAAGAGCCTATCCATCATTCGGGAATCTCAAAAGCCGTGAAACCAAGGTTACCAATGATCAAGGTGTCGCCACATTTGAAAGCAAGAAAGAGTGGCGTGTCGAAGTGCTGATGATTCATGGATACGTAGACTACCATTGGAGTTGGTGCGTTCGTAAACCGAATTTCACCACGTATCGAAGTGTTGACTCGTTTCTTAACCAAGCCACAATTCAACTTTTGGACGGTCAGTCCACACCATGCGGAGAATAGGAGCAGGATCAAAGAGGGAGCATAATGACGATAAAACCATTTCGAGCACGGTTGGGCTGAATGAAAGGAGCACGCAAGAGCATGTCCTCCAGAGGGATGAGGGGGATGACGTTGGTCTATCGATGTTGTGATGTCAGAGGGCTCGGTTGGTGAGGGAATACCCTTGCTCTCGGGCGAATATACCGTTTATGCTTCATATACCTTGAACCTACCAAGGACCAGATCAAGAGGGACAAGGTCAACGCAGCATGCTATGAATATAGGCCTGCCTGATCCCAGAATTTTGTTAACAGTTCACGCCCCGGGAGGAGCATTTACCGCTCCAGACTTGTCTCCTGATTTCAATTTCCACATCCTTGCACCCTCAAAAACGAGGCGTGCATATCGGCGTAAATATTGAGCTATCTTGGCGCTACTATCACATCAAATACTTATTCTGCTATATTTTTCTTGGGTAGTGAAATTTTTCGATGGCACAAGAGAGTTGAATTCAATGCGCATCGTCGTGGCTCCGGATTCTTACAAAGGCAGCGTGATCGCTCTGGGCGTTGCTGAGGCCATGGAGCGCGGCATCCACGCCGTGTTTCCCGAAGCCGAGGTGACCAAGGTGCCCATCGCCGATGGCGGCGAGGGCACCGTCGAGGCCTTGGTGGCCGCTACGGGCGGGCGCCTGCAGTATGCAGAAGTACGCGGGCCGCTTGGTAAGCCTGTGCGCGCTCACTGGGGTATCTCTGGTGATGGAACCACGGCCTTCATCGAGATGGCTGCGGCCTCCGGCCTGCCCCTGGTGCCCGAAGAGAAGCGGGATCCCCGCATCACGAGCACCTTCGGCACCGGTGAGCTGATGAAGGCCGCGCTTGATGCCGGTCTGCGCAAGCTCATCGTGGGCATCGGGGGCAGTGCCACCAATGATGGGGGCATGGGCATGGCGAGGGCACTGGGGGTGCGCTTTTTTGATGCGAAGGGTCGCGACCTGCCCGAGGGTGGCGCGGCCCTGGCGGGCTTAGCCCGCATCGATCTGTCGGGACTGGACCCGCGCCTGGCGGAAGCCTCCATCCGCGTGGCCTGCGATGTGACGAATCCCCTCTGCGGTCCCCGCGGCGCCTCGGCGGTGTACGGGCCCCAGAAGGGTGCGACGCCGGACATGGTGGCCGAGTTGGATGCCGCCCTGGGTATTTTTGCGAAGGCGGCCACTGCCGCCACGGGCCGCGACATCTCCGGGTCGGAGGGTGCCGGGGCCGCAGGCGGGCTGGGGGCCGGACTGCTGTACTTCACCCCTGCGCGCCTGGAACCCGGCGTATCCATCGTGCTGGAGACCACGAACTTCGAGGCACGGGTTCATGGGGCGGACCTGGTCATTACCGGTGAGGGCTGCACGGATTCCCAGACGGTCATGGGCAAGGCTCCCGTGGGCGTGGCAGCAGCGGCCAAGCGTCACGGCGTGCCTGTGATCTGTCTATCGGGTGGACTGGGTGAGGGTGCGGAGGAGGTGCTGAAGCACGGCATCGACGCCCTGGGTTCCATCGTGTCCCGGCCCATGACCCTGAAGGCATGTATGGACCAAGGTGCTGCCCTGGTGGAGGCCGCTACGGCCCGAATTTGCCGCCTGCTGAAGGTCGGCCAGTCCATCTGACCGCCGCGATTTGTCGCATTTGGGGCAAAACGCATCTACAACAACAGCGGAGCAATTCATGGGTTGAAATACCTTCAACTCTAAAATTTAGCCATATCGATCACAAAGCGATACTTAACCTAATTTCCGCGATTCAAGCAGAGTCATCTGGAGGAGGTATCGTCCGAAGAGGCGGAAGGTGAGAATTGATCCCCGGTCTCCCGACGCTGCTCCAGATGCTCCATGAGCCGGTATGCCAGGTCTTGTGTCCCTTCGCCCTTGATGGCGGAGATACGGAACACCGGGCCGGTCCAGCCTAGTTCTTGGATGATTTGCTGGCAGCGTTCTTCGCGTTCCTCTGGGGGCAGAAGATCGACCTTGTTCAACACCAGCCAGCGCTCGCGGGCGGCGAGGTCGGCGCTGAATTTTTGCAGCTCGCCTTCCAGTTTTCGCACATCCTCCACGGGGTCGGAGGTATCGCCGAAAGGTGCGATATCCACCAGGTGCAGCAGCAGAGACGTGCGCGACAGATGCTTGAGAAATTGAATGCCTAGTCCTGCACCCTCCGCGGCGCCCTCGATCAGCCCTGGGATGTCAGCCACCACAAAACTGCGGTGCGGCTCCACGCTGACCACGCCAAGATTGGGGTGGAGCGTGGTAAATGGATAATCCGCCACCTTGGGGCGAGCCGCCGAAATGGCGCGGATCAAGGTCGATTTGCCGGCGTTGGGCATCCCTAACAGACCCACATCGGCAAGCAGCTTCAGCTCCAGACGCAGGTTGTGTTCCTCTCCCGGTGTGCCTGGCGTGAACTGCCGTGGAGTGCGGTTAGTGCTGCTCTTGAAACGGCTATTGCCCAGGCCGTGCCAGCCGCCCTTTGCTACCAGCAAGGTTTGCCCGTCTACTGTGAGATCGCCCATCACCTCCTCGGTGTCAGCGTCAATCACCACCGTACCCACAGGCACCGGGACATATAAGTCATCGCCACCTTTACCCCTGCAGTCGCTGCCCATGCCTCTTTGGCCGGATTCGGCGCGAAACTGGCGGGTAAAGCGGAAATCCGCCAAGGTGTTCAGCCCAGAGTTTGCGACCAGGTAGACACTGCCGCCATCACCACCATCGCCGCCATCCGGGCCACCGAAAGGGATGAATTTCTCGCGGCGGAAGCCGACGCAGCCGCTGCCGCCATCACCGCCCAAAACCTGGATAGTTGCTTCGTCGATAAATTTCATATTCTGGTATCTCTGGGGTTTTCTGTTCGTTTCCCTGGGTGTGGGGATACTGCTTATTTCCCGGATTTTCACCCTGACATGCAGGGGTGGGCGCGTAGTGGCAGGTTTTCAGGGGTTATAGTGGCGGCAAATCACGAGGATATCAATCCGTGCAACAAAAAACCCCGTGCTAGGACGGGGCTTTTTGCGAAGCATTTTACTACGTCGCTCTTTAATCAGGAATGACGCTTACAACCCTGCGATTGTTAGGCCCCTTAGTTGCGAATACCACGGTACCCGCGGCTTTGGCAAACAGGGTATGATCGCGGCCACAGCCGACATTTGTGCCGGGGTTAAAGTGCGTGCCGCGCTGTCTAACAATGATATTGCCGGCCAGCACGCGCTCGCTGCCAAAACATTTAACGCCAAGACGTTTTGATTCTGAATCGCGGCCGTTGCGGGTCGAGCCGCCTGCTTTTTTATGTGCCATTTGTGTATGACCTCAGTAACGTGTGAGAATTTTAGGATCTTAACCAGCGCTGATGCCAGTGATCTGCAGTTCCGTGTAATTCTGGCGGTGCCCGGTTATGTTGCGGTAATGCTTGCGGCGGCGCATCTTGACGATTTTGATCTTCTCGCCGCGCCCGTGCGATTTGACGGTGGCTGTTACCTTGCCGCCCGCAACATAAGGCGCGCCGATTTTAATGTCATCGCCATTGGCGACCATCAATACCTGTTCGATGTCGAGAGAAGCACCTTGTTCAACCGGCAGTGTCTCAACCTTCAGCACGTCGCCTTCGGCAACCCGGTACTGCTTTCCGCCGCTTACAATCACCGCGTACATAATTCTTTTCTCCAAATTCTTGCTGCGCAACCAAGCCCCGGCGCAAACGGTTTTTCGCCTTCGGGCTTTGGTAAAAGAGTAATTCTAACGCCAGGCGGGGGAAAGGTCAAACGATAATGCTGAAACAAACCATGAACTAGCCCTTGTAAGGCGCCGTTTATAGCTTCTACAATGGCAGTATGCCAGAACTCGCCAAAAACAGCGTCCATTACCATTATAACAAGGCAATGATGAGCCTCGAAACCGTAAGCGCTCTGATTGAGGATGACCTGCGCGCTGTTGACGCACTGATTCGCAAGCGGCTGCATTCAGATGTTGTACTTATTAATCAGCTTGGGCATTACATCATCAACAGCGGCGGCAAGCGCCTGCGTCCCAAGCTGGTGTTGTTGAGCGCGCGCGCCTTCGATTACGGCGGGGTGCACCATGTCGACCTTGCCGCGGTCATTGAGTTCATCCATACCGCCACGCTGCTGCATGACGACGTAGTGGACGGCTCGGAGCTGCGCCGGGGCAGGGATACCGCCAATGCCATCTGGGGTAACGAGGCCAGCGTGCTGGTGGGTGATTTCCTGTATTCCCGGTCCTTCGAGATGATGGTGGACGTGCGCAGCATGCGCGTCATGGAGATTCTGGCCCATGCCACCAATACCATTGCCGAAGGCGAGGTGATGCAGTTGCTCAACTGCCACGATGCCGATACTACCGAAGAGCGCTATCTCAACGTAATCCATTGCAAAACGGCCAAGCTGTTCGAGGCTTCGGCACGGCTTGGCGCAGTGCTAAGCGGGCGCCCAGAGGAGGAGGAGCGCGCCATAGCCGCCTATGGGATGCATCTGGGCACGGCTTTTCAGCTTGTCGACGACGTGCTGGATTACAGCGCTTCATCGCAAGAGATGGGCAAAAATGTCGGCGATGATCTTGCTGAAGGCAAGCCCACCCTGCCGCTGATCTATGCCATGCGCACCGGTACAGCGGAGGAGGCGGCTATCATTCGCCATGCCATTGAAAACGGCGGCCGGGAAAATATTGTTGCGGTCACGCAGGCCATTGAATCTACCGGCGCTATCGCGTACACTGCGCGCTCTGCGCATGCGGAGGCCCGCAAGGCCGCCGAGGCGCTCTCGGTGATTCCCGATTCTCCTTACCGTGATGCGTTGTACGCCTTGGCAGAATTTTCTGTGAACCGCAGTTATTAACGTTGACGACGGGGTGTAGCTCAGCCTGGTAGAGCACTAGCTTCGGGAGCTAGGGGCCGGAGGTTCGAATCCTCTCACCCCGACCACTAACGTCGGAACCGTATGAATCTTCTCCGCGTCATTCTACTGGCGGTGGCGATTTGGCTGATTTTTCGCATAGTCAAACGCTATCTCAACCGCCCTTCCAAAACATCATCCCGCATTCCACCTGAACCCAGCGATATGGTGCGCTGCGAACATTGCGGCCTGCATATCCCCAAAATCGAAGCAGTGCGCGATAACGATCATTATTTCTGTAGCAAACAGCACCTTGAACAAAGCAAGAAGGTGGATCGCTGAGCCTACTGTACCGTCACCCGGAATTTAACCGTGGCTGATTGTCCTCCTGTCAGGGTGACGCCGGATGCGGCGACCGTATTCGCCAACGTAACGTTGAAATTACCCGCATCGGCATCCGCGGTGTTGGTGAGATTCGGTGCCACACCGCCGTTGATGGTGTAGTTGAACCTGCCGCGAAGGTCGGTGTTTCAAGCTGACGGCCGTTGCCCGTGTTGTTGAGCATGAGGTGGTAGAACGAGGCGCCACTGGTTCAGGCAGGTGTATTATCCTCCCGTTCCAATCGCCGTTTTTAGGATAATTTGACTTTTTTAGGGAATATTTTTGTGACAAAACTTCATGGTCCTTGTCCCCCTGAGGGCAGGCGGCGCGTTGCCCTTCAGGGTATTTTGCACATCACCTGGATAGTCTCTAACCTTGAGCATGCGCGCCAGTTTTATGAAGGTGTATTGGGATTGAGGCCAGACGAGTCCCGCCCTGATCTTGGTTTCTCTGGTGTGTGGTATATGCTGGAATCAGGCCAGCAGATCCATCTTATGGAGCTGCCCAATCCTGATCCCGTGATCGGTCGTCCTGTGCATGGTGGGCGGGATCGTCATGTGGCGCTGGCGGTGGATGATATTGAGGGAATAGCGGTGGTGTTGGAAGGGGCAGGCATTCAGTTTACCCGCTCCCAATCGGGGCGTCCCGCACTGTTTGTGCGGGATCCCGATGGGAATACGTTTGAGTTGGTAGAGGTGGTTAACTTAGAGTGACTGGTAGGCGCGGTGCAATAGTTTGTTCGTGTCGTCACCTTTTATCCAGCCCGCCACCCCGCAGTGAGTTTCCAGGCTGATGGGTTGTCCATCAGCCCCGGTGACTTTTACCTCCGCGAGGCGTAGCTGGAGCTTGTTGACCAGATCGACGGCAGCGGCCTCAGGTGTTTCCGGCAATATGAGCAGAAACTCGTCAGTGTCCATGCGCCCGATCATGTCAACCCAGCGCATCTGATCCTTAAGGAATTGGCTGACAGCCATCATGACGCGGTCGGCGCTGGAATCCCCGTGGCTAGCGTCAAGCTGTGCGAGGTTGGCGACTTTCAACACGATCACAGAGAGGGGGTTTTCGTAGCGCCGACTGCGTGAGACTTGCGGTTCAAGGCTTTGCAGCAGGGCGCGGCGATTCGGCAAGGATGTGAGAGGATCATTAAGGGTGTAGAGTGCCAACTCTTCGGTCAACCGGTCTTGTGTCTGTTGTTGCGATGTTATGTCTGCGTAAAAATGCACGTAACCCACCCCATCGCCCAGCGGTTGCCGCCAGCATTTCAGCCAGCGTGCCGGCCGCGAGCTTGTCGCTGGAAGATGCATGATCTCCTGGGGGTCGAACAGGCATTTTCTGGCATCGTGCGACAGACCTGATGTAGTCAGGGTGTCATGGTGGGGGGGTAACTGGTCATTCTGTATATCCAGAAGGACTTGGAGTGATTTATTGATGGATGACACTTGCCCCTTGTTATCCAGAACTAAAATGCCTAAAGGGGCAGTCTCAAGGATGGCCAATGCAATGGCTGAATCAAGACGATTTATCATAGCTAAACTCTCCATGGTTGTTCGTTTCCCTGTAGCCAGGCCACAAGACGTGTCTGTAAAAGACTGATATCGGATGCTGGTGGGGAAACTTTAGCAGCCTGATAGGAACTGCTGGAATGTTATGTTTCCATTCCTGCTGCCGCTATTATCTCGGGGTGTGATCGATGACGCAAAAAATATGACTTTCGGGGCTAGACTGGCTGACATAAACGCCATCAAGCGGCGCTTTTTGGCGCTCAATCGTGAGCGTTTACAGCGTGCGCAGTCGTCCCTGCACGAGCGGCAACGCGATTTTCTCGATCTTTTGCCCTTGTTGTTTCATGTTAATCATATGCTTCTGCCTGGATTTATTTCAAGTAAGACCCCATCGGGGGTCTCCGATTACTCTCCAGACAAGCGCGCCCTGGGGGCTGCGAAGAAGATTTCCAGGAATTTTTCATACAAGCGCAAGGCGTTGCCACGCTTCGATATCCTGTCGATTTTTCTGATGGGCAGCAGTGGCACGATAGCCTATTCCAAGAAAAGTGATTTTGATATCTGGGTTTGCCACCCCGCAAACATTGCAGAAGAACTGCTTGACGAGCTTCGCAAAAAGGCAGGGGCCATCGAGAAGTGGGCGGCCAGCCTTGACCTTGAAGTTCATTTCTTTCTTATGGATCCGTCGTCATTCAGGTCCGGCAAGCAGAGTGAGCTATCCAAGGAAGGCAGCGGCAGCGCGCAGCATTATTTGTTGCTGGAGGAGTTTTATCGCACAGGACTGTTGTTGGCGGGACGTTATCCGGTGTGGTGGCTGGTACCTCCCGATAAAGAAAAAGAGTATGACAGCTATCTTGAGGTATTGAAAAATAGTTTCGCGGTACGAGAGGCGGAATATGTTGATTTTGGAGGGGTTCCCCTAATACCGGCAGAGGAGTTTTTTGGCGCCGCCTTGTGGCAGCTTTTCAAGGGTATCGACTCACCCTATAAGTCGGTGCTCAAGCTCCTGCTGATGGAGGTTTATGCCCATGAATATCCTGCGAGTGATTTGCTTTGCCAGCGTTTCAAAAAGGCTATTTATGAAGGGGAAGTTTCTCTTGACTCGCTTGATCCCTATATCATGCTGTATTTCAAAATTGAGGAACACCTGAAAAAGACTGCGGAGAAGGAGCGTCTTGAATTATTCAGGCGGTGTTTTTATTTCAAGGTCAACGAGCGGCTCAGTGTGCCATGTTCACCTCGTCATAATAGTTGGCGTCGCGACCTCATCAAGAGTCTGGCACAAGCTTGGGACTGGGATCCTGCTTATTTGGAAACGCTCGATGCGCGTCCCTCGTGGAAAATAAACCGCGTGCTCAGGGAACGAAAAATTTTGACCGGAGAGTTGACGCATAGTTATCGGTTTTTGTCTGATTTCGCTCATGAACATGCCCAGCTGGCGCTGATAAATCAAAAGGATTTAAATATCCTTGGCCGTAAATTGTATGCGGCTTTTGAACGTAAGGCAGGTAAGGTCGAGATAGTCAATCGCGGCATTTCCCAGGGGATGTGGGAGAGCCATCTCACCTTTGTTCATAAAAAAGAAGATGATGAACACGATGGTTGGGCGCTTTTCATAGCACCCTACAATGAAGTTGAACGCGGTGGTTTTCAGCCTGTCAAGCGGGCGCACAGCATCGTTGATCTTGTGGTCTGGTGTTACTTCAACGAGATGGTGAATGACGCCACGGTGATTGGATTGTATGCCCAGGACGGCGGACTTACGCTCCGGGAGATCAAATTACTGATCAATTGCCTTCATCATTTATTCCCGAACACTCAGGCTTCGGAAACGAATATGGAGGATCTTTCCAGGGCGTCACGGATGGAAAAGGCCGCCCTTTTTATTAATTTGGGTGTTGATCCTATGGCAATGCACACGCGCCAGGGTTTGCACTACACAAGTAATAAGACGGATGCGCTGAGCTATGGAGGTGTTGGGGAAAATCTTGCGCTGACATTCGATATGGTGACGCTGACAAGCTGGAGGGAGGCGCTGACATTCAGGTATGCGGGACTCAATGGCTTGATGAATTGTTTGTGTGACTATGTTCGCTGGATGCCACCCTCCAAGGGCGCATTGCCCCCCCCTATTTATATGCAGTGCTTTTCTTCGAGCCATGGAGTCACTATTGTAAAAAGAATAGAAGAATTGTTTCGTAATATTGTCGATAGTTTTTATCGAAGTTCCCATGCCGCTACCCTGCGCTATGTCCTGTCCGTTGAAAATATTTATTACATGTTGTGGATCGAAAATGACACGCTGCGTTATAAGCGGATTGAGTCATATGATGATTTGCTGGTTGATCTGTTCGCGGAGCAGAGGTCATTCAGTCATGTTGAAATTGATCAGCATGCCCTCCGTGGCACACCTCTTCCCCAGATATTCGCAATAAACAAGCCAAAGATGATCCAGGTTTTTTACCGCATGGATGGCGATAATGCTGATGTGTATGTGATTGATGAACGTGGTTCTCTTTATTATCAGCGCATGATCCATTGCGAAAGTATGGCGCTAATCAATCAGCACACCTTGTTCTTCGATTCCGTATTGAGACGGCAGCATCTGCTGGGGGCGAGTGAGAGACAGGGCATGGATAGCTTGATTGGTGTTGAATTTTATCACATTGGAAAGGATGAAATGGGTAGGGCCGTGCTGGTGAAAAATGATCCTGTCCGTAAAAAGGGGTTGAAAAACTATTACAACGTGCAGATCATCGTTGATAAGGTAAAGGACGGCAAGCTGGCTTTTACCATTTATTGTGGTGACGAGGAATTTACTTCGCTCGAATACGGCAACGGCTTGTTCCGTGAGGTTGCCAGATATGTGATGGCGCAGCGGAAAAGCGGCTTGCGCTACCCCATTTACATTACGGATATCAATCTTCCCTCAGCGATGTTTGGCGAGGAATCGGGGCGGCGGCAAACCATCCACTTTCTGAATTATAAATGTCAGATCGAAGACAGGCTCAACGAGGCGCTGCATGAGCTGGACCGGCAGGGCGGGAAGGCTCAAGAAAGTATACGGCGCAACCACTCGCCCATGTCGTGAATCTCCTGTGCGCACAGTGTGTGCGGCATGGTGTAGCTTCGCCATTCGACCCGGTAACCCGCATCCTCCAGCGTCTTGCAGGATATCTGACCATATATCAGTGGAATGACGGTATCTTCCGTGCCATGTGTCATCATGATGGGTATATTGGCGTTGGCGGGATGTGCTTCATTGCGCAGTTCTGCGGCCAACGGCAGATAGGTGGACAACGCCAGGATTCCCGCCAGCGGCTGCGGGTAGCGTAGCCCTGCATGCAACGCAATGGCCCCACCTTGAGAAAATCCCGCCAGCACGATCCTGTGAGTGGGGATGCCCCGTGTAATTTCACGCTGTATCAGCGCGTGAAGCGCCTGCTCCGATGTGCGTATGCCCAGTTTATCTTCGGCAGCGGGTATGTCGGCGGATGCGATGTCATACCAGGCGCGCATCGGATAGCCGCCGTTTATCGTTATTGGCCGCTGCGGTGCATGAGGAAACACAAAGCGTACTCCCAGCTCTTCTGGCAAATGCAGTTGCGGTACGATATCCATAAAGTCGTAGCCGTCGGCGCCCAGGCCATGCAGCCAGATGATGCTGGCGGTGGGGTGTGTTTTGGGAGCGATTTCGGCGGCGGGGAGGGTTTCTTGATTCATGAAGATGCCCTGAGCTGTAATTAGGAAGAAGATATACTACGTCTATCCTGATCCGCAACCGATATACTGATATGAGAACCTGTTCAACATCTCGCTGGAGGTTGTTATGAATCCCAATGCCAAAGCCCCTCGTATCAAGAATGATGATGTCATGTATCTGATGTTGCGCGATGGCCGGATCGCGGAGTTTAATGACAAGAAGGCAACAGGCGCGGCCATCGACCTGGTGAATTGCGATTTTCGCGGTCTGGATTTGCGTGGTTTGGCCGCGGACGGGCTGGATTTGAGTGGTGCTTATTTTCGTCAGGCCGATCTTCGCGGCGTTGATTTTAGCAAGTGCCGGCTGGAAGGCGCCAGTATTCATGCGACCAAGATCTCGGGAACCTATTTTCCCGTAGAATTGAGCGCGGATGAGATTACGCTGTCATTATTGCATGGGACGCGGATGCGGTATTCGAAGTGATCAACCCATGCGCGGCAGTATCCGGTCATGGATCAGCGCATGCAGTCCAGCAAGTTCGGGATAGCGCCCACTCACCTCTTCTACATATCCTAATGTTCGCGGGATATCTTTGAGATAGCCCGGCTTGGCATCGCGGATGTTGAGGCGGGCGAAGATGCCGATGGCCTTGAGATGGCGCTGTACACCCATCAAGTCGAACCAGCGCAGGAATTGCGCGGCGCCTATTCCACTGATGCTGCCCGTTTTTAACGCCTGTGCGTGATAGCTGTTGACCCACTCCTCAACTTGCTCGCGTGGCCAGGCGATGTAGCAATCGCGCAGCAGCGAGGCCAGGTCGTAGGTCACCGGGCCGGTCACCGCGTCCTGAAAATCCAGAATACCGGGGTTGCCTTGCTCAGTCACCATCAGGTTGCGTGAGTGATAATCCCGGTGTACCCATACCTGTGGTTGTTCCAGCGCTGAGTGGACGAGAGCATCAAATGCTTTATCGAGCGTCTCCGCTATCGCCTTGTCCAGTGTTAGTCCCAGATGCTGTTCCATGAACCAGTCGCGGAAAAGTGCCATCTCACGCATCAGCAGAGGGCGATCATAGGCTGGCAGCAAGATGGTGTTGCCTGTCTTGGGGCGCTGTAATGCCAGTAGTGCCTGCATGGCATCGCCGTAGAGCCGAGGCACGCTGGCCTCATTCAGTTCGCTCAGGTATTGGCTGTGCCCCAGGTCGGTCAGCAGTAAAAAGCCGCGTTCCAGATTGGTCTCCAGCACTTCAGGTACGTTCAGTCCCAGCGCGTGAAAAGCGCGTGCGACGGTGATAAACGGGCCGCAGTCCTCCTTGTCGGGCGGGGCATCCATGACGATGCGGCTCTGGCCTGCATAGCGCACGCGGAAATAGCGCCGGAAGCTCGCATCCGATGAGGCGGGCGCGATATCAAAGGGAGGCAGGCCAACGTCTTGACGTAGCCAGTGGGTTAACTCATTCAGACGTTCGGGCATGTGTGTTTTGATCTGGGGTGTGGCTGGTTAATATCAAGGTATACTAATAAAATGGTCGATCCTGACTATTCTAAGCAATTTTGACGCCGGATTGCCAATCAATACACACATGATGCTGTTTCCGTGAAAAAATCCTTGCCGGTTGTTTTGCGCTATATTTATGCGATGCTGTTGTCGTTTCCTGTTATGGAAATGGCCTCTGCCGCCTCACTCCTGGAACCCCTCCCGGAAGGGCCGTGGAGGTTGTGCGATATGCACGCTGCACCCAAGACGCGTGCCCCTATTAGTGCTGCCCAACGCAAAGAGGCCCCCACTTATTTGAGCGCGGATTACGGGTTTGCCGTCAAGGACAAGCTGGCCGTCTTCAGCGGCAATGCGCTGGTGCGCCGTGCCGATGAGCGGTTGGCGGCCGACACGGTTATCTATGACGAGGCCAAGGGCACTGCACAGGCTCATGGCGATGTTCATTACCGGAGTGACAATCTGGAAGTCGACGGCGATGCCGGGTATATGGAGCTGGAGGCGGACAAAGGGCAGTTCGATAATGCGCAATACCGCTTGGAGGAGCAGCATGCCCATGGCAAGGCACCCACGGTCATCAAGGAGAATGCCCAGGTAACACGCATGAAGGGCGCTACTTATACCACCTGTAGTCCCGGCAGCGAGTCGTGGCTGATGCGTTCGTCCACTCTCAGGCTGGACGAGGGCAAGGGTGTCGGTGAGGTCTATAACGCCACGGTGCGGTTCATGGGGGTGCCGTTTTTTTATATGCCGTATATGTCTTTTCCGATCGATAATCAGCGCAAGAGCGGTTTTTTGATTCCGCGCTTTCTGCCATCCACGTCCTCTGGTATGGACATCAGGATACCGTACTATTTGAATCTCGCGCCGGATTACGATGCGACTATTACGGCCCGCTATATGACGTTGCGCGGCGTGCTGATGGATGGCGAGTTCCGCTATCTCAACCGCGCCAGCCAGGGTGGAGTGACGCTGGGTTATCTGCCGAATGACGCCCTCTATGGCAAGGAGCGCGCCGCGTTCTCCTACAAGCATAATGGCCGTCTTGCCGAGGGCTGGAGCACCGACCTCAATCTTAACTATGTCTCTGACAAGGACTATTTCAGGAATTTTGGCAACAGCCTGAGTGTTGCGGCGGCTGTCTTTGCAGAACGCCGTTTTGATGTGGCGTATCAGAGTGAAAACCTGACTTTCTTGGGGAGGATGCAGGGCATGCAGCCGTTGGACAGGACGCTGCCATCCGCGGCGCGTCCCTACCGGGTATTGCCGCGCTTGCAGTTGACCGCCAGTTGGCCAGGGCAGGAGAGGGCGCCGAGCTACCGGTTTCAGAGTGAGCTGGTGCGTTTTGAGCAGGATGACCGGCTTAACGGGACGCGTCTCGATTTGCAGCCCGAGGTCAGTTTTCCGTGGCAGCGCGATGCGGGGTTTGTCACGCCCAAGCTGGTGTTGCGCCACACCCGTTATCTGCTGGATAACGCATTGCCAGGGATGCCAGAGTCGCCAACCCGGACGCTGCCTATCTTTAATATCGATAGTGGGATTTTTCTGGAGCGTGATTTCGCCTGGGGTGCGCGCCCCTTGCTGCAAACGCTGGAGCCACGTCTTTTTTATCTTTACGCCCCTTACCGGGATCAGTCCGCCCTACCGGTATTCGACAGCGCCGCGATGGATTTCAATTTTGCGCAACTCTTCCGTGACAATCGATTCAGCAATGCGGATCGTGTTGGTGATGCCAACCAGGTCAGCATGGCGCTGACCACGCGCCTGCTCGACAACGGCGCGGAGCGTATTCGGGCCAGTATTGGCCAGCTATACTACCTTGATGACCGCAAGGTGGCGGTTCCCGGCGGGGTGGTAGGCACGCGGCATACCTCCGATATCGTCGGCGAAGTAGCCGCCAGCGTGGCGCAAAGCTGGACTGCCAGCGGCGATATGTTCTGGAATCCAAATGTTGAACGCATTGAGCGAGGCTCTGTGCGCATTCAGTATCAGCCGCTTAGAAATCATATCCTCAACCTCGCCTACCGCTACCGGCGAGGCCAAATGGATCAGATGGATGTATCGTTTTTCTGGCCGCTGCACCGCAACTGGAGCGTTATCGGGCGCTGGTATTATTCGATTCCAGACAAGCGTGTTCTGGAATCGCTGGCGGGCCTGGAATACAATAGTTGCTGCTGGGCATTTACCATCCTCACCCGCGATTACACCACCGGCGTCACTGCGGCAGGTGTCAATACATCCAACCGCTCTTTGATGTTTCAATTGGAACTCAAGGGCCTGATGAGTGTCGGACAATCCATCAGTACAATGCTGGAGCGTGGTATTCTAGGCTATCAGGCCGCACGATAGGCCGTACGCTCCTTTTTCGAAGTAAGATGAATCCGTATTATGAAAAAATTGTTTGCAACTATAATCCTGGTGTTTGCCGCAAGTGCCGCGTTTGCCGATGCCTCGCAGGAAAAAGCCCCTTCAAATGTGGTCGAAATCGACCGTATCGTTGCCATCGTCAATGACGCCGTCATCACCCGCGGCGAGCTGGACGAGCAAATCCATACTATCAAGCAGCAATTGCGCCAGCAGAAAACGCAGCTTCCACCTGATGCCGTGCTGCAAAAACAGGTGCTGGAGCGCCTGATTTCCAACCAGTTGCAGTTGCAGCTTGCCGCCAGCACGGGTATTCGCGTTGATGACGACGTGCTGAACAAGGCGATAGGCCGGATCGCGGAACAGAACAAACTGACTATCACCGAATTTCGTGGCGTGCTGGAAAAAGAGGGCGTCAGCTTCGCCAATTTCCGCGAGGATATCCGCAACGAAATCACCATGACCCGCTTGCGCCAGAGGCAAGTCGATAGCCGCATCAACGTGACTGATCAGGAAGTCGCGCGGTTTCTCGCAGCCCAGGCCAATAAAGGCAAATCAGATGATGAATACCGGGTATCGCATATCCTGATTGCCGTGCCGGAGGCGGCCTCGCCGGAACAGATCCAGGCCGCCAAACAAAAGGCCCAGCGGGTGCTGGATGACCTGCATGGCGGCGCCGATTTCAAGGAAACCGCTATTGCTGTCTCCAACGGCCAGCAGGCGCTGGAAGGGGGGGATCTGGGGTGGCGCGGCGTGGGCCAGTTGCCGTCGCTGTTCGCTCCACTGGTGGGACGCATGAAGCCCGGCGACCTGAGCGACATCATCCGTAGTCCGAGCGGCTTCCACATCATCAAGCTGTTCGACTACCGTAGCGGGCAAATCCATAAGGTGACCCAGACCCTGGCTCGCCATATCCTGATCCGCACCAATGAGCTGGTTAGTGACGATGATGCCAGCATCAAGCTGGAGCAGCTCAGTCAGCGCATCAAGAATGGTGCTGACTTCACCGAGCTGGCAAAGGCCAATTCGGAGGACAAGGGCAGCGCCGTCAACGGCGGCAGCCTGGGCTGGGTCAGCCCCGGCGAGATGGTGCCGGCCTTTGAGCAGGCCATGAATGAACTCCAGCCAGGGCAGATCAGCAAGCCCTTCAAGAGCGAATTCGGCTGGCATATCGTACAAGTACAGGAACGGCGCGAACAGGACAACACCGAGCAATTCAACCGGAGCCAGGCCTTTGACGCGATCCGTCAGCGCAAGGTCGAAGAGGAATACCAGATCTGGCTGCGCCGCCTGCGCGATGAAGCCTATGTGGAATACCGGCTGGAAGATGCCTTGTAACCCTTTGGCTTGCTACGCTGATCATGTTGCCCCGCCTCGTATTGACTCCCGGTGAGCCCGCCGGCATCGGCCCGGACCTCTGTGTTCAGATCACCCAGCAAGCCCGTGATGCCGAGCTTGTGGTTGCGGCTGATCCTGGCCTGCTAGAGTCTCGTGCACGCATGCTGGGGTTGCCATTGCGGCTGGAGGTGTTTGATCCCGCCCAGCCAAGCACAATCTCACGCACGGGTGTTCTCAAAATCATCCCTGTGCCACTGGCCAATGCCGCGGTGTGCGGTCATCTTGATTCCGCCAATGCTCCCTATGTGCTGGAAACGTTACGTGCTGCAACGCGCGCCTGCCAGGCGGGGCATTGCAATGCGCTGGTTACCGGTCCGGTGCAGAAAAGCATCATCAATCGAGCAGGGATTCCGTTCACAGGCCATACCGAGTTTCTCGCCGATCTGACCCAGGCCCCGCAGGTGGTGATGATGCTGGCAGTGCCGGGGCTGCGTGTGGCGCTTGCCACCACCCATCTGCCGCTACGTGAGGTGAGCGATGCCATTACTTCCCCGCTCCTGGAAAGCGTGTTGCGCGTTTTGCACCATGACTTGCGGGCACGGTTTGGCATCTCCAGTCCGCATGTTTTAGTGTGCGGGCTCAATCCCCATGCGGGGGAGGGCGGGCATCTGGGCAGCGAGGATGAGGATGTTATCGCGCCCGTACTGGAGCAACTTCGTACCGAAGGCATGCACTTGACTGGTCCCCTGCCTGCCGACACCCTTTTTATACCCAAATACCTGAAAACCGCCGACGCGGTGTTGGCGATGTATCACGATCAGGGACTGCCGGTGCTTAAATATGCGGGTTTTGGCCGTGCGGTCAACATTACCCTTGGCCTGCCTATCATCCGCACTTCGGTGGATCACGGCACGGCGCTGGATCTGGCGGGTACAGGCAAGGCTGATGCCGGCAGCCTGGAGGCGGCCATCCAGGCTGCGCTGGAGATGATTGCGGGTCACTGCGGAGTTAATTAGTCGCCCCGGCTTACTTGTTGATGCTATAATTAACAAATTTTATCAATTGGTTGCGTGATTTTTATGGATGTCCAGAAAAGCCGTTCGCTGAATGTACTAGGTAGTCTGATTTTTTGGAGTCGCTGGCTGCAAGCGCCTCTGTATCTTGGGTTGATCGTTGCCCAAGGTGTTTATGTCTTTCATTTCATGGTTGAGCTTGAGCATCTGGTCGTCAAAACTGCGACCATTGGCGAGGCCGAGATCATGCTGGTGGTGCTCGGCCTGATCGACGTGGTGATGATCGCCAACCTGTTGATAATGGTGATTATTGGCGGCTATGAGACTTTCGTTTCGAGGCTCTATAAAGACGAACACCCGGATCATCCCGAGTGGCTGAGCCACGTTAATGCCAGCACCATGAAGATCAAACTGTCCATGGCGCTGATCGGTATTTCCTCTATCCACCTGCTCAAGACCTTCATCAATGCCCCGCATCTGGATGAAAAGACCATGTTGTGGCAAGTCGTTATCCATCTCACCTTCGTCGCCTCCGCCGTGGCAATGGCGTATACCGACAAATTGATGCAGAAACCGGCGCACTGACGGCTTCGTCAAGCGTTACCCATAGTCAAGAAACCAAGGAGGGTGTTTCTTGGTGTTTTGCGTCAGTAATGGCCTAAGGAATCTCTGATTTATTCAGAGCTTCCCTAAGGGCCGTTTTTTTCTATTTCAGTGAAACATCCCCGCTTCCAGGCATATTTTACGCTTACGCCTTTTATCTCCAAAGTCACTAAAAAAACGCTTTTTCCCGGCAGTAATTCCATTTCTTGATCTCCCTTAAAGTCTATATTTTTTCTGCCGATACAGTCACCAGAGAAGCTGCAATTACGTCTCTAACCTGGCGGGGTTCAAGGTTTTGGAGGGAAAGGCGAAACATTGGGTAGCGTCCCGCGACTAATAAGAGCTGGCAGTTGAGGATATAAAGATATGACGGGAAATGATATCGCGGAACACGATTGTGCCGGCATCAAGGTGATGGTTATTGATGACAGTAAAACAATACGCCGCACAGCAGAAATTATTTTGCAAAAAGCTGGGTGTGAAGTCTTTACGGCGACAGATGGTTTTGAGTCTCTGGCGCAGATTGCCGATCACAAGCCAGACATCATTTTTGTTGACATCATGATGCCGCGCCTGGACGGTTATCAGACCTGCGCTCTCATCAAGCATAACCTCGTTTTTCAAAATACACCTGTCGTCATGCTGTCCAGCAAGGATGGTCTGTTTGACAAGGCGCGTGGGCGCATTGTTGGTGCGGAAGAATATGTCACCAAGCCTTTTACCAGTGACGAATTGTTGGGAGCAATACAGCGTCATGTGCGACGTAAAGATATGGAAAGCACGGCGTTCGCCGGGGATATTTCTGTTTCGCCGCAGGGGCTGTAAAACGAACAGATCGCGCGGCCCGTGCAGGGAACAATGTGACGAGGTTTATAACAAGTCTTTGGGGTTGGCGGTGTTTTACCGTGCAATGCCTTCACGGGTACATTGCGTCCTTACGGGTGCTTTGGAAATTAAAGATTCAAGGATTCCTTTTTAGAACTATTTAACAGTGAGTGACAGGAGATTTGAAATGGCTCGTATATTGATTGTGGATGATTCACCGACGGAAATGCATGTGCTGAAAACCATGCTGGAAAAAAATGGCCACCAGACCTTGGGTGCCAATAATGCGGAAGAGGGTATCGCCAAGTCAAAATCGGAAAAACCAGATCTTATTTTGATGGATGTCGTTATGCCTGGCACCAATGGTTTTCAGGCGACGCGCCAGATTACCAAAGACCCAGAAACCGCCTCAATTCCAGTCATCATCGTCACTACCAAGGATCAGGAAACCGATAAGGTGTGGGGGCTGCGTCAGGGTGCCAAGGATTATCTCACCAAGCCGGTGGAGGAGTCTGCGTTGATCGTGAAAGTCAAGGCGGCGATGGGGGGCTAAGCTCATGATGCCGCTTATCGCCAGTCACACCCCCTATGAAATACTGAACGAGATTGAGCGGCGCAGTCTTGAGTCGGGTGCTGAGTTGCCCAAGGAAGAGAAACATAAAGCGGCGTGGAATGGGGTGGCTTTTGTATTGGATCATAACCTTCTGCTGGCACCGCTGAATGATGTGCAGGAAGTCCTGGATTGCCCACCGCTAACGATGGTGCCGCGAACCAAAGTCTGGTTACGAGGTATCGCCAATGTGCGTGGCCGTTTGTTGCCGGTCATTGACCTGAATGCCTACCTGGGTGGTGATGCAACGCCGTTGCGCGGCAATAACCGGATTCTGATTGTGCAATATGGCGTGCTGTCGGCGGGACTGCTGGTTGATGATGTGCTAGGGCAGCGGCATTTTCTGGACGAAGACAGTTGCCAGTTACCGACGCACGAAGCGGGAGGGGTAATGGACTATGTGCGGCCATCGGCTTATCACAGGGACGGCGACATTTGGCTGGTGTTTGATATGCGTAAATTAGTGTCATCGCCGCGGTTTCTGCAGGTGGCAGAGTAATCAGGCGTTCCCGGGGATGTTTTAATTGCAGAGGATTTGGATATGAAGATAAGCGGGTTCAAGAATTCAAGCGGGCTTATGAATATAAGCATGTTCAAGAACATGGGTGTGAACACCTTGCTGTGGTTGCTGGTGGGGTTGATGTCGCTGGCGGTGGTAAGCATTGGGGCGTTCGGGTTTTACAGTACCTACAAGGAACAGGTGCTTGCCGTGGCAACGGTGGATGAAGGCGAGTTGGATATCAAGATGCTCGACCAGGTGCAGGAGGCAGCCATCTCGCTGAACAGAGAGCTGGAGGCGTGGAAGAATATCCTGCTCAGAGGTGAGAAACCCGAGGATTATAAAAAATATCTGGATATGTTTGAGAAGGAAGGAACCCAGGCCGACTCAAAATTAAAAGCGGCAAAGCAACTGATGGCGAATCGTGCTGGGCTGGATACCGCACTGGTGGATGCAGTGCTAAAGAAGCATCAGGAACAGATTGCGGCGTATCGGGAGGCCTTGAAGAGCTATGACCCCGCTCGTCCTTTCGAAACCGCCCACACGGTGGATGATTCCATTCGTGGCCTGTTCGATGCTACATGGGAGAGGATGGATGCCCTTAAAAATAAAACAGACTCATACATTCCTCAGCGTCTTGAGAGTGATAGAAAAGGTGCGCAGGAAGCCTTCGATGACAGCCGTGTAACTTTTATCGTGGTGGTGATCCTGGCATTGGTGCTGACGTTCGCTCTTGCCTTTCCTATCAGAAAGGGTGTCAACCAGGCCATTAATAAAGTGAATTCCCTGCTTGCCGATGCCGAACAGCAGAACCGCCGCAACCAGGACGCGATTTTACGCTTGCTGGATGAGGTGGCCGATCTGGCGGACGGCGATCTGACCAAGAAACCTGTGGTGACGGAAGACTTCACCGGCGCTATCGCTGACTCGCTGGGCTACGCTATCGACACGCTGCGCGGGCTGGTGGGATCGATCAACACTACGGCGGTGAAGGTGGCTACCGCGGCAACGGAAACCCAATCGACGGCGATGCGGCTCACTGAGGCTAGTGATCAGCAGGCGCAGGAAATTGAGACTGCGGGCGTGGCTATTTACGAGATGACGAAATCCAGTGAACGCGTCTCGGCGAATGCCGCGCAGTCAACCGAGGTGGCGCAGCAGTCGGTGGATATCGCAAAGAAGGGCGCGGAGACAGTGCAAGGTACCATTCAGGGTATGGAATCCATTCGCGAGCAGATTCAGGAAACCTCGAAACGTATCAAGCGTCTGGGTGAAAGCTCCCAGGAGATCGGTGAGATCGTGGGGCTGATCAATGACATCGCCGACCAGACCAACATTCTTGCCTTGAATGCATCTATTCAGGCGGCTATGGCAGGTGAAGCGGGACGCGGTTTCTCGGTGGTGGCGGATGAGGTGCAACGCCTGTCCGAGCGTGTGGCCAACTCCACCAAGCAGATTGCAACCTTGGTGAAAACCATTCAAGCCGACACCAACGAGGCGGTGATTTCCATGGAAAAGAGCACCTCCGGCGTGGTCGCCGGTACACAGCTGGCGCAGGGCGCAGGTAAGGCGCTCGAAGAGATCGAGGGCGTGTCCGGGAACCTTGCCCGCTTGATTGGCGACATTGCTGAAGCAGCCAATCAGCAGACGATAATGGCAAACACAGTGTCCAGTACCATGAAAATGATTCAGGAAGTGACCACGCAGGCATCGCAAGGTACCAAGCAGGCCGCGGCATCCATCGGTGAGTTGACAGGGATGGCTGGCGAATTGCGGAAATCGGTGGCCGGCTTCAAGCTGCCCGCGTGATAGCGGCAGAGTGCAGCGTCCTGCCTCCTGGGGGTTAGAACCTGTTCGTGCCCTCGCTGAAGGGCGCATCGCGGCGTTAAAAATGGCCTCAAAATGCTCACATACTCCGTGTATGCTCCGCTTTTTCGGCCATTTTTGCCTTGCGCTGCATCCCTTGATCGAGGGCACGAACAGGTTCTTTTGGACATACTTGATTACAAAAAGGTGAGCGGCATGATATCGGCGGAGCATATGGATTATGGCGCCCTGAAGTGGGTAAAGGGTGAGATTGAGGTAAACCTGCAACAGGCGCAACGGGCGTTGGGCGTGTTCCGGGAGCACCCTGCCGAGGCCGCACAGATCGACTTGTGTATCACTTTGCTGCATCAGGTGCGTGGCGCGCTGCAAATGCTGGATCTTACAGAGGCATTTGCGCTCGCCAGGGAAATGGAGCAGGCGGTTCGTGTTCTGGCCAAGGATGAAGGTCGGCGCAAGGGCTGGGTCTATGATACCTTGATGCGTGCCATGTCTGAATTGCCATCTTATCTGACGGGGCTGCAAGAAGCTCAAACAGATCGTCCTCAGCCCTTTTTGCCGTTGATCAATGATTTGCGCGTCGCCACTGGCGCCTCGGTGCTTTCCGAGAGCATGGTGTTTGGTCTGGCGGTTATCCCTGCTATTTCTCCACACAGCCCCGGCATGCAAGATGAGCTGGAGAGGAATGTCAAGGTGCTGGCCCATCAGCTACGTCCGGTGTATCAGGCGGGCTTACTGGTGTGGTACCGCGATGCCGGCAATAAAACGGCATTGCGGCGGCTGTTGCAGGTGGCCGTACAGTTGCAGCAGGTGTGTCCCGAAGAAGGTCTGTGGAGAGTGTCTACGGCGTTGCTTGAACGGTTGCTGGCCGGAACGCTTGAGTCCAACAATGCCATCAAGTTGCTGCTGGGGCAGGTGGAGCGCCAGATCGGCCGGGTCATGGCGGCGGGATCCGAGGAGTTGCGCGATCATCCTCCCGCTGATCTCATAAAGAATCTACTTTATTATATTGCCTATGCCGACACGCACAGCGAGCAGGCTGGGGTTATGGCTGTTTCTGCCGGTGCCGATATGCCGCAGCATATCTGCAGTGGAGTGGATGCCGTCAACCCCGGCTTGCTGGACATCGCCGCGGATGCAGTCAAGGATGAGCTGGCATGGGCCAAGACCAAGCTGGACGGCTTCGCGCGCGCCGGTGGACGTCATACCCTGCAAGAATTGCGTGTAATAGCCGGTGTATTGGCCAGGGTGTCAAACACCCTGGATATGCTGGGCCGCTGGGAACTGCGCCAGCGCGTGCGGCAACAGACCGGCGTGCTCGATGCGATGTTGGAAGGGGGCGCCATCCTCAATGACCCCCGCTTTCTGGAAGTGGCCAACGCCTTGCTGTATGTGGAATCGCTGTTGCGCGATGTCCAGATGCCGGATACGGCGGCTTCTGAAAGCAAACCCGCAGACAATCCGGAAGCTGTAAAAGCCGGGACTGTGGAGTATCACGATTTGTGCCGTGCTGTTATCCGCGAAATCATGGTTGATATGGGCAAGGTGAAGGACGATATCATAGCTCTTGCCAAGGCGTCCGGTCAGCATGAGTTGATCAGCGCCGCGCCCGCTGTGCTGCACCGTATCATCGGCAGCCTGAAGATGCTGTCACTGAATCGTCCGGAAGACTTGTTGAAAGCGGCTTACCATTATATCCGGCGCGAGTTGATGGAGCGCAAGATCACACCATCCCTTGAGGCGCTGGATACCTTGGCTGATATGCTGACCAGTATCGAATTTTATCTGGATACCCTGGCCGAGAGTCAGATGAATCTTGATTCCCTGCTGGACCTGGCTGATGGCAATGCCATCACTTTAGGTTATCCGGTTGAAACCGTGGACGACTATCCACTGGATGCTGTGATTGGATCTGCGGTTTCTGGTGAACCCGCTGTTGTTGAAGCCACGCCTCTTCTAATAACAGGCGCCGAAATTTTGATCCCGCCGCCGGTTTCAGACCGTATCGTGCTGAGCATGGACAGTGCCAGTCTGGCGGAAGATATTGCTGTGGCTGAGGTTGTCGAGGCTGCTCCAGTATTACCCGCCGCGCTCACCCAGGAAGAAGACGCCGCCGAGGTGATGGAGATTTTTGTCGAGGAAGCGAACGAGGAGCTGGCTGCAATCGCGCAACACTATCCTCTGTGGAGACAGGATACAAGCAATCATGAGGCGCTCAAGAGTATTCGCCGCTCATTCCACACCCTGAAAGGCAGCGGAAGACTGGTGGGTGCGAATGTGATTGGTGAAGTCGCCTGGGCCATCGAGCACCTGTTGAACAAGGTGCTCGATGGCGAAGTTCCCGTCACGCTGCCGGTGTTCGATGTGGTGGAGCATGCCCAGGCTGTTATGCCAGTGCTGCTGAGACAATTTCAGCATGTTAAAAAAAATATGGATATCGGCTCGGATATCCAGTCATTTATAGACCAGGTGCAGGCGGCGGCTTTACCCACGCCGATCTTGGGTGAGCATGTCAATGGCGTTCCCGATACGGTGGAAGTGCAACACGAAGCCGCGGTAGCCGTCTCTCCCATGGAGCAGGAGCCAGTAATTGACCCTGTGCTGCTGGAGATTTTCAGAGTCGAATCCAAGGGGCGCTTGGAAGAGGTGCGGCGATTTATCGATACCTGTGGTTCGGCTAAAAAAGGCCAAGTGACTGAATCGCTGATGCGTAATCTGCATACCCTGCAAGGCAGTGCGCATATGGCGGGATTTAATGACATCGGTGATCTCGGTGGCTTGTTCGAAAAACTTGTCAATACGATTTATCGCAATCACGGCGAGGTAGCGGAAGCGGAGTTGCTTGCATTGAGTGATTTTAGCGGGGTGTTCCATGAGATGCTGCACTTGGAGAATCCGCTTGCTCAGTCTCCGAGAAAGACAGCGGCACTGGAAAAGATTTCTTTCCTGACGCGCCGCGCGCAGCACCTTCTTGATGTTGCCGCCATGGAGCCAAGTGCTTCTGTTGAAATCGAAGCCTCCGATGTGTTGGATGATGAGGCATCGGTCTGCGACAGCGATGAAGTGCGCGATGTTTTTCTCGAAGAGGCGACGGAAATTCTGGGCAATACGGAATCTCTGTTGCAACGCTGGATGGATAAGCCGGACGTGCTCGAGCCGGTGGCAAGATTGGAACGCGAACTGCATACCTTCAAAGGCGGTGCGCGCATGGCGGGAATCAGCGCCATGGGTGACCTCAGCCATAGCTTCGAATCTTTGTTGAGCGCCATCGTGGCCGGTGACGTTGCCGCCACCGATGAGATTTTCCAAATATTTCAACAGGCCCATGATCAGTTGCAAGCGATGCTGGAGCCGGTATTGTTGCACTTGCCGGTTGACCCTGCTCCGGAGCTGATCGCCAGGATGGAAGCGCTAGCCAGGCATGAGAATATTGAGTCAGAGCAGCCGCTTGATATGCCGCTTGTGGAGGAGGCGAGTCATGCCCTGCCGCCTGCTATGGATGCAGTAGAGACTCCCGCCTCGATAACACCCGAATCATCCTTGGGTGACAGCGTTGCCGCGCCGGAGGCTGCTCCAGAACCGGCATGGCTGATCCCTAAGCCATCCACTGAACAAATCCGCGTGCGCTCCGATCTGCTGGACAACCTGGTGAATCAGGCCGGAGAGCTGAGTATCTCCCGTTCTCGTCTGGAGCAACAAATTAATGGCTTCCACACAGGTTTGACGGAAATGAAGCAAACGGTAGTCCGTTTGCGTGATCAGTTGCGCAAGCTGGATATGGAAACCGAGGCGCAAATTCTGTTCCGTCATCAGGAAGCAGGACTGCAAGGCCAGGATTTTGATCCGCTGGAGTTTGATCGCTTCTCGATGTTACAGCAACTTTCGCGCAGCATGATGGAGTCAACCGCCGATCTTGCCAGCATTCAGGATCAACTGGAAAAACAGGCTGGCGACTCGGAAACCGTGCTGCTGCAACAGGCGCGCCTCAACACCGAGTTGCAGGAAGGCATGATGCGCACCCGCATGCTGCCTTTCGCGGGTATGGCGTCACGCCTGCGCCGGGTGGTGCGGCAAACAGCGCGGGAACTGGGTAAGCCGATTGAATTGAATGTCGCGGGTGAAGACCTGGAAATGGATCGCACCGTGCTTGATAGAATGGCGGGTCCCCTGGAACACATGATACGCAATGCCGTTGATCACGGCATTGAAGACGCAGCCACCCGGCGCGCGCAGGGCAAGCCCGAAATGGGCGTGATCACCTTGCAACTTGCCAAGGAAGGTACGGAAATGGTGCTGAGGCTGGCGGACGACGGGCGAGGCCTGGATCTGGCGGCAATCCGCCGCAAAGCCATTGAGCGTGGCCTGCTGGGTGAAAACACCGTGATTGATGACTACAACCTGATGCAGTTCGTATTAGAGTCGGGGTTCAGCACCGCCGCGCAAATTACGCAGATTTCCGGGCGCGGTGTGGGTATGGATGTGGTTAATAACGAGATCAAGCAGCTCGGCGGAAGTCTGCAGATCGAATCTGCCACGGGCAGTGGAAGCCGGTTCACGGTGCGCTTGCCGGTGGCATTGTCCATCACCCAGGCGCTGATCGTCGGGGCAGGTGCGCAGATGTATGCCATCCCTCATTCCAGCATCGATGGCGTAATGCGAGTCAGCTACGAAACGCTCGTGCAGGCGTACGAGGGTGGCGCTTCTACATTTGAATACGGCGGCGCTCATTACCCGTTACAATCATTGAGCGGGCTGTTGAACGGTGGCGTGTCTCCCCTTCCTGAAAAAGAGGCGCGCCATCTATTGTTGATGGTGCACGGTAGTGGCCAGCGAGCGGCGCTGTGGGTGAGTTCGGTCATGGAAAACCGTGAGATCGTGGTCAAATCCTTGGGACCTCAGTTGAGCGCGGTGCGCGGCATCATGGGCGCCACTATCATGGGTGATGGTGGCGTGGTATTGATTCTCGATATCCCCGTATTGCTGCGCCTGGGCTTGATTGCGGAACAGTCACAGGGGCTGGCGCCAGAACCGCAGATTGCGGCGCAAGACGTCGCGCGGCCATCGGGCAGCGGGATGATCAATGTCATGGTGGTGGACGATTCAATTACCGTACGCAAGGTTACTTCGCGCCTGCTGGAGCGCAACCAGATGCGGGTATTCACCGCCAAGGACGGGGTGGACGCACTGGAAACTCTACAGCACCAGATCCCCGATGTCATGCTGCTGGATATCGAAATGCCGCGCATGGATGGGTATGAGCTGGCATCGGTGATGCGTAATGACGAACGCCTCAAACACATCCCCATTATCATGATCACCTCGCGCACTGGCGAAAAGCATCGCGAACACGCCCGGCGCATCGGCGTTAACGAATATCTGGGCAAACCCTATCATGAGGATGAATTGCTCGATCATATTCGCGCACTGGCCAGCGGCCAGGCGGCGAATAATGACTTGAGCATGGCAGTCTAAAGAATCAAAAGGAGAGGACAGATGGCTACAACATTGAGCATGATTCACAGCCTGCTGTTGCCGGTGCATGGAAAAATGCTGCTACCGCACGCCACGGTTGCGGAAGTCGTTCCCTATAGCGCCGCTGAGCCGGTGCCGCATGCTCCATTCTGGCTGGCAGGTATGCTGTCCTGGCGGGGAGCGCGCATTCCCCTGGTGTTTTTTGAGGGGGCTTGCGGAGACTCCTTGCCCGTCTCCGAGCCTGCTCAGCAAAAGATAGTAGTGTTGAAAACCTTGGGGGAGGATCCTGATCTGCCTTTCATCGCCCTGGTGATGCAAGGCCTGCCGCGCGCCATCAAGGTAGACGCGGACGCCTTGAGCGCCGAGGCCGATGAGTCATCCACCCCGCTGATCCTGAAACATACCCATATCAACGGACAAGCCGTTTACCTCCCCAACCTTGATGCCCTGGAAGACGCAATTAAAGCTGCGCTGCAGGTGGTCAATAATTAGCGATACTGCACGAGTATGTAGTAAAATTCTGCTTTTGACACACAAAGCAGAATATCCATGCTCGAAATCAATCCGGTCGTTAAGCACATCAAAGATATGCAGGGGCGTTCCGATGCCCTGAGGGGGTATCTTTGACTATGATGTCAAGAAAGAACGCCTGACCGAGGTCGAGCGCGAGCTCGAAAATCCCGCCATCTGGAACAACCCCGAACGCGCCCAGGAACTGGGGCGTGAGCGTGTCCAATTGCTTCAGATCGTCGATACGCTGAATGACCTGGGTGAAAACCTGGCGGACGCGCAGGCACTGGTCGAGATGGCTGGCGAAGAGGACGATCAGGCCACGGTCGATGCGGTGATTGCCGATCTCGGCAAGTTGGAAACCAAGCTCGCCGACCTGGAATTCCGCCGCATGTTTTCCGGCGAGATGGATCACAATAATGCCTTTCTCGAAATCCAGTCCGGCTCCGGCGGCACCGAGGCGCAGGACTGGGCCAACATGCTGCTGCGCATGTATTTGCGCTGGGGCGAGCGGCGTGGTTTTACCACCGAACTGATTGAAGTGTCGCCCGCCGAAGTCGCGGGCATCAAGAGCGCTACGATCCGCTTTGAGGGTGAGTACGCCTACGGCTGGCTGCGCACCGAAACCGGCGTGCACCGCTTGGTGCGCAAATCGCCGTTTGACTCTGGCAACCGCCGCCATACGTCGTTCGCTTCGGTGTTTGTCTCGCCCGAGGTTGATGACAGCATCGAGATCGACATCAATCCAGCCGATCTCAAGGTCGATACCTACCGTGCCAGTGGTGCGGGCGGGCAGCACGTCAACCGCACCGAATCCGCGATCCGTATCACGCACATGCCTAGCGGCATTGTCGTGGCATGCCAGAGTGACCGTTCCCAGCACAAGAATCGTTCCACCGCCATGAAGCAATTGCAGGCCAAGCTGTATGAGATGGAGATGCAAAAGCGCCGCGTCACCCAGCAGGTGCTGGAGGATAGCAAATCTGATATCGGCTGGGGCAGCCAGATTCGCTCCTACGTGCTCGACCAGTCGCGCATCAAGGATTTGCGCACCGGCGTCGAAACCGGCAATACCCAGGCAGTGCTGGATGGCGACCTGGACGATTTCATCGAGGCCAGTCTGAAGAGCGGGTTGTAAAGTAAAAAAGTGCAGGGTGCGTCTCACGCACCGCCTTGTGAGAATTCAACATGACCTGCCTGAGCGTTAAAGAGACGCCTTGAACGTGGTGCGTGAGACGCACCTCAACTCGAAACTGGAATTGCAAGAATGACTGACCAAGACCCAATACAAGACGAACATCAACTCATCGCAAACCGCCGCGCCAAGCTGGCAGCGTTGCGTGAAAGAGGTATTGCCTTCCCCACCGATTTTCGGCGCAACGTGGTGGCGGGCGAGCTGCACGCCAAGTATGGTGATAAGGACAATGAATTTTTTGAAGCGCAGCCGGTGCGCGTGAAAGTTGCCGGGCGCATGATGGCGAAGCGCCTCATGGGCAAGGCGAGCTTTACCCAGTTGCAGGACATGTCCGGCCGTATCCAATTGTTTCTGCAGCGCGACACTCTGCCCGAAGGCGTATACGAAGAGTTCAAGGCATGGGATGTTGGCGATATCCTCGGCGCCGAGGGTGTGCTGTTCCGCACCAAGACGGGCGAGCTTTCCGTAAAGGTGGAAGAGATCCGCCTGCTGACCAAGGCGTTGCGTCCGCTGCCTGAGAAATTCCACGGCCTGGCCGATCAGGAGACCCGTTACCGTCAGCGTTACCTCGACCTGATCGCCAACGAGGTGACGCGCAACACCTTCCGCATGCGCACGGCGATAGTCGATTACATTCGCGGTTTTTTGAATCAGCGTGATTTTCTCGAAGTGGAAACGCCGATGATGCAGGTGATCCCCGGCGGCGCCACGGCGCGGCCCTTTACTACCCATCATCACGCGCTGGACATGCAGTTGTTTTTGCGTATTGCGCCGGAGCTATACCTGAAGCGCCTGGTGGTCGGCGGCTTCGAGAAGGTCTATGAGATCAACCGCAATTTCCGCAACGAAGGCCTGTCCACGCGCCATAATCCTGAATTCACCATGCTGGAATTTTATGAGGCCTATGCGGATTACCGTGACTTGATGGACCTTACCGAAGAGCTGCTGCGTGGCATGGCGCAAGCACTGCTGGGCACGGCAACGATCACCTATCAGGGAGAGCAATACGAGTTCGGCAAGCCGTTTGCGCGCATGACCTTGAAGGAATCCATCCTGCATTTCAATCCGGAGATCACGCCATCAGCGCTGGAAGACCTGGCTGCGGCCCGCGCCGTGGCGCATGGGCTCAAAATCCCGCTCAAGGACAGCTATGGCCTGGGCAAGGTGCAGGTGGAGATCTTTGAAAAGACCGTCGAACATCGCCTGAAAAATCCGACCTTCATCACCGCCTATCCCACAGAGGTTTCGCCGCTAGCGCGCCGCAACGATGATGACCCGTCCATCACCGACCGCTTCGAATTCTTCGTCGGCGGGCGCGAGATCGCCAATGGTTTTTCGGAGCTGAACGACGCCGAAGACCAGGCTGAACGTTTTCGCAAGCAGGTGCAGGAAAAAGATGCGGGCGATGAAGAGGCCATGCATTTCGACGCCGACTATATCTGCGCCCTGGAACACGGCATGCCACCCACGGCAGGTGAAGGCATCGGCATTGATAGATTGACCATGCTGTTTACCGACGCACCGTCAATCCGCGACGTGCTGCTGTTTCCGCATATGCGGCCGGAGGCTTAAAACCGATATGCCGCCTCTACCATCGCTGCCATCGACTCCCAGTTGACCTGATTGAGCCGTGTGCGACCTGTGGTGCCATCGGCGAAGAAGGTCACGTCCATGCCTGGATTGGTGGTCCATTTGCGGTGTTCCAGTGTGACGTTGAGTAGAAAATTTTTGGTAATGGAATATGACCCGCCCAGTGATACGTTATAGCCATTACCGTTTGCGCTATGGGTGAAACTCACTGGATGAGCGAATTTGTCCCGCAAATTCCAGTTGGCGTTGGCGGAGTAATCCACCCAGTGGTATTCCATGCTTGCGATGACGGCCAGTTTCGGCCCGGCCTGCAGCCAGGCATCCATGCCCAGCCAGGGGCCTTTCCACTCGGTAGAGTAGCTGCTGTTCAGGCCAGCAAAAGGGCCGAGCGGCTGTGGATTGACCCACGGAGGGGCCAGGTCTGGTCTGGATACGGTCTGGAGCCCGTCGGTCATGGTCAAGTTTTGCTGGTGGAATGAATAGCCCACCAGCGGGGTGAGATTGATAAATTTGCCGACTGAACTATCGAATAGCCGGAAGGTGTGCCCCACGCCCAGGCTTGCATCGCGCACATCACCGCCCGCATTGTTGTTGGAGCGGGAAAATTCAAGAGTGCGGTTGTCTCCCCAGTAGTCCGAATCCTGATTTTGGCCGCTGACGATTTTGCCGTAGCTTGCCGCCCCGCGCATTACCCAGTCGTCCTTGTAGGTTATTTTTCCGCCAGCCCGTAATTGGGCAATATCCAGGTTTTGCCAGCTAAGCTCAGACAGAATATTGGGGCTCGTTCCTGCTGATGTGCCGGCAATATTCCAATTGAGTCTGTCTTGGCGATAGCCCGTGCTCAACCCGCCTTCCATTTGTACGTTAGGGGATGCGTGTACCGCGGGTAGCGCGGCGGCGAGCCCTAAAAGCAGTGCGTATTGCAGTTCTTGTTTCATGGGTTCCGCTTGTGCTTGTGGCAGGGTGGCCGCGAATGCGGCAATGCATGCCGTTGTAAGGGAGTGAATTTTCATGGTGCTGTTCCTGACGGGCCGTTTTCCTTTCTTCCTGCTAAAAACATCGGACATTCTGCCGATAGCTTTAGTTAGGGGCTCTAAGAGATGAAAGGAGGTGTTTATGGCATCCCTGGTAATACACCCAACCGCTACAGCGCAGTGGCAAGCTCTGGTTCTTGAGGCCGAGTCCGCTGCGGATCGCCGGCTCGATGAGGAAACGGAAAGTTATCTGGTCTTTCTGCTGATGCGCTTCATGAGTGAGGCGGGGGTGGCGAAGAAAGTTCTTGCGATGGATTATTTGCGCGCCATGAATGACATGGGTCGCGTCCGGCAGGGAAAGTTGCGAGATGTTGGTGATCTGTGTCTGATCCATGCCGGTCTGTTTCCGTTACAGGCGGAACGCCGCCGCGTTGCGGTGAGCTATTTCGTTGAGCTTGGGCGCAGCGCCTATTTGCAGCTTGCCGGGTATCTGCATAATAGCGCGTCGGATACCTATGTGCACCTTGCGCAGGATTTTATAGTATTAATGGATGTGCTGCAGAGCATGCGCACCCTTGGCGGTAATAGCGCCTCGCTTTTAAGCCCCTTGACCGCCTATGACCTGTGGAATGACACAGGTGCCCGCCATATTTACAGGTCCATGTGTGATGGCGCCAGCGCCTTGCCAGTAAAGACGGGCAGGCGCGGAGAAAAACAAAAGTCTCATTAATCTCATCAAAACCCTTGCCAGCGGTACTCTCCAGAGGTAATCTTCGCCGATCCGGGAGTTCTGTTGGTGACGGCCCGTAATTTTTTATCAGTCGGCAGTACGCTTCAAGTCTTGCTATATAAAACCGCAATAGGGCGCACCAGAATGGTGCTTTCTGCTTTATGCGCACACTAATGGTGCGTATGACGGATTGCTTTTGACCGTTGCGGTTTTTAACGTGTTGAAATAACAGTTAATTTTTTATGGCATGTTTCGTGCTATTGTCGAGCTAGATTTGCTCACAACTAAACCCAGATTGCCCTTTGGAGGGGAGTTTAAATGTCCGCAGAAACAGTTCTCAAAATGATCAAAGACAACGAAGTGAAATTCGTTGATTTCCGTTTCACCGATACCCGTGGCAAAGAGCAGCACGTCTCCGTGCCCGCTTCCACCCTCGATGCCGATGCCTTCAGCGATGGCAAAATGTTTGACGGATCTTCCATCGCCGGCTGGAAGGGCATCGAAGAGTCCGACATGATTCTGATGCCTGATGCCGATACCGCAGTGATGGATCCGTTCTTCGACGAGAGCACTCTGATTCTGCGTTGCGACATCCTTGAACCCCATACCATGAAGGGGTACGATCGTGATCCGCGTTCGCTGGCCAAGCGTGCCGAGGCCTATTTGCAGTCCACCGGCATTGCCGACACCGCGTTTTTTGGTCCGGAGCCTGAGTTCTTTATCTTCGACGATGTGCGCTGGGGCGCAGATATGAGCGGCTCGTTCTGCAAGGTCGATTCCGAGGCCGCTTCCTGGAACTCCGAGAAGGTGTATCCCGATGGCAATATGGGGCATCGCCCCGGCGTGAAGGGTGGCTATTTCCCCGTGCCGCCGGTGGACCAGTTCCAGGACATCCGCTCCGCCATGTGCCTGGCGCTGGAAGACATGGGGCTTTCCGTTGAAACCCATCACCATGAAGTGGCCACCGCCGGCCAGTGCGAAATCGGCACCCGCTTCAGCACCCTGGTGAAAAAGGCTGATGAGGTTCAGATCCTCAAATATGTCATCCAGAACGTCGCGCATGCCTATGGCAAGACAGTCACCTTTATGCCCAAGCCCATCGTCGGCGACAACGGCAGCGGTATGCACGTGCACCAGTCACTTTCCAAGGGCGGTAATAACCTGTTCGGCGGCAATCTGTACGGTGGTCTGTCCGAACTGGCCCTTTTCTACATCGGCGGTATCTTCAAGCACGCCCGCGCGCTGAATGCGATCACCAATTCCACCACCAACAGCTACAAGCGCCTGGTGCCGGGCTTCGAGGCGCCGACCATGCTCGCCTACTCGGCGCGTAACCGCTCCGCTTCGGTGCGTATTCCGTATGTGCCCAGCCCGAAGGCGCGCCGCATCGAGCTCCGCTTCCCGGATGCCAGCAGCAATCCCTACCTGGCCTTTGCTGCAATGATGATGGCGGGTCTTGATGGCATTCAGAACAAGATCCACCCCGGCGACGCCATGGACAAGGATCTGTACGATCTGCCGGCGGAAGAGGCGAAGAAGATCCCGACCGTGTGCCATTCACTGGACATGGCGCTGGATGCGCTCGACAAAGACCGCGCGTTCCTTACCGCGGGCGGCGTGTTCTCCAATGAGATGATCGACGCTTATATCGACCTGAAGATGAAGGAGGTCACGCGCTTCCGCATGACCACCCATCCGGTTGAGTACGACATGTATTACAGCCTGTAATACGTTTTTTGTTTCATCTGTCTATCGCCCCCTGCGTGCTCCGGCATTCAGGGGGTTTCTTTTTTGGGCATTATCAAAATGGGCAGTCATGCCCGGTACTTGTGCGGACCGCACCATTATGGTGCGGTCGTCGTGGGTATGCGTTATTATAAAGCTGTGTTGTTTTCCATTCTCTTGCGGAAGTAAAACACCGCTGCTGCACGGGGCTTCATAGTCTCGTTGTAATGTGTTGTATTTATTGTTTAATTTATTGATTTTCGATTTTTGGCGCGCGGCTGCCATGCCTTGGTTCAATTTTTGCTAAACCCTCCATATGCTGCCCGATGTTATGACACAGGATGCAATAAGTCGACGCATCATTGATGCCCTCAATACCGCTGTATTGATGTTTGATGATGCGCTGCGCCTCATTTACATTAATCCCGCGGGTGAGATGATGTTCGCGGTGAGTGCAAGGCGGGTGCGGGGTATGCCAGTGCATGAGCTATTGCCGGGCGCCGAAGTGGTCATTGACGCCATGCGCAGGGCGCTAGAGAGCGGGTATCCATTTACTGAGCGTGAACTGCTGCTGATGCTGCCGGTGGATCGCAACATCACGGTGGATTTGACAGCGACCCCGTTGGGCGAAGTGCAGGGCAAGGAACTGGTGGTAGAAATGGTGCAGGTCGATCATCACATGCGCATTACCCGCGAGGAAAACCTGTTGGCTCAGCATAATGCGGCGCGCGCCGTGGTGCGTGGTCTGGCGCACGAGATCAAAAATCCCTTGGGTGGATTGCGCGGCGCCGCGCAGCTACTCGAGCGTGAATTGGGTGATGAGTCGCTCAAGGAATACACCAATATCATCATCGGTGAGGCGGACAGGCTGCAGAATCTGCTGAACCGTATGCTGGGTCCTAATACCGTGCCGCATAAGCGCCTCATCAATATCCACCAGGTGCTGGAGCGCGTGCGCGGCGTAGTGCTGGCCGAGGTGCCGGTGGGGGTAGAGGTCATCCGCGACTATGACCCCAGCATCCCGGATTTCAACGCTGATCAAGACCAGCTTATCCAGGCGCTGCTCAATATTGTGCGTAATGCGGTGCAGGCCATTGATGGGTCAGGCGAGATCATCTTGCGCACCCGGGTTCAGCGGCAGTTCACCATTGGCCCGCATCGTTACAAGCTGGCAGCAAGGGTTGATGTTATTGACAATGGGCCAGGGATTCCTGCCGACATGCTTGAAAGTATCTTTTACCCGATGGTTACCACCCGCCCGGAAGGCACAGGGCTGGGGCTGTCCATCGCCCAGTCGCTGGTACAGCAGCACGATGGCCTGATCGAATGCACGAGCCGTCCGGGGCGGACGGCGTTTGCAGTATTGCTCCCACTGGAGAAGGCCCATGAGTGAAAAGGAACATGTTTGGGTAATTGATGACGACCGGGCGATCCGCTGGGTGCTGGAACGGGCGCTCCGGCAGGCGGATATGGATGTCGCCAGTTTCGACAATGCGGCGGCGGCACTGCATGCGCTGGAGGAGGGTGCGCCGGATGTCATCATCAGTGATATCCGCATGCCCGGCATGGATGGAATAAAGATGCTCGAACGCATCAAGACCGGGTACCCCGATCTGCCAGTGATCATCATGACCGCCCATTCCGATCTGGACAGTGCGGTGTCCGCCTATCAGGGCGGCGCCTTTGAATACATGCCCAAGCCATTTGATGTCGATGAAGCGGTGGATCTGGTGCGCCGCGCTGTCGACCAGAGCCGCCGCAACCGCACCGTACAAGTCGCGGACAAGGATCTGCCCACGCCCGAGATCATTGGCGAGGCGCCAGCCATGCAGGAGGTATTCCGTGCCATCGGCAGGCTTGCCAGGTCAAATATCACGGTATTGATCAATGGTGAATCCGGCACCGGCAAGGAGCTGGTGGCGCTCGCGTTGCACCGCCACAGCCCGCGCGCCAGCAAACCGTTTATTGCGCTTAACACGGCGGCGATCCCGCGTGACCTGCTGGAGTCCGAGTTGTTCGGCCATGAGCGCGGCGCCTTTACGGGGGCGCAGAATATGCGTCGCGGGCGTTTCGAGCAGGCCGATGGCGGCACGCTGTTTCTGGATGAGATCGGCGACATGCCGGCGGAATTGCAAACCCGCTTTCTGCGGGTACTGGCGGACGGTGAGTTTTACCGTGTTGGCGGGCATACTCCCGTCAAAGTGGACGTGCGCATCATCGCCGCCACCCATCAGGATCTTGAGCGGCGCGTCAAAGAGGGGCTGTTTCGCGAGGATCTGTTTCACCGCCTGAACGTGATCCGCATCCATATTCCGGCGCTGCGCGAACGGCGCACGGATATGCCGCTGCTGCTGCGCCATTTTCTTAACAGCGCCGCGCGGGAGCTCAATGTCGAGCCCAAAACCCTGCGCCCCGACGCCGAGGCCTACCTGTGCCGGCTCGACTGGCCGGGCAATGTCCGCCAGCTTGAAAACACCTGCCGCTGGCTGACCGTAATGGCCTCGGGCCGCGAAATTCACATGGAAGACCTGCCGCCCGAACTGAAGCTTGACACCACAACTCCGTCCGTCAATGGTGATACATGGGAGGCTGCGCTCAAGACGTGGGCTGATCAGAGCCTGATGCGCGGCGAAGTGGGTGTGCTCGATCATGCCATGCCTGTTTTCGAGCGCATCATGATTGAAACCGCCCTCAAACACACTGGCGGCCGGCGCCAGGACGCCGCCCGGTTGCTGGGATGGGGCCGCAATACCTTGACACGTAAAATCAAAGACCTGGGGATGGGGGATGAGTAGGGTTAAATCCTCGACTCTCAAAAAACCCAGTTAAAATGCCCTGATGTTCCACGTTGTCCTCTATCAACCTGAAATACCGCCCAACACCGGCAATATCATCCGCCTATGCGCGAATGCCGGGGCGGGTTTGCATCTGATTCATCCGCTGGGTTTCCGCCTGGAAGATGCCAAACTGCGGCGAGCGGGCCTTGATTACCATGAGTTCGCGCGCGTGGTGGAGCACGAAAGTTTCGATGCCTTTCTGGAAACAGTCCAGCCCGCGCGGCTGCTGGCGTGCTCCACGCGGGGCAGGCAGTGCTATGCGGATGTTGTTTTCCAGCCCGGTGACGCCCTCCTGTTCGGCCCGGAAACGCGCGGTTTGCCCGGTGAGTTGCTTGATACGCTACCGCCTGGGCAGCTATTGCGCATACCCATGCAGCCCGGCAACCGCAGCCTGAATTTATCGAACGCGGTTGCGGTTATCCTTTATGAGGCATGGCGGCAGCAGGGGTTTACCTGAAGCTGGCTCTCAAGAATGGGCCGCGACGCGCTTCCAGCCGAGCAAGTAGGGGTCCAGCAGCCAATATTGGCCATCCTTACGCACCCATGTGATCTCCCGCGCGTAATTGGCTGGCCATGGCTTATTGAGAAAATTCTGTTCCGCCACTCGGATGATGCCCGCAGCCTCATCCACCTCCGTTATTACGGCGACATGGCCGGTGTTGAGAAATTCCTTGGCGTAGATCAATAAATCGCCCGGCTGCGGCGCGTCTGCCGAGCCATTGAGATAAGCCTGAAGCGGGATCTGAGCGCCATCCGCAACACGCGTAACGGCAGTGATCTTGCCCCAGAGGTCGGAGGCGGTATCGACATCGCCATAGACCACCCCCTTGTTGTTCAGCAGCCAGCGCCGCGCGAACTCCACACACTGCCATTTGATCCCGGTAAAAGTACCGCGCTCCTTGTTCGGGGCAAACACGAAACACTTCGCGCTGCAATTGGAATAGGCCGGCACATGATCCGGCGACGCCCCCAACAACACACCAAAAGGCGTCACGCAATCACTCCGGCAACTCAGCGGCAGCACCGCCCCCGTTTCTACCGGCGGCACCCCGGCAACAGGCACACCCCCCGGGCTGGCGCACGCTGCGAGCAAGACCGGAAAAATAATGGCAGCAATGAAGCTCAACAGGGATCTGTGGGCTGAAGTCATGTCCTGCTCCTTAGTGTTACCTAATATTTTTGGCAGTAGCGTAAGGAAGGCAGTGTAGCGCGCGCCACACACACGATCAAACTGTGGGAGTCGCTTATTACATCACACACTCCCGGCCTTGTATCGCATACGTCGCATCAGCCATGCCGCACTTGGTCAAGGTTATGCCTTGACACCGCGCCAGCGCGAGACGTAACGTGAATCCGTAGGGTCGCATTTCACTTAGGAAAAGGCTAGCAAGACAAGTGAGCGCCTCATCCTCGTCAAACTTGCGGCCACAGGAACACCATCGTGATGTTGAAACGCTCAGCAATGGCGCACGCACAATGCGGGCCAGCCCCGAAGCGATCTTGGTATGCGGTATGGATTTCAGAGTGCTAAGTAGCCAATCAGCCTCCGCGATTCACGGGGCGGTTCATCTGCGGTTTTTAGGATCAAACGGCAGACTGGCGGTTGAAGCTGGGGTATCCGCCGTTGGCGGGGTGTCTTAAGTATGCAAAGCGCGCAAGATATCAATTTCTCCCGAGTATTTGTATATTAACAAACACTAATATACAATAGCGCAACGCTGTACTCGGAAAGGAGAGAATGCCGTGCGCACATTACCTATGATCATACTGCTGGCGGGTTTGCTGGGCATATCGCAGGCGCTATCCGCTGCTGAACCCCCGCTCGCTGTGGCGCAGGCGCAATATCGTAGCGTGGCCGCGCAACAGGCGTTTGATGCGGTGGTTGAGGCAGTCAAGCAATCCACCGTTTCGGCGCAGACGAGCGGGCGTGTTCAGGAAATTGCTGTGGATGTGGATGATCGTGTCGCCAAAGGGGCGGTGCTGGTGCGCGTGATGGATACCGAGCCACGCGCGCGGTTGACGCGGGAGCAGGCAGGGCTGAGCGAGGCGCAGGCCCGTTACAAGGAGGCGCAACAGGATTTTGAGCGCATCAAAGGGATTTATGAAAAGAGATTGATTGCCAGGGTCGAGATGGATCGTGCAAGCGCCGCGCTCGATGCCGCCAAGGCGCGGCTGGAGGCCGCCCAGGCGCGTGTGACGGAAAGCCGCCAGCAATTCGACTACGCGGTGGTGAAAGCGCCGTATAACGGCATTGTGGTCAAGCGTCATGTCGAGGTGGGCGAGACGGCTCAGGCGGGGCAGCCCTTACTGACGCTGCTTGCATTGGATCGCTTGCGTGTTTCGATTGAGGTTCCGCAAAGCTTCATCAAGACTGTGCGCGCCCAGGGTCGCGTTCATATTTTGTTGCCCGCGCAAAATGGCGCCAGCCCGCGCACGGTTGAGGCCGCCCACCTCACGGTTTTCCCTTATGCCGATCCGGTGACGAATACGGTGAAGGTGCGTGCCGATCTCCCTGAAGGGGTGCAAGGAGTTTATCCCGGCATGTTCCTCAAGGCCTCTTTTGCCGGTGATGAGGAAAAGACCCTGCTGGTGCCGCAAGCCGCCGTGGTGCAACGCAGTGAGTTGACCGGCGTGTATGTGGTAAGTAAGGATGGCCGTGTAGCGCTGCGCCAGATTCGTGTGGGGCAGCGCTATGCCGATGGCATGATCGAGGTACTGGCGGGGCTGGATGCGGGCGAGAATGTTGCGCTTGATCCGATACGCGCCATGGTCAATCTCAAGCAGCAGCGCGCGGCCAAACCATGAGCGAACGCATGGGGATTTCCGGCGTCATCGCCAAGAAATTTTTGCACTCCCATATCACGCCTCTGCTGGCACTGGTCGGGCTGCTGCTCGGCCTGTTTGCGGTGCTGGTGACGCCGCGCGAGGAAGAGCCGCAGATCAAAGTTACCTTTGCCAATGTCTTTGTCGCCTTTCCCGGCGCGACGGCAAAAGAAGTCGAATCACTGATCAGCACGCCTGGCGAACAGGTGATGTCGGAGATCGAGGGCATCAAGCACATCTACTCGGTGTCGCAGCCGGGCATGGCGGTGTTTACTGTGCAATTCGATGTGGGGCAGGATCGCACGCAATCAATTGTGCGCCTGTATAACGCGATTTACTCCCACCAGGATTGGCTGCCCGCTCATCTGGGCGTGGGGCAGCCCATCGTCAAGCCTATGGGCATGGATGATGTGCCCATCGTTACGCTTACCCTGTGGACCGATGACGCGAAGCGTGGCGGCCATGATCTGCAACGGGTGGCGCATGCTATCGAGGCGGAATTGAAGCGCGTCCCCGGCACGCGTGACATTTACACCGTCGGTGGCCCTGACCGGGTGGTGCATGTGCAGCTTGATCCCAAACGCATGGCGGCTTATGGCATTGCACTGGATGATCTGCGTGCCGCGTTGGCGGCGGGTAATGTATCGCGCGAGGCCGGTGCGCTGGTGTCCGGCAATCGTGAGATACAGGTGCAGGCGGGCACCTTTCTGACGAACGGCGCAGAGGTCGCTGCGCTGGTGGTTGGTGTGCGCAACAATGCGCCCGTTTATCTTCGCGATGTGGCGAGCGTGACGCAAGGACCCGATCAGCCCGAACAGTATGTTTCTTTCGGTACCGGGCCTGCCGCGCAGGATAAGGGCGTCACCCTCAAAGGCGAGTTTCCCGCTGTCACCTTGGCGATTGCCAAACAGCCGGGCACCAATGCGGTCAGTATTGCCGATCAGGTGATCGAGCGCTATGAGCAGCTTGAAGGCACTTTCGTGCCGGAGGGTGTGCATGGCACCGTGACACGCAATTATGGCGAAACCGCCAATGACAAGGCCATGAAGCTGATCGGCAAGCTGGCTTTCGCCACAGCATTTGTAGTGCTGCTGGTCCTTTTCGCGCTGGGCTGGCGCGAGGCGCTGATCGTCGGCAGCGCCGTGGTCATTACGCTGATGATAACGCTGTTTGCCTCGTGGGCGTGGGGTTTCACGCTCAATCGTGTGTCGTTGTTCGCACTGATCTTCTCCATCGGCATTCTGGTGGATGATGCCATCGTGGTGGTGGAAAATATCCACCGCCATAGGCAGATCGGCGACAAGCCGTTGGCCGAGGCCATTCCTCTGGCAGTGGATGAGGTCGGCAGTCCCACCATTCTCGCCACCTTCACCGTCATCGCCGCGCTGCTGCCGATGGCTTTTGTCACCGGCCTGATGGGGCCGTACATGGGGCCGATTCCGATCAACGCCAGCATGGGTATGCTGATCTCACTGGCGGTGGCCTTTGTAGTGACGCCATGGCTGACCTATAAGGTTCTGCGTAACGTCAAACACAAGAAGAGTCACGCGGCCCTTGTGGAAGGTGCCCAAGTGCACACGGACGGCGAGGGCAGCGGACCTCTCTATGGGTTTTTCAAAAAATATGTCGGCCTATTTTTGCAAGGTGATGCGGGCAGGCTGCGGCGCTGGGCGCTGTTTGGCGCCATCATGCTGCTGATTGTGGTCTCCGTCGGCCTGGGCGTGGTAAAGCTGGTGGTACTCAAGATGCTGCCGTTCGATAACAAATCCGAGTTTCAGGTGGTGGTCGACATGCCGGAGGGCGTCACTGTGGAACAGACCGCGCGCGTGCTCAGTGAGCTGGGTGTGTATCTGGCGACCGTGCCCGAGGTAACGGATTATCAGACCTATGCAGGCACGGCCGCGCCGATCAACTTTAACGGTCTGGTGCGCCAATATTATCTGCGCAAGGGTGCGAATGTCGGCGACATCCAGGTGAATCTGGTGGACAAGCATAAGCGCGACCGCAAGAGCCATGAGATTGCGGCTTCAGTGCGCGCCCCCTTGCAGGAAATAGGGCGCCGCCTGGGGGCCAACGTCAAGATTGTCGAGGTGCCTCCCGGCCCGCCGGTGCAAGCGCCACTCGTCGCCGAGATCTACGGCATGGACTATGACGGCCAGATGCGTATCGCCAAACGTGTGCGCGGAATATTTGAAAATACCCAGGATGTTGTCGATGTGGATGACAGCATCGAGGCCAACCAGAAACGCTTGATCGCGCATGTCGATCGCCAGAAAGCGGCGCAGTTGGGTGTATCGCAACAGAGCGTGGTAAGCGCGCTCAGCGCCGCGCTGGGTGGCGAGGACGCCAGTTACCTGCACGATGTCCATGCCAAGTATGCCGTGCCAATCCGCCTGGAATTGCCGGTGGCGGACAAGGCCGCTATCCAGTCGCTGTTGGACCTTAAAGTACGAAGCAATCAGGGCAAGCTCGTGCCCTTGTCCGAAATCACCACTGTGGAGCACAGCACGCGTGAACATGCCATTTATCACAAGGATTTGATGCCCGTGGTATTTGTCACCGGCGATGCGGCGGGGAAACTCGACAGCCCGCTGTATGGCATGTTCGAAATGCTCGGCAAGCTTGGCGATACGCCGATGGAGCATGGTGCGGTACTGGATCAGTCTCTGCTCAGCCAGCCGAATGATCCTTATAACTACGGATTGAAATGGGACGGTGAGTGGCAGATTACCTACGAGACCTTCCGCGACATGGGCATCGCCTACGGCGTCGGCATGATCCTCATTTATCTGCTGGTGGTCGCGCAGTTTCGCTCTTATCTCACGCCGCTGATCATCATGGCGCCGATTCCGCTCACCATCATCGGCGTAATGCCGGGCCACGCCCTGCTCGGCGCGCAATTCACCGCCACTTCAATGATCGGCATGATCGCGCTGGCCGGTATTATCGTGCGCAACTCGATCCTGCTAGTGGACTTTATCAATCAGGAAGTGAGCCGCGGCGTAGCATTCGAAGAGGCGGTAATCCGCGCCGGCAGCGTCCGCGCCAAGCCGATTGTGCTCACGGGCTTGGCGGCCATGCTCGGTGCGTTATTTATTCTGGATGACCCCATCTTCAACGGACTGGCAATCTCGCTGATCTTCGGCATCCTTGTTTCTACCCTGTTGACGCTGCTGGTGATACCGGTGATGTATTACGCGTTTATGCGCAAGCGAATTGTTTCTGGCTGACCGAAAGTTGAATCCGGATTACTCATTGGGCTGCGTGCTGATTAGGGTGGGGTGATGGGTTCAGTGTGCCAATTTTTTGTCGTGGATCGCGGCCTGACATTAATAATGCCGTATTGCAAAATCCCATAATTATTGTGATATCATCAATGCCGATGGTGAGGGGGGGACGTTTCTTGCCCAAGCCACCAGATGTCAGGCATGTCATTTATTTAGCGAGGATTGCGATATGAATAAAGCTTTAGTTGGTGCAGCAGCGATTGCCATTACCACCCTGTTCGGTTTCTCCACCGTGGCCAACGCCGATGAGAAGGCTGCCGGCGCTGCTGCCCCAGCCGCACCTGCCGCTGAGCACAAGGAAATGAAAAAGCACCACGAGATGAGCAAACACCACAAGAAAGAAAGCAAGGCTGAAGAGAAAAAGGAAGAGAAGAAAGAAGAAATGAAAGAAATGAAGAAGTAATTAATACGTTTATTTCGTATTGCGCAAGCGCCCCGTACAGTACGGGGCGCTTTTTTTCGTTTTAACCCTGATAATCAACTGCACACGGCCCCTTGAATTCCTCCGGCACATCCGGCGGGCATTCGCCGCACAGCATGTTGCCAGGTACGGCGAAGTCCATTTTTCTTGGGTAGGGCAGTTTCAGCGCGTTCATGATCTCTATGAATTCATCCAGGGTTTTGCCACCGCCAAGCCGGGGATTCCGTGTCTTTTCCTGGCCTATGGTGGATATTTGACGGCTGGCATAGTCGTGTCCCGGATACACGAGAGTTTCATCGGGCAGGGTAAATAATTTTCTTTGAATTGATTCATAAAGTGTGATGGGGTTGCCACCTTGGAAATCCGTGCGCCCACAGCCATCAATCAATAAGGCATCGCCGCTGAACAGCATTTGATGTGCGCCATTGTCGAGCAGATAGGCATGGTGTGTGGCGGTATGCCCCGGAGTGAGCAGCGGGTGTATCTCAATCATGCCGACGCGGAATGTTTCGCCTTCCTGCAATCCAATGTCGCGGCAGGGAATTCCATCCATTGCGGGTCCGGCAATTTTGCTTCCCAGCAGGTATTTCAGTTTGCGCGCGCCGGTAAGGTGGTCGGCATGGATATGTGTTTCCACGGAATAGGCCAGCTTCAACCCAAGTTCCTGCAAGACGTGCTGATCGCGCTCCACAGTTTCTAAAACCGGGTCGATAAGCACCGCCAGCCCTGAGTCACGGCAGCCCAGCAGATAGGTGTAGCTTGATGAGTTCGACTCGAAAAGTTGCTTGAGGATCATGATGGCCCCTCACGGTTGCCGCTGCGAAAAAATCCGGCGCAGTTTTCATGGCGACCACTCCAGATTTAATGTGTTAGACCAAGCCCGGTTTAAATTATCCATTACCGTTTCCGGCGTAATCTCCGCCAATTCTGACAAGCGCTCTTCCATCGTCGGGTGACGTTTAAGATAAATCGCCTCGCGCGCCAGGCGTTCCATGTTCTCTTCGGGATCATCCTCCGCGATGAGCATGGAGGCGCGCAGGTGGTTACGCGAATTTTCCACTTCGTCCGCATCCGGCCCGTTGCGCATAAGCCGCAAGAGGGTGTCTTCCACGGCCTGGTGGCATTCCTGGGCGCGATCGGGTTCGCAGGCGGTCTGGATCAGCCATAGGCCACAATCGGAATAGAGTTCAAGGCGCGACTGAATAGCGTAGGCCAGGCCGCGTTGTTCACGGATCTCCTGAAAGAGCCGTGAAGACACCCCTCCGCCCAATAAATGATTGGCAAGCACCAACGCTGGGTAGCGCGCATCACTGATCGGCGGCGCCGCCATGCTCCATAATAAATGACTCTGCGTGAGGTCTTGCTGCGCACGATGGTGCCCGCCAGTGAAAACCGGCATTGGTTGCGCTGGCGGTACGCCCGGCGGCAATGCCGCGAGCGGTGTACACGCCTGCACCAGCGCCGCGTGATCCACCGCGCCTGCCGCCATGATCCATAATCGGTTACCCGTCAGCAGGCTGCGCAAATAGTCATGCATCCCTTCGGCCGTGGCGTTTTCGACAACCGCCTGGCGGCCCAGAATCGGCCAGCCGAGCGGATGGTTGGGCCATGCCAGTTCGATGGCGGACTCCTCCATGGCTTCTTCGGGCGTATCCTCGATCATCGCCATTTCCTGTAGCACTACTTCACGCTCTATGGCCAGATCGTGCTCATTAAAGCGGGGGGCAAGCAGCATGGCGATAAACATGTTGAGCAGTTCCAGCAGATTCTGCTCCGGCACAAGTCCGTGCAGCGCCGTCAGCTCACGCCCGGTATGCGCGTTGATCTGGCCACCCATCGCCTCGAAGCGGCGCGCCATCGTCAGCGCATCCATTCCCTCGCAGCCTTTGAACAGCAGGTGTTCCAGCAGATGGGCGTAGCCCGCCTGTTCCATTGTCTGATGGCGTCCGCCATTGAGTATCCATGCTCCAAGCGCCGCGCTATGCGTGTTAGGCATCGCGCGGCTGACAATAGTCACGTTGTTGGCGAGATGGGTGGTTGTGATGGTGTTGCAGGTGTTGTTATGCAATGATGGGCATCTCGCTGGGTAATATTATGGGTACTATCATATCCGAGCAGGTGGGCACGCGCACGCAGGTATTCTTGCGCGACAATTTTTAATACACTATCGAGTAGTGTCGGCTTTCAAAAGCGGCAAAACATACTTTTATAAAATAACGGTTTTGATAGGGCGCATCATCATGAATCATTCCAGGGCATCCAAGACCATCTTTCTGTCCAGCCTGCTTTTCTTTGTGTCGTTCATGCTGGCCGGATGCAGTGATCCGCCGCGCAGTCCCGAAATGCGCGATTTAGACAAGAAATTTTACGAGCTCGTAAAACAGAAGGATTTCGAACAGGCGAGCGCGATGTTTGCGCCGGAGGAGTCCCCTGATGAGTGGATGGCCTATCTGAAGCACAATAATGAAGAACTGGGTGATTTGCAAAGCTATGAATTGAAAGACACTGTGGTCAACACTATTTTGACTGGCACGGTGTATATTTCCCGCTACAAAACCAAATACGCCAAAGGCGAGGCCAACGAGGTTTTGACAGTGCGGGATGACACGATGAAGGGTCTCAATATTGCCATGTACAAGATCAACCCCCGGCAGAAGAAGCCCCAGGCAAACGCCCCAGCAGCACCGGCGGCTAATCCGGCCCCAGCTCCCCAGGCCGCGCCAGCTAATTAAGAGCCTGCCGCGCGGCGGTCCAGCCGCCGGTAGGAGATGGCCTCGCTCAGATGGGCAGTGTTGATCGCCTCGCTGCCCGCCAGGTCTGCGATGGTGCGCGCCACCTTCAGAATGCGGTGGTAGGCACGCGCCGACAGCCCCAAGCGTTCGATGGCCTGTTCCAGCAATTTTGCATCACTGTCATTCAGGCGGCAGACGCGTTCGATCTGGCGGTTGCTCAGCGCGCAGTTCGGCTTATTGGTGCGCTGCATCTGGTGTGCGCGGGCGGCCGCGACGCGCGTGCGTACCTGGGTGCTGGTTTCGCCACTGTTCTCAGGTCCGGCGCGCAACAGGTCGCGCGGCAAGCGGGGCACTTCGATGTGCATGTCGATGCGGTCCAGCAGCGGGTCGGACACGCGCGCCCGGTAGCGCTGTACCTGCTCCACGGTGCAGCGGCAGCGTCCGTTGGCGTCCCCATGATACCCGCATGGGCACGGGTTCATCGCCGCGACAAACTGGAAGCGGGCCGGGAAGGTCGCCTGCCGTGCGGCGCGCGAGATCGTGATATGGCCGGATTCCAGCGGTTCGCGCAGCACCTCCAGCACTTTCCGGTCAAATTCCGGCAATTCATCCAGGAACAACACGCCGTTATGCGCCAGCGAGATCTCGCCTGGGCGAGGATGAGAGCCACCTCCCACCAGGGCCACTCCGGACGCCGTATGATGAGGGGCGCGAAACGGGCGCTTATTGAAGCGGGCTGGTGCGAAACCGGAATCGCTGATGGATGTGATAGCGGCGGTTTCCAGTGCCTCATCCTCCGTCATCAATGGCAGGATGCCTGGCAGACGGCTTGCCAGCATGGTTTTGCCGGTGCTGGGCGGGCCGATCAGCAACAGGCTGTGACCGCCCGCCGCAGCGATTTCCAGGGCGCGTTTGGCATGATGCTGGCCGCGCACCTCGGCCAGATCGTTCGGCTCATGTTCCTCCGGCTGCGCGGCTGGGCTGCCCGGCGCCGCCGCATGGGGCGGCAACAAACGGCTCCCATGGAGGTGGGCGCATACTTCCAGCAAGTGGCGGGCGCCCAACACTGTCGCATCGCCGACCAGAGCGGCCTCGGCGGCGTTTTCCAGGGGGATTACCAAGGTATGCTGGGCATTGCGTGCCTGGACGGCGACGGGTAGCACGCCACGTAGCGGGCGTAGCTCGCCGCTCAGCGCCAGCTCTCCGGCAAACTCGTATTCAGCCAGACCTTGGGCGGGTATTTGCCCGGACGCCGCAAGAATCCCCAAGGCGATCGGCAGGTCGAAGCGTCCACCCTCTTTGGGCAGGTCGGCGGGGGCAAGATTGACGGTAATTCTCCGCGCGGGAAAATCAAAGTTCGCGTTCAGCAAAGCCCCGCGCACACGGTCTTTACTCTCCTTGACCGCCATCTCAGGCAGCCCGACGATGGACAGGCTGGGCAGGCCATTGGAAAGATGCACCTCCACTGTTACCAGTGGGGCGTCGATGCCGGCCTGCGCCCGGCTGAAGATTACTGAGAGCGACATGGTTGGTTAGGGTAAACGCGGAGCACGGTAGTAAGAACCTGTTCACGATCTCGCTGAAGGGCGCATTGCGGCGTTAAAATCGAACTCAAAATGCTCACATACTTCGTGTATGCTCCGCTTTTTCGTTCGATTTTGCCTTGCACTGGGAACCCTTCGCTGCGCTCTTCCCTTGATCGAGATCGTGAACGGGTTCTAACTATAGCAGTCGTTTCCCGCACTCACTCGGCCTGATTCTTGAGCAACTTTTCCATGTCGGCGACGTGCTGCTCCAGCGCGTCCAGTTTGGCGCGCGTGCGGTTAAGCACGGCTGTTTGCACATCGAACTCCTCGCGCGTCACCAGGTCCAGCTTGGAAAACGCCGCCTGGAGTACCGCGCGAAAGTTTTTTTCCAGATCACGCTGCAGGTCGCGGATACCGGAAGGGACGGCATCGGCGAGGCGTTTTGCCAGATCATCAAGAATTTTGGGGTCGACCATGTGAATACCTCCGGGTAATTGGATCATATTAGCAAAAGTCGCGCGGACTTTGCGCATGCCCATGCCTAAAAGTATAGGAAATATTTGACGGTTCCTGCCTATACCCGTAAAATTCGCCCCTCACATTGGGGCGATTAGCTCAGCGGTAGAGCACTGCCTTCACACGGCAGGGGCCACTGGTTCGATCCCAGTATCGCCCACCAATCAAATCATTCGGCTATTTTACTCAAAATAGCGAAACACCGTCCTCGTCGCCGTTTCCTGCCAAGGACCGGATCATTTTTGCCCCGATCAAACAAGGTTCTGTGTTGACCCGGTAACGCCGTTTCCGGCAAGACTCATTAATCGCACCAAATTGATAAAAGGACAATAGTTTGCGCTCGAAATTGGTGCGCAAGCGCCATTCAAGCGCCATTCTGGAGTGAGCGCCATTTCATGGTGCGCTTATTTTATCTTTATATATTAATGACATCAGATTGATTGCCCGAGATTGGCACACGGCTTGCCTTGCATGATTGCATGCTTGTTTGGCATGTGATCCAGCCTGGTGCGAGCATGGCGCCAGTAATCAGGGGTGTAGAGAATGAATTTTCAGGATTTCAAACAGGCAGGGCATTGGCCCACGCTGTTGGCGGCGTTTTTGTATTTTGATATCAGCTTCATGGTGTGGGTAGTGTTGGGGCCGCTTTCGCTGTATATCACTCAGGAGCTGGGCATTCCCATTGAAGAGAAATTCACGATTGTTGCTGTGCCTATTCTGGCAGGCGCCCTCTTGCGCGTGCCGATGGGGATGCTGGCGGATCACATCGGCCCGAAACGCGCGGGGCAGTTGGGGCAGCTGATTGTCATGGTCGGGTTGACCTATGCCTGGGTAACGGGTTTGCACAGCAAGCTGGAGGTGGAGCTGTTCGGGGTGATTCTCGGGTTTGCGGGCGCGAGCTTTGCGGTGGCGCTGCCGCAGGCCAGCCGCTGGTATCCGCCAAATTACCAAGGCATCGTGCTGGGCATCACCGGGGCGGGCAATATGGGTGTGGTGCTGGACTCCATGATCGTGCCGTGGCTGGCGGAAAATTTTGGCTGGCAGTCGGTGTTCGGTTTTCTGCTGATCCCTGTCGTGGTGGTCTTCCTGCTCTATAGCTGGATGGCCAAGGATGCGCCGCACCAACCCGCCCCGGTGACGCTGGCGAACTACGCCACAGTGCTCAAGGATGCCGATACCTGGTGGTTTATGTTCTTCTATTCGATTACCTTCGGTGGTTTCGTGGGTCTGGGTACTGCGTTGCCGCTGTACTTTACGACGTGGTATCACACCTCCGGCGTGGCGGCGGGCATGATGGTGGCTTTGGTGGTATTCGCAGGTTCGCTATTCCGCCCGGTGGGTGGTTGGCTGGCGGACCGCATGGGTGGCATCAAGACGCTACAGGTGCTGTTTGTGGTCGTGGCGCTCTCGTATTTGAGCATCTCTTTGATGCCGGAAGGCCCCGCGCCTGCCGCAGGTGCGGTGGCGGATGCCAAGGTAAGTGGTTGGGGGCTGTTCGAGTTACCCGCTGTTGCCTGGGGCGCGGTGGTCATCTTCTTTGTCGGCGCGATGGCGCTGGGCATGGGCAATGGTTCAGTGTTTCAGCTCGTGCCGCAGCGCTTTCGCCGTGAAATGGGTGTGATGACCGGCTTGGTGGGCGCGGCGGGTGGCGTGGGCGGGTTCTTTCTCGCCAAAGCACTAGGCTGGTCCAAGGGCATGACGGGTGACTTTGCGGCCGGTTTCTGGATATTCGCCGGGCTGGCCTTGGTTGGCCTGGTTGGTCTGGTACGCGTCAAAACCCGCTGGCGCACCACTTGGGGCGCAGTGTCGGGGGCCAGGGTCTGAAGTGACCCTCTGGGTAATAAAAGTTGTTTTCCGCTGGACAAAAAAAGGGGGGCGGGTATATACCCGCCCCCCTTTACCTGAAATCCTCAAGGGTTTTCAGTCACCTTCATCTATCAGAAGCTGCGCGGTGCGGGCCGTTTCTGTGGGCGCGATGCAAACGAGATTTTCGGACGCTCACCCGTTGTCTTGTGACGGGGCGCTCCGTTGTCGCTTGAACGGCGAGGCGCGCCGTTGTCACTGGAACGCGTGTTTCCGTTCGCATTTCCGTTGCTGCTTCCGTATCCGTTTCCGTTGCTGTACCCCGTGCTTTTTGCCCGTTGCTGTGCATAAGGCTGGCTAAAGCCCTCGCCCTGGCTGCGGGGTTGCCCTCCTCGGGGGGCTGAGGACGGCGAACGAGGTGCTGAGGATGACGAGCGGGGACGCGCTGCGCCGGCACCGGCACCATTGCGTGCGAAACCCGGACGGCCGCCACGGGGCTTGTCGCCGCCGGCACCGCCTCTAGGCTCCGAACGGGTCGGCTCCAGGCCTGGCAGAACGCTGCGCTCCAGACGATGCCCGGTGAGCCGCTCGATTTGCGCCAGCTTGCCCCAATCCTGCGGGCCGATCAGCGAAACCGCTATACCAAAGGCGCCGGCGCGGCCGGTGCGGCCGATGCGGTGCACATAATCTTCAGCCACCATCGGCAGGTCAAAGTTGATGACGTGCGTAATGCCCGTGATGTCCAGTCCGCGTGCTGCCACATCGGTGGCGACCAGGACTTTCACATCACCGCGGCGCATGCGCTGCACAGTGCGATTGCGGGCGCCCTGCTTCATATCGCCGTGCAATGCCGCACAGGCATGGCCCTGCTCGTTCAGCTCGCCGGCCAGTTCATCGGCGCCGCGCTTGGTCGACGTGAAGACGATGGCCTGGCTGAGATCCTGGGAGCTCAGCACATGGCTCAGCAGCTGATGTTTATGGTTATAGTCATCCGCCTGATGAACACGTTGTTCGATCTGCGTGTGTTTTTCTTTCGATCCCGCGATTTGGATGCGGACAGGATCCTTGAGCAAAGTGCGCGCCAGTTTTTCCACATTGCCTTCGAACGTTGCGGAAAACAGCAGGATCTGGCGAGTAGCAGGCGTGGCAGCACTGATGCGTTCAACAGGCTCGATGAAGCCCATGTCCAGCATGCGGTCCGCTTCGTCCAGCACCAGCATTTCCAGGCGTGAGAAATCCACCCGTCCGCGCTCCATGTGGTCGATCAGCCGGCCTGGTGTGGCAACCAGCAGATCCAGCGGAGAGCGCAACAGACGCTCCTGGACAGGGTAGGGCGCGCCACCCACGATCGAGCCGGAGCTCAGTTTCGTGAAACGCGCATAACGCTTGATGGACTCCTGGATCTGCGCGGCCAGCTCGCGGGTCGGGGTAAGGATCAGCACGCGCGGCCCGCGGCCTTGAACCTTGGATGGCTCCTGTAATTTTTGCAGGGCAGGCAGTACAAAGGAGGCTGTTTTGCCAGTGCCGGTCTGGGCTGAAGCCATCAGATCACGGCCTGAAATGGCGACAGGAATAGCCTGGCGCTGGATGTCGGTAGGTGTGGTGTAGCCGCTCGCCTCAATGGCGCGCAAAAGGTCGGAGCTTAAATTAAGTTCTTGGAAAGACAAAGTAATACCCTCATCCGCCGCCACAGAACGGAAATTAATGATGAATGAATGTGTATGGCCAGATAAAAAATATATCTAGCAGGGCGGGTACCGCTGTGGCTGGTGGCGACCGCCAGGTTGCTGAAACGTCGCCAACCAATATGATGCTGCGCTAGACAGCGGAGAGGTCAGAGACGAAGAGTGTCCGTTTGTTACGGCACGGAGCGCACTATACACAAGAACTTTAGAAAAAGCTAATGAATTTTAGTGTCTGTAGGTTATGGCTTGCTATCGCCTACTTGTTATATTGCTCCCGGAACGATGATCGCGGAGGGGCCGCTGTTTCCGTCGGGTGCGGGTGTTTTGTGACAGGGAAAAACCGCGGAGCGCCACAATCCAGGCGCCGCTCCGCGGCGGAGGGGGTTACTTAACAACCACTTTCACGGTGTCGTCCGCACTTGATGCGCTGATATAGCCTATGGCATTTTTGTTGGTACTGACCACCTTTTTAACCTCGGCATCCTGGTCGACGACCTTGGGCGGCAGCGCCTTGCCGGCAAAGATGTGTTGCGCCCATAGCGCCTTCATGTTGGAGACGCTTTTGCCGAGCACGTTGCTGGAAAAATCCGCGCGGACCGGATTGCTCTCTCCCTGATCGACGGAAAAAATCGGGCCGCCGTCCGGCCAGGCTTTCGCCTCGCCCGTGTAAACCTTCACGACAAATGCCTTGTCCACGGCATTGGTGTTGCCCTTGTTGACGATCACCACCACATCTCCGGCCCAGGCAGACAGGGCCATCATGGCGCCTATGCCTGCCGCTAAAATGCTACGCAAAATCACTTTCATCTTCTTTCTCCCGCCTTAAAATATGAAGTTAACGCTGGCTACCAACATATTCCAGTTGTTCTTGCCAGTTCCCGCAACTGTCTCGCCAGAAGCTGCTGGCAGGGCATAGCCACGATTGAAGTGGTCTTCCAGGCGGAAACCGACGTTGTCGCTAAACTTGTAGCCTACGCCAATGGTAGCGGTCTTTTGGTAGTAAGAAGGATCGTCGCTCTGCGTGCTGTCGGTCGTAACATAGTCGTAGCGGACGAAGGGCGTCCACTTCTCGACAAGGGTATAGCCTGCCTGCGCGTAATAGGTTTTGCTCTTGATGCCGAAAAACTTCATCGGCGCATACTCGGCCTTGAGGTCGAGATTGTTCGCCTTGTAGTCGGCCGATAATATCCACACTCTCCGGCTACCTTCGAGACCGCCCCCCTGCTGCAGCCTGCTGTCATAAGTCGAGGCCATGAAGCGCAGCCCATCCACAGGAGTATTGTAAGTAACGCGCCCGCCAACCATGCGCCGCATTTTTTCCTTGGCGGTTCCTGCAAGAACCTCAAGATCAACCACCTGGCCCGTATAACCATCCCAGGAGAAGCTACCCGCTCCGACAGCGTGATTATAAGTCAAGCCGAGGCCTCGATAGCCCTCATCGGTCATTCTTGATGCTTCCTGATAGAGGGCCGGAGCCAACGTGGCAAGCTGCAGAAACTTGATGTCACGAATTTCGTTATACAACCCCACCGGCATCTTTATCTGGCCAGCACGTAGCGCAAGACTGGCGCTCACCTGGCGGTCGATGTAGGCCCAGTCCATGCGCGTCGTTTCTGCCGTATTGTGCAGGTGCATCCAGACCTTGGTCTTGTCATCAAGCGTTGCGGCAATCACCAGTGCAAGAGCACCGTAACTCCAATCACCCTTCTTGTCCGCATCGAGATAGGCATTCGCGTTGGTGCGCATATAGGCTTGATGACCATATCCGTAAATCGAAAGCTTGTCGTTTATCTCCACGGCCAGCGCTGATTGAGCTCCAACAGCCAAGCCAATGCCGCTAATGGCCACAGCTATATACCTTTTGCAAATAGACTGCATTTCCTTCTCCTTTCAGTTAAAGTTTGAAACTGCCTACCATTTTGTCCAACTGCTCTGTAGCGCCATCCAGCTTGTCACTTTGCTGCATGGCATGCCGGGTCTGCGCCAAACTGTTTTGTGCGACACTGGCAAATTGATCGGTTTCGCTGGTGATCTCCTGCACGCCATGCGCGACGTTTTGCGTCGCCATGGCAATTTCACGGATCAATCCACCGACACCATTAATGCTGCCCAAAATGTTTTCCAGCGCCGACTGGGCACTGGCTGCCCTTTCCTTGCCAATCGACGCCGCCTCTCGCCCGGACGAAATGCAGTTGACCGTGACGCCGACCTCGCCCTGAATCTTCTCAATCATCTGGTTAATCTCCAGGGTCGCCTTCGAAGTGCGGCCCGCCAGATTGCGCACCTCATCGGCCACCACCGCAAAGCCACGCCCCTGCTCGCCGGCACGCGCCGCCTCAATGGCGGCGTTCAGCGCCAGCAAATTTGTCTGATCCGCGATATCACGAATAACGCGGATCACCTCACCGATATGGGCGGAACTCTCGCCCAGCGCTTTCACCATGTTGGCGGCCTCGTTTACGGAGTCCGACACCTTGTGCATACTGTCGATGGTGCCCTGAATGACCAGCCCACCCTCTTTTGCGGCCTGATATGTTGCCGTGGCGGAATCCGCCGCGTTGGCGCTGCTTCTATCCATCTCAGTAACTGTCGCGGATACTTCCTCCATGGCGCGGGCGATACGCGTCACCTGATCGGCCTGCATCTGCCCTCCCTGAGACAAGCCGGAGGTCACTGACGCAAGCTCTGCCGAGGAATGCCGCACATCTTTCGAGATCGTTGCCACGCGCGACATCACGCCATGCAGATTGCCGATGAACTTGTTGATTAAGCTTGCAAGCTGACCTAACTCATCGGTGCTCGCTATGTTCACCTTTTTGGTGAGGTCGGCGTCACTACTGGCGATATCCTCGACGCGGCTTAGAATTTCTTTCAGGCTGGTAGTGATGGAAACGATGACAAAAAAGGAGATCACCCCCAAGCCAAGGATGATCACCACCGCGACAGCGATACTGGCCATTAACCCACGCATCACATTGCTTTCTATTCCGGCCAATCCCGCTTCAAACTCCTTGGTTGCACGTTCCTTGGATGAGTTGAGCGTGGTGTTCAAGATCTCCAGAGCCGGCTGCATCCTGCCTGCGGATGCGCCAATATCGCCGCTTTTCACGCCCAGCATGATGGAGGCGGCGTCACTGGCAGCTTGGTAATATTCGTCAAATTCCTTGCCGATTTTCCCCGCGCCTTCCTTTCTGCCAGGAATCTTGGCCAGTTCTTCAAGGCTCTTCCTGAAATTGGCCGCCTTCTCCGCTGCCAGTTCCAGGCCTTTCTTGTCATTGGCCGTCACAGCGTTTTTCAGGTTTTCCTGGATACCCTTGAAATCGGCCATGAGCTGCTGCGTATTCTCCAGTAACGGATAATCGACATTGCGGACTCTATCCAGCAACGTAGAAGTCGACGAAGAAAACGCGTAATTGACCGCAATGCCAACCACAAAGATCAGCACGGCGACAACTGGCAACGACCATATCTTTTGTTTGATGTTCATTTCGCACCCGTCCTTATCCACTATGTGCTGGCCATTAGTTGCTATTCTCTGGGCCTTACGTTGCCTATAGCGATCGGCTTCCAAAAAACATTAGCGCTTTATCAAAAAACGCTCGGGAAACCGGCAAAGATAAGGTTTAAGGAAGGTAAACAGAAGGACGGAAGGGTGGTAAAAATGAAGAAGCCGCCATCGTTGACAGACAGCTCTGTTGGGGGTTGGCTATGAGGTGGTGTGGGGGGGTAGGGTGATGTGCCTTACTTGTGTCTGTATGGACAAATCAGGCCATCTAAAAATCATCCTCGATCATCGCCTTGAGTGCTGCAAGCCGGTTGCGTTCCTGTGGTGTCAGGTATTTCATCTGATAGAGTTCGACCGCGCCTGGCGTGGCGAGGATTTTGCCGAATTGTTGTATCCAGGCATCCAGTTGTTCATCCCGGTAATGGTAGTCCCCAAAGGGGAAGGGCGCCCAACCCTCGCCATCGCGCCCGGCAAACTCTTCGGGAGTCATCTCGATAGGGAAGATTTCCCTGGCGCGCTCTTCCAGTTCAAGCGGGGCCAGGGGGCGCTGCATCTTGTTTTCGGGCATGGTGCTGGTCTTTGGTGTGTTGGTTGATATAGACAAGTAAAGCGTAACATAACCCAGGCGATGAAATTGCCGCTTCCCTTTTTTTGTGATTCGCGTAAAATACCCGGTTTTATTCCGCCTGCACATTGCGCGGGTTCTTCAGGTTTGATTCAAAGGAAGCAGACACAATGGTAACCATTCGTTTGGCACGCGGCGGCGCGAAAAAACGCCCTTTTTACCACATCGTCGTGACCGATTCGCGCAACCCGCGTGATGGCCGCTATATCGAGCGCGTTGGGTTTTTCAACCCCGTTGCGACCGGCGGCGAAGTGCGGTTGAACGTGGATAATGAGCGGTTGAATTACTGGGTATCTAAGGGCGCTCAGCCCTCCGAGCGCGTTGCTTCGCTGGTCAAGCAGCAGGCCGCCTGATAAGGCCGGGTCAGCGGGAGGTGTGTGCGCTCGTTCACCGCCATCGGCGCATTCATAGATGAGTACCCTGAAGGGCGTAAGCGACAATCCCTCTGATTTGGTTGTGGTTGGGCGGATTTCCGGGGTTTTCGGGGTGCGCGGTTGGGTCAAGGTGTATTCCTACACTCATCCGCTGGAAAATATTTTGGCCTACAACCCCTGGCAGGTAAGCCTGGGGGAAGAATGGAAAACCACGTTCTTGCTGGGCGGGCGCCCTCATGGCAAGGGTATCGTCGCGCAGCTTGAGGGTTTCAGCAATCCCGAATCCGCCAGAGTTCTGCTGGGTGCGGATATCGCGGTGCATCGGGATCAGCTGCCGTCGCCGCGCTCCGGGCAGTATTACTGGAGGGATTTGGTGGGCCTGGCTGTCGAGACGCTCGACGGTGCCGCGCTGGGTACGGTGGATCATCTGCTGGAAACCGGCGCGAATGACGTGCTGGTGGTCATGGGTGAGCGGGAACGTTTGATCCCCTATATCGACCAGGTGGTGGTTGACGTCGATTTGCATGAGAAGCGCATGCGTGTCGATTGGGATCCTGAGTTTTAGCGGATGCGAGTCGATGTTGTCACCTTGTTTCCGCCCATGTTCGAGGGTTTCACACAGCAGGGTGTGACGGGCAGGGCAGTGCAGCGGGGCTTGTTGCGGCTAGGATTGTGGAATCCGCGCGATTACACGCATGACCGCCACCGGACAGTCGATGCCCGCTCTTATGGCGGCGGTCCCGGCATGGTGATGATGGTGCAGCCATTGCGTGATGCAATCCGCGCGGCGCGCGCTGCCGAGGCGGAGCCGGTGCGGGTGATTTACCTCTCGCCGCAGGGGCGGCGCCTGGACCAGGCCGGTGTGCATGAGCTGGCCGCGCGATCCCGGCTGGTGCTGGTGGCGGGCCGCTACGAAGGGATAGACGAGCGGGTGCTGCAAACCGAGATCGACGAGGAATGGTCGATTGGCGACTACGTGCTCAGCGGCGGCGAATTGGCGTCGATGGTGATTATCGATGCCGTGACGCGGTTGCTGCCTGGCGTGTTAGGGCATGAAGATTCCGCGCAGCAGGATTCGTTTGCCGAAGGACTGCTGGATTATCCGCACTATACCCGGCCTGAAGAGGTTGACGGGATGCGGGTACCCGAGGTGCTGATAAGCGGTGATCATAAGGCGATCCACCGCTGGCGGTGCAAGCAGGCGCTGGGGCGGACATGGCTAAGGCGGCCGGACATGCTGGAGGTTTTGGCGCTGGATGCAGAGCAGCGTGAATTGCTGGGTGAATTCCAGAGAGAATACAAGAAGTTGTAGGCCAGGCGCGTAACCGGCTTGATTCAATGATGCTAAGATTTAACTGATTGGAGCGACAAACTATGAACATTATTCAACAAATCGAAGCCGAACAGATGACCCGTGAGTTGCCTGCTTTTGGCCCAGGCGATACGGTGACGGTGCAGGTGAAGGTTAAGGAAGGTAATCGTGAGCGTTTGCAGGCCTTTGAGGGCGTGGTTATCGCCAAGAGCAGCCGCGGCTTGAATTCGTCCTTTACCGTGCGCAAGGTTTCCCATGGTGAAGGCGTGGAACGTGTTTTTCAGACGCACAGCCCAGGCATCGAGTCTGTTTCGGTGAAGCGCCGTGGCGACGTGCGCCGCGCCAAGCTTTACTACCTGCGTGATCTGAAAGGCAAGGCCGCGCGCATCAAGGAAAAGCTGTAATATTGAATTTCTTCATCCCTCTTTGATGAAGAGGGATGAAGCAAATGCCGGTGGGGAGGAGGGTAGCCCCCTTATCCTGTCGACAGATGCCTTTCCAGTAATCAATTCCAAGCGGGGGTGGGCGCGCGTGATGAGGGACGGACGTTGCAACAAGCATCGCCGGTTTTTCTTCACGCGTGCCATCTTCCGCTTTGTTTTTTCATTCTCCTGCTTTTCCTCCCCCATCTTTCAGATAAATAAATCCCGCGTGGCTTCTGTTCTGGCCCTTTGGCTGATGCTGTTTGCCGTACCCGTGGCGCATGCCGGTCAATTTGAAGAATTAACCGCATTGGCTGGGCAAGGTGCTGCTGGTCTTGCGCTACGTCTGATAGATGCGCATCAGCCTGCGGTCTCACAAAGCCCCGCTGATTGGGCGCAATGGGAGCGGGCACGGCTAGCCATCTATCAGCAGCAGGGGGATTGGGCGGCGCTAGCACAACGGGTGAGTGCCTTGCCGCAAGATATGCCGCAAGAGTTTGCCCGGTGGGCGCTTATACAAGGCGCAGCGGCGCATCTTGAGCTGGGACAGGGCGCGTCGGCGCGCGAGTTGCTGCTGCGCTTGCTGTGGATGCCCGGTGCAGGCGTGGAAAGCCAACTGTTCGCACAATGGCGCGTGATGGTGATTCGCAGCTATATCATGGAGGGTCTGAAGGAGGATGCGTATGCCGCGATGCTGCGCTATCAGCAGGATTATGGCGATGCGGATGTGCCAACTCAGTTGCTGCACGCACAGGTGATGCTGATCTCGGGGCGTGTCGCCGAGGCCATTCAATCGTTGTCGGCTGCGACAGGGCCGGAGGCTTCCACGCTGCGCCTGCTGGCGCGTTTGCGCAATGGCGATAACCCGGAAGGCATCGTGCGCGAGACGGCGGCTGCGCTGGCTGATGACAGGCTGGCCGTGCCCATCAAGGCCAGGCTATGGGCCACACAGGCCGAGGCGGCGGGGCGCAGCGGTGATTGTGCCCGCCAGATGCGCGCGATGGAGCAGGTGGTGCTTTTGGATCAAGGCGCGCTGGCGAGAGATGGCCTGTTCACCATCACCGTTGATACGCTATGGGATGGCTATCGGAGTTGTGCGCGCGCGGTGGGTAATCGCGAGCAATTGTTGATAGGTGATTTTGAGCCGTGGTATGCGGCGGCGCTGTATCTGATGGCTACGCAGCCAGCCGAGGCGCGCGTGGTTTTTGCGATGCTGGCGCAGGAGGGCGATACGCTGGAGATGCGCCTGCGGGCGCATCAGCAATTTATCAAGCTGCTGACCAAAGACAAGCAGGGCGAGGAGCTGGTGCGCCGGTTATACCGTGATCCGGGGCGTTTTTCCTAGTAGTGCTTGATATGGAATCGCTCTATGACGCCATTCTGACCGCGCCTTTCCCTCAGGCAAAACTTGGTATTCGCATTAATCATGACGCGCTTTGCGCCATTGATTTCCTTGATCCCAATAGAGATGACCTGCTGCCAACCAACCTCGTTGCCAGGGAAGTCGCGCGGCAGTTGATGGCGTATTTCGCCAATCCTGCCCATGTTTTTTCGTTGCCGCAGGCCACGCTCGGGACGCCATTTCAACGCCGCGTATGGCAGGCGTTGTGCGAGGTGCCATCCGGCGCGCCGTGCCGCTATGGTGATTTGGCGCGGCGGCTTGGCAGTGGCCCGCGCGCGGTGGGCGGGGCGTGCCGGGTCAACCCGATCCCTATTGTGGTGCCGTGTCATCGTGTCGTCAGTGCAAGCGGGTTGGGAGGGTACTCCGGCGCGGTTTCAGGTGAGGAGCTGGATATCAAGCGCTGGCTGTTGGATCATGAAAGCCGATTGTGATACGGACCTTGCCGCCATCGAGGCGTTTCTCGATGCGATCTGGATGGAGCGCGGTTTAAGCGCCAATACCTTGGCGGCTTATCGCGCTGATCTTTCCGGTTTTGCGGCATGGCTGGCGGCACAGGGCAAGACGCTCATTTGCGCGGGGCCGGAGGATTTATCCGCTTATATGGCGACGCGCAAACATGTCCGTTCCATGGCGCGCTTGTTGTCCTGCCTGCGGCGATTTTATCAGCATCTGGTGCGGGAGGGGCGTTTGGATGCCGATCCCAGCGCGCGTATCGATGCGCCCAAGCTGGGGCGCCCCTTGCCCAAGTCGTTGACCGAGACAGAGGTGGAGGCATTGCTCGATGCGCCTGCGGTGGAGGATGTGCTGGGCTTGCGCGACCGCGCCATGCTGGAGTTGCTCTATGCCAGCGGCCTGCGTGTTTCAGAGCTGGTAAGTGCGGGTGTTGCGCAGGTGAATCTAAATCAGGGCGTGGTGCGTATCACAGGCAAGGGTGGAAAGGAGCGTCTTGTTCCTATCGGTGAGGAATCGTTGTCATGGCTGGAGCGTTATCTGCGCGAGGGGCGGCCTGAGCTGCTGAAAGGGAAGCTCTGCGCCGCTTTGTTTGTAACGCAGCGCGGCGCGGCGATGACGCGTCAGGCGTTCTGGTATCTGGTCAAGCGCTACGCGCAACAGGCTGGCATCGCTGCCGCCAGGATTTCCCCGCATACGCTGCGTCATTCCTTCGCCACCCATCTGCTGAATCATGGCGCCGATTTGCGCGTTTTGCAGATGCTGCTCGGGCACAGTGACTTATCCACCACGCAAATTTATACTCATGTCGCAAAAGAGCGGTTGAAAAGCCTGCATGCCAGGCATCATCCGCGTGGTTGAACCTAAAAACCTCAGTAGACTTCAACTGAGGTTTTTAGGTTGCATGGAACTGTTATTCGTTGGAGGTTTCAAAGATATATGCCGTCCTTTGATGTGGTGTCAGAAGTGAACATGCCGGAAGTGCGCAACGCGGTGGATCAGGCCAACCGTGAGATTTCCACGCGTTTTGATTTCAAGGGGTCGGGTGCGCACGTTGAGCAGGCCGAGGCGGTGGTCACCCTCCATGCCAGCAGCGAATTCCAGATTGATCAGATGCTGGATATCCTGTTAGGTAAGTTTGCAAAGCGTGGCGTGGATATTGCCTGTCTGGATATGGGTAAAGTGGAGGCTGCCGGCAATAAGGCGCGTCAACAGCTCACTGTGCGTCAGGGGATCGATGCCGAACAGGCTAGGAAGATTGTGAAGCTCATCAAGGACAGCAAGGCCAAGGTGCAGGCGGCCATCCAGGGCGAACAGGTACGCGTCACCGGCAAGAAGCGCGATGATCTGCAAGAGGTTATTGCGCTGTTGCGCCAGTCCAAACTTGATCTGCCCGTGCAGTTCACCAATTTCCGTGATTAAGAGCCTATCCATGAATAAATCATCCCTGCGACGGAGGCCGGTTTTGCGCAGGGCAAGGAAGGCTGGGTGTAGTGTGCTTGTTGCACATGAGCGAAGCGTGACGCCGCACTGCGCAAAACCGGCCCCGTCCCTCCGGGTTGCGCCCCAAAACACGCCATGCGGCGTTGCTCGCCGCTCATTTGGAACAACCAAACATCGCGTCTCGCGTCTTGCCTGGCGTGTTTTGGGGCAGCAACGCAGGGATGATTTATTCACGGATAGGCTCTAAGGCGACAAGATGATTAGACAAGTGTTTTTGATGATGCTGCTTGCAGTATCCGGCGCCCAGATGGCGATGGCGGATGATGCCGAGGTGGCTGAAATCAACAAGGCATTGCAGGTGTTGGCGCCGGGCGTCAAGCCAGACAGCATCACGCCTTCGTCGATGCCAGGGATCTACGAGGTGACGCTTGGCGCGGAGGTGGTGTACATATCGAAAAATGGGCGCTACATGCTGCAAGGCGATATGGTGGATCTGCAGACCAAGAAAAATCTGACGGAAGGAAAACGTGCCGCAGGGCGCCTCAAGCTGGTTAACTCCATGCGCGAAGACAGGATGATTGTGTTCGCGCCGACAAAGGTGAAACACACGATTACGGTTTTCACGGATGTCGACTGCGCCTACTGCCGGAAAATGCACGCGGAGATATCCGAGCTGAATCAGCTTGGCATCAAGGTGCGCTACATGCTGTATCCGCGAGCCGGGGTAAACTCTGAATCTTATGAGAAGGCGGTATCCGTATGGTGCGCGAAGGATCGCAAGACAGCACTGACTACAGCAAAGGCGACCGGCACGATTGCGAAGAAGACCTGTGAAAATCCGGTACGGGAGCATATGGCCCTGGCCGACAGTGCGGGGGTGAGTGGCACGCCTACGCTGGTGCTGGAAGACGGCAGGACGTTGCCGGGCTATGTTCCGGCGCAGCGTTTGGCCAGATTGCTGGATGCTGCTGGTGCGAATAAAGCGAATTAAATCTGGGCGAGGTGGAAGATGCTTTACAAAGCATCAAGGCGTGGAGCACTATACAGGGGATTTGTTAATGGTTCGTGAGCCGGGTAAGATTCGCAACGATTATTATCCATGGGACGGGGTGCAAGGACGGGGCATGGAGACGCGATCGCCATGGAGTGACGCGGGGTAAGGATGCCCGACTGGAGTAGTGGAAAGGCGGCCTTCGGGCCGCCTTTCTTTTTTGAGCCTAACGCACTGGCAGAATCGCGTTCTCGATTCGCTTTGCGCTCTTGATTGCGCCGGATGGATAGACGGGTAACGGCGGTATGGCGATGGTTTTACCCTGAAGGGTGTAAGTATCGGTGGTCAGCGCCAGGCCTTTGCGGTAACAATCAAGGGCATTTTCCTGTTCTCCCAGCCGCTCCAGTAGCTGCCCCAGCATCTGATAGGTTTCAGGTTTGGCGTCCGCGCCAATGCTGCTCTCAAGGTAACGGCGCGCCTTGCCCCACAGGCGGTTGTGCAGGCTCAGGCGGCCCAGCGCCAGCAGCAGCGTGGCATTGTTCTCCCGGTCTTTGAGCCACGCTTCGGCGCGGGCAAGCTGCTTTGCCGGATCAGCCCCGGCAGCCAGTCCATAGAGATAGACCAGGGTGTCGCCCCAGTTTTTTTGAATCGCCTCCTGCAGCATCGTTTCTGCCTGTTCGCCCGCGCCTTGGGCGATGAGGGCGCGGGCGTATTCGGACAAGATGCTTTCGTGCTGACGCAGTTTCTGCGGCACCTGTTGCCAGGCTTTTACCAGTGCCAGTGAATCGGGGCCTTGCGCGGCGCGGGCCAGCAGTTGCGCATGAGCCACGCATTCCAGATCATCAGCGCGCTGGTTATCTATGGCGCCAGACCGGCGCAGATCGGGCAGTAATTCAAGCAGGTGTGCCCATTCCTGTGATTCGATATATAAAGTCATGAGCAGTTTTAGCACGGCGGTGTTTTTGTGCGTTGTGCCGCGTAGCTTCTGCAGCGTGGCGATAGCTTGGCCAGCCTGTCGATGGGCGATTTGCAGGGTGGCTTGAGTTAAGCCGGTTGCGACATCATGGGCGGGTTTGCACTGCTGTGCCAGTTGCAGATAATTGTCGCGCCGGTCATCCGCGCCTTGTTCCTGCGCCGCACGCGCGGCGGCGAGATAGTTAAGGAGCAGGGCCTCGCTATGTTCGGTGTGTTTGGTGAGTTCTTTCTCTGCCGCCGCCCAATCACCCTCAGCCAGTTTAACTAATCCATGCACTAGCGCGGTACGCGCCCTGTTCAGCCGCTTCTGTTTCTGCAATTGCTCCAGACGTTTTGGGAAGCGCCGCATCGCTGTCCAAAGGCGCAGCACGGAGTGAAAGGCGAAAAAGGCTAGCAGCAGCACAATCACAAGCAGCACGAGGCTGGTTTCCAGTGTCCACTCGCGATAAACGATCTGGACATAGCCCGGATCGCCCGATACAGCCAGGCCGATGCCGGCGGCGGCAATCAGGGCCAGCAGCACATAGGCCAATAGCTTCATGGCGGTGACTTACCTTGTGCCTCGCCCTGGACGGCAGGTGCCGCAGGGTGGGCGATGGCACCGCCATTGCGCGCGAGCCAGGCGTGCAGAGTTTTCAGTGATGGCGAAATATCCGGCAGTGGCGGAGCAAGATCCATCTTTTCAAGCCGGGCTATGGTGTCTTGCGCGGCTTTGGCGGCGGCATCCTGTTCAAAATAACGGGCCAGCCAGTCACGTGCTGTCGACAGGTTCATATGCAAGGTCTTTGTGTCACGCCGCAGCAGGGCAAGGCGCGCTGTTTCCAATGCCAGGCGCAGATTGTGGCGCAGGAAAAAACGCTGATCGGGGCTGGCCAGCGGCAGGACGGCTTGACCGGTGCGTCTGATGACCACCAGGCTTTTGAGTTCTGCCCATGCGCCGCTCCAGAAATTTTGTGTCTCACGAGGTAGCGATGCGGTTGGCGCTTTGGTTTGCGAGCCCAGCGGCGTCCATCGTTCCACCTGATTTTGCAGGCTGTTGAGTGTCAAGGAGGCGCCAGCGATATCCGGTTGCGGTATGGCCTTTAATTGGGTGATTTCATCGATTAACTGCTGGCGCGCCTCAAGCAGGGCGGGGTCGGCCGTTTCCCCCAGGCGCTGATTGGCCTCTTCCAGGACGGTGATGGCGGTGGATACATCCTGCTCCAGCAGCAGGCGGTGGCTGGCGATGCGCATCAGGTATTCGGCATCGGATGCTGTCGAAAAGTCATGGCTTTTTTCCATGCTGGTGCGCATTTCCTGCGTGGCGGCGCGCAATGCCTGCTGCTCGGCCCGCAGTTCCTCCAGGCCTTTGAGTTCGCTTTTGATCGTGCTGTCCAGTATGCGCAGTGCGGTGCTGGTTTGGGCTATATCATTATTGAGCGTCTGCTGGCCGGTCCAGAGGAAATAACCCGCCGCACCCAGGCCGAGCGTGAGCAGCAGCGCAAGCAACGCCAGAAATAGTGCTGGGCCGTTCTTGTGCATCGATGCGCCCTCGGCATTTGTCCCTCCTCTCGCATCACGCGGGGTGGCGGGTGCGCCTGGTTTTTTGGGAGGTTCCATCGGGTGCGTGTGGTCTGGGCTGGAATGCCCTGATGTTTGGTTACTGTCGTTCATGTCACGTTTACAGGTGACGCGCGCTCGGTAGCACACCAGCCCTTGATCGCCGCCACCAGTCCCGCATCGCTGGCCTCACTTGCTGTCAGTGGTGGGCAGACAAAGCCAAGTTCGTTTGCCAGGTCCGCCGTGCGCTGGCTGATGACCACCAGGGGAATATACAGCAGCCATTCCCTGCCTGTTTCCCCCGCCATTTCCCACAGGTTGCGCAGGCTCTCGTTGCTGGTTACGATGATGGCGTCAATTCCAGCATCCATCACGCTGTTGAAGTCCGCTGCGGGTTTGCCGCGCCGGTAGACTTCCGCGTATTCCACGTGCGCGCCGCGCTCCCTAAGTGTGTCGCCCAGCAGTTCGCGGCCACCCTCGCCACGGAAGATGACTATCTTTTTGGAGGCGACATCACCCATCATGTCTAGGGCGAGCAAGGCCTCGCTATTGAATTGCTGGTGGGGTCGGATATCGACTGGCCTGCCGCGACGCTCCAGCTCCTCGGCGGTGCGCGCCCCCACTGCGGCCACCTTCAGGTTTGGCGGCCAGTCGTGGCATGGCGACAACAACTCCATCGTCTTGCTCACGGCATTGGCGCTGATGAAAATGGCGATGTCGAATTCATCGAGGCGGCCGAGGAGTTTCCGCGCCGCGTTAATGTCCTGCGGGTCGAGGATTTCAATCGCGGGAAGCAGTACCGCTCGCCCGCCCTCGGCCTCGATCAGTTCGCACAAGTGCTGTGACTGATGGGCCGGGCGTGTAACTAATACGGTTATGCCTTCCATTGCGGGTTTCCGGGTCATGGTGGAGTGGGGAGGGCGTCCTGATAGACATCTTTCAGGATTGCGGCGGCGCCACGCCTCAGTAAATCATCAGCAAGAGCTGTGCCAAGCTGCTCCGCCTCCTGCTGTGGCCCGCTAACTTCACCGCGCACCACCTCGCTGCCATCGGGGCGGCCTACCAGGCCGCGCAGGGTGAGATTGCCGCCGTCGAGCACGGCGTATCCCGCGATGGGCACTTGACACCCCCCCTCCAGGCGCCTGTTCATGGCACGCTCCGCCGTGACGCGGATATGGGTGGGCGCGTCATTTAGCGGTGCGAGCAGGGCGTGGATGCGTGCGTCATCCTCGCGGCATTCGATGCCCACCGCCCCTTGTCCCACAGCGGGCAGGGAAATGCGAGTGTCCAGGTATTCCGTGATGCGATCCGCCATACCCAGGCGCAACAGCCCGGCGCTGGCGAGGATGATGGCGTCGTACTCGCCAGCGTCAAGTTTCGCAAGACGCGTGTTGACATTGCCGCGCAGCGTGAGGATATTTAGGTCGGGTCGCTTCTCATTCAGTTGGCACTGGCGGCGCAGGCTGGATGTGCCCACCCGTGCGCCTTGTGGCAGGGCGTCCAGGCTAGCGTATGTGTTCGAGACAAAGGCATCGCGCGCGTCTTCACGTTCACATACCACCGCCAGGTGCAGGCCAGCTGGGAATTCCGCAGGCACGTCTTTCATGGAATGCACCGCGATATCGGCGCGCCCCTCCAGCATGCCCTGCTCCAGCTCTTTGACGAACAGCCCTTTGCCGCCGATCTTGGCCAGCGGACTGTCGAGGATTTTGTCGCCCTGGGTGGTCATCTTTAACAACTCCACCTCAAGCCCGGGATGGGCCTCCAGCAGTCTGTCGCGGACATATTCGGCCTGCCACAGGGCTAATGGGCTTTTGCGGGTGGCGATACGGACTCTATTTGTGGACATGTGCGAACCAGGTTTTGATGTTTTGGATTGGCTAATGATACCGTCTGTAACGGCAAATTCACAGGTTCACACTTTCAGCTTCTTTTTGACCGCCGGCAGATGGCTGCGGCTGACCTCCAGCCGGTCGTTGCTGTCGCGCAGCGTAACTTCATAATGCCCTTCCTTATTTTTTGCCATGCCGATGAGGTGCGCATTCGCCACCAGGGCATTGCGATGGATGCGGGTGAAGTGCCCGGCGAACTCTTCTTCCAGGGATTTGAGCGATGCCTCGATCAGCACTTCGCCGCCAGTATGGCGCACCGTGACATATTTATTATCGGCCTGGAAGTAGAGGATATCTGCCACCGCCACCAGTTGAATCCTGCCCGCCGAATGGGAGCTGATGTGGGTGCGGGCGTGTGTGCCGGCGCTTTCATTGCGGGTTACGGCATGGATCTGGGCGCGGTTGAGCTTGCCCGCCTTGTCCAGGGCCTGGCGCAAGCGCTCCTTGCGGATGGGTTTGAGCAGATAGTCCACGGCGTGCGCCTCAAAGGCAGCGAGGGCGTGATCGCCATAGGCGGTGGTGAAGATCACGGCGGGCGGGTTTTCCAGAGTGGCAAGGTGCTGGGCGGCTTCTAGACCGTCCATGACAGGCATGCGGATGTCGAGCAGAATGATGTCCGGCACCAGTTCACTGGCCGCAAACAGCGCTTGTTTGCCATTTGCTGCCTCGCCGGCCACATCAATACCAGCGATTTCCTCTGCCAGGGAACGCAGACGCGCGCGCGCCAGTGCCTCGTCGTCCACAATCAGTATTCTCATGGGGAGCGCTCCACCGGAAAAGTGATCCGGACATGGTAATGGTCCTCGGTGCGTTCCGTGGCGAGCGTGCCCTGCGTCCCATAATGGGCTGCCAGCCGCTGGCGGATGTTATCCAGCGCCATATGGTGGCCGCCGCGCCGCGCGCTGATGTTCTGCGTTGACACGGGATTACTGATGGTGATGTGAATTAGTCCCAGTTTTTGCTGCCCGTTGATGTTGATTACTCCCCCTTCCGGTAGCGGTTCTATGCCATGGTATATCGCGTTCTCCAGCAATGGCTGCAGGGTGAGCGCCGGGATCAGCGCACTGTCAGAGATGCCGTGTAAATCCCATTCAACGATCAATCGCTCCCCCAAGCGCAGCTTTTCGATGTGCAGATAGCGCTGCGACAGCTCCAGTTCCGCCTGGAACGTAATGAGCTCCTGGGCATCGGACAGGCTGACGCGGAACAGATCGGCCAGATCCATTACAGCTTCCTCTGCCAGCGCCGGCTGGCTGCGCGTCAGGCTGGCAATGGTGTTCATGCTATTGAACAGAAAATGTGGACGGATGCGCGCCTGGAGTGCCTGGATGCGCGCCCTCGATTCGGCCTGAATGTTTTGTTTCAGTTGATGCTGCACATAGAAATAGCGCATCACCACGGCGCTGACAATGGCGCTGATGGTAATGTTGCGGATGGCAAAGTCCGCATGTTGCCCGGCGCCTGCATCCATTTGAGTATAGGCTATCCAATCAGAGGTGCCACTGAGCAGTGCGGTAACAATGACCGGTAACAGATAACTGAAAAGCGCGGCGACCCGGTTGTCCAATGTGGCCAGCCAGGGACGGCTCAGGCACAGCACCGCGGTGCTGGCCAGCGCTACCCACTGGATAAACAGCGAGGTCAGGCTCAGATTGTCCCATACCTGATGAGTGGATGAACTCGCCAGCACAATCAGAAAAGCCAGCAGCTCCGCGATAATTACAATGGCAAACACCATGCGGATATTGCAAAAATCCGGCAGAAACAGCGTGCCGCTGGCGTTGGTGTCATTAACGATGGGTACGGGAGATTTTGCCATGGTGTCAGTACATCTGAAAACTTCGGTTGGAATCTACGGCGAGTGCCTAATGCATCGAACCTCAGTCATTCTCGCTACGACTCCAATGGAGGTTTTTAGGTTAAATGGATGATGTCCTGTCTATATCGGCTATTTCTGGCGGATTCCTGACCCGTAAAATTGCCGCGCCCTTCATTACATTATTTTTTTAAGGTGTAACAGCATTGTGATAGACAATCGCGATTTTGCCGCGATACAGTAGGGTACAGGCCCGTGCGGTCGTTTTAGGTTTAAGCAGAGCCGGGGTAAACAAAAACTACAAATGTCTGGAGGATAAGAATGTCACGCGCATTGTTGGGGGGAGTGTTGTTCGCCGTGGTCTCAAACGTCTTTGCTGCACCGCCGATCTCTTTCGATACTGGTTGGAGATGTCCCGTAAGCCCTGTGACGGCCTGCCCAGCAGGATACACCTGTGGGACTACAGTTACAGGTGACGGATTCATTCAGCGGCTTGGCTCCGCTGACGGCAAGCCCTTTATCGAAACTATTGTGGCCAATGATGATTCAGGTGGCGCGATTCGTATGGCCACATCCGTTGCCTCGGCTGCGGCCACGCACGGGCCTTATGCCTACTTCGTCAACCGTGATAACAACGATGTCCCGGTGGTGGATTATTCTGTTTCGGGAACGGCCAAGGCCGAACCCCTTGTGCTTGACGCTGGCCTGATTCCTCAAGGCATAGCCATCAGCCCGAGCGGCGGCTACATCTATATCGGCACGGGCGACGGAAAGATCTTGGTCATCCGTGCGCATGATCGCCAGAGGATGGGCGAGATCTCTCTCGGCTCGAAGCCCGCCCGTTTGCTCATGAGCCACGATGGAACCCGCCTCTACGCAGTGGTCGAAGGTGGCAAGTCCATCATCGTGATAGATACCGCAGCGCGCAGCGTAGTCAAGATGATCGTCCTCACCGATGTTTCCGACCGCCTCGCTATCCACCCGGATGGCACGCGGCTGTATAGCCTGAGTCATGCAAATGGCAACGTGTATGTCATTGACGCCGCCTCGGGCGAGGTCGTGAAGAGTCACGCATTGAGCGGTCAAGGCGCGCCTGAAGATATCGCGCTGGATGCCTCCGGCGGGCGGCTGTACATTACCCTCGGCCATCTCGCCACGGCATCGACATCACTGGCGGTGCTGAACACCGCAACAAATGACATTTCATTTCCTGATATCAGTTTCGCGGGCCTGCCCCAGGCGCTGGCCTTGAACCCTGTGGCAGCGCAATTGTTCGTCGCTATCGAGCTGCCGCCAGCACCGGGTTGCGCGGAAGTATTTGGCAGTGTTTATGTCGTCGATACCAATGACATGAAGCTGGCAAGCATCCTTACCATCAAAGGCGTTTTAACGGATGTCATTGTGAGTAAATCAGGCTGGCTGCTCGGTATGAACAAGGGTACCGGCCATCTCGAATTGCTGGATAAATACGGTCAATCCCTGCGCCGGTTCCCGGTGGCCGGGCTTGATTCTCTGCTCCTTGGCCCTGAGCTGGTAGCGGTAATCACGCCCGGCACAAAGCAACTGGATTTTGGCGAGGTTTCCAGCGGCCGGCCAGCTACACGCATCCTCACCATCACCAATACGGGAGGTTTGCCGCTCACAGTGCGCGGCGTGCGGATAGAGGCTTCTAATGCGCCAGCGAATATCCCTGCGGCCGCCGTCGCCAGCCCCTCCGGCTTTGCTGTCGCCGGGGACTCCTGCACGAACAAGACACTGCAACCGGGTGATCAATGCGCGATCACCTTGAGTTATGCCCCAGCCAGCCCAGGCCAGTCCAGCGCCTTGGTGCATATCGACAGCGATGCCACCCTGCCCGATGCGCCGGTTGCCGTGACAGCGCGGGCTGTATCGGGAGCGGCGGAGGCTCTGCCATCAAGTGCCGGTGACAACGGTGCCGGTGGTAATAGTGGCGGAGGCGGGGGAAGCTGGGGACCAGCCAGCCTGATGTTTGCGGCTTTATGGGCGTTGGTGCGCAGGGGGCGGCAGAGGCTATAGACAAAAACGAGGCACGCCACTGCGGTGGCGTGCCTCGCGCGCATTAATTTCCCGTCGCTGCTACGGTTCAAACCACTATTTTTAGGTTAAATACACGCCATCCTTCCTGTGCCATATATTTGCGGCGGATTTCTGACTCGGAAAATTGTTATACTTTCCGCCACATTATTTTCGTAACAGGATAAAAGCGTGGCCAGCGACAAAAGCATCGACAAACCCTGGGCGGGGCGTTTTACCGAGGCGACGGATGCCTTCGTCGAGGCGTTCACCGCCTCCGTGTTATTCGACAAACGGCTCTATAGGCACGACATCGCAGGCTCCATCGCCCATGCGCGCATGCTGGCCCGTGTGGGGGTGTTGAGCGCGGCGGAGTGCGAGGCCATCACCGATGGCTTGCAAGACATCTTGCGCGACATCGAGCGCGGCGAGTTCACATGGTCGGTGGCGCTGGAAGACGTGCACATGAACATCGAGGCGCGCCTCACCGAGCGCATCGGCATCGCTGGCAAGAAATTGCATACCGGCCGCTCGCGCAATGATCAGGTTGCCACCGGCATCCGCCTTTATCTGCGTGACGAGATCGACGCCATTCTGGCCGAGCTGACGCGCCTGCAAGCCGCGCTGCTCGATGTGGCCGAGCGCGAGGCCGGCACCATCATGCCCGGGTTTACCCATCTGCAAGTGGCCCAGCCCGTCACCTTCGGGCACCACATGATGGCGTGGTTCGAGATGTTCAACCGCGACCGGGCGCGCATGCAGGATTGCCGCAAGCGCGTCAACATCATGCCCTTGGGGGCGGCGGCGCTGGCGGGCACCAGCTATCCCATCGACCGTGCCTATACCGCCCAGTTGCTGGGCTTCGACGCACCGGCGGAAAACTCCCTCGACGCTGTCAGCGACCGCGACTTCGCCATCGAATTCACCGCCGCCGCCGCGCTGATCATGACCCATTTATCGCGTTGCTCCGAGGAGCTGATACTCTGGTCATCCACGCAGTTTGATTTCGTTGATCTTCCTGATCGTTTCTGCACAGGCTCATCCATCATGCCGCAGAAGAAAAATCCCGACGTGCCGGAACTGGTGCGCGGCAAGACCGGGCGCGTCAACGGCAACCTGATTGCCCTGCTCACTCTCATGAAGAGCCAGCCGCTGGCCTACAACAAGGACAATCAGGAAGACAAGGAGCCGCTGTTCGACACCATCGACACCGTGCGCGGCTCGCTCAAGGTCTATGCAGACATGATGCCCGCTGTGCAGATCAAGCGCGACAACATGGCTCATGCCGCGCGGAGCGGTTTTTCCACCGCAACCGATCTGGCGGATTATCTGGTGCGGCGTGGCGTGGCGTTCCGCGATGCCCACGAGATTGTCGGCAAGGCGGTGCGTCGCGGCATCGAGACCGGCAAGGATCTCGCGCAAATGACGCTCGACGAGTTGCGCCAGTTTTCCACGGTCATCGAGCAGGATGTGTTTGATGTGCTGACGCTGGAAGGTTCGGTTGCATCACGCAACCATCTGGGCGGCACCGCGCCGGATCAGGTGCGGGCGGCGGTAAAGCGGGGGAGGGAGCGCTTGCGGTAGACTCCAGCTGAGGTTTTTAGGTGCAAGGTTTGGCTGGATTGTCGCAGGGTAAAAATGATTGGCGTGGCCTCCGGGGAGCCCGGAAGTCACGCCAGATAGGCTAAAAGTGCCAGGATTACTTGATCTTGGCTTCTTTGTAGGCAACGTGCTTGCGCACCACGGGATCAAACTTCTTCATTTCAAGTTTGTCGGGGGTGTTGCGCTTGTTCTTCATGGTGGTGTAGAAGTGGCCGGTGCCGGCGCTAGATACAAGTTTGATTTTTTCACGCATGGTTCAGTTCCCCTTATGCCTTTTCGCCGCGGCTGCGCATTTCGGCCAGCACGGCGTCGATGCCAACCTTATCAATCATGCGCATGCCCTGTGTGGAAAGGCGCAGACGTACCCATCGCTTCTGGCTCTCCACCCAGAAACGATGGACGTGCAGATTAGGCAGAAAACGGCGCCGTGTTCTGTTGTTGGCATGGGAAACATTGTTTCCGGTTATCGGGCGCTTACCCGTGACTTGACATACTCTGGACATGCTAAATCTCCAAACGACGAATTCGGTGCTGTCGGCCATTAGGCCGGGCGAAACCATAATTTATAACAAATTCCGGCGCGATGCGCAAGAAAAAACCGATCCCACTTGAGGTTCTAAAGCAACCCACGTTCCGCCAATGATACCACATCTTCGCCATCGCCGATAATCAGATGATCGAGAACGCGGATATCGACCAGCGCCAGGGCGTCTTTCAGGCGCCGGGTCAGCGTTTCGTCGGCGCGGCTGGGTTCGGCGACGCCGGAGGGGTGGTTGTGGGCGAAGATCACCGCCGCCGCGTTGTGCGCCAGCGCGCGTTTCACTACTTCGCGCGGGTGGACGCTGGCTCCATCGATGGTGCCGGTGAACATCTCGTCGAAGCGGATCACCCGGTGGCGGTTGTCGAGAAACAGGCAGGCGAACACCTCGTGCGGGTAGTCACGCAGGCGCGCCGTGAGGAAGCGGCGGGTGTCGCTGGGATTGCTCAGTGCGTCGCCGCGCTCCAGTGTCTCGCGCAGGTGGCGGCGGCTCATTTCCAGCACCGCCTGAAGCTGGACGTATTTGGCCAGCCCCAGCCCGTGGCCGCGGCAAAACTGTTTTTGACTGGCCTCCAGCAGGGCGCGCAGCCCGCCGTATTCATTCAGCAGGTCGCGCGCCAGATCAACGGCGCTTTTGCCGGGTACGCCGGTGCGCAAAAAAATTGCCAGTAATTCGGCGTCAGATAGCGCGCCGGGGCCGCGCAACAGCAGCTTTTCGCGGGGACGCTCGTGTTCAGGCCAGTCGGTGATGGGCATGGCGTACTCTTGTTAAATGGGAATGCGCCCGTAACGGGCACAATGTCACAAACAGTATCGGAATTTAGGTTAAAATCTGAATCATGTTCTACCTATTCGACTCTCCGGCATGAAACAACTGGAAAATAAACGCATCCTGCTTGGTGTTACGGGCGGTATCGCGGCCTACAAGAGTGCCGATCTGACGCGCCGCCTGCGTGACGCCGGGGCTGAGGTGCGGGTGGTGATGACACGCGCTGCGACGGAGTTCATCACACCACTCACTATGCAGGCGCTGTCCGGCAATCCCGTTCATCTGCATCTGCTTGATCCGCAGGCCGAGGCGGCCATGGGGCACATTGAGCTGGCGCGCTGGGCGGATGGGGTGCTGGTGGCTCCGGCGAGCGCAAATTTCATGGCAAAGCTGGCGCATGGACTGGCCGGCGACCTGCTCAGTACGCTGTGCCTGGCCTGTGATGCGCCGCTCGCGCTAGCGCCCGCGATGAACCGGCTGATGTGGGCGAATCCGGCGACGCAGCACAACCGCCAGCTTCTTGAACAACGAGGCGTGCAGTTATTCGGCCCCGCCGTGGGCGAGCAGGCGTGCGGCGAGGTGGGCGAGGGGCGGATGGTGGAGCCGCAGCAGTTGGTGGAGATGACGGCAGGGTTGTTCGCCACAGGAAGTTTGAGCGGCCTCAAGGTGGTTGTGAACGCCGGGCCGACGCGTGAGGCGATTGATCCGGTGCGTTTCATCAGTAATCGCAGCTCGGGAAAGATGGGTTACGCCATCGCCGCCGCCGCCGCAGAGGCGGGTGCCACCGTCACCTTGGTCAGCGGACCGGTGGCGCTGCCTGCGCCGCCGCGTGTAGCGCGTATTGACGTGGAAAGCGCTGCGCAGATGTATGAAGCGGTGCTGGCGAATATGCCGGGTTGTGATATTTTTATCGGCGCGGCGGCGGTGGCCGATTACCGCCCGCAGCAGCCAGCCCAGCACAAGATTAAAAAGACGCAGGCAGAGCTGAGTTTGGCGCTGGAGCGTACTCCTGACATTCTCGCCAGCGTCGCAGCATTGCCCAATGCGCCGTTTACGGTGGGTTTCGCTGCCGAGACCGAGGATCTGGAGTCGCATGCCCGGGCCAAGCTCGTTGCCAAGGCGCTGGATATGGTTGCGGCCAACCAGGTAGGGCAGGGCATGGGTTTTGATAGCGATGAGAATGCGTTGACGCTGTTTTGGCCGCTCCCGGCATCCCAGCGTTCGAACATCTCTGTCCATCAGCAGGGCGGCAGCATGGAGTTGCCGCACGCCGCCAAGGACAAACTGGCGCGCGATCTGATTTCTGTAATCTCTGAGAGATATCATGCACAAGATAAAGCTTAAAATCTTCGATCCGCGCATCGGCAATGAATTTCCTTTGCCGCATTACGCCACGCATGGCGCAGCGGGCATGGATCTTCGCGCCTGTCTGGATAGTGTGCTGGAGATACATCCCGGCGAGACCCATTTGATCCCAGCCGGGCTGGCGATCCATATTGATGATCCATCATTGGCCGCCGTGCTGTTGCCACGCTCCGGTCTGGGGCATAAGCACGGCATTGTGCTGGGCAACCTGGTGGGGCTGGTTGACTCGGACTACCAGGGGCAGGTGTTTGTCTCGTGCTGGAACCGCGGCAGCCAGCCCTTCCGCATCGAGCCGGGGGAGCGCATCGCGCAAATGGTGTTCGTGCCTGTAGTACAGGCTGCTTTCGAGATCGTCGATGATTTTGCGGAGAGTGCGCGTGGTGAAGGCGGATTTGGCCACTCGGGGCGTCATTAGCCATTACCTTGAAATAGTGAAGTATGAAAACTCTCAACGTTAATCATCCCTGATGACAAGCAAGCTGTTACGTCCTGGCGGACGCTGGTGGAGCGGCATCAGTCTCGCTGAACTCAGCCTATTCTCGTTTCTGGCGAGCGGCCTGATAGTGTTTATTGCCGCGTGGCTGGCATTTCATTTATTGACGGCGCAAGCGGCGCGGTATAGTCAATTTCATAATCAGGTGGAGCTTGATAGTGTCGCGCATCAATTGGATAGCGTGATTCAGCGTCGCACCGTCACCGTCGAGGCGTTGGCGCGAGATCCGAGGGTGGCCCGATTATTGCTAAACAGCGATAGCCAGGCAGTGAGTAATGAAGAGATTGAACTGGGCGCCCTGTTTCCCGATGCGCTCAGGGTGAGTCTGCTCCAGCCGGGTGCCATGGGGCTGGATGTTGGCGTGTTTCCTCGCTTGGGCACCGCCGATCTGGAGCTGATTCAGAAAATCGAGTCACAATCCTCGCTGCCGCCTTTGGAAGCACACTTGCCGGGAACACCGCAACAGCATTTCGACATTGCGCGCCCGGTCTATGGTGCGGGCGGCAAGATTATCGGCCATTTCCTGGTGACCTTCGATAAGGCATTTTTGCAGCAGGCATTGGATGGCCTCTCTTTTTTTAGGGGCTACGCGGAAATACGCCAGGAAGGCAGTGCCGGGCAGGTGCTGGTATTGGCGGCGCGTGGCGACCAATCCCTGCAAGGTGGCAAGCCTTCCGTGGCCGCTCTTTTGCCCGATACGCATTGGAAGCTTGCCTTGTGGCCGGTCGCCAGCGGCGGCGAGATACTTGCGCCGGATGCGCTGTTGTTTTGGTCTATATTCGCAAGCGCGCTGCTATTGATGGCGCTGATTGCCTTTTTCTCGAACAAGGTGCTGACACGGCTGGTGCGTGGAGATCTGACCACCCTGGTTGCCGTGGCGCGTGACCCGGAAAACAAGCACGGAGCGCCGGTGGATCTGCATGATTTTAAGGGCGCGTTTGCTGCACTGGGTAATCGTGCCATGCTCCCGGTGCCACAAAAAGAGAGCAAGCGCAGCATGGCCAAGGGCGCGAGCGCCATAGAGGAGGCAAGCATTCGCCTGGCGGAGATCGACGATGTTATGCGGATTTTTGAAAAACGGGCGCCAGCAGCGGCACTAACAAAGCAACGAAAGGGTGATGTGATGATTCCTGCTTCAATTTTCAGGGCCTACGATATCCGTGGCGTGGTAGGCGACACGCTGACACCAGACATCGTTTATGAGATTGGCCGTGCCATTGGCAGCGAGGCCCATGCGCGTGGCCAGCAGAGCGTGATTGTGGCGCGCGACGGGCGTCTCTCCGGGCCGGACTTCGTGCAGGCGCTCAGCAATGGCCTGCGTGCCTCGGGGCGCGATGTCATCGACATAGGCCGGGTGCCCACCCCTGTATTGTATTATGCCACCCACTATCTAAGCAGCAGTTCCGGAGTGATGGTCACCGGCAGCCACAACCCGCCGGACTATAATGGCTTCAAGATCGTACTGCGCGGCGAAACGCTGGCGGAAGCCGCCATTCAGGGCTTGCGCAACCGCATCGAGACCGGTGATTTGACGAGCGGCAATGGCTCCTACCGCATCATAGACATTGCCTCTGATTATCTTGAGCGTATCACCAGCGACATCCATCTCGCACGTCCCATGCGCGTGGTGGTGGATTGCGGCAACGGTGTGGCCGGCGAAATCGCGCCGCGCCTGCTGCGCGCGCTAGGGTGTGATGTCACTGAGCTGTATTGCGAAATTGACGGTAATTTCCCCAATCATCATCCCGATCCCAGCCATCCCGAAAACCTCGTGGATTTGATCAAGACGGTGCGCGAACAGCGGGCTGACGTTGGCCTGGCCTTTGACGGCGATGGTGACCGGCTCGGCGTGGTAACATCGGAAGGCGAAATCATCTGGGCTGATCGGCAAATGATGCTCTATGCCGCCGATGTGCTATCGCGCAATCCTGGCGCGGAAATCATTTTTGATATTAAATGCTCCCGCCATCTGGCGCGCGTCATCCGCGAGCTTGGCGGGCAACCACTGATGTGGAAGACCGGGCATTCGCTGGTCAAGGCCAAGATGAGAGAGACTGGCGCGCCGCTGGCCGGCGAGATGAGCGGTCACATCTTCTTCAAGGAACGCTGGTTCGGTTTTGATGACGGCCTTTATACCGCAGCCCGCCTGCTGGAAATTCTGTCGCGCGACCCGCGCACCTCCAGCGAGATCTTCGCCGAAGTGCCTGATGCGGTGAGCACGCCGGAGCTCAAAGTGGAATTGAAGGAAGGCGAGCAGCTGCCTTTCATGAAACGCCTGCTGGAGCGCGCCCATTTTCCAGGCGCCGAGCTGACTACCATTGATGGATTACGCGCCGACTTTCAGGATGGCTGGGGCCTGGTGCGTTCCTCCAACACCACGCCGTCCCTGGTGCTGCGCTTTGAGGCCGACACTGCCGAGGTGCTCAAGCGCATCCAGGAGCAATTCCGCAGCTTGCTGCTCGAACTGAATCCTGACCTGAAGTTGCCATTTTAAGAAGGTTTGTGAAATGACGTTGACCGCCACCTCCGCCATGAACATCGCCCAGGTATTGACCAAGGCGCTACCCTATATACAGCGTTTTCAAGGCAAGACCATCGTCATCAAATACGGCGGCAATGCCATGGTTGACGAGGCCCTGAAAAACAGCTTTGCGCGTGATGTCGTGCTGATGAAGCTGGTCGGGATCAACCCCGTTGTCGTGCACGGCGGTGGCCCCCAAATTGGTAAGCTGCTTGAACGGCTCGGCAAGCAGAGTGAGTTCGTGCAGGGCATGCGCGTCACCGATAGCGAAACCATGGACGTGGTGGAAATGGTGCTCGGCGGCCTGGTCAACAAGGAGATCGTCAACAACATTAACCGCCATGGCGGCAGTGCCGTTGGCTTGACTGGCAAGGACGGTGGTTTGATTCATGCCAGAAAGCTCACCCTTACACGCAACGCGCCGGAGCTGAACGAGCCGGAAATCATCGACATCGGCCATGTCGGCGAGGTAGCGAGTATCGACGCTTCGGTGGTGAACATGCTGGTGAGCGGCAACTTCATCCCTGTCATCGCCCCCATCGGCGTAGGCGAGAACGGACATTCTTATAACATCAATGCCGATCTGGTTGCAGGTAAGCTTGCAGAGGTACTGCAAGCCGAAAAGCTCATGCTGCTGACTAACATCCCCGGCGTGCTCGACAAAGAGAATAAAGTCTTGACCAATTTAAGGCCAGGCCAGGTCGATGCGCTGATCGCCGACGGCACCATCTACGGCGGCATGTTGCCCAAGATCCGCTGCGCCCTCGAAGCCGCGCGTGGCGGCGTCAATGCCGTGCACATCATCGACGGGCGTGTCGAACACGCCGTATTGCTGGAGCTGTTTACGGATGAAGGCGTTGGCACGCTGATCCGCCGCTAAGGGTGTGGCAAATACGGCCACACGGCCGGCTTGCTACTCGCGGGTGTTTACCCCATAGCGCGCCCGATAGGCGCGGATGTTCTCCAGCGCGTCTGTCATCGCCGGTTGTGCGGACAGGTATTCAATCAAATTGCCCAGATTGACAATGCTTGCCACCTTGATCCCATGCGCCTCTTCAACTTCCTGGATCGCGGATAACGCGCCCGCGCCGCGCTCTTGTCTGTCCAGCGCAATAACAACACCCGCCGGAATTGCCCGTGCCGCCTTAATGATTACAATTGATTCGCGCACCGACGTACCCGCCGAAATCACGTCATCGATAATCATAACCTGCCCCGTCAGTTTCGCCCCCACCGTTGTGCCGCCCTCTCCATGGTCCTTGGCCTCCTTGCGGTTGAAGGCATAAGGAATATCGCGCTGATGATGATCGGCGAGCGCAATCGACGTGGCCACCGCCAGCGGTATGCCCTTATAGGCCGGGCCGAACAGCATGTCATAGTTTACGCCTGAGTTTTCCAGTGCAGCAGCATAATAGCGCCCCAATCGCGCAATGCTGCCGCCGGTATTGAACAGGCCGCTGTTAAAAAAATAGGGGCTGACACGCCCGGATTTCAGGGTGAATTCCCCAAAACGCAGCACACCTGTAGCAATCACAAAATCAAGGAATTCGCGCTGATAATTTTGCATGGAGGTTTGCCCGTGATTAAATTTAGGGTGCCTCTATAAATTCGATCAAGGCGCGATGGCAAGGCGGAAATGCGCGAAAAAGCGGAGTGTACACGTAGTACATGAGCATTTTGAGCGCATTTCCAACGCCGCCATCGCGGCTTCAGCAAATTTATAGAGGCGCCCTTTAGGCTATTATACCGGCCTCGCCGTACAATGGAAAACACATGAAAATAATCGCACTTAATGCCAACGGCATCCGCTCTGCTGCCAGTAAGGGATTCTTTGAGTGGATGTTAAAGCAGGACGCCGACGTCGTGTGCCTGCAGGAAACCAAGGCGCAGGAACATCAACTTCCCCCTGAGATCTATCACCCGTCAGGCTACCACGCCTATTTTCATTCTGCCGAAAAGAAAGGTTATAGCGGCGTGGCGCTGTATTGTAAAAAGAAGCCGGATCGTGTGGTGATGGGCCTGGGCTGGCAGGATATTGATGCGGAGGGGCGCTTTATTCAGGCCGATTTCGGCAGTCTTAGCGTTATCTCCTTGTATATGCCCTCAGGCAGCAGTGGCGAGCAGCGCCAAGCGGTAAAGTTCGACCTAATGGAGCGCATCAAGCCCGTTCTCAGGCAGTTCCAGGAAGATCAGCGCGAATACATCATCTGTGGCGACTGGAACATTGCCCATAAACAGATTGACCTCAAAAACTGGCGCGGCAACCAGAAAAATTCCGGATTTCTGCCAGAAGAGCGCGCCTGGATGGACGAGCTATTCGGCCCGCTGGGATTTGTGGACGCCTATCGCGTCGTCAACCAGGAGGCGGATCAATATACCTGGTGGTCGAACCGCGGTCAGGCATGGGCCAAAAACGTGGGATGGCGCATCGACTATCAAGTGACTACGCGGGGCCTGAAAGATAAAATCAAAGAAGCATCAATTTACAAAGAGCAACGCTTCTCCGACCATGCCCCGTTAATCATCAAATACGATTTCTAATCAGGGTGTTCGATGAATTCGCGGGTTGGCAAGTGCCCGCTGAATCCGTCAAGGCGCATATGTGGGAATACAAAGCAGTTGCGCGCCTACAAGCAACGCGTGCGGGTGACGCAGAATGCTTGGCTCCCGATTGTTCGCGATGGCCGTCTAAAGGCATCCTGGATGACATGCAAACATAAATGCAAAACACGTCTTGACGCCGGATACGGGCATGTGGCACGATCAGATATGGGATGCAGTTTATAAGGGATTAGCTTGACGGTCACCTTGCAATTTTTTTGTATTGGTGGTAATAGATAGCAAATGGCATTCACCATGTGTCATTCCGGGTTTGCACGGGCAACCAGTACGTGCACAAGCAGCAGCAACCATAATGGGAGGGATAGATGAATAATAAGCTGACTCTGGGGAAAATATTTTTTCCCGCTTTTATCGGTGGGGTGACCACCGGCATGGGTAATGGAAGTGTGTTCGGCGCCGCAGTAATGTGCGCCGTAGGGCGTGGCCCCTACGAAAGCTGGGGCGGCTGGGGTATGGATGCTTATAATCCAGCGACGTTCTCTGGGTTCGTGGATTGGATGATGTTCGTCTTCGGGGCAGCATTCTTCATTATCATGGTAATGGCGATGGTCAGACACGGCGCTCTTGAAGCTGCGGCGATTGCCAAAGGTGAAAAGCCAGCCTATTTCTAATAGTAATAGCCTGGACGGGGAATCATAGGTTTTTTTGCTGGTATTTTCTTGTCGGCAATTAGCCTCTTCAATTTTTCGAGTTCTTAAAGGGGGTTCACTATGTTGGCGACTTTCGCTGGTGGTTGCGGTATTTTGCTCGCGTTCTCGAGTATGTGGATGTCTTGGTATCTTCTGAATATGATGAAAGAGTAGTTTTTTTGTTTGGGCAGAATAAAGGTTAGTGTTACTACCTGGGAGGTGAGGGGTTATGTTATTAAAATATTTGTCCGCAAAGAATGAGGATATCCCGCCAGGATCAGCGGCGATATTTTTTGGGTTTTCCGCAATTTTCTGGTTTGTAGTAGGTACAGGGTTGGGTTCGTTCAATGCCGCGAAGCTTGCCTTCCCGGATTTTGTGACCGGCACCGAACTATTCGCCTTTGGTCACATGAGGCAGGTACACGTTCTCGCAGTGATCGTCGGCTGGATTTCCATGGCGTTCGCCATGACCATGATGTACATGACGCCTGCCCTGGGTAATACCCGGATGTGGTCGGAGAAGTTGGGTCTGTGGACGGCGCTCTTATGGAACGTTGGCCTTTCCTCTGCACTGATAAGCCTCTGGATCGGCATTACCTCGGGTCGTGAGTATTCTGATTTTGCATGGCCGTTTGACCTGGTGATTCTGTTTGGTGTTATTACGCCGCTGTGCGTCAACGTCATCATGACGATTGCTCACCGCCGCACGCAAGGTATCTATATCACCAACTGGTTTTTCGGTGCCTGTACCTTCATGGTCGGTATTGTATTGCTGGTAGGTAACTCCCCTGAGTATTTCCATCTCACCGGTTTGTCCGAGGCCTACCTGACATGGTGGAATGCCCATAATCTCCTGGGCCTCTGGATCACTCCCGTAGCAGCCGCGATCGCGTACTATACGATCCCCAAACTGACGGGTAACCCGCTCTACTCGCATCGTATCGGCCATATGCATTTTTGGTCGATTGTTGTGTTTTATTCCACGCCGGCTTCGCACCACTTGATGTCCTCACCGTTGCCTGAGTGGCTGAAGTCCTTCGCTTCCGTGGAAGGCGTGTTGATTCTGATCCCCGCTGTTGCCTTTGTTGCCAATATCCTGTTGACCATGAAGGGCAAGTGGAGCATGTTCGTGGAGAACATCGAGATCAAGTTCTCCGTCACGGGTGTGTTTCTGGCGATTCCCCTGAACATGCAGGGCGGATTCCAGCAGACGCGTTCCATCAACTGGTTTATCCATGGTACGGGCTGGATCGTGGCGCATGCCCATTTGGCCTTGTTGGGAATGTCCACCTTCCTGGAGATCGCAGCGGTCTATTTTGGCCTGCAGCAGATGCTGAAGAGAAAGCTCTACTCCTTGGCACTGGCCAACTTCCACTACTGGTTCGTGCTGATCGGCTTCTGTACCTACTGGATATCCATGACCATTGCAGGCCTGATCCAGGGTGCCGGCAAGATCTATGAGGTGCCTTATATCGACGTCGTGATTGCAGAGCATCCTTACATGATCGCACGCTGGATTGGGGGCACCATGGTATTTACCGGTAATTTGGTCTGGCTATACAACATGTGGATGACCGCCCGTGTGGGTACGTTGGTTCCAGATGGCCGTTATGCTCATGAGCTGGCATACGAGCGTTAAAAGAGACATCTGATATCGTGACATCCTAAAAACCCCCGGACACATCTGGTTGCCGGGGGATATAATGTGAACCAATAGTTGGGAGGGATAAAAATGGCTTTTAAAGAGTATAGATTAGGTGCCGCAATGGTCGGGGGCGCGTTGGGGCTCTCGATGTGCATTACGATACTCATGCCTAGTTTTGATTTGAGATCTGCGGTGTCGACAAAAATGGCGCTGGAAAAGCAGTTGTCCGCGGGGTTTGATATAGGTTTTGGCTATGCTGACCCACTTCTCCTGGGCATCAACCGACCTATTACAGTGGACTTGGAAACAGACCCTAAAACTGGCGCAAAACTTGACCCGCCTATCAGGGCGTATGTATACAAGCCAGGTGTTCCGATGCCGCCGAATATCCGGCACCCCCATGACTTGGGTAAGGGCGTTCAAGACCTGAGCGAAAGTCAGGGTCAGATTGGCGCTGTCAGCGGCTCGAACCATAGCAAAGGGAGCCAGGAAGGTGTGGTTTTCACGCTGGCGCTCGGAGAGTTCAATGGTGAAGAGCTGACCTACATCGAGAACGCCTCGGTAACCAAGGGTTGGACGCCTGATGCTACGCTTGCTGCCGCCGGCGATAAGAACACTCATCACATTTCCAAAGGCAAGACGGAGTTTGTGGTGCAGGGTTGCTGGTGGTGTCATACGCTCTTGCCTGAGCAGACCCAGGATTGGCAGGCTTTTGGCGCCCCTCCCTATCTGGGTGACTTCAATGGCGAAAACCCGACCGCATTCGGTTCTGACCGCAAAGCGCCGGATATTCTCCATGTCGCTTCCAGAAACTCGTCTCGTGAGTGGATGATGATGCACTTCTTTAATCCCAGATTGGTCCAGGTCAACTCCATCATGCCGCGTTTTGACTATCTGTGGGGTGATAAAGATGCGCAGGGTAACACCATTGACTACGATAAGTGGCGTGCCGAATATAAGGAGTACTCCGAAGGCAAGAGAACTTATCCGCCAGAGGTGCCCGATTACGCGCCCGATAGCGAAATTCGCGCTTTGATTGACTGGGTTCTGAGTCTGAAGTAATCAATCATATATAAGAGGGGTATATTATGGCCTGGAAAATGGATAACCCGCTGTACTCGCTTTCCGATGAGCAAGAACAGCAGCAAATATTAAAAATGTGGGGCGAGGAAAGGATGGGTGGATTGATACATCCGGCGAATAACCGCCTGCCCTTTCCGCTGACGTTCCTGATCGCGCTAATCATTCTCACGGCATTCATGCTTACCATGCCGATATGGGGGCAAAGGCCGACGGCTGCGATTTATCAAACCCATGTGGAGTTGATGAATTCTCCTGAGGTGCAGAAATTGGCTACGCCCGAGGAGAAGATGAAGTTCATCAACAATGAAGCGTACAGCAAGGCTGACAATGCATTGAAAGGTCAGCTTGAGCGTCATCCCATCGACTGGTATGACTTGCAGAACTTGGCCCCGCACATCATTGAGCTACAGAAGCAAACCAAATACCCACTTGATAACTTCACAGTGTTAGGTGACAAGGTTGTTTTGGCGAACTTTGAGGGTAATTTCCGTGCGGATGGCGTTAGGGAGCGTAAGCAGCCGTGGTGGGACAAGGGGTATACCATTGACGTGTTCTACGTGGCCTACTACTGCTTGTGGATGTTCATCATGATCAAGCGCTTACCGCACTTCACCAAGAAGCCCGTTACCACTTGATTTAATTAGCTTGAGGAGGACTTAAAACATGATCGATATCGACAATCTTTCTATTGTGGCGGCGGGGATAATTGCCTTTGTGTTTACGGCGCCGTATTTGTACAGCACGATCGTGGACAAATACTGGCGGGAGCACAAGGAAGACAAGCAAATGGCAAAGGATGCCGAGGCATTCAAGTAAGCTTGATGCTTGTCTAGCCGGGTTAGTAAGGTAGTATTATCGTTAAGATGCCGCTCTGGTGAAGGGCGGCATCTTTTTTATTGGAGTTTTGTTTAAAGTGGCTGCGCGGGGTGGGGTGTTCGAGACTTAGTCAAGCCTAGACTTTCCTTTGGGGTGTCTGAAATTGTTTGTTTTCAATGAGCTATTCTAGTGAAGGCTGCTAGGGCAATATACTGATATTTTGGGTAAGGCGGGTTCTGTTGAAAAGCCCTGAATAAGCGAACATTCATGTAAAACGCCTGTCCAACTTAGCGCGGGGATGCCGTGTATCAGGACATGGCCAGTCGGCGACTCCAATGACGGGCAAGCATATTGAACTGCTCATTCATTTTGCGGCGGCACGGTGTGTTAGGTAATCATCAATATGAGGAATGAGTCTCTGTCTCTCTTGTCAACTCTTCTTGCAAATACCCGGCTCGGGGAATATTCTGGAGCGATGCTCTTAAAGGTGCAAGAAAACACCAGTACCCTTTTTGGTCTTGATATGACTATTGAGGGATTAAATAGCCATCGGTACAGCGTCGCCATTTTTGTTTTTTTGATCATGCAGGTTATATTGTTCGCCTTCATGATTTATATTTACATGAGGAAAAGCAGGCGCGCATTAAAAACCGGTGAAAAGGTGATGTTCGGTGCTCTGATTATGGGCATTTTTATTGGGGTGGCTTTCGGCTGGACACAAATGATCGAGGGCTATCTCTTTTAGGAGTAAGACATGACTGAATATCTGCAATCTTTGCCCGATGGTTGGACTATATATGTTTGGCTGGTCGCTGCTGCGATGATCTTGATCGTGGCGGGCTATTTTATGTGGTGGGCGGCCAAAAATGAGCAGTTTGATGAAGACATCAAATACGTTATCTTTGATGAGAAGGATAAACAGAAGATGTCACCCGAGGAGTTTGCTAAAAGCCAAGAGGTGATGAAGCACCAAATGCAGCGTCGGGAAGAAAACCTGGCCAAGAAAGATAAATAGGAATTTAAATGCGTAAAGGCGAGAAAGGTATTCTTGCCCTGATTGGCATCTTGTCTGTGGCTCTGGTGGGCCACAAAATATGGCAGCTGAGCACTGAAAAAAAAGAGGTGGATCGTGGAATCCCCTTTTATTCAACGGCGTCCCCCCAGTTGGGGACCGCAGGCTCCGATCTTTATCGCCGCCTTGAGTGTAAAAACTGCCACTCGTTGTGGAGTGTGCGTGATATGAGTGCTAATGTGCCGGCCCCGGCATTGGATGGTATTGGCTCGTTGCGCGACGAACAGTGGTTCTATACGTATTTCTCTGCCGGGAACCCCCAGTCGATCCTTCCTTCGCGCTTGAAAAAGATGTATCAAATGCCATCGTATGCGCATCTTTCCGAGGAAGAACGTAAAGTCCTCGCTTCTTATATGGCTAGTCTGAAGGTGCAGGACTGGTACTTGGAAGAGACTAAGAAGGCTGAGTTTGAAAAGCTGACAGGCAAGCCTTATGTTGCCGCAGGCAAGGTGATTCAATGAACGGCAAAATTAAAAGCATACTCCTTGATGTTCTTGTCGCGGCCGTTGCCATAACGGTGGGTGTTGTCATCAATGTTCTTGGTGACCGATGGACAGGGGTTAAGTTGCATTTATTTTCCGGGATTAATTATTTCACTTATGATTGGGCCGTGACGCTCTTTTTTGTGCCGTTTGTTGCTGGCCTCTTTGCGGCCTTGATTTATGGGTTTGGGGGTAAGTTGTTGGCGTTTTTTGTACCTTTTATTGTGCAGGGATATGCATATCTGGATGCATTTTATGGTGGCGTCGTGATACCAGAGGGTGTAAGGTTGCTTCCCCTTGTATACTGGCTTCTGGTTGTTTTGATTGCCATGGAGTTAGCAGGGGCGGGCGGCTTGGTGGGTGAGATAGTTGTGAAAAGGACCTACGGGCGCACCCCCAAGCATTTGCGGCATAGGCTTTATAAAGAAGCAGGCAGCGAGTTGGTTGCCGAGAACGCGCCGGTTGCCGGCAGTGCATCGTCTGGGGTGGAAAATGAAGTCCGGTGAACTTCCACTCGCCCGAGGGATGACACCGGGGCAGATTGCCACACGCAAACGGTATATTGCGGCGACAGTGGTTTCATGTATTGCCTTGACCATGATCTTTGCAACCTTACATGTGGTGCAACTTGGCTCGAATCGTATGGCGGATATGCGCAGCAAGGCCTCATATGATCTCAAAGAGATGCATAGCAAGATCCGGGCGGCGGGTGAGGATGTAACTCTTAACGCGCGTAGGGCGAAAGCCGGGCCTGTGGCGGCGGTTTCTTATACGCCTGCTGAAGTGGAGGCACTGCTGACGCCTGAGCAATGGCGTGAAGTGGATTCAACGCTATTGATCCCCGCCGGTGAGTTTTTGATGGGTACGGACCGGGAGCGTGATGATATGCAAAACCGTCCACAACATCGTGTCACACTAAAAGCCTATTTGATTGATAAATACCCGGTTACCAATGCCCAGTATGCGCGTTTTGTAGCGGCTGGCCATCGGCCGCCCCTGAATTGGCGTAAGGGTAGAATTCCCGAGGGCACAGAGTTGCATCCCGTGACGATGGTCTCGTGGTTTGATGCGGTGAGTTACGCGAAATGGGCAGGAAAACGCTTGCCTACCGAAGCGGAGTGGGAGAAGGCGGCGCGGGGTGTGGATGGACGTCGTTGGCCGTGGGGGGATAAAATGGATCCAACGCGATTGAATACTTACTATTCTGTAGGTTCAACCACGCCCGTAACAGCTTATCCTTCAGGCGCAAGTCCCTATGGGGTGCTTGGCATGGCGGGCAATGTCAGCCAGTGGGTTGAGAATGATTTGCTGCCGTACGCGGGCAGCGCTGCGCCTGAGGATGTTTTTAAGGCAAAGATTGCTCAAATAAATTCAGCGGCAGATAGATCGCTCAAAGTTGTCGATTTGGTGTCTACAGAGAAACGCTACAAGGTTTTGCGCGGTGGCTCTTGGAAGAGTGATCCATTTTCCACCTCAACATATCACCGGAATTTTTCTTGGCCCTATGCGGCGTCTGATTTTTTTGGATTTCGTTGCGCCAAAGATGCTGACCCATCCTGATTCGAGGCGGTATTTATGAAAAAATATATTGGTATATGGGGCGCTTTTTTGCTGCTGGTGCAATCGGATTATGCCCTGGCGCTGGATAGCTACCGTTATTTGCATGTTACGATTGATACACCTTGGCTCATTTTTTTGTTTCTACTGCCCATGGTGTTGGGTCCCATTATTATTATTGCGATACTTTATTGGTATTTTGCCGCGCGCAAGCGCGCGGAGCAGGCTGAGGTTGCCAAGGAGCCAGAAGAGGCGTAACAGGATATCGCGGTTTTTTAAGACGAAAGTCATCGATGATCAAAGCCCCGTATGGGGCTTTTTAATATGTGTCGGAGTTTGAAGCATGACAGCAGCAAGTTGCCGCATGATGAGCGCTAGAAAAAGCTGGTTAATTTTATTCCTCGTGGCGATTTTTATGGGGGCAATGGCGTCACCGCCGGTCAGGGCAAATGAGAGCCAGGAGGTGATGCAGTCCTTTGTCAACAAGGAGCAGACTGTCGGCAAGGATGTTTTGATTGCCGACAAAAAGAAGCACCAGATTTTGTTTATTATGGGTATCCTGCTGCTGATTGGCATTATCGGTGCCGCCGCGCTTGGTATTGCGATGGCAGTGTATGGCAAACAGGTTTTTGTTGCGCATATGGTATTTGCGGGGTTCAGCGTCTTTTTGGCGATCGCTCATGCGGTTACTGCCATTGTCTGGTTCTTTCCTTTCTGAAAACTTTAAACGATCCTCATGCACGTTGATCAGCCGCTCAATCCCAGTTTGAGCGATTCCTCTCCACAAGACGGTGTACCCCGCCGTTGGGTCTGGGCGCTGATCCTGCTCTATTTTGTCTCCGGTCTAACCAGTCTCGCCTATGAAGTGTTGTGGGCTCGCATGCTGGGTTTGCAATTCGGGGTCAGCATTTTCGGTGTAGTGGTGACGGTTGCCACTTTCATGTCGGGTCTTGGTCTGGGCAGCTTGCTGGGAGTGAGGCTTGCGCGCAACTCGCGGGCACCGCTGGTGGCTTTTGCCGCGCTGGAGGTTGGGGTCGCTCTTTATGCCCTGTGTATGCCATGGATGCAGCAGATGCTCGATGGCTGGCTGGGCGCGTATGCTGCGCAGGCAGGCCTCACGGCATGGTATACGTTGCAATCTCTGGCTGCGTTGGTATTGCTGTTTGTCCCTGCACTGGCGATGGGGGCGGGATTCCCTTTGGTGCTCAGGGCGCTTGCAGGCGGTGCCGCATCACCAAGCGTCTCACTAGGCAAAATCTATGGTTTTAATGCGGTAGGTGGTGCGGTGGGGGCGTTATTGCCCTTGCTATTGTTGCCATGGCTGGGATGGTCGAGCGCTGTGCATGTGGTTGCTGGCATTGGATTGTGCGTAGGCCTGGCGGCATTTTCGTTATCCTTTTCGCCACTTGCGAATACCGTGGCCGCGAAGAAAGATCCAGAGGGGGGCGTTGCGCGGTTATCTTTCGTTTCACTTGCTGCTTATGCTGGCGTGGGCGCGGCGGCATTGATGCTGCAGGTGGGTTGGACGCGCTTGTTCGGCATGATTCTGCTGCGTACTGAATATGTGCTGGCAGTTCTGCTGGCAGTGTTTCTGGTGGGGATTGGCCTGGGCAGTCTAGCTGCGCGGCACATGCGCGGCGTGCGCTGGTTTGCTGTGCTGCCGTTGCTGGCGGGCAGTTTTAGCCTGCTGGGTATGTGGCTGGTGCCGAAGTTGGCGGGGTGGGTCGAGCAGGCGCATTTTTCATCCCTTGCGGACGCATTGTGGTGGCAGGGGCTGGCTGTTGCCGCGCTGACCTTGCCGGTAACGTTTGTGCTTGGCGCGTGGCTGCCATTGCTCAATAAACGTTTGGGGGATCAGCACAGCACGGGGTCGTGGCTGTATGGTGTCAATTCTCTGGGCGCAGCGCTGGGTGCGGTGCTGGCGGGATTCGTGCTCATACCCTGGTTGGGAACCATGCCCACCTTGTGCGTGGCGGCAGTTGTGTTGTTCGCGTGCGGCATGGTGTGGGCTGATGGGCGCTGGCCCTGGCTGGCTATGCTCGGAGTAGTGGTACTGGCGGGGGTGGGCAGGGTGTATGAACTGCCCGCGGTGAGTGCGCTGCTGCCTGTGGCGCAGGCGGGCAGCCAGGATATTTATGTGCATGAAGACGCTCTATCCATTACCCATGTTGTGGAGCGGATCGATGGTCAGCGTTTGTTGCTGGCTGATTTGCAGCGCATGGATGCATCTTCCGATCCCTCTGCTGTCGAGGCGCAGCAAAATCAGGCCCGTCTGCCATTGATGCTGCATCCGGCGCCGCGCTCGGTGCTATTCCTTGGTTTGGGTACGGGGATATCCGCGGCAGGATCGCTGCCATACCCGCAATTGTCGCGCAAGGCGGTTGAGCTTTCGCAGGGGGCTATTACAGCGGCGGCGCAGTGGTTTGCGCCAGTGAATCACAATGTGATGGGCAAGTTGGCCGTGACGCGCGATGACGCGCGACGCTTTTTGCGCCGCGACACAGGGCATTACGATGTCATTATTGGCGATTTGTTTCATCCCGATCTGGTTGGGCATAGCGCCTTGTTGTCCGTGCAGCAGTTTCAGCGCGCCCGTGACAGGTTGACGGAGCATGGACTGTTCGTGCAGTGGCTGGCCCTGAATCAGTTTGATGCCGGGTCACTGGATATAATTTTCCGCAGCTTCCGGCGGGTCTTCCCCGACGCGGTCATTTTTATGGATGGTTTCCGTGTCGCGCTGGTAGGTCCGCAGGATGTTGTGCAGGGCGCGCCCGCATTGCTAGCAAATTTGGGCCGTCTGGCGCAAGCCGGACAATCCGCCGCAACGGGCGGGGAGGGCGCATGGACATGGCTGGGTCGTTACTGGGGGCCGATTGCGCCGAGTGCGGGTCCGGTGCAGGACGAATGGGCGCCTCAGATTGAGTACCGCTTACCACGCGCGCGTTACCGTGATGCCTTTAATCTTGATGTATTATTGTCCAAGCTTCTGGAGCAGCGGCCAAATATGCCGCAGGCGGCGCTTGCCTTGAATGTGCCGGTTGATGCCATGCAGGAGTTCGAGCGTAGCTATGTGGCTTCTTTCTTGGCGGTGAGAAGCTGGGTAGCCTTGCTGCGCGGTGATAATACGGGCGAGGCGCAACGTCTGATGCGCCTCGCCTTTGAGGCCAATCCGCGTGATCGCTGGATCGGTTTTGATCTGGCCGACAAGATGCTGGCGACATTGCCGCAGGCGCTGGATCGCGGCATGAATAAACGGCAGGCATTGCAGGCTATTTTGCAGGTGCGTCCAGACCATGCCGATGCCTTGCGGGCATTATGGCGCGTGGAGAAGGATGCCGGTGATGGTAAAATGGCGTCATTTTATCGTGCCCGTCTCAAGGCGGTCAGTCCTCTGGATCGTGACATTTATGACCTTGGAATGGGACAGGCGCAGAAAAAGCCCGAATCTTTGCTGTCACCCTCGCATTAGCAATGCTTTGGTAATTGCTGAAATAAAAAAGCCCGGCATTGCCGGGCTTTTTTGATTGGAGGCGTAGCGAGCGTTAGCTCTTTTTGCCCTTTCTTGCGGCTATGTCCTTGAAAGCGGCGCTTGCAATCAAGCCCGAACCAAAGATCAGGAAGCCAAATACTGCCAAAGGAATCAGAATGTTGATGCCAATATTTTGAACCATTATTTACACCCTCCCCATCAATGTGTGTTAGGCGGTTTGCCAGATCGAACCAACCTCGGATATATATATAGCATTGGAATGGGAAACGCAATGCTTTTTTACCATTATTTTGGTCTTCTTTGATTCGTGCTGGAAAACTGAATTGCATGGTTTGCAAAGAGTAATGTAGAATACCCGGCTTGGCCAGTCGTGGCTGTTTGTGTGTGTAAATTTTCACTCCTTGCCTTCCCGCGTCATTTCAATATAAAGGCGGAAGGCTGCTATAAACCGTAAGGAGCATCTTATGAAGCATTATGAAGTGGTATTTCTGGTGCATCCAGACCAGAGTGAACAAGTTCCCGCCATGATCGAGCGTTACCGTTCGACAATCGAATCCAAGGGCGGAAAGATCCATCGCCTTGAGGACTGGGGCCGCCGTCAGCTGGCTTACCCGATCAGCAAGGTCCACAAGGCGCATTATGTGCTGATGAATATCGAATGTGGCGCCGAGACTATCAGCGAGCTCACCAGCGCCTTCCGTTTTAACGACGCCGTGTTGCGCAATCTGGTTGTCTCGTGCAGCGAGGCGATCACAACGCCATCGCTTTTGGCCAGGTCATCGGAAGAGCGTGAGGATCGTGAAGTCAAGTTCCGGCCGGATGTTGAAGAGGCCGCCGATGAAGTTGAAGGTGATCTGGCAGTGGCGGCGGAATAAGCTGCGACTCTTGCATCACAATTGATTCGATAGATAGCTCTGGAGATTATTTATGTCACGTTTTTTCCGCCGCAGAAAGTTTTGCCGTTTTACCGCTGAAAAAGTCAAAGAAATTGATTACAAAGATATCGCTGTACTGAAGAACTACATCACGGAGACCGGCAAGATTGTGCCGAGCCGTATTACCGGAACCCGTGCCAGATATCAGCGGCAGTTGACCACCGCCATCAAGCGCGCACGTTACCTGGCATTGCTGCCCTATTGCGACGCCCATTGATTGCGAAAGGCGCGGGGGGTTGCCATTAAACTCCGCGCCTTAGTTTCTTGGGTCTGTGCTGGTAGAGATGGGTTCGTGGCGCCGGTGTGGTTTGACGTAAGCGCGGGCGTGGTTTGATGCAAAAATTTGCCGCATACATTATGCGCGGCCGTATCCAGGCGATACTGGTGGCGGCGTTGTTTGGTATCCTCTCCCTGTTGCTGCCAATGGCGCAGCCCTTGATGACTGTTGTGAGCGGGGCTGTGGTTGCCTTGGTGGCGCTGCGTCTTGGTGCGCGGGAAGGCATCTTTGTCGTTGTCGGGGCAGCGCTAGGGGTGTCGGCGCTTGCCCTTGTGACTCTGGGAAACCCGGCCCCGGGTTTGGTATTTGCGGCCGTGATTTGGCTGCCTGCGTGGCTGTTGGCGCTGCTATTGCGGGCCACCATTTCCTTGGTGATGGCTTTTCAGGTGGCAGCGCTGCTGGGGGGGTTGATCGTTGTCGCGGTTTACGCCGTGCTGCCTGATCCGGCGGCATGGTGGGTCAAGATGTTTGAGACCGTGATGCTTCCTGCGATGCAGCAGGCAGGGATGGGCGGTGCTGACCAGGTGCGGCAGGTATTGGGTGCCGTGTTGTCGCGTATGACCGGCATATTGGCTGGGGCGCAGGTGTTGACCCTGTTATTCAGCCTGTTAATCGCGCGCTGGTGGCAGGCATTGCTTTATAATCCGGGTGGTTTCGGGAGCGAGTTTTGCGCCCTGCGCCTGGGGGATCGCCTGGCCTATCCGGCCTTAATTGTGCTTGGTGCGGGTCTGTTTGTTTCGGGCAGTATTGGTGATGCCGCGAAAGACCTGCTGGTGGTGCTGACCGGGGTGTATATGTTGCAAGGGCTGGCGGTGGCGCATGGCGTGGCTGCGGCTGCCAAGGCAAACCCAGTGTGGTTGATGGCCCTTTATACCTTGATGGCGATTCTGCTGCCTTTTGTCGTGGTGGCATTGGCTGGGGTGGGGATTGCGGACAATTGGTTGAATATCCGATCTTATTTTGGCGTTAACCGGAAGCCGCCCGCTGAAGGTTGAACAGTTTTTATTATCACTGCATGAGTGAGGTATTGTGAGATGGATTTGATTCTTCTTGAGAAAGTTCAGAATTTGGGTGTTTTGGGCGAAGTAGTGTCGGTCAAGCCTGGCTATGGCCGGAATTACCTGATCCCGCGTGGCAAGGCAGCGGTTGCTACCCCTGAGAATCGTGCCAAATATGAAGCACGCCGTGCCGAGCTGGAAAAGGCCGCAGCCGAGCTGCTGGCATCCGCTCAGGCGCGTGCCGCAGCGCTGGTTGACAAGGTTGTGACAGTTCGCAGCCAGGCGGGTGAGGGAGGCCGGTTGTTTGGCTCCGTGGGTACGCGCGATATCGCCGAGGCGGTGACTGCCGCCGGTGTTGCCGTTGAGAAGCATGAAGTGCGTCTCCCCGCCGGAGTGCTGCGCCAAGTGGGTGAATATAATGTCGAGATTCACCTGCACCCGGATGTTAATGCCCAGGTGAAGATTGTCGTAGCGCCTGAGGCGTAATTAGAGGCAAGGGATCAGAGGGAGGGGATCAGTAAAGCGATTTCGAGCTGATATTGATCCCCGGTATCTGCTCCCTAAAATATGCACGACTTAGCCTTCGCAGCAAGATCTCCCGATGTGGCGACCGAGGCGCTGAAGGTCCCGCCGCATTCGATCGAGGCTGAACAGGCCGTCATCGGTGGCCTGATGCTGGAGAACAGCGCCTGGGACCAGGTGGCTGATCTGGTGGTCGAAGAAGATTTTTATCGCCGCGATCATCGCCTGATTTTTCGCGCTATCGTCGATCTCTCCAGCCGCAACACCCCTTTCGACGTAATCACCCTCTCTGAACGGCTCGAAGCCATCAACGAGCTGGAGAATGCCGGCGGTTTGGCCTATCTTGGCATGCTCGCCAAGAACACCCCCACCGCCGCCAATATCAAAGCCTACGCCGCCATCGTGCGCGAGCGTTCGGTATTTCGCCAGTTAATCCACGTTGGCACGGAGATCGCCAACAGTGCGTATGCGGCAGAGGGGCGTGACAGCCCCGAATTGCTGGATAACGCGGAAAAACTGGTGTTTGAGATTGCCGAGCGGGGCGCGCGCGGCAAGCGCGGCTTTACCTCGATTAAGGATTTGCTGGTCAAGGCGGTGGATCGCATCGACACCCTGTTCCAGCAGGACAATCCTATCACCGGTGTGCCCACCGGATTTAGCGATTTTGATGAGATGACATCCGGTCTCCAGCGATCGGATCTTGTGATCGTCGCTGGCCGCCCGTCGATGGGCAAAACCACGTTTGCGATGAATCTGGCGGAGCATGCCGCGATCAAGACCGGGCTGCCAGTGGCGGTGTTCAGCATGGAAATGCCCGGCGAGCAACTGGCGATGCGTATGATGTCGTCACTGGGGCGTATCGATCAGCACAAGCTGCGCACCGGTAAACTTGATGACGACGATTGGCCGCGTGTTACCTCGGCGGTAGGGATACTGGCCGAAGCGCCACTGTTTATCGACGATACGCCGGCGCTGACACCCACCGACCTGCGCGCCCGCGCCCGTCGCCTGGCGCGTGAGCACGGCCTGGGCATGATCGTTATCGACTATCTGCAGTTGATGCAAGTGCTTGGCAATAAGGAAAACCGCGCCACCGAGATTTCGGAAATCTCGCGCTCCCTCAAGTCGCTGGCTAAGGAGTTGAGTGTCCCGGTAGTCGCGCTGTCACAGCTCAACCGCAGTCTGGAGCAGCGGCCCAACAAGCGTCCGGTGATGTCCGATCTGCGCGAATCCGGCGCTATCGAGCAGGATGCGGACTTGATCGTGTTTATTTATCGTGACGAGGTTTATCACGAAGACAGCCAGGACAAGGGCACGGCGGAGATCATCATCGCCAAGCAGCGTAACGGCCCTATCGGCACCACGCGGTTGACCTTTCTCGGTCAATACACGCGATTTGAAAATTTCATATCCAACCGTTACAACGATGGCGAGTAAATGGCGCGTGCAGCCGCAGCGCTGATCGACCTAGACGCGTTGCGGCACAATCTGCGGCGCGTGCGCGAGGCGGCGCCGGGACGCCATGTGATGGCCATCATCAAGGCCAACGGCTACGGACATGGCATGGTGCGTGTGGCGCGCGCGCTGGCCAGCGCTGATGCCAGTGCCGATGCTTTTGGCGTGGCAAGCATCGACGAAGCCATCGTACTGCGCGAAGCGGGCATCGAGACCCCGATCACTTTGCTGGAAGGTTTTTTTGAGGCGCAGGAGTTGGCGCTGATCCAGCGTTATCGGCTTGGCGTGGTGATACACCATGCCGCGCAACTCGATATTCTCGAAGCGCATCCCTTATCGACACCCATCCCCACTTGGCTCAAGATCGACTCAGGCATGCACCGGCTGGGCTTCGCCCCGGCAAAGGCGCAGGATGCCTGGCGGCGTCTCAAGGCATGCCGCTGGGTGGCTAATCCGATCCGCCTCATGACCCATCTCGCCAGTGCCGATGATCGCCATAGTTCGCAGACGCTACGTCAGTTGGAATGCTTTAGCGCCGCAATCGCCGGCATCGAAGGCGAGCGCGGTATCGCCAATTCGGCGGGGATACTCGGCTGGCCGCAGACCCATGCCGATTGGGTGCGTCCCGGCATCATGCTGTATGGTGTGTCACCTTTCATTGATGGCGTGGCGATGGATGATGTGCAGGGATGCACGAATGCCGCGGGCGCAGGATGCGCAGGAGCGGCAGACGATCTCAAGCCGGTGATGACGCTCACATCCAAACTTATCTCCGTCAATCACTTCAAAAAGGGTGATGCGATTGGTTATGCGGCATCCTGGGTGTGCCCGCAGGACATACCGGTAGGGGTCGTTGCGATTGGTTACGGCGACGGCTATCCGCGCCACGCCGCGCCGGGTACGCCGGTGCTGGTCAATGGTAAACGGGTGCCGCTGATCGGGCGCGTGTCTATGGATATGGTCACCGTCGACTTGAGCAGTCAACCCAGCGCGCAGATTGGTGATCCGGTGACGTTGTGGGGGCAAGGCTTGCCGGTGGAAGAAGTGGCGCGTTGTGCCTCGACCATCCCTTATCAATTGTTGTGCGGGGTGACGCAGCGGGTGAGGATAATCGAGAGCGGAGAAAGGTATGATTAAACACATTGTGTTGTGGAAACTGAAAGAAACCGCCGCAGGCCACAGCGCGGCGGAGAATGCCCGGGAAATAAAGCGGCGTTTGGAGGCACTTAACGGCCGGATTCCCGGTATGTTGCGCCTTGAGGTTGGAATAGATTTCAGCAAGGAAGATGCGTCATCCGATGTCGCGCTCTATTCCGAGTTCGAGAGCAGAGCGGCGCTGGAGGGTTATCAAAGCCATCCGCTGCACGAAGAGGTCAAGGAATTTGTGATGGCAGTGCGCTCGGAGCGGCGTCTGGTTGATTATGAGGTTTGATGGCGGGTTTTTTTATAGCAGATTTCAGCTCACAGCACTCCGCGCCACGCCATCCAGCAACTTGATGAAATTCCGCTTCGGTTTAAACTGCACACGCAGCTCCGCCAGGTAGTCGCTAAATTGCCGTGACTGGCTCTGCGTCTTCATCAACCCACCTACCTTGCGAATAAGTTTAGCCGCCTCCTCATAGGCAGTATTGTTGGTCTGTTCGACGATAGGCGGCACCACGCGGCGGTAGAGGCTGATGGCATCATCGGGGCGCGAAGGTTCGAATTTCCCGGCCAGCGTGATCAGCAGATTCCGATCACAGATGCCTTCGTGCGCGGCCGACCAGGCTGCATCCAAATCCTGCTCCCACAGGGCTATTTCCACACGCAGCGAGTAGTTGGGTATCGACGGCTTCGGTTTCCAGTGGCTCGTCGCGTTCGCCTCGCGTGCGATGATCTCGGCGACCCTCGCTAACGCCCGGTCGCGCTGCTGCGGCCAGAGGCCGAGTTTGCCGGCGATACCGTGGAGTTTTTTGTAGTGTTCAAGCGTCGAGCATTCCTCGAACTGAATCCAGGTAAGTTGCAGCGCCTCGTCATTGCGCTTGCGCTTGAGATACGCCTCCACCAGAAAATCCCGGAGCCGGTTGTCGGGCCGCTCGGGAAAGGCCTTCAAACCGCGCTCCGCCCATTCCAGCGCCTTGTCCGGCTGCTTGGCCTTGGTCCAGATTTCGGCGATGTTGAGATAGTAGTAACAGGAGGAAAGATCTTGCGACTTGATGGCCACCAGTTCCTCGACGTCGCCACTCGCCTCGGCCAGCTGCTCCATGATGCGGGTGATACGCGAACGGTGAGCATCGTAGCTGTCCTTCACGTCCCGCGGTTTGAACTTGCGCCACTCGGCTTCCGCCAGCTCTCGATAGCGGCGCAGGCCGATCAAACCGAGGGCATCGCGATAGGTGGTGGCGTCAAAGCTGCACAGACCGAACGGTAACGTCGTCTCAAGCCGGAATAGACGCGCGGCCAGCCCCGTTGGTTCCGGCCGCGCCATCGCGCACGCCTTGAGATGCAATTTGCCCAAGCGATAGACAACATCACCAATCTCGCCGTTCGAGTCGTCAATCTGTTCCAGCGCATTCTCGATGCGCTCAATGGCATACTCGGTCAGTTCGACCAGCATGGCGGCGGTGTCGGGCTTGAGCAATTCCGCCAGCGAATCCACCACCTGGTCGAGATTGCCGGCGAAAGTACCAACCTCCCGCCAGTCGACAAAGCCGTGGATGCGAGTCGCGCCGTCGATGGCCCTTTGGTACGTCTTGGACATGTTCCCGCTACCGCCCGCACGCTCAGCCTTGAGTAACAGCGACTGGTAGAGCCGGTCGTCGCGCTGGGCCACGTCCAGCAACAGCGCGACCAAGATTTCCGGGGGCTGCGTGGTCAGATACTCCTTGATGTCGCGCCACGGATCACGCCGCTTCCTTTTGCCGGACGCGGCGCCGGGCTTTGGAGCGGCCGAGTTCTCTGCCAGCCACGCCAAACCGGCCGCCACACAGTGTTTGCAGAAATAACCGTCGGCGGCACGCGGGCAGGTGCAATCGTAGGCCAGATCGCCATCGTCATCCCGCAACTCGACCTGGTAGATTTCCGTGCCTTCAACTCTGGCGCTGATCTTATCGTCAGTAGCACGAAGACGCCCGACGGCGCCGACAGAAAAATATTCCTCCCCGCGCCGGAAGGCGGTGCTGCCTGCGAGGTCTTCGAGGGTGGGTCGGGAGATTAGGTTGTTGAGCATTGTTCTGGCCTTTCGTTTCGTTTCCGGAATACATGGGGGCGGCCTTCAGCGCCAAGATAATAACGCGCCACATATCATATTGTTTATTAAGTATATTATTGTTTATTTCGCGTTGTTATCTGGAGCGTGGATAATAAACTATAGGCGTTGAACCGAGCCAGCTTTTGAGGTGATCGGCCGAAAATCGAGCTTTCGAGATCGGAGGCATTGCCTTGCCGTTGGTGGCTTGGCCTTGGGCGAGGCGGGAGAGTTTGATGTCGCTCATGAATAAAACCTGCGCAGCTCCTTGATCGCTGGCGCACCTACAAATCGCCCATTTTTGATTTCATGGGCGAAGGTAACATCGCAAAACCCTCTCTTGGGAAATGACGGATGGCGCCAGGTAACTACGCCTAACCAGCCACCTTATGCGGCATGTTGCCCGCCCATCGCTGAGACAAACGGCAGAAGACATACACGATGGGTCGCTCGGCAGTTCCATTGAACCGATCGATAAACGCGTCGACGTCGTAATGAGCCAACCAATTCACAACGGCGTCGCGTTGCAGACGCTTTACGTACCCAATTCGCTTGTCGTTAGCTTCAATTCGCAGTGCCATGTTGTCCATCGGGTTTTCCGGCTCTGGGACGAAACTGACAGGCATCCCGACTGATAGCTCATTCAAGTCGATACCCTGGTAGCGGAATCCAGCCACCTCCAGCAAGACCTCACCCGGCGCCTTTACTTCCTCCAGCGGCCACACCACGGAAAAACCATCGGACGGCAGCTTGGCACCGGAATAGGCCAGCAAAGCAAAATTGGATAGCGTAGCCGTGGCGGGCAAGCGCCACTGTTCGAGGAACTTGGAGAAATCCCCACGCGAACGCGGCGGCAATCGACGCAGGAACGAGTCCATCACCCCGTCGGTGTATTCACCATCATGCTTACGGAACGCTGGATAACAAACAAAACCCAAGGCAACCGCCTTGCGGAAATCCTCGGTGTCCGGAAAATAGCGGAAGGAAACCACACCGCCCTGATCGCGCAGTTCACCCACTACTAACAGCGTGCGGTCACGGCCATCCGGCGCCTGCCAGACGAGCAGCAGGCGGCTAGGGGAAAACGTATGCTCGATCAGGCGCATATCTATCCGGTCAGTGCGTTAATAAGTACTTGGTGGCGCGCTTCGGTCAGCCGGCAGACGAACACCGCCCGGACCGGGCTCAGGGGAATCGGAATCTCGAATTCCGTCATACCTATGATGATACCCCGTATGGTCTCGGTATTGAAACCCATAAGCCGGTTTTTGATGTGTTCCCGCAAACCCGGCGAGTATTCCAAAAGACGCTGGATCAAGGAGACGTGCTGTGCCCGAGTTTTATCGGTAATATGCCAACGCATATGGTGAGTACCTCGGTCAATATAGCGGTCTCTCCGTAGGGTATCGGCGAATCCCGGCATTTTACTTGGGCAGATTTCATGGCCCAGGCTGGTTCCATTGTCGAACACGGGCGCCATCCGCGCCTGGCCGTCGGTCGTCCACAGCAAGCCCCAATTGTCCTGGTGGCGGTCGGTGTTGCCGATCAACGCGTCGAACAACAGGGTATCGCACCACCAGGTGAGCCAATCATCGCCCAACTGGCCGCCACGCTCGAGGACGGTCAAGTAGCGCTCAATGGCCTCGAAGTTGTGCTGCCGCCCGCCCTTGCGATCATAACCCCGAATCATACTGGCCATGATGTCGCCTCCGGCGACATAACGCTCCCCCGGCTCGCCCGGATAATCGAGGAACCATTCGATGAGGGCACCGCACACGCCCGTGGTGGAATTCCATGCCACGAAAGCAGGAGGAACGGCGACACCTAAGAGGCAGCCCATGCGGTAGGCGATAATCTCTGCCCAGAATTGGTCCGGGTAACGGTTGAAGGCATGTTTGAACAGGTAGCGGTGGTTCGGCACAAGAAATCGGTGGGGCGACGGGTCCGGCGAGTAGAGCAGGCCTTTGTCGCGGGCGCCCTCCGGATAGACGGCAAACTCCTCGTCGGCCTGCCAACGCCCAACATCCACGGGTTCCCCCTGCGGCTGTTCGAACCACCCGCCTTCACGGCCCATGGTTCAGCCTCGTCCTCGCCGCCGATAAACTGCCCGCGGTTCGGCTACCATCGGCAGGTCTTCGGCATCGCTCTCCTTGCGGCGGCCGCTCTGGGGCTTCGGGGTGACGGCGCGCGCGGCGCGGATTCGCTCCAGCAGTGCACTGGCCGGCTCGTCGTTGGGGTCTTGCGGCACCAGTTCGCCGCGAAAGGCCTTGGCCAGCAGCGCGGGTGTGAGGCGTTCGACCTGGGCGCGGGCGGCGGCGTAGCGGGCATCGAGGCGGTCGGCGTAGGCGAAGAGGGATTCGACGCGGCGGACGATTTCGGTTTGTTCTTTCGGTGAGGGCAAGTTGATTGACAACCCAAACAGCGCACCTTGGTTGATAGTATTTTGCCCAGCAGAAGTCACCAGCACAGTTTCAATGTAATCTCGTCCAACGCCAGAGTTTGCCACAAAAAGGGCAAAATTTGGAAGAATCCTCTCTACGTCAAGCCGCAGTCTAATGAAGTGATCGCAATAAGCCTCTGTATTGTTGGTTGCTTTTTCGTAAGCAATGAATTTCCCTGCTAGATCACGGCTTCCATTCACTCTTATGACGAGAAGATCGCCTTCTGACAGGCCATACTTCAGCAACTCCTTATCAACAAGCCTAATGGTTCTTTCATTACCTACGACACGCTCGGAATTCTTGAAGTCAGCTAAACGAAGAACAGTTATTTCCTTACCAGAGTCTCCTTGCCTTTTGGAAAGACCATTCGCGGATTCTTTTACAACTTGACCGAGAGACGTTGACTCCCATTCATCCATAGTTACTCCTGATTTTTCCCTCCACTCCTCCGTCAACTTCCCCGAGATTGCGGCGGCGAGGATGGCTTGGCGGAAGCGTTTGAGGATGGCGGGGACGCGGTTGAGGCGGTCGCGGCAGGCATCCACCCGCGCCAGCACGGCATCGAGCTTGTCGGCGATGCGGGTTTGTTCGTTGAGAGGGGCGAGAGGAATTTCTGTTTCAGAGATGGCACCTTTACTCAATTCAATCTGATTAGTGGTGCCATCACACATGTCCTCGATTTTATGTTGAACAGTTGGACCTTTTATCCAACTGTATACATAACGCCGATCTACTTCGCAACTTGCTCTCACAATAGTTACATGAGAATCAACGACTTTTCGTGGAACACTGTCAGTATCTGACACAAGGTACGCACGACCAACAGTGCCTGTTCCAGTTGAGTTCCATAAAATGTCACCACGCCGGATATATCGAGCCTCATCCCAGCTAGAGAATTGATCAGGATGAATATACTTCAAATATTGAATTTCTAACTTATTCCAGCGAATACATTTCTGATTAATGACAGGAAGTTCACTGTGATCTGTGTACTTTGGTGACTTCCCTCGCTGAATATATGGCGCTAATTCACCGATGGTTGTTACTGCCCATCCAAGTGGAAGGTTGCTCATTCTTCCACCTCCCTAAATCCACGCTCCGGTGTTTCCAGCAGCCCACGCCGCGCCAGTCGCTCCCGCGCTTCAATCAGCGCCTGATGAAGCTGCCGCTCCAGCTCTTCCTTGGGAGGTAATTCTGTCCAGTATTCGGCCACGGTGATGCCGTCTTGCTGCATTTGCAGCAGTTCTACCTGCTCGCGGCTGGCTTCGGCACAGAGGATGAGGCCGATGGGGTGTTCTTCGCCGGGCTGACGTTCGTATTTGTCGAGCCATTTTAGATAGAGCTCCATTTGACCCTTGTGGGCAGCCTTGAAACGGCCGAGCTTGAGTTCGATGGCTACCAACCGGCGCAGACGCCGGTGGTAGAAAAGCAGGTCAAGGTAGAAATCACCCCCGTCGATGACCATGCGCTTTTGCCTTTCGACGAAGGCAAAGCCCCGGCCCAGTTCGAGGATGAAGGTTTCGAGCTGGCGCAGGATGGCGGCTTCGAGATCGGCTTCATCGTGGCCTTGACGCAACCCCAGGAAATCGAGGAAATAGGGGTCTTTGAATACGAGGCCGGGGCTGAGCTGGCCGCTGGCCGAAGCGTGTTCCAGAGCGTGGCTGATGCCGTTGCCCTGGCTGCTGGCGATGGCGGTGCGTTCAAAGGTTTTATGTTCGATGCGTTGGCGAAGTTCGCGCACGCTCCAGCCTTCGGTTGTGGTGGCGCGGATATAGAAGTCACGTGCCTGCGGGTCTTTGATCGGCAAAAGTTGCAGGAAATGGGTCCAGCTCAATTGTCGCATCACTGATGCGACAATCTCCGGGTTTGGAAAAGTCTCGGCAAATTTCACCATGCGGCGCAAATTTTTGGCCTCGAAGCCGCGCCCAAACTCGTTGGCAAGACGGGTTCCCAGTTGGTCGATAACCTTGCTGCCGTAGGCGGCGCGTTCGCCACCCAAGACCTCGCGGCGCAGGCGTTCACCCACGGCCCAATATAGGCGGGTAAGTTCGGCGTTGACGGCGCCTGCCAGACGTTGGCGGCTGGCGGTAATTAGTTCGCGCAGTTCGTTGTGAAGATTATTGGAGTCCGCAGTGGTGGGTTGTGACGTCGTCATGCGCCAATCTCCTCACCCAATTCTTCCAGAATTCCGCGCAGTTCCGCCAGTGCTCCTTCGAGTTCATCCATTGCCTCCTGCGCCAGCAGCGCCGGTTCCGGCAGGTCTTGCGCATCAGTAGCGTTGTCGTCCTTGAGCCACGCGATGTCGAGGCTGTCGCCGCGCTCGGCGATTTGTTCGCGGGTAAATTTGCGGAAGCGCCCCTCACCCTCTCCCCCGGCCGGCTTCGCCCCCCTCGCTACGCTCTCCCCGCCTGCGGGCGAGGGGAGAAAATCGCAGCGTTCGGCCAGCGCCTTGACGCCAACTAGCGGATCGTCACCGAACGCGGCCTCGAACTCGGCGAAGTGTGCGCGGACAAGCTGGGTGCGCTTGCCGAACTGCGGCATGTTGGCGCGCAGGTCGTACACCCACACTTCCTTGGTATTACCTTTGTCCTTCTCGCCACGCGTAAAGAACAGCACATTGGTCTTGACGCCCTGGGCATAGAAGATGCCGGTGGGTAGGCGCAGGATGGTGTGCAGGTTGCATTTATCCATCAGGTCGCGGCGGATGTCGCTGCCGACGTTGCTCTCGAACAGCACGTTGTCGGGCAGCACCACGGCGGCGCGGCCACCTGGCTTCAACCCCCGGTAGATGTGTTGCAGAAAGCAGAACTGTTTGTTGCTGGTGGGGTAGGTGAAGTCGGTACGGCTGGGCAGGCCGCCGCCCTTCTTGGTGCCGAACGGCGGGTTGGTGAGGATGAGCGTGGCTTTCGGCAGGGCTTCGCCTTCCGGGCTGAGGGTGTCGCCATAGCGGATGCCGCCGTCGATGCCGTGCAGCATCAGGTTCATCAGTGCCAGGCGGTGGGTGTCCTGCACGTGCTCCATGCCGTAGAAGGTGCTGTTGCGGTATTTGCGCTGCTGGGCTTCGGTGAGTCCGTCGAATTCGTGGTGGGTGCGCAGGTAGTGATTGGCAGCGATGAGGAAGCCGCCAGTGCCGGCGGCCGGGTCCTGGATCACATCGCCTAGCGTCGGCTTCATCACCGCCACCATGCTGTCGATCAGCACGCGCGGGGTGAAGTATTGGCCGGCGCCGGATTTCTTTTCGTTGGCGTTCTTTTCCAGCAGACCTTCGTAGAGGTCGCCCAGGTCTTCGCGGTGCACGCTATACCAGTCGATCTTGTCAATCTCGGCCACCAGGGTAGAGAGCGTGGCGGGCTTTTTGATGAAGCTGCTGGCGTTGGCGAAGATCTCCTGCACCAGCGTCGAGCCGTGGCTGCCCAGATGGATGAGCAGGATCTTGTAGAACTCCAGCCGGTCGGGCGCAGCGCGTGCTTCGAGATCGGCCCAGCGATGATTTTCTGGTAGCTGATCTTCGGCGCCGGTCTCTTTGGCCATTTTGAGGGAGAGCAGATAGGTAAGTTCAGTGACGTACTGGTGGTAGGTGACGCCGTCATCCTTGAGGATGTTGCAGAGGTTCCAGAGTTTGGCGACGATATCGGAGGTAGTCACGTGGTTAGCATTTCCATGAATTGATCGGCGGTGATGATGGGACATACGAACCGGCCAGCGAGGCTCAGCAAATCCTTGTCACCACTCACGAGATAGTCAGCCTTGCCCGCCACGGCGAGTTGCATAAATGGCACGTCAAAGGGGTCGCGACACTCTGGCGTCTCGGGTGGCGGGTTGGGTATGCGCACCGTGGTGCATGAGGGTAAATAGTCGGCCAGTAGCACCTGCTGTTCATCCGGCGTGAGTTTGAATTTGGGGTAGGCGAGCACCCGGATGAGTTCCGCCGCCGTGGCCCTGGATACCAGCGGCTGGCAGCGTTCGCCTTGCCAGGCCTGACGCAATGGCGTAAGGCGCCCTTGGGCAAATACCAGAGCAGACAACACCAGGTTAGTATCGATTACCACGCGGGGCGGGCGCGGAGAACGGGTCATTTCTTGCGGCGACTTTTTGCAGGTGCCGGACTGGACGGCTGACGTGCCCATGCCACCGCATCGGCTATGTCCTGCTCCTGCAAGTCCAGCTCGGCCAGTTTGGCGCGCACGGCATCGCCGCGCTGGATGCGCACCGGGGTGAGTATGATCTGGCCATTACGCGCTTCCACGTCGAAATATTCCGCAGGGCCCACAGCAGCAGTCACGCTCTTGGGTAAGGTGAGCTGGTTTTTCGCAGTCATTTTAGCAAGCATAATTGCCTCCGACGGATAAAGTAAGGATTCCTTACTTTATCCATTTTACCGAAAAACATCAAGCGGCGGGCTTTTGCCAGATGGCATCGTTGAAGGTTTCAAGCACCTGCGGGAGCTGGCCTTCGAAAATCTTGTCCAGCCGGCTGAAACCGCCGCCTTCGCGCTGGAAAACAAGATCGGGATCGTCCAGCGCCTCCCTGTCGACCAGCAGGTTGGCCTTGGTTTGCGCGGCGATGCGCTTGAGCCAGTCGCGTTGCGGTGCAGTCCAGGGTTTGCTGGCCAAGAGTTTTTGCAAAGCGTGATCGACACGTTCGCTGTAGGGCAGCAGCGCATCGCCGATAGCGGCCTGGCGGATAAAGCCGACGATGCGAGCGGCGATCTCCTGGTTGGTTATCTCGCGCCAGGCAGTGGCGAGGTTGGTTTCCGTGAATCCGGCCTTGTCGAGCTCCAGCACCAGCTCACGTAACTGCTTACGGGTGAGTTCACGTGGGCGGGTGAGTACTGTCATCAAGGCTGGTATGTCATTGCTGTGGCTGTTGATGAAGGCGGTGAACTCTGGCGCCAGCCAGGGAAAGCGACGCGTAAGCGAGCGCAGGCTGGCAACCCCCGGATAGCCGCAGGGGCCGGGGGTTTTGTCGGAGTCTGGGCGCA